>Ga0209284_10000221_pt1 | contig 91045 bp, 79 predicted proteins | sample FRY03_FD_187211 | JGI IMG/M metagenome (GOLD analysis project Ga0209284, IMG submission 187211) | Freshwater microbial communities from Lake Fryxell liftoff mats and glacier meltwater in Antarctica - FRY-03 (SPAdes) (version 2) | ecosystem: Environmental > Aquatic > Freshwater > Ice > Glacier... | reverse complement strand
TGTCTTTTTGATACGAGTTTTTAATGATATACTTTCCATTTAATCTAATATATGGTGCATAAAAAGTGTTAATTCCACCAAAAAAATAGTTGAAAGCATTTCTAAACTTCTAATTCTGTAAAACCTTGAAGCGGAGAAGATAGTAATGTCTGACTCATGAAATATTTGGTTACGCAAATACAGCACAGTTTTTAGGGGATTTATGAAATAAGTTAGCCAAAATAAATAGAAACAGTATGCGGTTAATTTCTTGCAGAACACGTCTTGAATTACCAAATAAAAAGTCTTAAAATCAAAAAAAAATTCATTTAATTTTTTTTTAAAGATTTATTATTATTATTATAAATTTATGTATCATTGTTTATTTTACTTAAAATTTCTAAATTTCTATGAAAAAAATCACATTAATAATAGTACTATTCTGCGCTACACAATTAGTAAATGCACAAGAAACCATACCCGTTTCTGGTAGTGAAGCTACAGGGTCTGGTGGCACAGTCAGCTATACTATTGGTCAATTAGTATATACAAACCCAACTACTGCATCAGGTTCATTAAATCAAGGGATACAACAGAGTATCGAATTTGTTACGTTAAGCAATCCTGAATTAACGGCATTAACCCTCAAAGCGGTCACCTACCCAAATCCAACTACAGATTTTATTATACTGGCATTAAAAGACGCTAATTTAACAGGGTTAAGCTATGTAATGGTTGACCTATTGGGTCGATTAGTAAACAAAGGAACGGTTGCTACCTCCGAAACGAAAATAGCAATGAAAAGTTTACCTATTGGAGTTTACATTTTAAGAGTGCAACAAAACAACCAAGCATTAAAAACATTTAAAATTATAAAAAACTAAACAGAATGAAATTCACAAATTCACTACGTACTTCTATATGCACTACAGTAGGCGCTTTATTACTAACGATAAGTAGTTTTGCACAAGCACCAGAAAAAATGAGCTACCAAGCAGTAATAAGAAATGCAGCTAATGCGCTTGTAGCCAATCAACAGGTAGGAATGCAAATAAGTATTTTACAAGGAGCAACAGCAGTCTATGAAGAAACACAAACACCAACTTCGAATAGCAACGGATTGGTAAGTTTAGAGATTGGAACAGGAACGGTAATTTCTGGTTCTTTTACAGCAATCGATTGGAGTGCAGGCACGTACTTTATAAAAACAGAAACTGACCCAGCAGGAGGTACAAATTACACAATAACAGGTACAAGCCAATTATTAAGTGTGCCGTATGCGTTGTATGCAAAAACATCAAGTGATGCAGAAGCAGTAGCAACAAACACAGCTAAAGTTGGTTACACCGAAGCATTAGTTTCTGCAAATACAGATGTAGCAGCGAACACCGCTAAGGTTGGTTATACAGAAGCATTAGTTTCTGCAAACACAGATGTAGCAGCGAACACCTCGAAGGTTGGTTATACAGAAGCATTAGTTTCTGCAAATACAGATGTTACTGCGAATACAGCAAAAGTTGGGTATACCGAAGTATTGGTTTCTGCAAATACAGATGTTACTGCGAATACAGCAAAAGTTGGGTATACAGAAGCATTAGTTTCTGCAAACACAGATGTAGCAGCGAACACCTCGAAGGTTGGTTATACAGAAGCATTAGTTTCTGCAAATACAGATGTTACTGCGAATACAGCAAAAGTTGGTTACACAGAAGCATTGGTTTCAGCCAATACAGCTGTAGCTGCGAATACCGCTAAAACAGGAATTACTTCAGAGCAATCAGATGCCATTACCGCTACACAGACGGCCTTAGATTTGAAAGCACCTTTGGCGTCTCCAACCTTTACAGGAACGGTTACCGTACCAACTCCGTTCACATTAGGTGCAACAAGTGTAACAGCAACAGGAACTCAATTAAATTATCTTAATACAGCAACAGGAACAACAGGAACGAATACTACTAACATTGTGTATTCAACATCACCAACACTTGTTACTCCCGCATTAGGCACACCATCAGCAGGTGTAGCAACTAATTTAACTGGGTTACCATTAACAACAGGCGTTACAGGAACATTACCTGTTGCAAATGGAGGTACGGGCGCAACAACATTAGTATTAAACAATGTAATACTTGGTAACGGCACAAGTGCAGTTCAAACTGTTGCACCAGGAACAAGTGGCAATGTTTTAACCTCTAATGGTACCACCTGGACTTCTTCAGCAGGAGCAGGTTCTGTACACACCATTGGCGAAAGTTATGGTGGCGGCATTGTGTTTTATGTGTATGATGGCGGGAAACACGGTTTAATAGCAGCCACTGCCGACCAAAGCGCAGGGATACAATGGTATAATGGATCTAATACTGTTACTAATGCTGTGAGAGATGGTATTGGTGCAGGTGAATTTAATACAGAGCGTATTATTGCCAATCAAGGCGCAGGAGCTTATGCTGCACAAATATGTGCTAACTATCAGGGAGGCAATTACGGCGACTGGTATTTACCCTCTAAACACGAGTTAAACTTATTGTACTTACAAAAAGTTACGGTTGGCGGTTTTACTACTAATTACTATTGGAGTTCTACGGAGATCGATAACAATAAAGCGTGGTTCCAGTATTTCTACATTAATACTCAGGACTTTGGCAGTAAGGTCAACACTTACGGTGTGCGTGCAGTTCGAGCTTTTTAATTATTTAGTTATTTATCAATTTAATTTATACCGCGTAAGCGGTCGGTTTTTATTTTTTAAAAATGGCATTACATACCGAGTTACCTGTTTATAGAGAACCATATAAAATCCTTTTAGATTTTTTTTTGAGGCCTTAAAGCTCATAAAAAAAACCTCGCAAATATGCGAGGTTTTTTCACTTTTCGTTATCAGTATAACAGTAATTATTACTGTTATATATCACTTTATAATGAAACAAATTAGATTAACTCTTCTTTTTAGTGGTAACAATTATAACACCATTAGTAGCGTTGTACTTTTTCATTGCTTGCTTATCTTTAATAATATTAATGCTTTCAATATTATCAGGAGATAGTTTTTCTAAAACTTTTTTGTCAGTCACTTTTCCATCTACAATAATCATGGGATTCTCTTTAATTCCACTAGTATTAAAGTTAGATGACTCTTTTGTGTTTTTGGTTTTAATTAAGATAACACCATTAGGAGCATTGTATTCTTTTATTGCTAGCTCATTTTTAAGTACAGATATAGATTCAATTTTACTTTGATCTATTATTTCTATGGGAAAATCGAACTTCTTTCCATTAACATAAATCTCAGGTTTACCCTCCTGTTTTACCTTTACAATAAGTCTCTCTTGTTTCTGGTTTTCATCCTTTTTTTCGTTGTTTTGTTGTGCCTGAGTTAGTGAAATTGATAATAGCATTAAGAACGTAGTAAGTAATAAGTTTTTCATAATTTTAAATATTTAATTAATAATAATTTTAATGTTAGATTGAATAAATTATTCGTTGCTTGAATAAATAGTGATCAGATCACCTTCATAAATGATACGCTGTTTTGCTTTAATTTGGGCTGTGTCAGCAATCATATTTAATGCTTCATTCAATAATATTTCTTTCTCATTATAACTGAGTTTTTTTTGTTCTGGGTTGTAAATAAAAAGTGAAATCAAGAGTAAAACCGATGCAGCAGCAGACATCATTCCAATTTTAACACTACGGGTTCTATTCTTTTTCTTTTGAAAAGAATCCCATAATGTAGTATTCAAATTATTTGGTACTGCTATTTTGTTGCGTTCTACAAAAGTTCCCCATACTTGCATCGTAGCTTCTGAGATCTCTGCGTTCTCAAATAAAAATTGTTCCTCTTCTAAAGTACTCGTTCCCGCTTCATACTTTTCTATTAAAGTTTTAATATGTTCCTCTTTCATAGCTATATGTTTTTTCTAATTCGATACGTACTTGTTTTCTTGCACGTGATAACAAAACTCTAATATTCTCTACTTTAAGTTGCATTGCAGAAGCTATTTCGGTGTACTCATAACCATCAATATCTCTCATTATAAAAACTTCTTTTTGTTGTTCGGGCAACTTTTTAAGAACTTCTTGAATAATACCATTTAGTTCTTTCCATTCTAATTCTATATGCTCATTTGTTGATGCTAAAGCTTTAAACGGAACAGAAGAATCATCTAATAAGAACGTTTTTTTTCTTAATAAATCAATACAGTGATTTCGAGCTGTTAAGAATACAAAACCTGTAATATTAGGGTGATTCGCAATTTTTTTGCGTTTAGCCCAGAGTTTCATCATTATTTCTTGAATAGCATCTTCTGCATTTGCACTGCTTCCAAGCATACGCGTAACCAAAGGAAACAAGCGTTCGGATAATGAAAATACTTTAAGCTTAAAATCTATCTTGTTCATGTTATTTATATAACGATAAATTACAGGTGTTTATAACAAAGAAAGTTGATTTTATTTTAGAATTGATTGAAGTATGCCTACAATCAGCATAAAAAAAACCTCATCAATTAAGATGAGGTTTTACTTTTAAAAAAGAATTCTAAAAGCTTATTTAGGATCTAATATTCCATCTATTCTTTCTACAACATCTTGTAAATGATATCTTGTCATTGTATTTGGTGCAGTTGCAATTGCTTTTTTAGCATCGCCTTTAATTCTGTTTAATTCTCCTCTTACAACAGATTTGATGTCTGAAATATCAGTTCCTTTAGACATTAAAGTTCCTAATCTGCTAATATGAGCTCTTTGTAAATTTCTTCTGTAAGTATCAATTGATTTTCTAGAATACAACTCTGCCCAAACTCCTTTACGTAAATCTGACATCATAGAAATAACAGTATACGCTTTAGAACCATTTAATGTTTCGTTATCTACCATTCTAATAATTCGTTGATCACTAAGAATATTATTTAAAATTCTTGATTGAATTCCTTTAATACGATCTGTAACACCAGATGATTCAGTTCTATCAATAATCGCTTTATTTATTAGCCAAGAAGGCGTGTTAAATAATTCATCGTTGATAAATTTTAAAGCGCTTTTTTGACGCTCTTTAGTAACATTTGTATAAATTACTCCAGCTTGATCTGATGTTTTGTTGTCTTCATAAACTCCACCAATAATGGTAGTAACATGACCTGTGTATCTGTTAAATTGAGAAAGCACGTGACCATACATTTCTTTTAAGTCAGAATAGTCCTCCCCTTTTTCGCCAGTCCATTTCATTAAATTAGGAACAATACGTTTTAAATTTGCAACCCCATATTCGCTTGCTTTAATTCCATCGTCACCCAAATCTTCAGTTTGTGAACTTGGATCAACTCCATTAGCTCTTCCAAAACGATACCATTTATCTCCAGCATGTCTTAAAATCCAGTCATCTAAAATTGTTTTTTCTTGTTCAGCAGTTTTTCCTAAAATTGGTCTATATCCCCAAGAGATTGCATATTTATCATACACTCCAATATTTGGCATTAAAGCAACTCCTTTGTCTCCTGGTTGTGCAACATAATTAAAACGTGCATAATCCATAATTGATGGTGCTGTTCCGAATTTTTTTGTAAAACTAGCAGAACGTAGAGAATCTACAGGATATGCAGAACTACTTCCCATATTGTGAGGTAAACCTAAAGTATGTCCAACTTCATGAGAAGAAACAAATTTGATTAACTCTCCCATAACATCATCTTTAAATCCAACACTTTGAGCTTCTGGATTAATAGCTGCCGTTTGAACAAAAAACCAACCTTGTAATAAACTCATTACATTATGATACCAGTTAATGTCTGATTCTAAAATTTCTCCAGAACGAGGATCACTCACGTGTGGTCCGTTTGCATTTGGAATCGGAGACGCTAAATAACGTACAACAGAATAACGTACATCTTCTGGGCTCCATTCCGGGTCTTCTTCTATTGTAGGAGGATCTTTTGCAATAATTGCATTTTTAAATCCTGCAGCTTCAAAAGCTACTTGCCAATCATTAATTCCTTGTTTGATGAATTTTCTCCATTTTACTGGAGTTGCTCTGTCTATATAATAAACAATTTGTTTTTTAGGCTCTACTAATTCACCATTATTAAATTTAGCGATGTCTTCGTCTTTAACCTCTAAGCGCCATCTATCTAAATAGCTAACTGTTTTACTTTTTTGGTCTTCTAAACCATAATCTACTTGAGATCTTGCAAACCAACCAACTCTATAATCTTCGTAACGACGCTTCATAGGGACTTTTGGTAATAAAATCATAGAATTACTCATTTCTAAAGTAATAGACCCTAAGCTTGTATTAGATGATGGAGCACCAGCTAAATATGTTTTTACATCTCTTACTTCTATGTTTTGAGGATAACTACTTATTCTGTCAATAAAAGAACGTTTAGTATCTAACCTAGATACTTTTAAATTTTTTCTGTAATAAGAAGGTAATCCAATAGCCTCAACATCTGTAGTAAATAATTCGGTTACATCAATTACTGAAGCATTTTTGTCTTTGTTAATTGCTTCGATAGGAAAAGCAAATAAAATAGGTTCAAAATTAGAGTTTACAACTGCTTCATGAACAGGCTTGTCTTCATCTGCTACAATGTTGTGAGAAACAACTCTTAACAAGATTTTTTTGTCTTTGCGTTCCCAACGTAAAACTTGAGTGTTTGTTTTTCCACCACCAAAACCAAGTCCGCTTGCAGTTTTAGCAATTCTTGTTACCAGAAGCATTTCTCTTCCTAAAAGAGAATCTGGTATTTCAAATAAATATGCTTCATCCTTTTTATGAACACTGAATAAACCGATGTCTGTTTTCACCTCTTTTGTAACAACATCTGCATAAGGTTGAATTTCTCCTTTTTTAGGTTTTGGTGCTGGTTTTACTTCTTCTTCTTTTGTGTCTTTTTCGCTTGTTTTCTTTTTTCGCTGTGCATCAACGTTTACAGAAATACCAAAAACAAATAAAACAACTAATAATCTCGAAATTACTTTTTGTATCATGATTTATATTTTATGGTTAGTGTAATTAAAAATTAGTTTCGAAATTTACTATTTATAAAAAATAAGATTCTTAAATAAATGTTAAAGAGGTTATAAATTTAACCAATAGGTTAACTTTAAATTAATTGATCTAAATCGTGGACTTAAAGGGGTGTTTGTATTGTAGTTATCATTATAAGCAATAAATAAATCTGACAACGGAGCAAAACGCCATTGTAATCTTGAGTTTACGCTTAAACTTTGGCCTTGATTACTGTATTGAATTAAGGTATTCCAAAATAAACTTTTATTAAACGTAACATCAAATCGAGGTCCAATTAACCAAATTGTTGCTGTTGCGTAAGGGCTTGGTAAGCTGATGTAATTGTAATTTACTTGTACTTTTGTTTGAAAAAAGGGTTCTACTCTCCAATTTAAATTTCCTTCTAAAGAATATTTGTTTCCGTTATAAAATTGACCAATTGAAGGAGAAATATCATACGAAAATTGTTTTCTCATGTCTGATCTATATTTTGCTTCAAAACTTGTATAAGAATATCCAATATTTGCAAGTAATTCTTTAGAACTTGTTCTAGTAGGATCGAAACCATCGTATAAATAGGTATACCGATTAAACATAGAAAACTCTAAATTGGCTGAATTGTTATAATCAATTTTCCACTGACTAATAATTGTATAATCAGAATTTTCATACCCTAATTCTGGTTTCCAAATAAAAATTGGTGTTACAGAGATTGTGTGTTTTTGTATTTTTCCTTTTTTAGGATAAAAAGTGCGTTCGAAATTTGGACTAATTTTTATGATATCTCTTCTTCTGATAAAACCTAAATCTGATCTAAAATCATCTTCAATATAAACACCACTTAATCTTATTTTGAAATTTCTTGAATTGTATTCCGTTGAAACACCAGCAGAAATGTCTTTTCCGTTTGTGTTTGGGGAAAAGGATTTGTGAATAAAATATCTTCCGTTCCACGTATTATTTTCTGATGCTAAATTGTAATCTACACCAATTACTCTATTGTATTTATCTTCTTGTGCTAAAAAGCTGTAGTCTTTTGTAGCTTGTTTGTTAATAAACAAAAAACTAACATTAGATCTGCTAAATAATTTTTGTTGAATTGCAATCACAGAATTGTTTGTTGACGGAATTTCGTTTGCAATATCTTCTTCTGTCTGAACACTTAAGATCCCTAAACGTAAATTATTAGTTAATTTCCCGCTTAACCTTGCACCTGCAATAATTCCATTTTCTATTGATTTGCCATTTTTATCTTTGCCGATTCCAATACGTCTTGAGAAAAAAGGATTTCCGTCTCTTGAATCTCCAAAATCTCCAAACAAATCGCTATTTTCAATAAAAAACTGTCTGCGTTCTGGTAACGATATTTCGAATCGAGTTAAATTTGTTGTTTGTTGATCAACTTCTACTTGAGAAAAATCTGGATTGATAGTTAGATCTAAATTCATGCTATTGCCAATGGCAAATTTCGCATCGCCACCAAACTTTACATCACTAATTGAATTATTATTTTCAAAATCTTTTCCAGAAAAAGTATTTACGTACGGTATAATTGCAATTGGTGCTCTAGATTTACCTAGTGGTTTTTCAAAAATCATTTCGCCCATATAAGCCAAGCTAAATATAAATTGATTTTGAGGAATGTTCATCCAAGTATTTTTTTCGTTGTCTTGTGTATCAAACTGATAACTATTAAAACGCCATTTGGTTTCTCCTTCTCTAAATTTAAAAGCGGTTAAAGGGATCGCAATTTCGGCAACATAGGCATTTTCTAAAATTTGTGTTTTACAAACCCATTTGGTATCCCAAGCTAAATTAAATCCTCTTAAATCGATTCCACCACCAGAAAGCAAGGCTTCTCTTTTAACTCCTGCAGGATTTGTTCCAAAGAAAAAAGCATTGGAACCATCATTAAACGTGTCAAAAATGAGAGTTACGTTATCGTTTCCAGAAGCTCTAAAATCTCTTCGTAAAGAAGGAATGATAAAATCGTTTGATTTTGCATGTACCTTAATAGCTATATATAAACTCTTGTCATCAAACATCATTTTTATTTCTGTTTGATTTTTTGCTTTTAAAGAATCTGACGGAAAATATTGCCAGTAATTTGTGGTAGTTTTTGCCTTTCCCCAATCAGCTTCGTTTAATAAACCATCGATGTTAATTTCAGTGTTTATATATTTTACAAAAACTTGTTTTGTTTTTTGTGCAAATAGGGCTGTAGTACTAATTATAAAAATTAGGAATAGATTTTTTTTCAAAATGGTAATTGGTTAGCGGCTCGAAAGATAAAAAAAATAATAGAATATCAAATAAATTATTGAAGTTGAGAAAACAAGAAAGTTCTTATTTTTATCAAACAAGAATTGCAGCTTAAAAAAGCGTCGTGTTTTCCGTTCTGAATTGTTTTTAATTGACTCGATAATCCAATTGAAGTAGCGTAAGGATGTAAGATTCCAGAACCATCAGCAATAATACCAGTATTATTCACATTTCCTTGTAAATAAGGAACAACCAAATCTTCTGTTCCATGAATACTATACAAATTGGGCTCGTTAGTGTTTATAAAATTCGAATTAAATAAAGCTCCAGAAATATTGAGTACTCCTTTTACTGAAGAAGGAAATGTTTCGTTTCCGCTCATACCATCTAAACCACCTTTTGAGTTTACATAATCTACAAAAGTAGTTCCGTCAATGGTAGTTAATTCTGCATCGGTATTAACATAGGCATAATGTAATGCTGTAATTGCTCCAGCAGAATAACCGCCAATAAAAATTTTAGAAGAATCAATTTTTAAACGTTGTTTGTAGCTTTATCTTTTGTAAAATAACGAACAGCAGCTTTCATATCAGCAACAGAATTCATGACAACTTGCTTAAAAGCGAGTTGAGTTGGTGTAATATCTAATAATCTATAATTGATTGAAACCACAACATCACCTGCTTTTGAAAGAAATGAAGCTACTTCTGTAAAATCTTTTTTATCGCCAAAAATATAACTTCCGCCGTGTGCTAAAACAACTAAAGGTCTATTGATTTCTGTATCGTTTTCCGGTTGATAAATATCCATAGACAAACCAATTGTTGCTCCTCCTAAAGTAACATTTTCTCCGTAATGAACATCTTCTGTTATTGTAATTGTTTGAAAAATTTGGCTATCATATCGTTGCTGATTTTCTGGCTGATTGATATAGTTTATTTCACTTTCTAAACAAGAAGTGAAGAGAAATATAGAAAAACTAAGAAGCAGTATTTTACGAATCGTAGCATACATTGATTATGTCAAACTTAATTTGTTTTTTTGTTTCTCTCTTTTTCGTTGTTTTTTTATTAAACAACTTCTACAAAAAAACCTTCGTCAGTTTTTGTAACCTTTGCAACGTTATTTTTTGTTAGGTGTTTAATTGTTTTGTCCCATTTCTTATTCGACAAACCAGATTGAGTTTTTAACTCGTTTAAGTCTATTTTTTCTGCTTTAGTAATGATTTCTAACACTACTTTTTCTTCATCGTTCAATTCTACAGAAACAGTTTTGTTTTCTGGTCTCATTTGAGGAAAGAATACTACTTCTTGAATGGATTGATTGTTTGTTAAAAACATAATTAATCTATCCATTCCAATTCCCATTCCAGAAGTTGGCGGCATTCCATATTCTAAGGCTCTTAAGAAATCAAAATCGATAAATTCTGTAGCTTCATCATCTCCTTTTGCAGCTAGTTTTAATTGATACTCAAAACGTTCACGCTGATCTATTGGATCGTTTAATTCTGAATATGCATTTGCTAATTCTTTTCCGCATATCATTAACTCAAAACGTTCTGTAAGGTCTGGATTAGAACGGTGTTCTTTGGTTAATGGGCTCATCTCTTTTGGATAGTCTGTAATAAAAGTAGGCTGGATGTAATTGGCTTCACATTTTTCGCCAAAAATCTCATCGATCAATTTTCCTTTACCCATTGCGTCATCAACTTCAATTCCCATTCCTTTTGCAGCAATACGAATCTCATTTTCAGTTTTTCCACTAATATCGAACCCAGTAAAATGTTTTATTGAATCAGTCATTGTAACTCTTGCATAGGGAGCTTTAAAGTCGATTTCATGTTCACCAAAAACTGTATTTGAACGGCCATTAACAGCCAAAGCACAGTGCTCTAATAGTTTTTCGGTAAAATCCATCATCCAATTATAATCTTTATAAGCCACATAAATTTCCATCATGGTAAATTCAGGATTATGGGTGCGATCCATACCTTCATTTCTAAATGTTTTTGCAAATTCAAAGACACCGTCAAACCCACCAACAATTAATTTTTTCAAATATAATTCACAAGCAATTCTCATATACATAGGAACATCTAATGAGTTGTGATGTGTACTAAATGGTCTTGCTGCTGCTCCTCCCGGAATTGGTTGAAGTATAGGTGTTTCTACTTCGTAATATCCTGCATCAGTGAAAAAAGAACGCATTGCGTTGAACAATTTTGTTCGTTTTACAAATACTTCTTTTACATGCGGATTTACAACTAAATCTGCATAACGTTGTCTGTATCGTAATTCTGGATCTGTAAAAGCATCGTGTACAACTCCGTCTGCATCTGTTCTTGGCAATGGAAGTGGTTTTAATGCTTTACTTAATAATTTAAAGTTTTTTACACGCACACTTTTTTCTCCTACTTGTGTCGTAAATAATTCTCCTTCAATTCCAATAAAATCTCCAATATCTAATAATTTTTTATAGACATCATTATAGAGGGTTTTATCTTCGCCAGCACAAATTTCATCTCTATTAAAATAGACTTGAATTCTTCCTTCAGAATCTTGTACTTCTGCAAAAGAAGCTTTTCCTTGAATTCTTCTAGACATTAATCTACCTGCAATAATTACCTGTTTACTTTCTGCATAATTTTCCTTAATCTGTTTTGAAGTATGATTTACAGGAAATAAATCTGCCGGATAAGGATTGATTCCTAATGCGCGTAATTTTGATAGTTTTTCTCTTCGTACAACTTCTTGTTCTGATAATTGCATAATGCGGTATTCTTTATAGGATAATTATAATAAAAGCCCAAAGATACAATCAATTACATAATAAAGCAATCTAGTTCTTTATAGAAATTTTATAGATTTTTAGTTAGGGATTGTTAGTTTAAAAAAACCTTGTATATTTGTAGGTTGCTTTTTATAAAAGCAGCAATTAGTTGTGTTGTTTTGGCACTTTCATAAAAGTGCCGTGGTTTTGTTAACCAATGGAAAGCTTCCCTGAGATGGGACGCTTTTTTTTTGAAGCTATTTCCCGCTTTCCGTTATATCTTTTTTATGTTGCAAACTTTAAATATTATTGCGAACAAAGTGAAGTAATTTTTTAATTCGAAGAGATTACTTCGTCATACTTCCTCGTAAAGACGTTAATTTAATAAGATATAAAAAAGGATGCCACTTCAATCAGGGCTAAACTTGTTTACTAGCTTCATTAAAAATTATTAAATCCATTTCTTTTTAAAAATTTATATTGATTTGTCATTCCTGCGGAGGCAGGAATCTAAACTGATAAATGATAGATTCCTGCCTCCGCAGGAATGACATACCTATCTAAAAAAAGGTCGATTTATATTCCCAAGTTGTGCTGATAAAAAACCAAAAATAAACCAAGGCAGCTCCAATTTCTTTTAACGTAGAGTAAATAGGGAAAATTGTTGAGTTTATAAAAAAGGTAGAAGTTCGCTTCTACCTTTTGTGTTTATTTTAAGTTCATTTTTTAAAACAGTTTATAAATTGTACTTTTACTTTGTAAATTTACAACATGCGAACCCGAGTAATTTCTCTATTGTTTTTAGTTATTATAAGTACTTCTTGCGAGTATTTTAATTTAAAAAAGAAATCGCAATTACAAGAAGTAGATACTATAATCGATTTTTCTTCGGTAGATGTTTTTCCAACATTCGAAGCCTGTAAAAGCTTTATTGATAAAGCAAAAAAAACAGAATGTTTTAGAAACACCATTCATAAACATATTTCTGAAAGACTAGCAAAAAACAATATTGAAGTTAAAAACCCTGTTAACGAAACAATTAATGTAGTTGTTTTAATCAACAACAAAGGAAAAATAGCTATTCAAAAAATTACTACTTCTGATGTTTTAAAAAAGGAAATTCCTGCAATTGATAGTTTGATTACAGCGAGTTTAAAAGATCTACCAACATTGTTGCCTGCAACAAAAAGAGGAATTCCGGTTGCCACACAATATCAAATTCCAATTCAGATTCACGTAAACTAAAAATAGATTTCCGAAAACGAAAATCTATTTTATATTGTCATTCCGAGTAGTTTTGTTTTATGGAGTAGAACGATATAAAAACAAAATTGTATCGAGAAGTTTAGAGTAAATACATCAAATTTTGTTGGCTGAGCGTAGTCGAAGTCAAATAACTTTGTAAGACTTTTCGATAGTTCTTCGCTGATCGAAGTACAATTCTGTTTATACAGAATTACTTGAAGTGATAGTTCTTATATTAATGTAAACTTCTAAATTTTGAAGGAGTAATTCCTTTATTATCTTTAAATTTTCTATTAAAATTTGAAATATTTTTAAATCCAGATTTTTCCGAAACTTCTGTAATCAACAAATCTTTATTTTTTAATAACCTGCACGCATTTTCAATTCTAACTTCTATCAAAAACTGAAAATAGGTTTTATTGGTTCGTTGTTTAAAATACCTGCAAAAAGCATTCGGAGTCATATAAGAAATTTCTGAAATTGTGTGTAAATTAATTTCTTTTTGAAAGCTGTTCATGGTATATTCCATAATATTACTCATGCGTTTTCCTTCATTATCAGAATATTTTTTTGGATAAATAAATGTAGAAAGTGGTTTTATTTCTGCTTTTAGTAATTTGCTAATTATTATTAAGAACAGAATAAACCGATGTAAGTTAGAAGCTTTTTTAAGTTGTTGAAATAATTCTAAAACCACCTTTTTATTGGTGGTTAAAATTCCGCCAGATTGGCTAATAGTAAAAATTTGTTGAATTTCTGTAAAATCTCCTAATTCAAAAAAGTGTTCGCCAAAAGAAGTTTTTGTAAAAAACAACGTTTGCATAAATGTAGTTTTACAATTAGAAGTGTCACTTTTAAAAACATGTGGCACATAGCTTCCTATAATTAAAATGTCGCCAGATTTGTATTCGTTAATAGAATCTCCAACCACTAAACTTCCTTCTCCTTTTATAATAGCACACAATTGAATTTCTTCATGCTGATGCAATTTATCGTACAATATTTTTCCTTTATCCTCTTGATAAATCAAAGAAATATTTTTCGCTTTCGGAATTTTAAATGGTAAAACTTTCATGTTTACAAAATTATCTATAAAGATAGTTAAAATACAAATATATGCAAATATTCACTTTAATACTTAAAAGGTGTTTAAAATAAAGTTAAAAAAGTATTACATATAGATAGTATTAGGGAATCAAATAAGAGAAAACTAAAGTAACTTTGTAAAAAAACAAGTACAATGAGTATACAATGGAATGGTGTTATGCCAGCAGTAACGACTAAATTTACAGATAACGATACGTTAGATTTAGTAAATTTTGAAGTAAACATCAAAGCGCAATTAAATGCGGGAGTTAACGGAATTATTTTAGGCGGAACCTTAGGAGAAGCTAGTACATTAACGGATGAGGAAAAAAGAATTTTAATAAGAAAAGCAGTAGAAATTGTTGGAGGTAAAGTTCCAGTAATTATCAACATTGCAGAACAAACTACTACAGCTGCAATTGATGCTGCTCGTAAAGCAAAAGAAGATGGTGCATCAGGATTAATGATGTTGCCTCCAATGCGTTACAAAGCAGATGATAGAGAAACAACGTTGTACTTTAAAAAAGTTGCGAATAGTACTACGTTGCCAATTATGGTGTATAACAACCCTGTAGATTACGGAATCGAAGTCACCTTAGATATGTTTGAAGAATTGTTGCGCGATTGCCCAAATATTCAAGCAGTAAAAGAATCAACTAGAGATTTATCAAACATTACTCGTATTAAAAATCGATTTGGAGACAGGTTGGCAATTTTAAGTGGAGTAGATACGTTGGCTTTAGAAAGTTTATCTATGGGAGCAGATGGCTGGGTTGCAGGTTTGGTTTGTGCTTTTCCGGCAGAAACTGTAGCGATTTATAAATTAGAAAAAGCAGGAAGACATCAAGAAGCTTTAGAAATTTATCGCTGGTTTTTACCATTGTTAGAGTTAGATATAAACACTAAATTAGTACAAAATATTAAGCTGGCAGAAGTTGCAACAGGAATTGGAACAGAAAATGTTCGTGAACCACGTTTACCTTTAGTAGGAACAGAAAGAGAAAACGTACTTGCAATTATAAAAAATGGTTTAAAAACAAGACCAATGTTGCCAGCGTATAAAAATTTATAAAATTTGAGACTGAACTAATTTCAGTGTGTTATTAAATACATGCTTGAGATGACACCAATTCGTTCAAAAATAGTGCTAGAAAAACATCCAAGATCAACAAAAGTGGTTTTTAAACCTGTTGATGTCAAATCACATTTAAAAAATAAGATTAAGTAAAAGGGATTAATATTTTAATGCTAAGACAAATAAAAAATCAATTAAAAGAAATGATGAAAGTATCAATGAAATTTTATTTGTCTAAAAAGATATTAACTATAAAGAATATTAGATTTGCATTGGTTCTATTATTACTAACAAGTATTCATGTTTCAGCCCAGCAAGAAACGCCTATTTTTTCTTATACAGTTTCTTTTCCAGAGACAAATACAAAGTCTTACCACGTAGAATTAAACACTTCTGGTTGGAATCAAAATTCCATACAATTTAAAATGCCAAGATGGATGCCTGGTTATTATCAAATAATGGATTACGGCAAAAACGTAAATAACATTTTAGCAGCAGATACTAACGGAAAAGAAATTCCAATTTCTAAAATTGATGATAGCACTTGGGAGGTTAATGGCGTTAAAAATAAATCATTTAAAATAACTTATGATATAAAAACCAAACTAAAATTTGTAGCAACAAGTTATGTAGATGAGAATCATGGATATTTAATTGGTGGGAACTCATTTTTGTATGTAGATGGATTTTTAAATCTACCAGTTCATGTAAAAATTTTAAAAGACACAAATTGGAATAAAATTGCAACGGGCTTAGAATTAGTAGATGGAACTACAAATGAATTTATTGCTTCAGATTTTGATATCCTCTATGACAGCCCAATTCTTACAGGTAATTTAGAAGAATTACAATCATTTAAAATAAATGGAGTTGAGCATCACTTTATTGGTTATAAAATGGGCGATTTTGATAAAAAAGAATTTATTAACAATCTAAAGTCAATAGTACAATCAGCGGTAAATATTATTGGAGATATTCCGTATAAAAAATACACTTTTATTGCAATTGGTCCAGGAAATGGAGGAATAGAGCATTTAAATAATACAACAGTTAGTTTTGATGGAAATCGACTTAAAACAAAAGCAGGTATGAATAAAATGATGAATTTTTTAGCGCATGAATATTTTCATCATTACAACGTAAAACGGATTAGACCTATAGAAATTGGACCGTTTGATTACGAAAAAGGAAGTAAAACTAATTTACTTTGGATTAGCGAAGGTCTTTCTGTGTATTACGAATATGTAATTGTAAAAAGAGCAAAACTTTTTGATGAAGAAATGTTATTTAAAAATTTTGAAAAAAATATCAACACTTTTGAGAATAACCCAGGTAGAAAGTTTCAATCTTTAGCTCAAGCCAGTTACGAAACATGGAGAGATGGACCTTTTGGTAATACAAGTAAAGGAGAATCGATTTCCTATTATCAAAAAGGGCCAATTGTTGGATTGTTATTTGATTTTGCAATTAGAAATGCTACAGAAAATAAAAAATCACTTGATGATGTAATGCGATTTTTATATTGGGAATATTACAAAAAAAAGCAACGTGGATTTAGTGATGCAGAATTTCAACAAGCTTGTGAAATCATTGCAGAAACTCCATTAAAATCTTTATTTGAATATATATATACTACAAAAGAGTTAGATTATAATAACTATTTAAATCTTGGAGGTTTAAAATTAGAATTTAAAACTAATTCTGTTTATAAAAAGAAAGAATATACCTTGAGTAAAATAGAAAAACCAAGTATTTTACAACAAAAAATATTAAAATCATGGTTAGGTGAATAGAATTGATTTTCAGAAAGCTTAACTTAAAACATAAATAAGAACATTGATAATGATAACAGGCAAAAATTATATAGGAAATCAACTTTCCGCGAAAGGAACTAAAACGTACACAACGTTTAATCCAGAAACAAATACAAAGAATTCTACTATTTTTACGGAAGCAACTTCAGAAGAAATTAACGAAGTAGTACAATTAGCATCTGAAGCTTTTAAAACATATAAATCAATTTCTGGAGTTAAAAAAGCGTCTTTTTTAAAAGCAATCGCAGAAGAAATTGAAAATTTAGGTGATGAATTGATTGAAGTTTACACTTCAGAATCTGGTTTTCCTACTGGAAGAGCAATGGGAGAAAGAGGAAGAACTGTTGGGCAATTAAGAGCTTTTGCTGCGCATATAGAACAAGGTTCTTGGGTTGAAGCAACAATTGATACTGCTCAACCAGAAAGACAACCAATCCCAAAAGTAGATTTACGAAAAATGAATGTTCCGTTAGGACCAATTGTTGTTTTTGGAGCATCTAATTTTCCATTAGCATTTTCTACAGCTGGTGGAGATACAGCCGCAGCTTTAGCTTCAGGTTGTCCAGTAATTGTAAAATCTCACCCAATGCATGCAGGAACCGGAGAATTAGTTGCATCTGCTGTTATTAAAGCAGCAGAAAAAACTGGAATGCCAAATGGGGTTTTCTCTAATTTAAATAGTAGTGGAATTGAAGTCGGACAAGAATTAGTAAAACATCCGAAGGTAAAAGGAGTTGGATTTACAGGAAGTATTCGTGGAGGTAGAGCATTATTTGATTTAGCAGCGCAACGTGAAGAGCCAATTCCGGTTTTTGCAGAAATGGGGTCTATCAATCCAGTTGTAATTTTACCAGAAGTTTTACAAACAAAAGCAACAGATTGGGCAAAAACATATGCAGGTTCTATTACTTTAGGATCTGGGCAGTTTTGTACAAATCCAGGATTATTATTAGCAATTAAAGGTGATGGATTGAATGAGTTTACGCAAGTATTAGCAGAAGAAATTGTGAAAGTAGAACCATCTTGTATGTTGCATCCAACTATTGTTGGCACGTATGAAAGGAACAAAGCAAAAGCTATTTCTCAAGAAGGAATTCAAGTATTAGCTGATTATTCAGGTGATTCTAAAAGTAATTATGGACGTCAAATTGTTTCTAAAGTGGATGGAGCTACATTTTTAGCAAATTCAACATTACATCATGAAGTTTTTGGTCCTTTTTCTTTAGTTGTTGAATGTGAAAATACAGCACAATTAGAACAAATTATTGAACAATTAGAAGGACAATTGACAGGAACAATTATTGGGACTGACACTGAGCTTTCTTCAAATTCTGGAATTGTATCAGCTTTGCAAAATAGAGTTGGAAGAATTATTTTTAATGGCGTTCCAACTGGAGTAGAAGTTTGTCCGTCAATGCAGCATGGTGGTCCGTATCCAGCATCAACAGACTCTAGATTTACAGCAGTAGGAGTAGATTCGATTAAACGTTGGGTGAGACCTTTTAGTTTTCAATCTTGGCCAAATAATTTATTGCCATTGGAATTGAAAAATGAAAATCCGTTAAATATTTTAAGAAACGTAAACGGAGTAAAAACTACTAATAAAATTTAAACAAATGAAAATAATTAAACTCTTTGGGCTTTTACTTTTAATAAGTTTTTCGGCATGTAAAAATAATTCGTCAAGCGATCAATTACAGTCGATTATTAACGAATATGAAAAACCTAGAGAGTATGATTTTAATAGAAATGAATCGGCAGAAAACACCATTAAATACTATCAAGAAGAATCTGATTTTGCAGCAAAATTAAAAGAAAAACTAGCTTCGGTTTCTGTGGGAGATCTGTCTGAAACTGATGAAATTTCTAGAGAATTATTGCTGTTTGTGTTGCAAGATATACTAGATACTCATACGTATAAAATGTATCTAAATCCTATTACAAATGAATCTGCTTTTCATTTAAATTTAAGTCGTATTTCAAATAGAAGTTTTAAAAACAAAAAACAAGTAGCCGAGTATTTAAAGCAATTAGACGATTTACCAAAAAGAGTTGATTACAACTTAAACTTGTTACGAGCTGGAATTAAAGAAGGTATTTCTCAACCAAAAGAGATTTTTTATAAATACGAAAACACGTATAATAAACATATTGTTGATGATGTAACTATGAGCGAATTTTACACACCATTTAATAAATTACCTTCAACATTTTCAGTTGCATTAAAAGATTCGATTATTGCAGTTGGAAAAAAGAGTGTTCAAGAAAATGCGATAGAGCAATACAAAAAAATTAAAACCTTTTTTGAAGAGGAATATTTTCCTAACACCAGAAAAGGTTTAGGTGTAAGTTCGATTCCGAACGGAAAAGAATTTTATCAAAATAGAATCAATTTTTATACAACGAGCACAAAATATAATGCAGATGATATTCATCAAATCGGATTAAAAGAAGTTGCAAGAATTAAATCTGAAATGGAGCAAATAATTAAAGATTTAGGTTTTAAAGGAACTTTTGCAGACTTCTTACAATTCTTAAGAACAGATGAACAATTCTATGCAAAGACTCCAAAAGAATTATTAATGTTTGCGAGAGATATTGCAAAAAGAATTGACGCAGAACTGCCAAAATATTTTATCACATTACCAAGAAAACCTTATGGCGTAGTTCCTGTTCCTGCTGCAATTGCACCAAATTATACTGGTGGAAGATATTCAGGCTCTAGAAGTGAAACAACTGCAGGATTTTATTGGGTGAATACCTATAATTTACCAAGCAGAACTTTATATACAATTCCGGCGTTAACAGCACATGAAGCTGTTCCAGGACATCATTTACAAATGTCTTTGAATAATGAATTACCAAAAACAATTCCAAGATTTAGGAGAGATTTATACCTGTCAGCTTTTGGTGAAGGTTGGGGATTGTACTCTGAATATTTAGTTGATGAAATGAATATTTATACAACTCCGTATGAAAAATTTGGTCAGTTAACGTATGAAATGTGGAGAGCTTGTAGATTAGTCGTAGACACTGGAGTTCATGCAAAAGGGTGGACGCGTCAACAAATGATAGATTATATGGCATCTAATACCGCATTATCTATGCACGAAGTCACTACAGAAACAGATCGATATATTTCTTGGCCAGGACAAGCATTGTCGTATAAAATGGGAGAAATTAAAATCCGTGAAATGCGTAAAAAAGCAGAAGCTGAATTAGGAGATAAATTTGATATTAGAGAATTTCATGAAGTAGTTTTAGCAGAAGGAACGGTTACCTTATCAATTTTAGAATCAAGAATAGAAGGTTATATAGCAAAAAATAAAAATGAGTAGAAAAACATTTTTTTGTGTTGATGCGCATACTTGCGGAAATCCCGTTAGAGTTGTTGCTGGTGGCGGGCCCAATTTAATTGGTAAGAATATGAGTGAGAAACGCCAACATTTTTTAAAAGAATACGATTGGATTCGTAAAGGATTGATGTTTGAACCTCGTGGACACGATATGATGAGCGGTAGTATTTTATTTCCGCCGCACAATCCAGAAAACGATTTCGCCATTTTATTTATAGAAACATCAGGTTGTTTACCAATGTGTGGACACGGAACAATTGGTACAATTACTATTGCAATTGAAGAAGGTTTAATTACTCCAAAAATTCCTGGAAAAATAAAAATGGAAGCACCAGCAGGTTTGGTTCATATAGAATACGGACAAACTGGTAAAAAAGTAGATTGGGTAAAATTAATCAATGTAAAAAGTTATTTAGCGGCAGAAAATTTAACGGTTGATTGTCCTGAATTGGGAGAAATTACTTTCGATGTTGGGTATGGAGGAAATTATTATGCAATTGTAGATCCACAGAAAAATTTTTCTGGTGTTCACAATTTTACTGCTTCAAAAATCATTCAGTTTTCTCAAGTAGTTCGTAATCGAATCAATGAGAAATATCCAAATCTATTTATCCATCCAGAAAATGAAACTATTAGAGACGTAACGCATATCTTGTGGACAGGAAATCCGATTGATCCAACATCATCAGGAAGAAATGCTGTTTTTTATGGTGATAAGGCAATCGATAGAAGTCCGTGCGGAACAGGAACATCAGCAAGATTGGCACAATTACACGCTAAAGGGAAATTGAAATTAGGAGAGAAATTTATTCACGAAAGTTTTATTGGAAGCAAATTTATTGGCTGTGTAGAAGAAGAAACAACCTTAGTAGATGGCAAAGCAGCCATTGTGCCAAGTATTCAAGGTTGGGCAAAAGTCTATGGTTATAATAACATTATAATTGATGATGAAGATGATCCGTATGCGTATGGATTTCAGGTAATTTAATTTATTCTAAACTTGGTTCAGAATCTTATGTTAATAAAATACAGATTTTATGAAACGATATAAATCATTAGTACTTATAGTTTTAGTTTTTGCTTCTTGTACCAATTCTAAAAATGAAATTTCTGATAAAAATTATCAAAGCGCGGTAAGTTTTATGGATGCTAATTATAATAACAAAACGGCGTTTAATTTAAACACAAAAGCTAATTGGTTTGATGATAATTCTGGTTTTTGGTTTGTAGATTATAGCAAAAACAAAAAAACGTATAAAAAGGTTTTATTTAAAAATGAAAATGAGGTAAAACCTTTATTTGATCAGCAAAAATTAACAGAAGTTTTAAATAAACTAACGAATGGCGATGTAAAAGCAGATGAAATTTCTTTAACAAATATTCAGCGAACTGAAAACGGATTTTCGTTTTCATCCAACAATAAAAACTTTGTTGTAAACACAGATTCGTATGAATTAGCTGAAGAGAAAAAAGAAGAAAGAAAAAGAGTAAATGAATTTGAAAGTACATCACCAGACGGAAAGTGGATTGCATTTGTAAAAAACTATAATTTGTACATCAAATCAACCTCAATCAAAAGAAGATATCAATTAAGTTTTGATGGAAAAAAAGGATACGAATACGCTTCTTGGTATGGTTGGTATGATAAAATGGAGGGAGAAAACGGAGAAAGACCAAAGCGCTTTAATGTAAATTGGTCTGCGAATTCTAAATGGATTTCTGCTAATACTGTAGATACAAGAATTGCCGAAAAAATGTATTTGTTAGATTGGAGTAAAGAGGATGTATTTAAACCAGAATTATTATCATATTATCGTGGTTCTCCAGGTGATACAACGGTGGTGAAATTAAAACCTATTTTCTTTAATGTTACAACAAAAAAACAAGTAGAATCTAATTTACCTACAAATACACATGTCAATTCTGTAAGTAGCCAATGGACAAATACATCTGGAGTTGCATTAGCTCATATTCCATACAGAGGATTTCAAAAAAATGAAATTGTTCAGGTAGATTTAAATACTAGAAAGTCAAAAGTTCTAATTACAGAAATATCAAAGACAAATATTGATAATTTTGAATATCGGTTTTTAGAAAATAGCCAAAAAATTATTTTTTTATCAGAAAGAACTGGTTGGAGACAATTGCATCTTTTCGATTTTAAAACCAGTACAACAAAATTACTAACTAGCGATAATTATTATGTAAATAGTATAGAACACATAGACGAAGAAAATGAAATGATTTATTATTTAGCTTCTGGTAAAGAAGTAGATAATAATCCATATCATCAACAAGTTTATAAAGTAAATTTTAAAGGAGAAGAACAATTGTTAACTCCAGAAAATAAGCATCATCAAGTTTCTTTTTCAATTAATGGAATCTATTTTTCAGATAATATTTCCACTATAAATTCGCCAACAGAAACTGTTTTAAGAAAAGCATCAACAGGGGAGATTTTAGCAGCATTAACAAAAGCAGATATTTCAGATGCAGAAAGTAGAGGTTATATAACTCCAGAAACATTTTCAATGATTGCAAAAGACGGTAAAACAACCATTTATGGAGCTTTCTGGAAACCTACAAATTTTGATGCTTCAAAAAAATATCCAATTATAGATGCAACTTATACAGGTCCGCATACACAACGTTTTCCAAAATCTTTTGACAATGTTTTTAGCGATCAATCGTTGGCAGAATTAGGATTTATAGTTGTTAGAGTTGATGGCTTAGGAACTTCTGGTCGTTCTAAAGAATTTCATAATCATTCGTATAAGAATATGGGGAATAACTTAGAAGATCATGTGTTGGCAATTAAACATTTAGCAAACAAATATTCTTGGATAGATATTGATAAAGTTGGAATTTACGGTCATTCTGCTGGTGGATATGATACAGGAAGAGCGTTATTAGGATTTCCAGATTTTTATAAAGTTGGAGTTGCAAGTTCTGGAGATCACGATTTTAGAATGGAAAAAGCGTGGTGGCCAGAAATGTATCAAGGTTGGCCGATTGATGAAACCTATAAAAACGTTTCTAATATTACAAATGCTAAAAATTTAAAAGGAAAATTATTATTAGTACACGGCGGATTAGATGATAATGTAAATCCTTCTGCTACGTTTAAATTAGCTGAAGAATTAATTAAAGCAGATAAAGAGTTTGACTTGTTGATTTTGCCAAGTCAAACACATGGATATCAAGGCGAATATCAAAAATATTTTTTAAAGAAAAGATGGAATTATTTTGTAGAACATCTTTTAGAAGCAACACCTATTTGGAATTTTAATTGGAATTAATCAATGAGTAAAAAAGTAGTAATTATTGGTGGCGGAATTATTGGATTATGTTCTGCCTATTACCTTCAAAAAGAAGGACATCAAGTTACCGTTATTGATAAATCAGATTTTACAAGCGGAGCATCTCATGTAAATGCTGGCTATATTACACCGAGTCATCTTATTTCGTTAGCGCATCCAGGAATAATAAATCAAGGAATTAAATGGATGTTTAATCCTGCAAGTCCGTTTTATGTAAAACCTAGATTAGATCCAGAATTTTTAAAATGGACTTGGGCTTTTAAAAAATCGGCGAATGCAAAAAAAGTAGAAAGTTCTGTTCGAGTAATTAGAGATATTAATTTATTGACAAGAGATTTGTACGAAGATTTAAAAGCTTCTAATGAATTTGATTTTCACTACGAACGTAAAGGTTTGTTAATGGCTTATCAAACAGATAAAGCTGGTGAAGGCGAATGGAAAGTTGGTCAAAGAGCAATTAAAGAAGGATTATCTGCAGAAAACTTATCCAAGGAAGAAGTACAGAAAATGGAGCCAAATGCAAATTTGAACATCAAAGGAGCAATTTTTTATGATTGCGATGCACACACAAGTCCATCTGATTTTATGCAACAAATGCTTTCGCATTTAAAAGGATTAGGAGTAGAGGTTTTAGCAAACGAAGAAGTAATAGATGTAGAAATATTAAACAAAAGAATTACAAAAGTAATTACAGATAAAAGAGAAATTACTTCAGATGAAGTTGTGTTAGCTGCTGGAAGTTGGAGTCCATTAGTCTCAAAAAAAACAGGATTAAATTTATTAATTCAAGCAGGAAAAGGATATCGAATTAACGTAGCAAGAGAGTTAGGAATTACAATGCCTACAATTTTAATGGAAGCAAAAGTTGCTGTAACACCCATGTCTGGTTTTACGCGTTTTGCTGGAACGATGGAAATAGGAGGAATTAATCATGACATAAATCCAGTTAGAGTAAATGCAATAGCTAAAGCAAGTGAAAAATTTTACAGCGGATTAGAAATCACTGAGCAAGAGAAAAATGATGCGCAATGCGGATTACGACCTTGTTCTCCAGATGGCCTGCCGTTTATAGGGAAATCTTCTAAATGTGATAATTTAACAGTTGCTTCTGGTCATGCAATGATGGGTTGGAGTTTAGGGCCAGCTACAGGAAAATTAGTTTCTGAAATTGTTTCAGATAAAAAAACAAGTTTAGATTTAAATCCATTTCATCCAGATAGAAAATTTTAGTGTAAGATAGATACAACACCAAAAAAGTTTCTTCTTGATGCTTCTAAAAAAGAAAGACGTAAATAGAAATTTAACAATCGCAATGCCAATTAAAATTGAAGCATTGATAAAAAATATAAAAAAATGAAAGGAATCGGAGGATCAACCATAGAAGCAGAATTAAAATCAATTCAACCTATTGCGCATTTAGTTCAACCTATAAAAAAAGAAGAATTTCAGCAAAGAATTGAAAAAGCTTGCCGATTAATGCAAGAGAAAAATGTACCAGCAATGTATTTGCATGCAGGAATAAACCTGTATTATTTTACGGGTATGAAATGGAATCCAAGCGAACGAATTGTTGGTGCTTTGTTATTTTCTAATGGGAAACTAGTTTTTATTGCTCCTGAATTTGAAAAAGGGACGATATTTGATTTTATGTTGATAGAAGGAGCTGTTCATTGTTGGGAAGAACATGAATCTCCTTACCAGTTATTTGCAACCCTTTTAAAAGAAAATGGAGTAGAAGCTGGAGCCATTTCAATGGATGAAGTAACTCCCTTTTTTATATTTGATGGCATTAGAAATTGTCAAAATACATACGAATTAATAAATGCAAAACCAATTACTGCAGGTTGCAGAATGCTTAAGTCTGATGCTGAAATTGCCATTATGCAACATGCGATGAACATCACATTAGAAGTTCAGAAAGCAGCAGCAAGAATTTTAAGAGTAGGTATTTCTGCCAAAGAGGTTACCGATTTCATAAACGAAGCACATGTAAAATATGGAGCTCCTTCAGGATCATACTTCTGTATTGTGTTGTTTGGAGTAGATTCTTCTTTTCCTCACGGAGTAAAAGCACCAAAAAATTTAGAAGAAAACGAAGTTGTATTAATTGATACTGGTTGTATGCTACATGATTATATTTCTGACATTACAAGAACCTATGTTTTCGGTACTCCAAATGAAGAACAAACTCGAATTTGGAACATCGAAAAGGAAACACAGCAAGCAGCATTTGATGCGGCTCAGTTAGGAAATACATGTTCAGATGTAGATGCTGCTTCTAGAGTTGTATTGGAATTACATGGGTTAGGACCAGATTATAAATTACCAGGATTGCCACACAGAACTGGTCACGGAATTGGTTTAGGAATTCATGAATGGCCATATATTGTAAGAAACGATACAACCGTTTTAGAACCAGGAATGACGTTTAGCAATGAACCGATGATTTGTGTTCCAGGTAAATTCGGAATTCGACACGAAGATCATATCTATATGACAACTGAAGGTCCAAAATGGTTTACAAAACCAATGCATACTATAGACAATCCTTTCGGGATTTAAGAATCCAAATTATTAATGTTGATTCGCATATGAATCATGTGTTTTTCAAAGCCAACTTTTTCATAAGCTCTAATTGCGGAAGGATTTGAATTATATACATCTAAACGAATTTCATTTATATTTTTGGTTTTACACCAAGCTAATAATGCATCTACAATCAATTTATTATAACCATTTCCTCGATGTTTTTCAGGAACAAACATAAAGCCCAAATAGGCATGTTTATCATGTTTTAAATAGATCCTGTCAGGTTTTATTTTAGCATAACCAGAAGCAACTAATTCTTCATTCAATTCTGCAACATATAAAACAGCATCTTCTGAAAGGATAAAGCCTTCTAAATCATAATATATAACTTTACCGTCTTTAATAGTAACATCCATTGGGCGTTCGGCTTCTACCAAACCATCCATAAATATGTCTAAAACAGGTAAATCTTTTTTTGTGGCTTTTCTAATAATTGGTTTCATTTTCTAACAAGATGTATCAGCAATAATTTTCCATTCGCCATTTATTTTTTTAAAGATAATCATAAATACGCCATTGGCATCTCCAACCTTGCGTATTAAATGATATTCACCCATCACAAAATAAGCATCATTATTAATTTTAGAAATATCATTAATTTTAAAATTTAATGTTCCAGAATAATCTGGAGTTGGATATCCTTTTTTGTAATTTGATAATGTTTTATCCCAGCCAAGAGTCACGCCATTACTTCCATAAAATTTTAACGAATCCGATTTCCAATAACCCTGCATAAAACCTTCTAAATCGTGTTTAGACCAAGCTATTTGTTGAGCATCCATAATTGCTAAAATGTTTTTTTTATCTTGTTCTTCTGTTGAAGTAGAACAAGAAGAAAGTATGAAAAAGATTGTGAAAATAAATAGTAATTTTTTCATAATTAGTTGTTTTTAGTTGATATACTTATAAATTTAATATTATTATTGAATCTTCATAAAATCTTCATTTACTATTTTTTTAAGATAATAAAGTAATTCTTCTGCGTTTTCTTTAGTGAACACAATTGGAGGCTTAATTTTAAGTACATTGTGATCAGGACCATCGGTACTCATTAAGATTCCATGATCTTTCATTCTGTTTGCTAAATAATCCGTTTGTTCGGCCAATGGATTTAATCCTGAATCAATTAATTCAATTCCTAAAAATAATCCTTGTCCGCGAACATCACCAATAATTGGAAATTCTTTTGCTAGTTTTTTTAATTCAGTTTTTAAAAAGTCACCAACTTCTAACGCATTTTCTTGTAATTTTTCTCTTTTTACAGTTCGTAACACTTCTGTGGCAATAGCACAAGAAACAGGATTTCCACCAAACGTATTGAAGTATTCCATTCCGTTTGCAAATGCATCAGCAACTTTTTGTGTGCAGGCAACTGCAGCAATTGGATGCCCATTTCCTAGGGGCTTCCCAATGGTAACAATATCCGGAATTACATTATGCAATTGAAATCCCCAAAAGGTTTTCCCCATTCTCCCACAACCCGTTTGCACTTCATCAGAAATACAAATTCCGCCAGCTTTTCTAACTTTTTTGTATGCTTTTGTTAAAAATCCTTCAGGTAATTCAACTTGACCACCACAGCTTATAATGGGTTCTATAATAAATCCGCCAACATTTCTTCCCTTTTTCTGAATATTTTCAATACATTTTTGAATTTCTTCTGCATATTTTGTTGCAGCATTTTTGCCTCTATATTTACCTCTAAATGTATCTGGCAAAGGAAAAATTTGCGTGTATTCTGGTACTCCATGTCCGCCTTTTCCATCAAATTTGTACGAAGAAACATCAATACACATATTAGCATTTCCATGGTAACCAACTTCACTAGCAATCATATCTTTTGAACCAGTAACTGCTTTTGCCATTCTAATTGCCAATTCATTTGCTTCGCTACCAGAATTTACAAAATGCAATACGTTTAATTCTTTAGGCAAGGTTTCTATCAGTTCTTTTGCCAATTGATTGATGTTTTCATGTAAATATCTGGAGTTGGTATTAAGCAACGCCATTTGTTCCTGACCAGCTTTTACAACCGCATAGTTTTCGTGTCCAACATGTGCCACATTATTTACCGTATCTAAATATTTTTTCCCGAATTGATCCATTAAATATTGACCAGCACCACGAACCATTTTAATCGGAGTAGGATATTGCAGGCTTAAACTTTTGCCCAAATGTTGTTTTCTATACTTGATGATTTCAGTATTAGAAATAACTGTTTTTTCTTGTAAAGCTTCTGATTTGAATAATAAATTTGGATTTGGACAAACACTTTTCCAGACATCAATTTGATTTAAATATCCAACACCAGGATAATCAATTTTATACTCAAATAATGACAACATCACTTGAAAATGTAAATGTGGTGCCCAATTTCCGTTTTCAGGATAATTTGCCAATTCTACAATTTTTTTACCTTTTAGGATTTTATCTCCAACTTTATGTTTTGTGGCACTTTCAATAGTATTATGTCCGTATAAAGTAAAAAATTCAAAATTCTCAGTCTTATGTTTTAAAACAACCAAGCCACCATATTCTTTATCGCCAGCATCATTTACCGCAATCACAATTTCACCATCAAAAAGTGCATGAACAGGAGTGTATTCAGGCAGCCAATAATCAATTCCTAAATGGATACTTCTACTTTCTCTACCATAATTTCCAATTTTATCATAAGCAGTAGAAGTGTACAATGCTCTTGGTTCTAAATATCCGCCAGCAATAATTTTAGTTGGAACTTCTTTCTGTAATTGATTAATTTTAAACTGTAAAAGATCTAAATTATTAAAATCCTGCTGATGTCCTACCCATTTACTAGAAACGCTTAAATCTATATGATGAACTTCGTTTTTATTGATGGTTGGAAATAAATCAGACAGTGAAAAATTGTTTTTTGAAGTCCAATTATTAAATAGTTTTTCATTTGGATGTGCAGAAAATCCGCAAGCAGTTCTAAACGTATATTCAGCAAAATCTGGATGAATTACTTTCCAATTCTTCAAAACTTCCCAAGCTGGTTTTTCGCTAATTAATAAATACCTATTATTAGGTTCTTTGATTTTGTTGATAGCAGATTTTGTAACTGTAATTATCAAACGCATGGCAATTGCATTGTACAAATGTTTCAGTTCAGTTTCTTGAAGAGGAAAAACCGAATGATATCCTTTTACAACAGGCGTTACAGCATCTAAAGCATCATTATGATTCATAATTGCATACGCACAAGTTATTGCCAAATCATTGATGATTTGTGTGTAAATGGCATCTCCATAATCAATTATAGCCACTACTTTTGGATTTATGACATCTTTAGAAACAACGATATTATTATCATTTGCATCACTATGAATTATAGCTTTTCGTAAAGAATTATAGCTGTTCTTATTCGATTCAAATTGCGATATAAAACAGGTAACAATTTCTTTTTCTTCGGCTGAAAATAGGTTGAGATGATTTTTTGTCCAAAGAGATTGTGCAACATCCCAAACAAATTCTCTTTCTGTTTTTTTATGTGTAAATCCTTGTAAAGCTGCTGTTAATTTTCCACATTGTTTTCCAAGACTAAAGCGTAATTCGTTTAACTGTGGATTTACAGAAGACCAAACTCTGCCAGAAACCCACGTTAATAAACGCACGTTTCTTGTGTTCCCAAAATCATCAGTAATTTTAGAAACTGCATCTCCGTTAGTATCTAAAATCACTCTCGGAGCTATTAACCCGTTTCCTTTTTTTTCTACAAATTGCAATAGTTTTTGCTGAAAATCTAGATAGTTTTCATCTTCATTTGGACGAGATATTTTTAAGATGTAACCTTCAGAGTTTTCAGTTTTAATTCTAAAATTAAAATCGATTTCTCCGGGTAATTCAGAAGCGATTCCTTTAATATGATAAACATCAAGAAGAATTTTTTCTGCTTGTTTTAGTGTGATTTTAATTTGATTGTATTCCATTTATTCTTTTTGTAATAACATAATAATATGTGCTGCACTCCAATTAAAATTTTGGGCATTTAAACCATCTTCATTTTTAAACTTGAACATTAATTTCATTTGTTTTTTGGCTAATTCTGTAGTGTAAAAAGATAAACAAACAGCATGCTTCCAAGAATTCAAAGACCAAAAACCGTTAAACTATTTATAATAATAACTTGGAAATAATCCTTCATGTTTAATTTCGCCTGCTGGAATTCTCCAATTATTTTGTAACGTAAGATTTTCTTTTGCTAATACTTTGGCATATATGTTTTCTAAAAATTGTGATTTTATGTTTTCAATTAGCAATTTTAATTCTGCATTTTTCTCTGTTTTTCGTGAATCTAAAACTGTCTTAAAAGTTGTGTTTTGAATTGATTTCAATTCATCGCCCCAAGAATATTCTTTAAAAATAAAAGCTTGAGAAATGGTAAATCCTTTGGCTTCGTTTGGTTTTAATTTGATATTGATTTTATCAAAAACATAAGTGCTATCCGTAGAGTTTATAATAACATCATTCGGAAAAATAACATGACCAACAGCATCCGTTTTAGAAGAATTGATAGTAAGTTTATTTTCTTCAGATGAAAATGTTAATCCGTCAGCTAAAAGTGATTTGTTTTTAAAATGAAATTTTATTTGTTGAGTAGATTTACTGATATTTTTTATAATTGCTTTATGACCATAAGAAAATACTAATTTTTGTTTCAATTTTAAAGAATCTTTTTGTTCTTGTTTTGAACAACTTAAAAAGAAAAGTAAAGAAAAAAAGTATATTAGTTTTTTCATTATTGAAGTATAAATCCGTTTTTCATTGGGTCGTTAGGATCAATTATAAAAGTATGCATTCCTGTAATAAAAGCGGTTCCTTCTATTTGTGGAATTACAGCGGTAAATGGCCCGTAATTTTCTTCTGAAATAACTGAGCCTTTAAAAACAGAACCCGTAATGCTTTCAATACTTATGGTTTCTCCAAAGTCAATTTCTTTTCTTGCTTTATGAATAGCCATTCTTCCAGAAACACCAGAGCCAGTTGGGCAACGATCTACTTCTCCTTCTGCAAATATGCACATATTTCTACTGTCGCTTCCAGAGATTTGTTTGTTGTTATCTATAAAAATGGTTCCGTATAAAAAGCTTAAATCATCTTCGAAAGGATGTAAAATTTCTTTATCGGCTTTCATTATTGCGTTTTTAATTTTCATTCCGTTTGTAATTAATGCTCGATAAGAATTTGCGTTTAAATCGAAATCAAATTTATTTTTATCCATATCAACAAAAGCATAAAATGCACCACCATAAGCCAAATCATAAGTAACTTTTTCTAAACCTTCAACGTCTACAATTCTGTCTAAACCAACAACAAAACTTGGCACACAATGAAAACGAACTCCGGTTACTTGTCCGTTTTTAACATGTGTAAAAGAAGTAATTCTTCCACAAGGCGCATCAATTTTAAGAATGTTATCTCCTTCTTTTACCGCAACCCACTTCATTTCAATGGCTAATGTAGAAATCGCAATAATTGCATGACCACACATGGTTGAATACCCTTCATTGTGTAAAAAAAGGATTCCGAAATCGCCATCGTCATCATTTGGAGGTAATAAAATACAGCCATACATATCTGCATGACCTCGAGGTTCAAATAGTAAAGCGGTTCGTAAATAATCGAAATTTTCTTTACAATAACGTCTGTATTCTAAAACCGAATTTCCTTTTAACTCAGGAAGACCATCAACAATAACTCGTAACGGCTCTCCGCCAGTATGCATGTCAATAGTTTTGATTTTCAACCAATCTTTGTTTGGCGTAAATTCAGTTTTTGAAAGTATATTTTGATAGGTTTTACTCATTTGTAAACTTATTATAATAGTAATTCGCAGCTGCTAAATCTTCTAAAGCATGACCAACAGATTTAAAAAGTGTAATTTCTTCATCTGATGTTCTTCCTTTTTTTTGATTTGAACAGAGTTGAATTAAATCGGCTTTGATATCTTCCTCTTTTAATGTTCCGTTTTGAATCGGAATTACAATATCGCCACTTTCTTTTAATCCGCCTTGAAACGTATCGATAAAAATAGATGTTTTTGAAATTGCATTATCATCAGCTTCTCGCATATCTTTTTTATAAGCACCAACTAAATCAATATGTTGACCAGATTTTAAATATTTTCCTAAAACTAAAGGCGTTTTTGATAAGGTTGCACAAGAAAGAATATCAACTTCTGATATTTTTTCTTCTATTGATTTTATGGGTGTAATCGTGAAATTTTCGTTTTCCAATTCTTTACAAATAGCTGTTGCTTTGTCAAAATTCCGTCCCCAAATAAATACATCTTTTATAGGACGAACTGATGCATGCGCTTTGATTAAGTTTTTGGATAAAGTTCCAGTTCCAATCATTAACAAAGAACTAGAGTTTTCTCTAGATAAATAAGAAGACGCAAGTGCAGAAGCTGCTGCTGTTCTTTTTGCTGTTAAACTTTTCGCTTCTAAAATTGCTTTAATGGATCCTTTAATGGCATCAAAATAAATATAAGTTCCTTGAATGGATGGCAAATCAAACTGACCGTTTTTTGGGCTAACAGTTACAATTTTAACTCCTGCATTTTTACTAGGATTCCAAGCAGGCATTAATAATAAAGTTGAATCTGCATTTACTGCTGGATTCGGAAAATCGTGATGATGACGCATCGGTACATGTACTTCATTGCTAGTAAAATACTGTTTTATTTCAGATATCAACTCCAAAAAATTGGTATTTTCTTCTACGAAAACATTACTGATTTGCTTTATTTTATCCATAGGTTAAAAATAGGAAAAAGGCTTGATATTATAGCATTCTAACTTGTTTTATCATAACATAAGTTAATACTTAGTTACTATGGTTTTAGTTTCGCTGCTGAGGTCTTTTTATGAGAGGTTTTCTTTGTAGCTTTGTAGATAATAAAACGAGCGTATGATTGTAAAAGGAAACATAGTTGATATTCAAAACAGAATAATTTTTAAAGGAGAAGTTGAGGTTGTAGATGGGAATATTTTTTCAATAAAAGAAGTAAATCATACTGTAGAAAACTACATTCTTCCTGGTTTTGTGGATGCGCATATTCATATAGAAAGTTCTATGTTGGTGCCTTCTGAGTTTGCTAAAATCGCCGTTGTTCACGGTACAGTGGCTACCGTTTCTGATCCTCATGAAATAGCAAATGTTTTAGGGGTAAAGGGAGTTGATTTTATGATTGAAAACGGAAAGAAAGTTCCGTTAAAATTCAATTTTGGGGCACCAAGTTGTGTGCCTGCAACTTCTTTTGAAAGTGCAGGAGCTGTAATTGATTCTGATGATATTAAATTGATGATGGAAAATCCGGATATTAAATATTTGGCAGAAATGATGAACTATCCAGGAGTGTTGTTTGATGATGAAGAAGTGTTAGCAAAAATTAAACACGCAAAAAATAATAATAAACCCATTGATGGACATGCACCGGGTTTAAGAGGAGACAATGTAACCAAATACATATCCGCAGGAATTTCTACGGATCATGAATGTTTTACCTATGATGAAGGGTTAGAGAAGTTGCAAAAAGGAATGAAAGTACTTATCCGTGAAGGAAGTGCAGCCAAAAATTTTGAAGCTTTAATCGATTTATTACCAGAACATTTTGAAAATATGATGTTTTGTTCTGATGATAAACATCCAGATGATTTGTTATTGGGTCATATTAATCAATTGTGTGAAAGAGCAATAGCAAAAGGAATGAATGTTTTTGATGTATTGCAAGTTGCTTGTGTGAATCCAGTAAATCATTACAATTTAGATGTTGGATTGTTAAATGTTGGAGACGATGCTGATTTTATTGTTGTTGAAGATTTAAAGAAATTTAATGTTTTAGAAACCTATATTAATGGAGAATTGGTTGCTGAAAATGGACAATCATTTGTAAAGTCAGTTGATTTTGAAGTACTGAATAATTTTAATACTGATAAAAAGAAAGTTTCTGATTTTGAATTTAAATCAACTGCAAAAAAAATTAGAGTTATTGAAGCGTTGGATGGCGAATTAGTTACCAATGAAATTGAAGTTGATTCATTAATTGAAAATGGAAATTTAGTTTCTGATGTTGAAAATGATGTATTAAAAATGACGGTTGTAAATCGGTATAAAAACGCAAAACCATCAATTGCATTTATTAAAAATTTCGGAATCAAAAAAGGCGCAATAGCAAGTTCTGTAGGTCATGATTCTCATAATATTATTGCAGTCGGAGTTTCAGATGAATTGATTTGTAAAGCTGTTAATTTATTGATTAAAAATAAAGGTGGCGTTTGTGCGGTTACTGAAACAACATCCAAAATTGTTTCGCTTCCGGTTGCAGGAATTATGTCTAATAAAAGTGCCGTTGAAGTAGGTAAAGCGTATGCAGAATTAGATGTAATGGCAAAACAAATGGGAAGCAAATTACGTGCGCCTTATATGAGTTTATCTTTTATGGCTCTACTGGTAATTCCGTCTTTAAAATTATCTAACAAAGGTTTGTTTAACGGAGATTCTTTTCAGTTTACTTCATTAGAAGTTATGTAGAATTTTTTTGTCATTCCCACGAAAGTGGGAATCTATAATTAGCAAGTAAAATGAATAATATATAATAATAAAATTTTTCACTAAATTCAGAATTACAGTGTTATTTTTCTAAATATAAGTTGCATTTACTTTCTTCTCCTGAATAAGAAATGACTTTTTTAAATTCAAAACCAAGTTTAAGTAATAAGTTGCTAGAGCGTGTATTATTCAAATCTGTTATTGCAGCCAATTGATTAATTTTTAATTGCTCTTTTGCATATTTTTTTATTGCGAAACCTGCTTCTAAAGCATACCCTTTTCCTCTAAATTGAGCTAAAAAAGCATACCCAATATCAATATAATGCATCCAATCACGCTTAATAAGGCCACACATTCCGATTGGAGTATTTTCTTCTTTCAATCTAACAATGTAAAAACCAAATCCGTTTTCTTTATAGCTTGAAATAATTTTATCCGCCAGATATTTTTCTGCATCAGAAATCGTTTTTACATTTCTGTCTCCAATATATTTTATCCAATCTGGATCATTTACCAAATTGTAAAAAAAAGGTGCATCTTCTACAGAGAACTCAGTTAATGTTAATCGTTCAGAATTTAAAATCATCCTTTAAAAGTAATCAGATAATTTTAAAAATGTACTTTTGTGCAACAAAAAATTTATCATGAGTTTATTACAAGAAGTAGAGGAAAGAAGTGGAAATCAATGCGAATTATGTGTATCTAAAGATAATTTATCAATTTATGAAATAAAACCAACTTCTACTGGTGGGGTTGATGGGAGTGTGTTGGCTTGTGAAACGTGTGTTGATCAAATTGAAAATCCAGAAAATACAGATGCAAATCACTGGCGTTGTTTAAACGATTCTATGTGGAGTGAATTTAGAGCTGTAAAAGTTTTGGCATGGAGAATGTTATCTAGATTAAAAAAAGAAGGTTGGCCGCAAGATTTATTAGATATGATGTATCTAGAGGATGACGATCTACGTTTTGCTAAAGAATCTGGAGATCATTTAAGTGAAAGTGAAAAAGTAATTCATAGAGATGCAAACGGAGTTATTTTGCAAGCTGGAGATACAGTAGTTTTAATTAAAGATTTAAAAGTTAAAGGTTCTAGTTTGGTTGCAAAACAAGGAACGGCAGTTCGTAGAATTTCGTTGGATAGAGATAATGAAAAATACATTGAAGGAAAAGTTGGACCCACGCAAATTGTAATTATTACAGATTACGTTAAGAAAATGTCTGAGAAAGAATAATTTAAACTGAACTTGTTTCAGTTTCTTACTATTTTGTCATTGCGAATGAACAATGAATGAAGCAATCTCTTAATTTATAGTGAGATTACTTCGTTACACCTACATGCCGCAGGCAAGGCTCGTAATGACGATTTGATTTTTGATTCGTGAATTCTAGCAATTTTACAGAATGTTACATAAAAAAGCCACTCATTTACACTGAACTTGTTTCAGTAACAAAGCGGCTTTTTTGTTTGCTAATTAAAATTAGCTAAATCAAATTCTTTTGGGGGCACTTCATTACGTAAATGTGTAATAAAATAATCCCATCTTTTTCTTGTCATATAATTTGTCATGTCTCCATAACCATGTCTTTGATTTGGAAATAAAATCATGTCAAAATCCTTATTTGCTTTTATTAAAGCTTCAACAACTAACATGGTGTTAGATGGCGGAACATTATTGTCAATAGAACCATGTGTAATTAATAAATGCCCTTTTAGATTTCCTGCAATTAATTGATTTGCTTGGTTGTCATAATTGGTAGTTCCATCTCCTTTTCCTTCCATATTTCCTTCGATTAATAAACCTTGCCATTTTTCTCCCCAATCAGCTTCATAGTTTCTGTTATCGTGATTTCCTGCACCAGAAACAGCCACATCATAAAAATCTGGATATGCAAAAACGGCTCTTGTAGAAGCAAATCCTCCACCAGAATGACCCCAAATTCCAACTCGTTCAATATCCATTCCTTTGTATTTCTGTGCTAATTGTTTGATTGCTGTAATATTATCTGGAATTCCGTTATCTCCCATATTTCCATAATAGAAATCATGAAAAGATTTTGATCTACTTGGTGTTCCCATTGCATCAACAGCAACAACAACAAAACCTAATTCAGCAACTGCTTGAAAATCTCTCCAAACAGGTTTAAATCCGTAATTACCAACACTACCAGATTGTGGTCCAGGATAAATGTAATTTAAAACAGGATATTTTTCATTCTCATTATAATTGCTAGGTAGAAATAATACACCATATAAATCAGTTTCATTATTTCTAGCTTTTATATTAAATTCTATTGGAGCTTTCCATCCGTTAGCTTTTAATTCAGAAATATCTGCAGTTTCTAACTCTACAATTTTTTCTCCATTTCTATTTCTTAATACAGAAACTGGTGGAGTATCACTTGTAGAATAGCTATCTACAAAATATGCCATATTTGGAGAAAAACTTACAGAGTGTGTTCCTTTATCTGGAGTTAAATTGGTTAAGTTTTTACCATCAAAACCTACTTTGTATAAGTAATCGTGATATGGATTTCCTTCTTCTTTTCCTCCAGCGATAAAGAAAATTTCTCTTGATTCTTCATCAAGATGTTTTATTTGTTTTACCAACCAATTACCAGTCGTAATTTGGGTTTTTAACTTACTTGTGTTTAAGTTATATAAATACAGATGTCCCCAATCTGATTTTTCTGAATACCAAATAAACTCATTTGAGTCAAATAAAACTCTCCAGTTTTCAGCTCTAACACCAGATTCGTAGTAGGTATCAACAACTTCTTTATGAATAGAACTGACGTTGCCTGTTCTTGTATCAGCAATTTGTAAATGCGCTTCTTTATGATCTCTAGATCCAGAAACAAACGCGAATTTAGATCCATCTTCACTCCATTGAGCATCTAATAAAACACCATCACGACCCGCAATATGATCTGTAGTTGAGCCTCTTTGAAAATCTTTACCCATTTTTAAACGCACCATTTTTGGTCTTGCTCCTAAATGAATAATTACACGTTCTATAGTAAAAATAGTTTTATCTCCAGGTAACGGATGTTTCCAAGCTTCTAATTTTGGATGACCAACATTGGTTGTTGTTAAATACATTTCTCCAACTCCACGAGCATCTTGCTGAAAAGTTGCGATTTTATCAGAATTTGGTGACCATTTTAAAACAGCATTATCACTTTTTGTCCAACCAGCATTATTGGTTGCATATCCATAATCTTGTTTTCCGTCAAAAGTGAGTTGTGTTTTTCTATTGGTTGATAAATCCCGTACCCATAAATTATAATTATCGATATATGCAGCTAATTTTCCATTCGGAGAAACGTGTTCGTTTTTGGTTGCTTTTGTATAGCTCGATTTTATTTCAGGAGCTTTATAATCACTAATACTAGATTTCTCTTTTGTTTTTGTATTCACAGAAACAAATTCAGTTCCCTCTTTTGTGCTTTTAGAATATACCAACAAGTCATCGCTAGTCCAATTTTGAGAGATAATTTGATTGTAAACCATTCCGTTCCAACTACGTTGCATAAACTTGGCAGCATTTTTATAATCATCTGAAGTGCGTTGTTTCTTCTCGGGATTAGAACAAGCCATTAAAAGGAGTATCGTTAAAGAAACTATACTTACTTTTTGAAGTAATTTTTTCATGAGTTAATTATTTAATTAGGTTGTATAAAAGTATTTTAATTATGTTCTGTAATGAGTTAATAAACAGTTAATTATTTAGTTTTTAACTCGGTAAAATATTTATAAAAATATGGAATTGTTTCAATTCCTTTTAGGTAATTGAAAATTCCGAAATGCTCGTTTGGAGAATGAATAGCATCAGAATCTAACCCAAATCCCATTAAAATTATTTTGCTTTTTAATTCCTTTTCAAACAAAGCTACAATCGGAATACTTCCTCCACTTCTTTGCGGAATTGGAGTTTTACCAAAAGTAGCTTCGTACGCTTTACTTGCAGCTTGATATCCAATATTGTCTATTGGCGTAACATAGCCTTGTCCGCCATGATGAGGTTTTACTTTAACTTTAACTCCAGCAGGAGCAATGCTTTCAAAATGTTTTTTAAACAATTCAGTAATTTTTTTCCAATCTTGATTTGGCACTAAACGCATTGAAATTTTTGCATACGCTTTTGATGCAATCACCGTTTTTGCGCCTTCTCCTATATATCCGCCCCAAATTCCGTTTACATCCAACGTTGGTCTAATAGAATTACGTTCGTTGGTAGAATATCCTTTTTCGCCATAAACAGCATCGATATCTAATACTTTTTTATATTCATCTAAAGAAAAAGGAGCTTTTGCCATTTCAGCTCTTTCTTCTAATGATAATTCTTCGACGTTATTATAAAAACCTGGAATTGTAATGTGATTATTTTCATCGTGCAAAGAAGCAATCATTTTTGTTAATACATTAATCGGATTTGCAACTGCGCCACCATACAAACCAGAATGTAAATCTCTATTTGGACCAGTAACTTCAACTTGCACATAACTTAAACCACGCAATCCTGTTGTAATAGACGGAATATCGTTTGCAATCATTCCGGTATCAGAAATTAAAATTACATCGTTGGCTAATTTCGCTTGATTTTGTGCTACATACCAAGCCAAACTTTCTGAACCCACTTCTTCTTCACCTTCAATCATAAACTTTACATTACAAGGTAAATTTCCTGTTGATGTCATGTACTCTAGTGCTTTTATATGCATAAACATTTGTCCTTTATCATCACAAGCACCACGAGCAAAAATGGCTCCTTCAGGATGAATATCTGTAGTTTTGATTACGGGATCAAAAGGTGGAGAATCCCACAATTCTATTGGATCTGCTGGTTGCACATCATAATGTCCGTATACCAAAATGGTTGGTAAATTAGCATCTATAATCTTTTCTCCATACACAATTGGATATCCTGGAGTTTCACAGATTTCTACGTTGTCGCAGCCTGCTTTTTCCAAATATGATTTTACGGTTTCAGAAGCATTTAAGACATCTTGATTAAATGCAGGATCTGCACTTACAGAAGGTATTTTAAGGATTTCTATTAATTCGTTAATAAAACGTTCTTTGTTAGAATCGATATAATTTTTAATGTTTTGCATGATATAATTTTGATGAAAATCAAAAATACTAAAATTCCTAAAGAACTTCTTTGCAATTTATCAGTAATGTTTATATTTGCACTCCTTTTACTGAAAGAAGTTCAGTATAAATGCAGGCGTGGTGGAATTGGTAGACACGCTAGACTTAGGATCTAGTGCCGCAAGGTGTGAGAGTTCGAGTCTCTCCGCCTGTACATAAACAAAACCTTATTACAATTTGTAGTAAGGTTTTTTATTTAATATGATTCTAGGTATTCTTGCTGCTGCAGTTGTATTATCTATAGCAGGGTTATTTAAAAAATAAATCAATTATTAAAAAATTAACTAAAAGAGCTATTTTTTAATGGCTCTTTTAGTTAATTTTACATAAAAATAAATTACAAATGGAATTAGGAAGTAGAAATTACACAAACGAACAAACACAAACTATTCAAGCTGCTTTTATGTCTAAAGTATATACTTGGATGTCTGGCGGATTAGCAATTACAGGTTTGATAGCAATGTGGGTTGCATCTACACCTCTTCTAATTGAAGCAATTATTGGAAATACATTCTTGTTTTTTGGGCTAATAATTGGTGAAATATTTTTGGTAGGATATTTAATTACAGTCATTAAAAAAATATCGGCACAAACTGCCGGGATTATTTTTACAGCCTATGCCGCACTTAACGGATTAACGTTATCCGTAGTTTTTTTAGCCTATACAAGTGCATCAATTGCGAGTACATTTTTTGTAACGGCTGGTACTTTTGCTGTTATGAGTTTTTATGGATATTATACTAAAAAAGATTTAACATCTTGGGGTAACTTGTTATTTATGGGGTTGATTGGTATCATCATTGCGTCTGTAGTTAACTTTTTTATGCAAAGTGAAATGATGTATTGGTTGATTACGTATGCAGGTGTTTTTATTTTTGTTGGCTTAACGGCTTATGATACTCAGAAAATTAAAAAGATGAGTGTTGCTTCTGAAGTTGGTTCTGAAGAAGAATCTAAAAGCGCAATTGTAGGGGCATTAATGTTGTATTTAGACTTCATCAACTTATTTTTATTACTACTGAGATTATTAGGAGATAGAAAATAGTATCACTACTTTTTAGAGTATCTTTGTGCATTATTTAATACATATATGCAGTTTAGAGATTTAGGACTAAATAAACCAATTGTTAAAGCAATTACTGAAAAAGGATACCAACATCCAACGTTGGTTCAAGAGAAAACCATTCCTTTAATTATTGAGAATAAAGATGTTATTGTATCTGCTCAAACCGGAACAGGTAAAACAGCTGCATTTGCATTGCCAATTTTGCAACAACTTTTTGACAAACAAGATGCTTCTAAGAAAGGAAAGAAAATTAGAGCATTAATTGTAAGTCCAACTAGAGAATTAGCTCTACAGATAGAAGAAAATTTTAATGCGTATTGTAAGTACACAAACTTAAAAATTGGTATTGTTTTCGGCGGAATTTCAATTGAACCTCAAAAAGACATGTTGAGAAAAGGAATTGATGTTTTAATTGCTACACCAGGAAGATTATTAGATTTGCACAAACAAGATTTTGTAAACTTAGATTTTATTGAAACCTTAGTCTTAGATGAAGCTGATTTGATGTTAGATATGGGTTTTATTGATGATGTTAAGAAGATTGAACGCTTATGTCATCAACAGAAACAAACATTATTATTCTCTGCAACCATGCCATTTAAAGTGGTGGAATTAGCAAAAACAATCTTAAAAAATCCTGTAAAAATCGAAGTTACACCAACATCTTCTACAGTAAAAGGAGTGCATCAATTATTGTTTTATGTTCCAAAACAAAAAAAAATAGAACTGTGTTTACATTTGCTTAAAAACTCAATAAAAGGAAGTGTAATCATTTTCAGAAGAACCAAATATGGTGTTGATAAATTAGAAAAAACACTGCTTAGTAATGACTATAAAGTAGATAGTATTCATGGTGATAAAACTCAAGTTTTACGTCAAGAAGCATTACAAAAATTTAAAAAAGGAGACATTAATATTCTAATAGCTACCGATGTTGCAGCACGTGGAATTGATGTTAAAGACATAGACACTGTTATTAATTTTGATATCCCAAATATATCAGAAACCTATGTACATAGAATTGGTAGAACTGGTAGAGCAGGTCAAAGTGGTTCTGCATTTTCATTCTGTTCTGCAGATGAAAAAGACTACATAATTTCCATTCAGAAATTAATCAACAAACAATTAGATGTTATTGATGATCATCCATATCCGCTAGATCCAACTTCGAAACCAGAAGTTCATAAATCACCAAATTCTAGCAAATACAGAAAAGGAAGAAAATCTGAAGCTTCTAAAAAGAAAAAGAAACGTTGGTATTAAACGAACTAAAAAAAGCTTCTCAATTGAGAAGCTTTTTTTTAGTTTAAAAGCATGTAATTTAATGACTCATTTTTGTTACAATGCCACCTTTTTCGCTATCAACAGTAATGGTAAATCTTGAATTTCCTTTTACAATCCAACGAATTTTAACAACATCATTTCCAGGAATGCTTCTAACTCTCATTTTAGCTGGATTTACTTTTTGTTCTTCTGTTACGTTAAAATCTGCATCAGTAACTAACATTCCCGCAACAACATTTATTCCAGAAATACTAATATAATCTGGTCTTGTAATATTATATTTTAAATCTTGACTTGCATGCGTTGGCATTAATCTGTCGTTTTTAATCGTAACGGTTACTTCTTTTAATCCACCACTCATTTTCTTTTCAGAAATAGCTGCAATAGATAAATTTGGCATGTGATATGCATGATAAAAAGTAAAAGCCATATTTCTGTGTGCCTCTTCTTCTAACATAAAACCTGGAGTTGCTCTGCCAAAATTCTTTTTAAATCCACCAACTTCAATTTTTCCATATGTTGGATGATCATATTCTTTCCATGGAGTAAAAGCATCTCCCATTAATAATTCTTTATCAAAATCATAGGTTTGGTCTCTGCCTCCATTATTTTTTTTGTAATACGCAAATGACGAAAATATTTCGTTGGTAAATGTGTAAATTCCTCTACTACCGTAAAACCAATCAAGCTCACCACCAAAAACAGAATACAAGTCTTTATAGACGGTTAAGTAACGATAACCAGGTAACATTTTTTCACCTTTTTTACCAATTGCATCATAAATTCTGATGTCTTGTCTGTTATAGGTTGCTAAATCTTCTTCTGCTCCAGGTCCACGTAAAATCATTCCGCCAGAATTATGAAAACTTTGTGCACCAGCAATATTTGGATGTGCTAAAACAAAATCTGCTACAGCTCTAGTTTCTGGTAAAGAAAACGGATGTCTGTATGCACCACCTTGAATATAATCTGGCTGCCATTTCCATCCCCAATCTCTATTTGGATCGTAATATCCATGAGTATCTTCATTAATTCTTCCGTCTCCATCATTGTCAATTCCTTCATTTCCAAGATATTCATAACGTTGAGTAGTTAGAACATCATCAGGACCAATTTGAATCATTTTTCTTGGATCTTGCGGATCAACAATAAAATCTCCATAATCACTTTTTCTTCTCATTTGATTAATTGATCCATCACCATTTAGATCATCATAACCATCTTCGTCAAATTTACCATCTCTATCATCATCTAAAGCAATCATACCAGATCTTGGACTGCTTCCAGTATTTGGCTCTTTCATGAAATCGTTTCTTGCATCTGGATTTATTGTTGGAACTATATAAAAAATACGATCTTTTAACATGTTGGTAATGTATTCGTTGTCGTTAAAGTTTTCTGTTAAATACCAAGCTGTATAAATACTGATTTCTCCACCTTGAATTTCATTAGAATGAATATTTCCATCTACATAGAATCCTGGTTTTCTATCTGCATTTCCTTCTTTATAGTTTGTGATTGCAAGCATCCAAATATCTAAACCTTTTGCAGATTTACCAATGGATTGCCTTTTTACTAAATTAGGATGAGCATCTGCAATTTTTTTACCCAAAGCTGCTAATCCTTCTGAAGTATAATATCTATTAAATGAAATTTGAACTTTTGGATTGTGGGGAGATCCTGCTGCTCTAAAAATTTCAGAACTATTTTGTGCGCCAATTGCTAATGGAAATAAAAATACTAGCAACAATGATTTTAATATATTTCTATTGATTTTCATCTTTTCTAATTTTTTATTTTATTTTAATTGTTGCTGAATCTGAACCAGTATGAGAGGTTCCGGCTTCGATACTAACGTTTCCTTTACCTTTTATCAACCAAGAAAATTTTTGAGTACTATCACCGTCTATACTATCTACCAACGTAATTTCTCTTCCACTTATAATTTCTTGATTTTTATCAAGCTTAACGGCTACTTTAATTTTACGAAGCCATCTAGATTTTTTACCCATTTCTGTATGTGTTGGTAATAAACCACTATTATGAACATCAACAAAAATTCTTGTTATTCCATTTTCTATTTCTTCAGAAGTTACATTTTGAAGTGTAATATTGGCTTGTATTTTTGCTAACTCTAGTATAAAATCTGTATGCTTTTTACTGATGCTATCAACCATATTATATGGAGGGTTTATCATTTTGTAAGGAGTAATTCCACCAACTTCTACTTTTTGATTTGGGAAATCTGGGTGACTTACTTGTTTCCAATCAACAAAAGCATTGCTAATATTTTCTTGTTTTGCCCAACGCAAATAATTCACATCCTCGTTTTTTGAAGATTTTTTAGCTGAATCTTTTACTTTTGGAACCCACCAACCTGGAGTTGATAAAGCTAATTTACCAAAATGAAAATACGACCATTGAAAGAAATCTCCACCATTTCCGGTTGAAACTGGCGCATCTTCTGTTCCGGTGATTGTATTGTATTTTTCAGATAAAAATTTATTTAAATCGGCATCGTCTTTCAGAATGCTAGTTACAACTCTTTTTTTTGCAGCAGAAGCATTGTACTTTAATGGATTAGAAAGATTGTTTTCTGGCCCGAAAGTGATAATTGCATACACATTCCATTGTTCATATAAAAAGTCTAGTAAAACTCTGTTTTCTTTTTCTGATATTGGATGTTCTCCAGCGCCAGGTTTAAAATACGGATAATCATAACTAAAGTTTTTATTGAACAAGATTCCCCCTTTACCATCTTCGTTGAATTCACCATCTTTATCATTGTCAATTCCTTCAGAAATTAATTTGTATTTTCCAGATTGACCTTTGTTTTTGTCAGCTTTCACTAACATTCTATCATCTTCTTCGCTTAAAATATAATCTCCAGTAACATCTTCAATACGCATCATGGTAATTAAACCATCTTTATTTAAATCATCAAAAGGATCTTCATTTGTTTCTCCGTCTCTATCATCATCAGTGCTTTTCGCATTACCAACATTATACTGTTTCAAAGGAGAAAAATAATTTTCAGTAGCATTCGGACTCATGTTTGGGAAAATATAAAAAGTAGTTTTCTCCAAAACATCAGCATGATTTTTTAAAATATTTTCAGCAACTTTTAGTGCCATTTCTGGCCCTAAAATATATCTGCCATCAACGCCACTTACAATTGCAATTGCAGGCTTGTTTTCAGCATTTCCTTTTGATAAGGTTAATGTCCAAATTTTGTGACCGCCAATTGTTGTAGTAAGCTCTTCTAACTTGCTATTAGATGAATTTGTACGTTGTAGGTTTTTAAGGTCTTGTGTAAATTTGCTATAATTTCTATAATCAGATTGTGCTGTTAGTTGTATAGATGTAAAGCAAATAATCATCCCAAGAAGAAAGGGAAGCGTTTGTTTTTTGTGAAACATAATAACGTTAGGTTAAGTTAATTATAATGAATTGACTTTAAAGATATAGAATTCTTTATACAAACCCATTTGTTGATCTATGAAGATGAAAATATTAAGGTTTTTTTAACGTTTACTTTTTCAGAATAAGTTCTTCAAAATCTTCAGTTTTGTCTAAAGGAGAAAATAAATTTTTGAATTTTTCTGAAGGAATAGCCAATTTTCTTTTTTCTAAATCTATCCAAGCACCATACACATTTACTTGTGCAGCTAATTTTCCTGCTTCATTAAATAATTGATGTTGTAATTTCCAACGTTCTAATTTATTTGACACCCCTTTTAAGGTTAGATTTACGGTAATGTCTTCTCCTAAATGGATTTCTTTGTAAAAATTAGTTTCTTCTTTAAATAAAATTGGACCTAAATTTTCTTTGGCAAAAACACCAATAGACATTCCTTGTTCTTTAAAATATCGAACCCTTACTTCTGCTGCATAATCATTATATGCTGTGTGTCGCATATGTCTATTTGCATCAAAATCTGCCCATTTGGTTTTAAAAGTAACTTTGAATTCCATAAAAATTTAAAGCTTAGTTTTTAACGATTTGATTTGTGCTTCTCATTCTTAATTCACTCAAGACGTTTAAGGCTTCATTTATGTAAATGTCTTTTGCTAAATTTTGATGCCAAGCTATTCTTTTATCACCATCAATACTATTTTCTTTTATTAAAGGAAGCTCGCTCAGAGGAGATTCGAATTTTAATTTTGAATCAAACTTAAAAACAGATTTAAATTGTTCTCCTTGCTTTTGATGCTTTTTAGCATCTTTGGTGAATTCTTTAAAATTTAAAGAATAGGTCGTGCCATCTTGTCCTTTTTTTAGCCATTTTGCGTAATCATTAATTAAAGAAAAATTAGGATTTTGCATGATTCTATCTTTACTGTTGTTTACAACATCATTAAAATTATCGTAAGAATTTACTGGAGAATAATTTGCTTTCGGAACTTTATCCCAATCTAAGGCGCCCTCTAAATCTCTTTCTCCAAATTTCATATAACTATATCTATCTGGCATTGCAATGTCAGAATACACACCTTCTTTTTGAGTAGAACCTCCATTAACTCTATAGAATTTTTGAATGGTCATTTTTAAGAAACCTAAATCTTCTTTGTAATCTGGATAAAATTGGTTGATTGGTAAAATATTCTGAACAGTTCCTTTTCCGTAAGTTTGATTTCCACCAATAATAACAGCTCTGTTGTAATCTTGCATTGCAGCAGCAAAAATTTCTGAAGCTGATGCAGATAACTCGTTAACTAAAACCACTAAAGGTCCGTTCCATTGAATTTTAGGATCTTGATCATTCTGAACTTTCGCTTTTTCTCCTCTGTATTTTACTTGTACAACAGGACCTTCGCTGATAAATAATCCAGCAATTTCTATAGCAGTTTTTAAAGAGCCTCCACCATTATTTCTTAAATCGATGAGTAATCCTTCAACGTTTTCTTTTTTGAGGTTTGCAATTTCTTTTTCCATGTCTTTTGCAGAATCTCTAAAGTTTTTATCACTAAAATCTATGTAAAATTTTGGCAAGTTAATTACACCATATTTTTTTCCGTTTTTTTGTACAATACTAGATTTTACAAAAGTTTCATCTAGATTAACAATATCTCTAATAATAGAAATAATACGAACAGAATTGTCCAATTTTTTCTTAACAGTTAACCGAACTTCGGTCCCTTTTTTTCCTTTGATAAATTTAATGGCATCGTCTAAACGCATACCAACAATATCTAAAGGTTCTTCATCTGCTTGAGCAACTTTTAAAATAATATCTCCTTCTTCAAGGTCTCCTTGTTTCCAAGCTGGCCCACCAGAAACAACTTCAAAAATGTGTGTGTAAATTCCTTTTTTTTGTAATCTAGCTCCAATTCCTTCAATTTTACCAGACATATCTACATCAAATTTTTCTTTAACACTTGGTGCCATATATGTAGAATGTGGATCAAAACCGCTTATAACGCTATTTAAAAAAGTAGAAAACCAATCAGAATTTTCTAATTCTTCAATTCGTATATAAAGCTCATCCATATTTTTCAAAACTTCTTTTCTAGCTGCAGCTTCTAATGTTTTAAAAGATGATTTTTTAAAGTCTTTTTTGTTTTTCACTTTTTCAGTTTCTAGATCTTGTTTTTCTTCAATTCTGCTAAGTGTGTTTAGTTTTAATTGTTTTCTCCAATTATTTATCAATTCGTTTTCGTTTTTTGGAAACGAAATTTTATCATAATCAATATCAATAGTTTCTCTTTTATTGAAATTAAAAGGCTGTGCTAAGATTTCTCCGTAATATTTTTTTGCAGTTTTAATTTTTTCTGTAAATCGACCATAAACTAAATTATAAAAGGCTAAATCTGCTTTTTTAAGTTGGTTATCTATTAAGTATTTATATCTAGAAAAATCTTCTATATCTTTTTGTGTAAAGTATCTTCTAGAAGGATCTAATCCTTCGATAAAACTTTTAAAAACATGTTCAGAAAAATCATCATCTAATTCTTTCTGTAAATAATGACCATTACTTAGCATGTAATTAATTACAGAAATTAATACTTTGTCTTTTTCAGGGTCATTTTTTACAGGAGTTGTTGTAAAACTAGATATTAGTATAAAAAATGCTACAAACGGAATGATAAAATTATATATTCTCTTCATGTTCTTCTTAATTATATTATAAATGCTTTTGCAATTAGAGTATTGCAAACTACTAAAATTATACCAAAAAAATTAGCAGAAACTTAATTCATTTGAAGTGTAATTTTATGACTACAATATTACTTGAAAAAGCGATGTAATTTTGTTTACAAAATGTTAAAAACGTATCGTATAAAGGCAATAAAATTATGGTACATTTGTTAATGATAAAATAGATTTATGAAAAAAAGACCTTTAATTTTAGTTACAAATGATGATGGAATAACGGCTCCAGGAATACGAACTTTAATAGAAGTTATGAATGAAATTGGTGATGTTTTTGTAGTTGCTCCTGATAGTCCACAAAGCGGAATGGGACACGCAATTACAGTAGATAGTGTTTTGCATTGTAACTCAATTACAGTTGATGATGGGCCACAAATTGAATATAGTTGCTCAGGAACTCCAGCAGATTGTGTTAAAATGGCGGTGAATAGTATTTTAAATAGAAAGCCAGATTTATGTGTTTCAGGAATTAATCATGGATCAAATTCTTCTATAAATGTAATTTATTCTGGAACGATGAGCGCAGCAGTAGAAGCCGGAATTGAAGGTGTTCCTGCAATTGGTTTTTCGTTGTTAGATTTTAATTGGCATGCAGATTTTAATGCATCAAAAAAATATGTAAAACAAATTGCTTTAAGTGTTTTGAATAATAAACTTTCTGAAGGAACAGTTTTAAACGTAAACATTCCAAATTTACCTGAAAAAGACATTAAAGGAATTAAAATTTGTAGACAAGCAAATGGTAATTGGCAAGAAAATTTTGACAAAAGAACAAGTCCAAATGGTAAAGAATATTATTGGTTATCGGGTGAGTTTGTTTGTAAAGACAAAGGAGAAGATACAGATATTTGGGCGTTGAATAATGGTTATGTTTCTGTTGTGCCTGTTCAGTTTGATATGACAGCACATCATATGATACAAAAATTAAATTCATGGGGTTTATAAAAAAAGAGATTCTAATTGGAGCTTTAGTATCAATATTTGCAACACTTTCAGGTTTTTTTATTTATATAGAATTTTTCTCAAAATTTGATTTTCAAGAAACATTAAGTGTAATAAAAGAGCAAGATTTAAGAGCCAAAATACTAGCGCTAGCCGCAATTCCGAATTTGTTTGTGTTCTTCATTTACATCAAAAAGAAACAAGATTATAGAGCAAGAGGCGTTTTATTTACAACAATTCTTATTGCATTTACTATCTTTGCTATAAAGCTATTTTAGACAGAATTCTTAATAAGAAGGAATGAAATACTACATTATTGCCGGAGAAGCATCAGGAGATTTACATGGTTCTAACTTAATAAAAGCGTTGTTTAAAAAAGACGATAATGCAGATATTAGATGTTGGGGAGGAGATTTAATGGAAAATGCTGGCGCAACTTTGGTAAAACATTATAAAGAATTGGCTTTTATGGGTTTTGTAGAAGTACTTGCAAACATTCCAACCATATTTAAAAATATTGCTTTTTGTAAAAAAGATATCGAAGCATTTCAGCCAGATGTGATTGTATTTATAGATTATTCTGGATTTAATTTACGAATTGCAAAATGGGCAAAACAAAATGGATTTAGAACTAATTATTACATTTCTCCGCAAGTTTGGGCATCAAGATCTAGTAGAGTTGAAAAGGTCAAGAGAGATATTGATATGATGAATGTAATTTTGCCTTTCGAAAAAGATTTTTATACAAAACGTAATTATAAAGTCAATTTTGTTGGGCATCCATTAATTGATGCCATTGCAGACAGACAACAAGTTGGTGAAGCTGCTTTTAGAAAAGAAAATAAGTTAGGAGACAAAAAAATTATTGCATTATTGCCTGGAAGTAGAAAGCAAGAAATTATTAAAATGTTATCTGTAATGCTTTCTGTGGTTGATGATTTTAAAGAGTATCAATTTGTAATTGCGGGTGCTCCGAGTCAAGATTTTTCTTTTTATCAGCAATTTATAAAAATAGATAATGTGCAGTTTATCAATAATAGAACATACGATTTATTAAGTGTTTCGTTTGCTGCTTTGGTAACTTCTGGTACCGCAACTTTAGAAACAGCTTTATTTAAAGTACCACAAGTTGTTTGTTATAAAGGAAACGCAATTACGTATCAAATTGCAAAACGAATTATTACCTTAAAATTTATTTCGTTGGTCAATTTAATTATGAATAAAGAAGTAGTTACAGAGCTAATTCAGAGCAATTTTAATAAAAAGAGCTTAACCAAAGAATTGACCAAAATCTTAGACGATTCTCATCGAGAAAAATTGTTTTTAGAATACTACGAATTAGAAAAAATTCTTGGCGGAAAAGGTGCTTCTGAAGAATCTGCAAGATTAATTATTGAAGGGATAAAATAATATCTTATTTTTTTAGTAACTTTATCATGCTATGAAGAAGTTGCTAAATTTTTTACCAACTCAGTTTACTATTTGCCTAATTATCGGAATTGTATTGCAATTTCACTACAAATTATGGCAGTATCCGTTTGGGAAAGCTATTCTTGTTTTTGCAATTTTTTTATTGCTAGTTTTTGCTTTAAAGTATTTTAAAAAACAATTATTTTTTGCCATTACAAGTTGGTTTCTCTTTATTTTTATTGGAATGATAGCTGTGTTTTCGCAAAATATTTCTCATAAAGAGAATTACTACACTAATTATTATTCATCAGATTCTTTAATCACTTTTAAGGTAGAAAAAGTGCTAAAGAGTAATTTGTATTATAACAAATATGTAGGCTCAATTAGTAAAGTTGGCAAACAAAAAACAAATGGAATTGTTTTACTAAATGTTCAAAAAGATAGTTTACAAACACAAGCCAACATTGGAACCATTTTTCTTTTCAAATCAGAATTAAGTGAAGTTCAAAAACCATTAAATCCGTTTCAATTTAATTATAAAAGATATCTCGAAAAACAAGTCGTTTACAATCAAATTTTTATAAGAAACACAGCTTTTATGGTTAGAAGTTCTGATGAAAAATCCATTTATAAAATTGCAGAAAGCATAAGAAACAACGTTGAAAAAGAATTAGTAAGCAACGGATTTAAAGGAGAAGAATTGGCGGTAATAAAAGCCTTGATTTTAGGTCAACGAAAAGATATTTCTAAAGAGTTATTGGAAGATTATACAAATGCTGGAGCCATTCATATTTTGGCAGTTTCTGGTTTACATGTCGGAATTATTTTATTAATTCTAACCTTTATTTTAAAACCATTAGAGCGACTTAAAAACGGGAAAATTATAAAAACAATTTTAATCGTTTTGTTACTTTGGCTTTTTGCAATAATTGCTGGTTTCTCGGCATCAGTGGTAAGGGCTGTAACTATGTTTACTGCAATTGCAATCGGAATGACATTTAATAGAAAAACGCTGGTGCAACACACCATAATTGCATCAATGTTTGTGCTGCTTCTTTGCAAGCCAGTGTTTTTGTTTGATGTTGGTTTTCAATTGAGTTATTTGGCAGTTTTTAGTATTGTTACCATTCAACCTAAATTGTATAAATTATGTAACCCAAAATGGTTTATTACTGATAAACTTTGGCAATTATTTACGGTTTCTCTTGCTGCGCAATTAGGTGTTTTACCAGTGAGTTTGTATTATTTTCATCAATTCCCAGGATTGTTTATGCTTTCTAATTTGGTAATTATTCCTTTTATTGGACTCATTTTAATGCTTGGAATTTTAGTGATTATGTTGTCGTTATTTCAAGTATTGCCAGCTTTTATAGCGGATTTATATATGTTTATTATTTCGTTAATGAACCAATTTGTAAGTTGGATTTCTATTCAAGAATCTTTTTTGATAAAAGACATTTCGTTCTCTTTTTTACTTTTGCTAATGTCTTATGCTTGTTTGATTTTTGGGCTCCGATATTTTGAAAGAAAAACCTATCTATCTGTACTTGCGTTTTTGTCAATTATTATCATCTTTCAGCTAAGTGTTTTTTATGAAAAACATCAAATAGAAACAACAACGGAATTTATTATTTTTAATAAAAGCAGACAAACCATCATTGGTAAAAATGATAATGGAAATTTAAAAATTTACCATGATTTAGATTCGTTGAGTATTCTAAACCTAAATGCAATTAAAGATTATAAAATAGGTAAAAAGATTAAAGATATTCAGTTTGTAAATCAACATTCTAATAGTTATACATTTAAAAACAACACTTTTATTTTAGTTGATAGTTTGGGTGTTTATCAATTAGGAAACCTACTAAAACCAATTGTTTTACTTATACAATCTCCAAAAATTAATTTAGAAAGATTGATTGAAAATATTCAGCCAAAACAAATTATTGCCGATGCTTCAAATTATAAAAATCAGGTTGTAAAATGGAAATTTATTTGTGATAAAAAGAGCATTCCGTTTTATTATACAGGAGAAAGTGGTGCAATTACTTTTAAATAACTAGTTGTTTGTCTTTAGATTAAATTTTGCGAATGTCAGTTCGAGTGATTTTTGTCAGATTGAGAGCGGTCGAAGTCAAAAAAAATAGTATCGAAAACTAGTTTAGAAACTAAGATTAATAATGGAAATTAAGTAACTTATTCTTTGATATTGCTTTTAAAGTTTTTTACAAAATCCTCCCATTTTTCTTCTTTTCTATCTTTTTTAATAAAGAATGCCAATACCATTTCCATTTTTATAGCAGGTAAATACCCAGGAATTCGATCTAACAATTGTTCTTCTTTATTTAAAATAATTGTAGTTGGGTAGCTTAATTTTCCGTTTAAAAGCGCAGCACTAAGTTCATGGTATTTTGTGTTGCCTTGCTGGTTAAATTTAAATGTATACTCTTTATACGTAATTGGTTCTTTGCCTTCTCCGTTTAATTTTATTGCATGATAATTGTCGTTTACATACTTAGCAATTATTGAGTTTGTGTACGTTTCATTATACATTTTTTTACACCAACCACACCAATCTGTATAAATTGAAACTAGAATTGGTTTTGGATTTGTTTTATTTAACTCAATTGCTTTTTCAAAAGAAAGCCAATTTACTTTTTCTTGAGCATTTGTGTTTAATGCAAAAACAATAATTAATAAAGTGATAATTTTTTTCATATGCTATCTGTCGATATTTACTGAACAAATTTACAAAAATAAAAAGCACCATTTTTTGGTGCTTTTTATAAAATAGTTAATACTTTTTATTAGTGTATGTTGCCCATTAATTTTTTCATTAATGGCGATAATATTAAGACGACTAATCCAGCTCCAATAGCGTAGGTTGAAATCAATGCAAATCCGTCCGTATAAACACTAAGTGTGTCTAAACCACCAACATTAGCATTTGTGCTTTCAATGGCTAATTGTTTACCAATAAAACCTACAATTTGAAACGCATATGAAGATGATAAGAACCAAATTCCCATCATAAATGCTACGATTTTTTTAGGAGATAAATCAGTGATTTTTGATAATCCTACTGGAGACATAAATAACTCACCAATAGAAATAATAAAGTACATGATAAGCAGGTATGCAAAAGGAACCATTCCATTTTCATCAGCACTACCTTTACTCAGACTTAGAATATAAAAACTTATTCCAGCTAATACCAATCCTAATCCAAATTTATAAGGAGTTCTTGGGTTTAAATTCTTTTTAGATAAATAGGCCCATAATAAAGAAATTGGAATTGCTAAGATGATTATAAACATTGAGTTTAATGAATTTGTTTGGGCGGCAGTCATAATTCCATCCAACGCAACATTTCTTAAAGCAAATAACGTAATTACACTTCCAGACAATTCATGGAATCCCCAGAACATTGTCATGAAAAAAGTAATTAGCACTGCCATGAATAATTTTTTACGTTCTTCTAAAGAAGCTTTCATCATGATACTACCTAAGTACAATACAACACCAACACCAATTAATTTGAAAATTAACCCTACAATTGTTTCGTCACCTAAAAAAGATTCTCCCCCAGCGATTGCTTTGTAAGAAGCTAAAACATATGCAATAACGGGCACACATAATATCGAAATAATAGGAATTAGTTTCTTTTGAGGAATTCCCATTACAGGTTTTTCATATACTTCTTGATTTGGAGGTAATCCTTTATCACCAAAAATATTTTTCTTAATTCCACTCCAAAAGAAAATTAATCCAGTTAACATTCCTACTCCTGCTAAACCAAAACCATAATGATAGCCATATTTTAAAGCTAACCAACCACATAATAATGGTGCAACCCAACCACCAATATTAATTCCCATATAAAATATGGTAAACCCTGAATCTTTTCTTACATCTCCATCTTTATATAAAGACCCTACAAACGTAGAGATGTTTGGCTTAAAGAATCCGTTTCCAACAATAATAAATGCTAATGCTAAAAAGAAAGCAATATCATTTTGAACTGCTAACGCAAAATGTCCAATAGCCATTAAAATACCACCTAAGAAAATAGAGCTACGCATTCCTAAAATCTTATCTGATATTTGTCCACCAATTACAGTTGACGCATAGACCATTGACCCATAAGAAGCATATACAACTGCAGTAGCAGTATCACGTTCACTTAGTGCTTTGAAGATTTCTTCAACCATATAAAGCGTTAATAACGCTCTCATTCCGTAGAAACTAAATCGTTCCCATAACTCTGCGAAAAATAGATAAAATAATCCTTTTGGATGCCCGAACATTTGAGGTTCGTTTGACAATCTTGCTGCTGATTCTGCCATAATTATTTTTGTAATATTAATTAGTATGTATTTTATTCCTTTTTAAAAGAAAGAGATTTTAATAAAATCTTGCCAAGTTTACGGAAAAATCGGTAAAAATCATCTTAAAAAAATTAGAAATATCGAATAGTAAGGTAATTTTCATTCCATTCATTTATCTTTGTGACTCTTAAAAAGAACGATTCAATGTCTAAAATTATTTCAGGATTTTCAAAACTTACCAAGCAAGAAAAGATTGATTGGTTGTCTAAAAAATATTTTAGTTCGCAACCAGAAATTATACAAACGCTAAAGCAGTATTGGAATGCAGATGAAAAACTGCAACAATTGCATGACGATTTTATTGAAAACACCATTTCAAATTTCTATTTACCTTATGGTGTTGCGCCTAATTTTGTAATTAATGGTACTCATTATGTAATTCCGATGGTTATAGAAGAAAGCTCTGTAGTTGCAGCAGCATCTAAAGTCGCTAAATTCTGGAGTAGTCGTGGAGGTTTTAAAACCGAAGTAATTTCAACTATAAAAATTGGACAAGTACACTTTATGTATGAAGGAGATAAAGCAGAGTTGACTTCTTATTTCAATCAGCAAAAAGAAAATTTATTCAAAGCCACAGCTTCCATTACTAAAAACATGGAAAAACGTGGAGGCGGAATTTTAGATATCGAATTGGTTGATAAAACAGATAAATTAGCCAACTATTTTCAGTTACACGCAACGTTTGAAACCAAAGATTCAATGGGAGCAAACTTTATAAACTCGTGTTTAGAAGCGATTGCAAAAGCGTTTAGAAAAGAAGATATTGAAATAGTAATGAGTATTTTATCTAACTACGTTCCGCAATGTTTAGTAAGAGCAGAAGTTTCTTGTAAGATTGATGAACTGGGAGGAGAAAACCCAAAACAATTTGCTCATAAATTTAAACAAGCTGTTCAAATTGCAGAGATAGAACCATATAGAGCAGTTACTCATAATAAAGGAATTATGAACGGAATTGATGCTGTTGTGTTAGCTACCGGAAATGATTTTAGAGCAATAGAAGCCGGAGCACATGCATACGCAACTAAAAACGGAAGTTATTCTAGTTTAACACATTGCGAAATAGAAAATGATATTTTTCGTTTTTGGATAGAAATTCCTTTAGCATTAGGAATAGTTGGTGGTTTAACAGCGTTACATCCGATGGCAAAATTATCTTTAGATATATTGCAAAAACCATCTGCAAGAGAATTAATGCAGATTATTGCAACTGCAGGTTTGGCACAAAACTTTGCAGCATTAAAAGCATTAACAACAAGCGGAATTCAAGAAGGACATATGAAAATGCACTTGATGAATATTTTAAATCAATTGAATGCAACAAATGAGGAGAAGGAAAAGGTAGTTTCTTACTTTAAAGATAAAATAGTTACGCATAGTGCTGTTGTAGATACGTTTAATGAAATAAGAAAGTAAGTTGGCTGAACGTAACGGTGGCTGAGCGTAGTCGAAGCCATGGTTTTGAAAAATAAATATGATGAAAGTTGGGTATGTTTATATATTAGAATGTTCTGATGGTACTTTTTATACAGGTAGTACAATAGATTTAGATAAACGAATACAGCAATATCAAAACGGACTAGGAGCGAATCATACTAAAAAAAGATTGCCAGTAAAATTGATTTATTTTGAGAAATTTCCTGGGGTTGAAGAAGCTTTTAAAAGAGAAAAACAAATTCAAGGCTGGAGTAGAAATAAGAAAATTGCTTTAATTGAAGAAAATTATGAAGATTTATCAAAGTTTTCTGAATGTATGAATGCAAGTAATTATAAAGAATGGCTTTGACTACGCTTAGCCACCGAGAATACGAATGACAAATAAGAATGAATCTATTTTACTCTAACGGAAAATTATTATTAACAGGGGAATATGTAGTTCTTGACGGAGCAACATCTTTGGCTGTGCCTACAAAATTCGGTCAAAATTTGGTGATAGAGCCGATTCAAGAACCCCAATTAATTTGGGGAAGTTTTACGAATACGGGAGAATGTTGGTTTGAAGCAATTTTTGATTTACCAAAACTTAGATTAAAGAGCGCAACTTTTAGCTCAGATGTAGAAGGAAGTGCAGAATTTATTACTGAAACGTTATATAAAATTTTAAGTGAAGCTAGAAAATTGAATCCAAATTTTTTACAATCAGATTCAGGTTTTGTTGTGAAAACAAATTTAACATTTCCTAGAAATTGGGGATTGGGAAGTTCATCAACCTTAATTAATAATATTGCTTCTTGGGCAAAAGTTGATGCCTATAAATTACTTTGGAATGCTTTTTCTGGAAGCGGTTATGATATCGCTTGTGCACAAAATAATTCACCAATCTTTTATCAGTTAGAGAACAATAAGCCAATTGTAAAACAAGTTGAGTTTAATCCAGGTTTTAAAGCGGAGTTATTTTTTGTGCATTTAAATAAAAAACAAAATAGTAGAGAAGGGATTCAAAAATATAAAGAGTATCAATTAAAAAGATCCTTCGACTCCGGTCAGGATGACATTACTGAGGTTTCAAATCTTTCAAATGAATTTGTAAATGCAAATTCTGTAAAAGATATAGCCAACGTAATTGAAGAACATGAACGTATTATTTCTTCAATTATTAAAATGAATCCAGTAAAAACGGCATTGTTTCCTGATTATTTTGGAGCCGTAAAAAGCTTAGGTGCTTGGGGAGGAGATTTTGTTTTGGTAACAGGAAATGAAGATACGCTTAAGTATTTTAAACAGAAAGGATTTAAAACAGTTTTGCCATATTCTAAAATGATTTTATAAATCGAAATGTCACATCGATTGAATTTATTGAAGAATGAAATAGATTTTTATCGAGATGATTTAGAAACGAGTTCTCGATGCAATTTTCTTTTATTTCGACTGCGCTTGATATGACAGAAAATCACTAGAACCGACAAAGATAAAAGATGAAAAAAGTAATAATTATTGGAGGTGGAGCTGCAGGTTTCTTTACGGCAATAAATGCCAAAGAGCAAAATCCAGATTTGGACATCACCATCCTTGAAAAAGGAAAAGAAGTATTACAGAAAGTGAAAATTTCTGGAGGTGGGCGTTGTAATGTTACGCATGCTTGTTTTGAACCGAAAGAGTTGGTGAAATTCTATCCGAGAGGAGAAAAAGAATTACTTGGGCCTTTTCATACATTTATGACAGGCGATACTTTTGAGTGGTTTGATAATCGTGGAGTTCCACTAAAAATTGAATCGGATAATCGTGTTTTTCCTGAAGCAAATACTTCACAAGCAATTATTGATTGTTTTGAAAATGCTGTTGATACACTCGGAATTAAACTCTTGAAAAATCATGGAGTTAATGCAATTGAACAAAAAGGAAATCAATGGTTGGTTGTAACTAAAAACGAAACTTTTGTTGCTGATAAATTAGTAGTTGCTGCTGGAAGTAGTAATAAAGCTTGGGAATTGGTAGAAAGCCTTGGTCATAGTGTTATAGAACCTGTTCCGTCTTTGTTTACGTTTAATATTAAAGACAAACGAATTATTGATTTATTGGGAATTTCTGTTCCGAACGCAACTGTAAACATTGTAGGAACAAAATTAGAAGCTAATGGGCCTTTATTAATTACACATTGGGGAATGAGTGGGCCAGCTGTGTTAAAGTTATCTGCTTTTGGAGCACGAGTATTAGCAGAGAAAGGCTACCAATACAATGTAGAAGTAAATTGGCTTTCTAGACCAACAGAAAAAATTGTAAATGTATTGTTGAATTTAAAAAAGAAACAACCAAAAAAACAAGTGCTCTTAAAGTCTCCGTTTACCGAAATTCCGAGAAGATTGTGGGAACGTTTGGTGTTGGCTTCTGGTGTTGTAGAAACCTTTAAATGGGCAGATTTAAGCAATGATCATATAGAAAAATTAGCCAATCAATTAACCAAAGGAGTTTATAACGCAAACGGTAAAAGCACCTTTAAAGAAGAGTTTGTAACTGCGGGCGGAATTGATTTAAAAGAAATTAATTTTAAACGTTTTGAAAGTAGAAAACACAACAATTTATTCTTTGTTGGTGAAATGCTAAACATAGATGCTGTTACTGGTGGTTTTAATTTTCAAAATGCTTGGACAGGTGGTTTTATTGCTGCAAAAGCAATTGCTGAAGATTAAAGTAGTTTTGCTAACTGCTGATACAGAGTCTGTTACTGTTTTGCGTCAGTAGTTATCGAAGTTATCGAAAAAGGGTCTAGAAACAAGTTATATAGTTCTACTAAACATTACTCTTCTTCAAAACAATTAAAGATAATAGAATATCCATATTCTAACGCTTCTTCGTATAACTCTATGTGGTCTTCTTCTGCATCGGTAATAGCATCTAGCGTAAAGTATTCTTCTTCAATTTCAGTAACTTTCCAACCTTCTTCTTTGATGTAAAATTTTGCTAATTTAAAAGCTCCTTCAATATCTTTATAATCGATGTACAAGCTTACATAAGCTCCGATAACTTCGTCGTATTGTTCTGATGATTTTGTTGGTGTTGCCAACGCGTTTATTAAAAACATACTTTTTGTTTTATGTGGTTATTGTTTCAATAATTTTCCAATTTCTTTGGCTAAATTATCAACATTTGTTTCGTTATTTCCGGTAGAAGTAAATTTGATAATTCCTTTTTTATCAATAATAAAATTCTTTGGAATGGCACCTGTTGCGTATTTGTTCCAAACTTTCTTATCAGGATCAAAACCAGCATTAAAATCAATTTCTTTTCCTTTTAAATATGCCATTTTTTTAGTAACCAAGGCTTTGTCTTCTCCAATTGCAACAGGAATAAAAACAAAATCTTCATTTTTATACTTCTCTAAAATTTTTGAAGGCATTTCATAAAACTCTCTAATACACGGTGCGCACCAAGTTGCCCAGAAATTAAGCAATACCACTTTTCCTTTTAAATCTGATAATTGAATTTTCTCTCCGTTTACCATTTCTACAGTAAAATCTGTGGCGGTATCGTTAACGTTTAAAATGTATTCTTTGACATAGACTTCTTCAATTTTTTTGACTTTCTTTTTCTTCCGCATTTCTGATTTAGAAAAAATATCGATGACCGCAATAAATTCTTTTTCACCAAGTTTATCACCAAGTTTCTTTTTTAAACTTGCGTATTCTTCATCAGAAATACCATTTTTCAGTCCTTTTATAAAACCATTTTTCATGTATCCGTTTATCTTTTCTTTTGAAACAATCTCGTTGTTTACAATAAAAATTGGAAGAAAGGACTTCTTCTTTTGCGCAACTAAAATATTTGTGGAGAAGATAAAAATTAGTATTAAAAGAATTCCTTTTTTAAATCTATTTTGCATGATGTTTTTTTAGTTTATGCTAATTCTCCTCTATGTGGAATTAACGCGTCACGATAGGTTTTCATGTCAACTTCATCAACAGTTACAAAAGCAATGGCATGAAATTCGTTAAGTTGAGTGTGATTTATTTCGTAATAATGTAGGTTTTCTGCGGTAGAAAATTCTTTTAAATGAATGGAGTGATGTTTAGCAGTTTCTAATCCGTCTTCGCCTTTAAAATCCCAAATGAGTTTAAGCTTTCTATTCATAAAAACAAAAATACCTAATTTCAAATGAATGAAACCGGTATTTTACTAAATAAACTGAATGTTATGCCGTTTTTTTGATGCCAAATAAGGTTAGATCTAAATTTTTGGTTTGTAGTTTAATTTTCTATTACGTAAAATGTTGTTTCTATCATAGATTTTTATACAAATAAATTTATTTAAATATATCAAAAAGCAATTCCGATTAGTAGGAAATACAAAGATTTTATATTGAAAAAACTAAAAAATATGTAACAATAAAAAGTTATATTTACAGTAAATTATTTTCGACTTGAGTACAGCACAATTTATTCCTTCATCGCTTAACTTTTCAATAGAAAAAGCAACTTATACATGGCAAACTCCAAGCAATATTGCTTTGATAAAATATTGGGGAAAAAGCGAGCCGCAAATTCCAAAAAACGCATCCATTAGTTTTACGTTAAATAATTGCCATACAGTTACAAAAATTGACTTTGTAAAGCGTGTCACTTTGAGCGAAGTCGAAACGCCTCAAATTACTTTTGAGTTGTTTTTTGAAGGACAAAAAAAAGAAGCGTTTAAGCCAAAAATTGCTCAGTTTTTTGAAAGAATAAAAGAATACTGTCCGTATATTTTTAAGTATGATATGGTAATTAATTCAGAAAATTCTTTTCCGCATAGTAGCGGAATTGCATCTTCTGCAAGTGGTTTATCCGCCATTGCAATGTGTTTGTTAAATCTTGAAAAAGATCTCAATCCGAGTTTGTCAAATGTATACATCAACCAAAAAGCATCTTTTTTAGCACGCTTAGGTTCTGGTAGCGCAAGTAGAAGCGTAGAAGGTCCTATAGTAGTTTGGGGAAAGCATACTGAAATTGAAGGAAGTTCAGATTTATTTGGAGTAAAATTTCCGTACAAAGTGCATTCGGTTTTTGAAAATTATCAAGATGCAATTTTATTGGTTGATAAAGGAGAGAAGCAAGTTTCTAGTACAGTTGGACATAATTTAATGCATAAGCATCCGTATTCAGAACAACGTTTTTTGCAAGCAAATGAAAATCTTTCTAAACTATCAGAAATACTACAAAATGGCAACATTGATAAATTTATTAACATGGTTGAAAGTGAAGCATTAACCTTGCATGCAATGATGTTAACTAGCAATCCATACTTTATTTTAATGAAACCAAATACATTAGAAATTATCAATGCAATTTGGAAGTTTAGAGAAGACACTGGAAGCAAAATTTGTTTTACGTTAGATGCAGGGGCCAACGTTCATGTATTGTATTCAGAAAATGAAAAAGAAAAAGTAACTCTTTTTATTATTGAAACTTTGTCAAGTTTTTGTGAAAAAAATAAATATATTTTTGATACTGTAGGATTTGGAGCAAAAAAGTTGTAAATTAGAGATACTAAAAACTTATTTATGAAAACTTCAACCTTACTATTTGTGTTAGTTATTGGGTTTTTAACCGCATCGGTTTCAGCTCAAGAATCAATGTGGTTTGATTCAAATTGGAATTCAACAACAAAAGAAAAAGCAACTTATTACAGACCTAAACCTAAAGTTCAGAATAATGGATTTTGGATTGTTGATTATTACATTGACGGAACAAAACAGATGGAAGGATTTAGTTTAAATAATGTTCCAAACAACGAGAAATTTCATGGCTTAGTCAAGTATTATTTTGAAAATGAATTTCTATTTCAAGAAATAAACTTCAAAGAAGGCGAAATAGACGGAGTTAGAAAAGTGTATTTTGAATCAGGAAAATTAAAAACTGTAACAGAGTATCTAAATGGTAAAATAGAAGGCAAGCATTTTGAATATTATGAAACTGGTGAGCTTCTTTCTAGAGGAGATTTTGAAAATAATTTGAAAGAAGGAAACTGGAAAACCTTTTATGAAAACGGAAAAATCAAAGAAAGAGGAAATTATGTAAAAGGAGATAAAGCTGGAACATGGAAAATATTTCATAAAAACCTAAAGAAGAAATAGTTTAAACTACTGTAAATTAAAATAATAAGCAGTATTTTTGCAATTATTAAAAGAAAGAAATGAAAGGACCCTTATTTTACGCTAAAATTTTACTCTTCGGAGAATACGGAATCATCAAAGACTCAAAAGGGCTTGCAATTCCATATAATACTTATAGAGGTGCATTAAAATCTACAACAAATCTTTCTAGTGAAGCATTAAAATCTAATACTAATTTAGTAAGATTTTACAACTATTTATCAGAATTAAAACAGGATAACATTTCCTTTAGATTAGAGGAGTTTAAAGTTGATTTAGAAAATGGTTTGTATTTCGATTCTTCGATTCCACAAGGTTATGGAGTTGGAAGTTCTGGTGCATTGGTTGCTTCTGTTTATGATAAATATGCAAATAATAAAATAACCGTTCTAGAGAATCTTACGAGAGATAAATTGTTAAGGCTAAAAGAAACATTTAGTGTGATGGAATCTTTTTTTCATGGCAAAAGTTCTGGTTTAGATCCTTTGAATAGCTATTTAAGTTTACCTATATTAATTAATTCTAAAACGAATATTGAACCAGCTGGAATTCCGTCTCAAAAAGAAGGAAAAGGAGCGGTTTTCTTATTAGATTCTGAGATGATTGGAGAAACTGAGCCAATGGTAAACATCTTTATGAATAAGATGAAAAATAAAGGTTTCAGAAAAATGCTAGACGAAGAATTTGCTTTACATACGGGTGCTTGTATTGATGATTTTTTACAAGGAAATGTAACATCATTATTTGGTAATGTAAAAAAATTATCTAGCGTAGTTTTTGCCAATTTTAAACCGATGATTCCTGCAGCTTTTCATAAAGTTTGGGAGCAAGGAATTACTACAAACGATTATTACTTAAAATTATGTGGTTCTGGTGGTGGAGGTTATATCTTAGGATTTACTGAAGATTACGAAAAAGCAAAGAAAAAACTACAGGGTTATAAGTTAGAATTGGTATATAGATTATAGAAAAACCAATAACTCAAAAGTGAGCAATTCTAAATCATCTTCAATTTTTTACAAACTCTTAAGTTTACTCTCAGTTATTAGAGGTTATAATATTTTAGTACTTATTTTGGCAGAATATTTAGCCGCTATATTTATATTTTCTCCCAAAAAATCTTTACACTTTGTTTTATTAGATTACCAACTATTACTTATTGTATTGGCGTCTGTTTGTGTCGTTTCTTCTGGATATATTATCAATAATTTTTACGATGTAAAAGCAGACATCATCAATAGACCTATAAAAACAAGTTTAGACAATATTGTAAGCCAAAAAATAAAACTTCAGATTTATTTTTTGCTTAATTTTTTAGGTTTTGTTTTTGGGTGTTTTATTTCTTGGATAGCAGCCTTGTTTTTCGCCATTTATATATTTACAATTTGGTTGTATTCACACAAATTAAAGAAGTATCCTTTTATTGGATTAATCTCTGCATCCGTTTTAACAATTTCGCCATTTTTCGCCATTTTTGTTTATTATAAAAATTTTTCAAAAATAATATTTGTACATGCTTCCTTCTTGTTTTTAGTGTTGTTATTAAGGCAGTTGATTAAAGATTTAGAAAATTTAAGAGGAGCTATTGTAAATAATTATACAACTTTCTCTGTAAAATATGGAGAACGGAATACCAGAAAATTAGGAATTGTATTTATAATTTTCACCTTTTTTCCGGTTGCTATTTTACTAAATTACCCTGGAGTTGGTTATATGAAGTACTATTTCATGTTGTCTTTAATTATGTTGATTTTTATAGGCTATTTTTTATGGAAATCAAACCTAAAGAAACACTATGTTTTATTGCATAACATTCTTAAATTCATGTTACTTTTAGGGATCTTAAGTTTGCTTTTTATCGATCCTTCTTTAGTGATTCAAAGAGTAATTGATAAACTGAATTAAATAAAATATTTAGCAGTATCTTTGCCGAAAATTAATAAAAAAAATGAATTCAGATAAAAACTCGTCGAGAGGACGACAATCAGGAAATAATAATGGTTTTCAAGGAAAGAAAAAAGAATATAAAAAAATAAAAGCTACTCCAAAAGCAAATCCAGAAGACGGAATTAGATTAAACAAATACATTTCTAATTCAGGAGTTTCTTCAAGAAGAGAAGCAGATAAATATATTGCTTCTGGAAATGTTACCGTAAACGGAATAGTAATCACAGAAATGGGTTTTAAAGTAAAACCTGGTGATGAAGTTCGTTTTGATGGTTCATCAATTTCTCCAGAAGAAAAAAAATACATTCTGTTAAATAAACCGAAAAATTATATTACTACGATGGATGATGAACGTGGTAGAAAAACGGTAATGGATTTAATAGAAAATGCAACAAAAGAACGTGTATATCCAGTTGGTCGTTTAGATAGAAACACAACGGGTTTGTTATTGTTTACAAATGATGGAGATTTAGCAAAAAAGTTAACGCATCCTAAGCATAGCGTTCAAAAATTATACCACGCTTCTTTAGATAAAAAGTTTGAAATGAAGCATCTTCAAAAAATTAGAGAAGAAGTTGTCATTGAAGGAAGAAAAGTGTTTATTGATGAAGTTGATTATGTAATTGGCGAATCTAAAACAGAAGTTGGAATCAAAATTCACTCTGGTAGAAATAGAATTGTTCGTAAGATTTTTGAACACTTTGGTTATAAAGTAGTAAAGTTAGATCGTGTAATTTTTGCGGGATTAACGAAGAAGAATCTACCAAGAGGACGTTATAGAGAATTAACAAACCAAGAAGTAAATACACTTCATATGATATAAAAAAAGAGGCTCTAAAGCCTCTTTTTTTTATACTTCTTCTCCTTTTAGAAACACTTTTTCAATTTGATGTGCTCCAAAAGAATACGGAATAAACCCGTAAGAGTTAATTGGTTTTGTCAAAATTAAATTTGCTTGCTTTCCTTTGGTAATAGAGCCAACTTTATGTTCTAATCCCATGGCATATGCGCCGTTAATTGTTGCTGCATTGATGGCCTCTTCTGGAGTCATTTTCATTTTAATACACGCAGTAGAAACTACAAAGTTCATGTTTCCAGAAGGTGTAGAGCCAGGGTTATAATCGGTTGCCAAAGCTAGTGGTAAACCAGCATCAATCATTTTTCTTGCCGGTGTATAAGGAATGCCTAAAAAATACGAACAACTTGGCAATGCAACAGGCATAGTTGTAGTATTTTGGAGCGCAGCGATATCTTCGGTTCGCATTTCTTCTAAATGATCTACAGATAATGCGTTGTATTTAATTCCGGCTTGGACTCCGCCGATTGCAGTAAATTGATTGACGTGAATTTTTGGTGTCAATCCATATTTTTTTCCTGCTTCCAACATCAATTCTGTATCTTCAACTGAGAAGTAGCCTGTTTCACAGAAAATATCAATATAATCAGCTAAGTTTTCTTTGGCTATTTTTGGTAAAACCTTATTTATTAATAATTGTAAATAACCTGATTTATTATTTTTATATTCTAATGGAACTGCATGAGCTCCTAAAAAAGTTGCTTTAATTTCTATCGGATAATTTTCTTTTAAGCGTTTGATGACGCGTAACATTTTGATTTCAGCAGCTACCGTTAAGCCATAACCTGATTTAATTTCAACCGCTCCAGTTCCCAATTGTATCACTTCTTCTAAACGTGCTTTACTTTGCTGATATAGCTCTTCTTCAGTAGTTGCTTGTAATTTTTTTGCCGAATTTAAAATTCCGCCACCATTATTAGCAATTTCTTCATAGGTTAACCCATTAATTCTGTCAACAAATTCTCCTTCACGGTTTCCTGCATACACAATATGTGTATGAGAATCACACCAAGAAGGTAATATCATTTTTCCTGTAGCATCAATTATTGTTGAAAAAGTAGTTGTAGGACAAGAATCCATAGCTCCAAAATCTGCAATAAACCCGTTTTCAACAACTAAAAAAGCATTTTTAATTGTTGGTAATTCGCTCATTTCTTTACCAGAAAGAAAAGAAACAGGTTCCGTTCTAATTTGAATTAATTCTTTAATATTTTTAAATATAGTAGCCATTGTAATATTTTTTCATCATTATAAGGAAGAAGAACAAAGTAGTCTTTAAATAAAAAGATTGCTTCGTTTTACTCGCAATGACGTTATTTAAAATAAGTTGTTTAACAATTCGTCTTTTACTAGATTTGGTAAAGTTACTTTTAAATTTGGAGATCTTTTCATTTCTCGTTTAATAGCAAATATTGCTTCATGATTTCTAGCCCAACTTCTACGAGCGATTCCATTATTAACATCATAAAACAACATGCTTTTTAAACGAACTTCTGCTTCTTTAGTTCCGTCTAATAACATTCCGAAACCACCATTCATTACCTCTCCCCAGCCAACGCCACCGCCGTTGTGAATAGAAACCCAAGTGGCACCTCTAAAGCTATCACCAATTACATTATGAATCGCCATATCTGCCGTAAATTTACTTCCGTCATAAATATTAGACGTTTCTCTATATGGAGAATCTGTTCCACTTACATCATGATGATCTCTTCCTAAAATTACGTGACCAATTTTACCGGCAGCAATCGCATTGTTAAATGCTTCTGCTATTTTAGACCTTCCTTCAGCATCAGCATATAATATACGCGCTTGAGAACCAACCACCATTTTATTCTTTTTAGCATCTTTAATCCAAGTGATATTGTCTTGCATTTGCAATTGAATTTCTTCTGGAGAGTTTTCCATAATCTCTTGTAATACCGTTGCAGCAATGTGATCTGTAGCATCTAAATCTTCTGATTTTCCTGAAGCACAAACCCAACGGAAAGGTCCAAAACCATAATCGAAACACATAGGCCCAAGAATGTCTTGCACATAAGAAGCGTATCTAAAATCAATAGCATTATCTGCCATTACATCAGCACCAGCTCTTGAAGCTTCTAATAAAAAAGCATTTCCGTAATCAAAGAAATAGGTTCCTTTTGCGGTGTGTTTATTGATTGCAGTTGCATGTCTTCTTAATGTCTCTTGAACTTTTTCTTTAAAAATAGCTGGTTCTTCACGAATTAATCGATTCGATTCTTCATAAGAAATATCAATAGGATAATAACCACCTGTCCAAGGAATATGCAATGATGTTTGATCTGTTCCTACATGAATGAAAATGTTCTCTTCATCAAAACGTTCCCAGATCTCTACTACATTTCCAATAAAAGCGATAGAAACTACTTCTTTGGCTGCTTGTGCTTGTTTCACTCTAGTGATTAAAGTATCTACATTGTCAATCAATACATCTACCCAACCTTGTTCGTGTCTTTTTGTTGCTGCTTTCTTATTTACTTCTGCAGCAATGGTAATACAGCCAGCAATGTTACCTGCTTTTGGTTGTGCGCCACTCATTCCGCCTAAACCAGCCGTTAAAAATATTTTTCCGGCAGGAGTTTCTCCTTTTGGTAATATTTTACGAAAAGCATTCATTACCGTAATTGTTGTCCCATGTACAATTCCTTGTGGTCCAATATACATAAATGAACCTGCTGTCATTTGTCCGTATTGTGTAACTCCTAATGCGTTGAATTTCTCCCAGTCATCTGGTTTAGAGTAATTAGGAATCATCATTCCGTTGGTTACAATTACTCTTGGTGCATTTTTTGACGAAGGAAATAATCCCATTGGATGCCCAGAATACAAATGCAAGGTTTGTTTCTCTGTCATTATTGATAAATAGTACATCACCAATAAGTACTGCGCCCAGTTTTGAAAAACAGCTCCGTTACCACCATAGGTAATTAGCTCTTCTGGATGCTGTGCAACTGCTGGATCTAAGTTGTTTTGAATCATTAACATCAATGCTGCAGCTTGTGCTGTTTTTGCAGGATATTCTGAAACTGGTCTTGCGTATATTTTATACGCTGGTTTGAATCTATACATATAAATTCTACCATATTCTTTTAGTTCTTTAGCAAATTCAGTAGCTAATTCTTCATGCCAATCTGCAGGGAAATAACGCAATGCATTTCTAACTGCCAATTGCTTTTCTTCTACGGATAAAATATCTTTTCTCTTTGGAGCTCTATTTGCATCCGCAGGATATGTTCTTTTTGCTGGAATCTCCCTTGGAATTCCTTGTGCTATTTGTTCTTTAAATGTCATTTTATATTTTTATTGTCATTGCGATGAGCCTGAAAGTGCGAAGTGGCAATCTGCTATTTAAAACAATGAGATTACTTCACTAAGTTCGTAATGACGTTAGAGAAATTTTATTTAACGATGAATGCTTTATTTTTTACCAATTCGATCATTGCGTAGATGTCGTCTTTTAAAATACGATCCTCTTCTAATTTTGCTACTTTTTCTCGAATGATTTTAAAGTTTTCTTCAATAATGTTAGAGAATGTATTTGGTCTTCTAAACTCCATTGCTTGTGCAGCATACATCAATTCAATGGCCAGTATTTTTTCAATATTTCCTAAAATCTGGTTGAATTGTCGTCCAGAAATACTTCCCATAGACACATGATCTTCTTGTCCTAATGAAGTCGGAATGCTATCTGCAGAAGGAGGGAAGCACAATGATTTGTTTTCTGTAACCAGCGCAGCAGTTGTGTATTGCGGAACCATAAACCCTGAATTTAATCCGCCTGCAGCAGTTAATAATCTTGGCAATCCGTATTTTCCTTCTAGTAATAAATAACAACGTCTGTCTGCAATATTTCCTAATTCAGAGGCAGCAATAGAACCATAATCTAAGGCCATTGCTAAAGGTTGCCCGTGAAAATTCCCTCCAGAAATTGCTTCTGTTTCACTCAGTATAATTGGATTATCAGTAACCGAATTCATTTCAATTTCTGCCAATTCTTTCAAATGGTAATAGGCATTTCTAGAGGCACCATGCACTTGTGGCATACAACGCATAGAATATGGATCTTGAACACGTTCGCAATTTAAATGGTTTTCTACATTCTGAGAACCTGCCAATAACATGCGCATGCGTTCGGCTACTTTTAAGTTTCCTTTAAAAGGTCTTATTCTGTGTAAAGCTTCTTTAAATGGAGAAGCGCTTCCTTGAAAACCTTCTAAACTCATAGCTCCAGAAACATCGGCTAAGTCTAGTAAGTAGTCCATTTTTAGCAATCCTTTAATGGCATGTGCTAAAATAAATTGCGTTCCATTAATTAAACCCAATCCTTCTTTTGCTTCTAGCGTTAATGGAGTTAAGTTGTGTTTTGCCAACACTTCTTTTGCAGGGATTATTTCATCTCCAATCCAAAAGTCACCTTCCCCTAATAAAGGTAAAAATAAATGTGATAGTGGAGCTAAATCTCCTGATGCGCCAACTGAACCTTGCTCTGGAACAACAGGTAACAAATCGTTTTCTATAAAATAAAGAATTCTTTCAATCAATTCTAAACGAACCCCAGAATAACCTTGACACAATGCGTGAACTTTACAAATCATCATGATTTTAGACAATTCTTTATCAATTGGGTTTCCAACACCAACGGCGTGTGTAATTAGTAAGTTTTCTTGTAATTTACTCGTTTGGGCAGGTGTAATTTGTACATCACATAAAGGTCCAAAACCAGTGTTTATACCGTACACAGCTTTGTCTCCACTAGCTATTTTTTCTACTTTGGCTCTACAGCTTTTTACTGCTTCAATAGTCTCGTTTGTTAATTCAGCCTGCAATGTTCCTTGTGCAATTGCAATTACGTTGTCTACCGTTAGTGGATCTATTCCGTATTTAAATGTCATTTCTTGAAGTTTTTGATGTTTATAACAAAGTTATTGGTATTTTTGATACCAAATAAGATTATTTTAGTCATTAAATAATAACTATGAGTTATCAAATAGAGATTAGACATTTGAAATATTTTTTGGCTGTTGCAGAAGATTTGCATTTTAGAAAAGCAGCAGAAAGATTGTTTATATCACAACCAGGTTTGAGTAAGCAAATAAAACAAATGGAAATAGGTTTAGGTCTTGTATTGTTTGAACGGCACAATAGAAAAGTAATTTTAACAAAAGCGGGAGAATACCTTAAAAGAGAATTGACAATAAATTTGAAAAATTTAGAGCATACAATACATCATTCTAAATTATTAAATGATGGAAAAAAAGGAGATTTAAAATTTGGATATGTAGGTTCTGCGATGCAAGAGATAATTCCGAATTTATTAGTGAAGTTTAAAAATCAACATCCAAATGTATTGTTTAGTTTAAAAGAAATGGATAATCATAAACAAATTGAAGGATTGCTTTCGTATGATTTAGATGTAGGATTTGTAAGGCTTGATAGAGTACCAAGGGGTTTAATGCTAAAGCCGGTTTTAAAAGAATCATTTTGTTTAGTGTTGCCAGAAAATCATCCAATACATACAGATAATTTTAAAAGTTTAGCGCAGTTTGAAGAAGAATCATTTATACTTTTTGATCCTAAATACAGTTCCTCTTATTACGAGAAAGTAATGCAATTGTTTGATGATAGTGGATTTTCTCCGATAGTTTCGCACAATACAATTCATGCTGGGTCAATCTATAAATTGGTAGAAAATAACTTCGGAATTTCTATCGTTCCAAAATCGTTGGCAATTCAAAACAATCAGAAAATAAAATTCATAGAATTGAAAAAAACGAAACAGAAAACAACCTTGTCTGTAGTTTGGAACACCAATAATAGAAATCCGATTTTAAAAGAAATAATTAAGTTATTGTAGATAAATAGGTTTATAATTATTTGATTAAATTTCACATCGAAAAACCAAATACACATTTTATGCAAATTCTAACTTTCATTGGCTTTACATTAATTGTGGCAATCATTTCTTATTTAAAAAGCAGAAAAACTGATGAAAATTCTTCTGACGGATATTTTTTAGCAGGAAGAACTTCAACAGCCGTTGTAATTGCTGGATTATTATTGCCAACATATTTATCTACAGAACAAATCGTCGGATTAAATGGTTCTGCTTATGCAAGCGGTTTATGTATATTTTGTGTAATGAAATTAACTAAAAACAAAAAAACCACTCTAAAAAAGAGTGGTTTTTTGTGGTACCTCCAGGAATCGAACCAGGGACACAAGGATTTTCAGTCCTTTGCTCTACCAACTGAGCTAAGGTACCATTACCTTAGCGGATGCAAATATAGTACTCCTTTTTTATATCTACCAAATAAATTTGTAAAAAATCTGTTGTATTTTTGGAGTCCATTTAAATAGATAGGATGAATTTAATTATTGATGTTGGCAATACTAGAATCAAAGCAGCTGTTTTTGAGAATGATACCTTATTAGAAGTATTCGTTTTTGATTCTAATGAATTAATTGATAAAGTAGATTTATTTATCAATAAATATAGTATTGATAAAGGAATTATTTCTTCAGTAAAGAATATTTCTAAAAATGAACTAGATCAGTTAAATAAAAAATTTTCTTTTCTTATTTTAGATTCATCAACAAAAGTTCCTTTTAAGAATCTATACAAGACACCACAAACGTTGGGTGTAGATAGAATTGCATTGGTTGCAAATGCTGTTGAAAAATTTTATAAAAAAAATGTGTTAATCATAGATGCAGGAACTTGTATTACATATGATTTTGTAAATGATTCTCAAGAATACTTAGGTGGGGCAATTTCATTAGGAATAGAAATGAGGTACAAAGCGCTGAATAATTACACATCTAAATTACCTTTGTTAGAGAAAAATATTCCTGAAAATTTTATAGGAAAAACTACGGATGAAAATATTCATTCAGGAGTAAATAATGGAGTTTTAAATGAAATTAATGGCGTAATTGAGCAATATGAACGCGAAAATTCAGTTTTAACAATAGTTTTAACAGGTGGAGATACATATTTCTTGGCTAAACAATTAAAAAGTAGCATATTTGCCAATCCAAATTTTGTTTTGGAAGGTTTAAACACAATTTTGATATATAACAACAAGGAATGTTAAAGAGGATTTTCTATATTTTTTTACTATTTATTTCAATAAAAGCATCGGCGCAGAGAACGAACTCTTCTCCATATTCTTTTTTTGGTATTGGTCAACAATACAGTTCCCAAACAGTAGAACAAGCTAGTATGGGTGGTATTGGAATCGCTTATAATGATGTGTATCATTCAAACTTCTTAAATCCTGCTTCAAATGCATATTTAAGATTTGCTACGTATTCTGTCGGAGTAAACATAAATGATTTAACGATAAAAGATTTTTCTGGTTCACAAAATTCAACTTCATCAACGTTGTCGTATATTAATATTGGTTTTCCTGTTGGGAAAAGAGCAGGTGTTTCTTTTGGTTTAAAACCAAACACTGCTGTTGGATATTCATTATTGAATATTGTTAATGATACGAATGGAGATCCTTTTGAAGCGACAAGATTTTACGGTTCTGGTGGAACAAATAAAATTTATGGAGCTTATGGAATTTCTATCACAAAGAATTTCTCAGTTGGATTAGAAGCTGAATATGTTTTTGGGAAAACGGAAAACAATATTTTATCGCAAAGATTAAACACACAATTAGGTACTAAAAATAATGAAGTAACAACTATTAGAGGTACAGGAATTAAATTAGGAATGCATTATATAAAAGAATTAAACAATAAATTAATGTTTAATTTTGGGGCATCTTTTAAATTAGAAAATAGATTAAAAACTTCTGGTACAGAAAACTTATATTCATTAAAAATAGCTTCTTCAACATTAGAAATACCAAAAGACACCTTATATAGTGTATCAATAAATGGTGAAATAATAAATCCAATGAAAACAGGATTTGGTGCTGGGTTTGGAAAAGAAAATAAATGGTTTGCAGGAATAGAATATGAATTTCAAGATGCTTTAAATTTACAAGGCTCTATCTTAACGAGCTCATCATACAAATATAATAACTCAAGCAGAGTTTCTATTGGAGGGTTTTATTTACCAAAAGACAACTCAATTTCAAGTTATTGGAAAAGAGTAACGTATAGAGCAGGAATACGATTTGAAAATACAGGTTTATTGGTAAACGGAACAAGTACTGCTGGAAATTTTACAGAAATTAAAGATTTTGGCATATCTTTTGGTTTAGGTTTACCATTAAAAAGTTTATCAAACCTAAATTTAGGAGTTGAGTATGGTCAAAAAGGATCAACAATAAACAACTTAATACAAGAAAACTATTTTAACTTTAAACTAAGCTTGTCGTTAAATGCTATTGGAAATTTAGCATGGTTTAGCCAAAACCGAATTGATTAATTAAAAACAGATAGATGATGAAAAAAATTACGTTCTTACTTGCAGCAATCACATTGCTATTAAACACTAGCGTTTTAGCACAAACTTCTAATGATTGTACTATTGTTTACAATTTATTTAAAGGAGAGGTTCAAACAAAAAAAAATGATGCTGCATTACCTAGGCTAAAAAAATTAATGAGTGATTGTCCAGATCTATCAGTTAATATATATAAGTTAGGTGACATATTAGCTAAGAATCAATTAGAATATGACGGTAATAAAGAAGAATTTATTGCTTTGTCAAAAAATATTTACGAGCAAAGATTAAAATATTTTCCAAAAGATGCAGCAAAAGTTCATAGTGATTTTGCAACATTTTTAGCCAATGAAAAAGCGGGTTCTGAGGATGAAATTTTTGCGCTTTTAGAAAAAGCATATGCTTTAGATCCAACACAAATGGGCGTTAGAAATATCTATAAATATTTTCAAGGCGTAACAGATAGAAATAAAGATACTAATCCACAAAAAGTATTTGATACATATGATGATGTTTTGGAATCTGTTGGAGAAAAATTAGATGATTATTCTAAAAAATTATCGCCTTTAAAAGAGAAAGAAGAAAAAGGAGAAACGTTGGAGAAAAGAGAAAAAGGTTTGTTAAGAGCATATTCTGTTAATTCAATAGCTTTAGGGCAAGTTGAGGCAGGATTAGACCAGATTATCGTAGAGCTATCTACTTGTGAAAGATTAATCCCTTTATATACAAGAGATTTTCCAGCTAATAAAACCAATGCAAAATGGCTAAAAAGAGCAGTTTCTAGAATGTATGTCAAAGAATGTACAGAAGACCCATTGTATGAAACATTAGTTGAGGCTTATGTTGCGGCAGATCCTTCACCAGAAGCATCAGTATTCTTTGCAGGAATCTTATACAAAAAAGGAAAAGAAACTGAAGCGATGGAATATTATAAGAAAGCTGTAGAACAAGAACGAGATGCATTTAAAAAAGCAGAAAACTTATATAAAATTGCTCAATTATTTGCAAAAAAAGGCAGAAAAAGTGAAGCAAGAAATTACGCGAATCAAGCCATAAAAAATAAACCAAGTATAGGTAAAGCATATTTATTAATTGCTGGTTTATATGCTTCTAGTGCAAATGAGTGCGGTACAAAAGAGTTCGACAAAAGAATGGTGTACACGGCTGCTTTAAATAAAGCAAGAAGAGCTGCAATGGTAGACCCAAGTATTGCGTCTAAAGCTGAGGACTATATTAAAAATTATCTTTCTCAAGAACCATCTAAAAAGTTGATTTTTACAGAAGGAATAAAACCAGGAACTCCTCATGCTATTAAATGCTGGATTGGAGAAACTGTAGAAGTTCCTCAAAAATAAAAATGAATTTTAGTTCAAAGAAAACATGTAAAAACATTGTTGCTGTTAGTTTAGTAGCAATGTTTTTTTCTTGTACTAATAATTCAAACGAAGTTAGAGAGTTCTTGTCTGCTAAAAATTTACCTGTTGGCGTTGCAAAAAATATTGCACATATATATAGAGATTCTGGAAGAACAACTTCAAAATTATTTTCTCCGTTGTTAAAAGATTATAGTAACAGGGTTAGTCATCCATATAACGAATTCCCTGAAGGATTAAAGTTGATAACCTTTGAGAATAACGGAAAAGACTCGACTACAATACTTGCAGATTATTCTATTTCGTATTCAAAAACAATGATAACAGAACTAAAAGGAAATGTAGTTATCATGAATCATACAGATCAATCAAAATTATATACAGACCAGTTATTTTGGGATCAGAATACAGATTATTTTTTTTCTGAAAAGAAATTTAGATTAATTTCGCCTGATAATGATATTAAAGGAGTTGGATTTGAATCTAAGAAAGATTTAACCAAGTTTTTAGCAAAGAAGTTATCAGGAGAGCTAATTACAAAAGAAGAATAACAAATGAATACACTTTGGAAATATTTACAATACGCGTATTTAATTATTGCAATTATATTTTTAATTGAAGCAATATTAGGATGGAATGAAGACAGAGAAAAATCTTATTTAATGCTTGGTTTTGCAGTTTTTATTACCTTAGTGTTTTTCTTTAAAAGATATTTTAGAAAAAAAATGCAATCTAGAAACAACCAGTAAAACTTTATATGGAAATACAAATAGCAATAATTGTTATTACAATTTTACTTTCTGCATTTTTCTCGGGTATGGAAATTGCTTTCGTTTCTGCCAATAAATTACACATCGAATTAGAAAAAAAGAAAGACAATCTTATTTCTAATATCCTCGCAAAAATCACCAATAAATCATCTAAATTTATTACTACGATGTTGGTTGGTAATAATATAGCTTTAGTAGTTTATAGTATTTATATGGGCGATTTTTTAGTTGGTTTTTTCCCTACTGATATTTTTAATGAATTTTCTGTTCTATTAATTCAAACCATTATTTCTACCTTATTAATTTTAGTAACTGCAGAGTTTTTACCAAAAGCAATTTTTAGAATTTACGCAAACGAAGCGTTAAAATATTTTGCAATACCAGCTTATTTTTTCTATGTTATTTTTCATTTTTTCTCAACATTTATAACTTATATATCCGATTTCTTTTTACGTGTTTTTTTTAGAACAAATAAAGATGAAGAACAAAAAGAGTTTAGTAGAGAGGAATTAGGAAATTATATAAATGAACAGATAGAAACGAGTAACTCACACAATGTTTTTGATTCTGAAATTCAAATATTTCAAAATGCTTTAGATTTTCATAAAGTAAAAGCTAGAGAAATTATGGTTCCAAGAACAGAGATGATTGCTGTTGAGATTCATGAAACAATCCCTAATTTAAGGAAGATATTTGTAGCTACTGGTTTTTCAAAAATATTAATTTATAAAAACTCATTAGACGATATTGTTGGTTATGTAAACGCGTTTGAGTTGTTTAAAAAGCCTAAAACAATTCGTTCTGTTATTTTACCGATAGAAATGGTTCCAGAATCTATGATTATTCATGATGTTCTTAATAATTTAATCAAGAAAAGAAAAAGTATTGCCATCGTTTTAGATGAATATGGAGGAACATCAGGAATGATAACCATAGAAGATATTGTAGAAGAACTATTTGGAGAAATAGAAGACGAGCATGATTCTCAAGAATTACTAGAAGAGCAAATTAGCGAAACTCAATTTCGTTTTTCTGCACGATTAGAAATAGATTACTTAAATGAAGAATACGGATTAAACATACCAAAAGAGGAAGCTTATGAAACTTTAGGAGGTTTTATTATAGAACATACAGAAAATATTCCAGATCTAAACGAAGAAATAAAAATAGAGAATTTTGTGATTAAAATCATTAAAGTTAGTTCTTCTAAAATAGAAGAAATTCACTTCCATATTGGCGATAAAGAAAAGTAAATTTATTAATCTAAAATACTCGTAAATAATTGTGGCTTAGCAGTTGCATTATTTAAACCGAAATTGTATTTTCGCACACTGTTAATTAAATAAATGATGTATGGCAATTTTATCTAAAATTAGAGAGCGGTCAATGGCTTTAATCCTTGTAATTGGATTGGCATTATTTGCTTTTGTATTAGATCCTTCAAGTATTCAAGATTTTTTCAATTCTACAAAAGTAAATACAGTTGGAGAAGTAAGTGGAGAAGTAATTTCAAGAAAAGATTTTAGCGAAGCTTTAGAAGCGTATAAAGCGCAAGTTGGTAATGAACTTACAGACATGCAAGCTTCTAAAATAGTTTGGGATAATCTAGTAAGAGAAAAAATTTATCAAACACAATTATCTGCTGCAGGAGTTACTGTTGGAGAAAATGATGTTTGGAGTGCTCTTATTGATAATCAATCTGTAAAAACAAATCCACAGTTTTTAAATGCTGCTGGTTTGTTTGATGAAGGAAAGTTAAAAGAATACTTAGCTTTAATAAAATCTGACGACCCTGCAATGTGGGCTTCTTGGTCAAGTTTTATAGGGCAACTTAAAAACGGATTAGAAACAACTACTTATAATAATTTAATTACTGCAGGTATAGGCGCTTCATTAAAAGAAGGAGAATTAGAGTATTTAACAGATAATACAAAAATAACTTCTCAGTATGTGTATGTTCCTTTCGCAACAGTTGCAGATAGTTTAGCTACTGTTACTAAATCAGAAATTGAAACGTATATCAAAGAAAATCCAGCATCATTTAAAGTAGATGCTTCTACAGATATTAAATATGTAAAATTTGATATTGTTCCAACACAAGCAGATGAAGATGCAATTAAAATTGAAGTTGCAGATTTATTAAATGATAAAGATGCAGTGAAAGGGTTTAAAAATACAGAAAATGTAGCAGAATTTTTTACAGAAAACGATTCTGATTTAGCATTAAATAATGGGTATAATTTTAAAGCTACAGTTTCTGCAATCATAGCAGATCAGGTTTTTAAAGGAAAAAAAGGAGATGTATTTGGGCCATATAAAGATAACGGATATTTTAAAATTTCTAAAATTAATGAAGTTGTTCAAATTCCAGATTCTGTAAAAGGAGCTCATATCTTAATTCCTTTCATCGGTTCTGTATCTTCAGGCCCAGATACTAAGAAAACAGAAGAGCAAGCTAAAAACTCTGCAGATAGTATTTTTAAATTAGTTAGAAGAAATAAAAATAAATTTACTGAAATTGCTGATGAAATTAATACTGACGGAACAAAAGGTAAAGGTGGAGATATTAGTTGGGTAACAAAAGATATGGCATATGCTACAAATTTTGATGTAGATTTTGCGGACTATTTGTTCTTTAGTGATAAAGGAAGCATCAACGTTGTAAAAACTAAATTTGGATACCATATTATAAGAGTTGATGAAAGTAAAAATAAGCAACAAGCTGTAAAATTAGCAACTTTTGGTAGAAAGATAGAAGCATCACAAGCTACAGAAAACACAATCTTCCAAAGTGCAGAAACTTTTGCTTTAGCATTATCAAACGGAGCAAAATTAGATGATGTTGCAAAAGAAAAAGGATTAACGCCTCAATCTGCATTCGATTTAAAAATGTTGGATGAAATTATTCCTGGAATTGGTACCCAAAGAGAAATTGTTACATGGTCTCATAAAAAAGTGAATGAGGTAGGAGCTTATCAAAGATTTGATATAAACAACGGTCATGTTGTAGCTGTTATTACAAATAAAACATTTAAAGGTTTAATGTCTGCTGCAAGAGCAACAAATACGGTTAGACCAATTTTAATGAACCAGAAGAAAGCAGCTGTCATAAATAAAACAATGACTGGTGCAACATTAGCAGATATTGCAACATCTACAAAACAAACTGTTAGCACAGCTTTTGCAATTTCAATGCAATCTCCAATTATTACAACTGTAGGTTTTGAGCCTATAATAGTAGGGGCAATGTATTCTGCAAAAGAGAATACTCTTTTTAATAATATTGAGGGAGGAAAAGGAGTTTTTGCTTTTGTTGTCTCAAAAAGAGAAGCACCAGTTGCTTTATCAAATTATGATTCTTACAGAAATAGATTAGCGAGTACAAGAAAATCTCAAACAGGTCTAATGTACAACGCTATTAAAGAAGCTGCAGCAATTGTAGATAATAGAGGTTCTTTTTACGGAATTGAATAATTAGAAACTTTAACATATAAAAAAACCGAATCAATTAATTGATTCGGTTTTTTTATTTTTCTATTTTAAGTAAATTAGTTATCCATTCATAGAGATTAAAAACTCTTGATTGTTCTTAGAAAATTTAATTCGTTCGTTGATAAATTCCATCGCTTCAACAGGATTCATATCAGCAAGATATTTTCTTAATACCCACATACGTTGAACCATTTTTTCATCTAACAATAAATCATCTTTTCGTGTACTAGATTTAATTAAATCAATAGCAGGATAAATACGTCTATTAGAAATATTTCTATCTAATTGTAATTCCATATTACCAGTTCCTTTAAATTCTTCGAAAATTACTTCGTCCATTTTAGAACCAGTTTCTGTTAATGCAGTAGCAATAATAGTTAAAGAACCACCACCTTCAATATTTCTTGCAGCTCCAAAGAAACGTTTTGGTTTGTGTAGTGCATTTGCATCAATACCACCAGATAATATTTTTCCAGAAGCAGGAGCAACAGTATTGTAAGCTCTTGCTAAACGAGTAATAGAATCTAAAAGAATGACAACATCATGACCACATTCTACTAACCTTTTTGCTTTTTCTAAAACAATGTTAGCAACACGTACATGTTTGTCAGCTGGTTCATCAAAAGTAGAAGCAACTACTTCTCCTCGAACACTACGTTGCATGTCTGTAACCTCCTCTGGTCTTTCGTCTATTAATAAAATAATTTGATATACTTCTGGGTGATTTGCTGCAATGGCATTGGCAATATCCTTTAGAAGCATTGTTTTACCTGTTTTAGGCTGTGCTACAATCATTCCACGTTGTCCTTTTCCTATTGGAGAAAACAAATCGATAATTCTTGTAGATAGTGAACTTCCTTTTTCTGCCAAGTTAAATTTCTCTTCAGGAAATAAGGGTGTTAAATGTTCGAAAGAAACTCTGTCTCTAACAATATTAGGATTTAATCCGTTAATTTTCGATACTCTAATTAAAGGGAAATATTTCTCACCTTCTTTAGGTGGACGAACATTTCCTTTAACGGTATCTCCCGTTTTTAAACCAAATAATTTTATTTGAGATTGCGATACATAAATATCATCTGGCGATGATAAATAATTATAATCAGAAGAGCGTAAGAAACCATACCCATCTGGCATCATTTCTAAAACACCTTCACTTTCTATAATACCATCAAATTCGAAATCTGGATCTTTATAGCGTGTATTGCTTTTATTTCCTTTAGAAACTTTTTCTTTTGGTAGATTGTTTCTGTTTTTATTTTGAATGTTATTGTTTTTTTGTCTTGGGGTATTCTGTTTAGAATGTACCAGATTTTTGTTTTCAGTCTCTTCTTCAGCAACAGTTTCTTCAATATTACTTGCTTTTTCTTCGGTTTCTTTAACTTCAGGTTTAGCTGCAATTACTATTTCTCTAGGAGTTGGTTTAATCTTTTGATTGTTCTCTTCTTTTCTAACTGGAGTTGGTTTTTCATCAGTATTTTGATGGATAACTTTTTTCACGACTCTTCTTCTTTTTGGTTTTTCAACCTGAGGTTTTTCTTGATTAGAAAGGTTTGCTGCCTGAGTATCTAAGATTTGATATACAAGATCTAATTTTTTTAGTTGACTTGTTTTAGAAAGTCCAATTGTTTTTGAAATTTCTTGTAATTCTGTAAGTGTTTTTTCTTTTAGTTCAGTGATTTCGAACATTTTTACATTATTAAATTAATATAGTGAGATTTTTCTTAAGTAGTTAAGAAGATGAATTAAATTTTTTTGGGTCAGTATTGTTAAGCTTTATCTTAAAGCTATAGTTGTGTAGTTGAACTGTAAGCAAATATATGTAATTATTTTTAACTACAATATTTCTTTTTAAAAAAAGAAAGTTTTACTTTTGTTCTCCAATTATTAACAATGATACAAAGAATTCAAACACTATATTTATTAGTTGCCGCAATATTTTCTGGCGGATTGATTTTTGTATTTAATTTATGGACAGAGAAGTCAGGTAAAGTGCTTTCTGTACCTAATTTAATAAATGAATCATCAACACTTTTAAAAACAATATTATTTGCATACATACTTTCGTCTTTACTATCTGTAATTACAGTTTTCTTATTTAAGAAGAGACAATTACAATTTGTTTTAGGTAGAGTTAATATGTTAATCAACTTCTATTTATTAGGTATTCTTATATATGTGTCGCTAACAGTATCTGGAGAAGCTTTGGTTTCTGAGAAGGGTATTGGGATGTTTATACCAATTATTGTTATTGTAATGTTAGCATTGGCTAATAAAGCAATAAAAAAGGATGAAGATCTCGTGAAATCTGCCGACAGATTAAGGTAAACCTAACATCTTAGTATATTTAGTGCGAAAAAACCGAAGTTTAATACTTCGGTTTTTTAGTTTTTATAAAGTAAATATTTAAATAAATAGTAATTTTATTGTTTTTACGCGTTTTTACTTTTTTAAAATTGATAAAAATATCATCCGAAATAATTTTTTGTAGTTTGCTGAAAAAATAAATGATTGTTTAAGTCGATTATAAAAATCATTAAATCAGAGTATTAAAGCAAAACCCCTCGTAAATAGGGAGATGAAAAAAACCCATAAATGGGTATTGTGGAAACTTATTTAGTAATATATATTTGTAGAGCAATTAATTGTGAAAGGAAAATTTTGTATAAATTCTAATGCAAAAACAGGAACAAAAATTAAAATTGAATTGCCAATTTTAGAAAAAAAATAGACTAACCACGCATAGCCAATTCAATAACTTCCATCTCTTTTAGTTGCTCTTTATCAATTGTAAAGCGAATCATAGTTCTTACTTTATGAAAACCATGATTTCCTGCAGCACCAGGATTTAAATGGAGTACATTTAGTTTTTTGTCATATTGTATTTTTAGAATATGAGAATGACCACAAATAAATACTTGTGGTGTGTTTTGTTGTAATCCTTCTCTAACTCGTTGGTTATATTTGTTAGGATAACCACCAATATGAGTCATCCAAACGGTTACATTTTCAACCCTAAATTTGTGATCTAACGGGAATTCTAATCGAGCATTCACATCATCAATATTTCCATAAACAGCTCGTAAAGGTTTCAAAGACTTAATGGTGTCAGTTACATGTAAATCGCCAATATCTCCAGCATGCCAAACTTCATCAGCTTGTTGTACAAATTTCAATATTTGTTCATCAATATAACTATGGGTGTCAGATAATAGAAGAATCTTTTTCACGTTTTAAATATGCTTATAACCAAATAAATTTATGTAATTTTGGTTCTTACAAAAGTACTGTTTTTTTGAGATATTTTATAGAACTTTCATATCAAGGTAAAAACTATCATGGTTGGCAAATACAACCAGACGCAAACTCCATTCAAGAAGAACTTAATAAAGCAATAAGTACAGTTTTACAAGAAGAAATTAGTATTGTTGGAGCTGGTAGAACAGATACAGGAGTTCATGCGTCACAGATGTTTGCTCATTTTGATTCTACTACTGAATTGAGTAAAAATAGTGTATTTAAATTTAACTCAGTTTTGCCAGAAGATATTGTTGTTCATGATGTACAAAAAGTTGCTGATGAAAAACATGCACGGTTTGATGCGCTTACCAGAAGTTATGAATATAGAATTTGGTTAGGAAGAAATCCTTTTTTGTTAGAAACTACGTGGCAATTATTTCATCAAAAGTTAGATGTAGAAGCGATGAACCAAGCAGCGAAAATTTTGTTAGAATATGAAGATTTTCAAGCATTTTCTAAAGTAAAAACAGAAGTAAAAACATTTAATTGTAAGGTTGTAAAAGCAGTGTGGACACAAGAAGGGAATCAATTAATATTTAACATAACTGCCAATCGTTTTTTAAGAAATATGGTTAGAGCAATTGTAGGTACTTTAGTTGATGTGGGTAAACATAAAATTACCAATCAAGATTTTAGAACTATTATTTTGAGTAAAGATAGAGCAACTGCAGGATTATCAGTTCCGGCAAAAGGGTTGTTTTTAACAGAAATTACTTATTAATTATGAGTAAAAAAGAGTCAGGAAAAGCATTTGACGCAAAAATATTCATGAGAATTTTAGGCTTTGCAAAAAGCTATAAAGCTCATTTTGTAATTGCAACTATTGCTGTTGTGGCTACTGCATTTTTATCAGCGTATAGACCTTATTTACTTAAAGAAGCCGTAAAAGATTTTACCACAAACAAAAATGAAGCTACTTTATTAGATTACACATTATTAATGCTTGTTGTTTTAATAGCAGAAGTAGTTTTACAGGTATTGTTTATTTATTTAGCCAATTGGATTGGGCAGCATATAATTAGAGATATGCGCGCAAAAGTATTTAAACATATTCTACAATTTAAAATGTCGTATTTTGATACAACATCTGTTGGTAGGTTGGTAACAAGAGTCGTTTCTGATATCGAAACTATTGCCAGTTCATTTAGCCAAGGATTGTTTATGATTCTTAGCGATATTCTAAAAATGTTGGTTGTAATAGTTGTTATGTTGTTGATGAATTGGCAATTAGCATTAATTGCGTTGGCGGTTTTGCCCATATTAATTTACGCAACAAAAATATTCCAGATTGCTATAAAATCTACCTTTCAGGAAGTAAGAACTCAGGTTGCAAATTTAAACGGATTTGTACAAGAAAGAGTTACCGGAATGAAAATTGTCCAGCTTTTTAGTAGAGAAAAAATAGAGTATGAAAAGTTTATGGATATAAACGATAAACATAAAAAAGCGCATGTAAAAGCAGTTTGGTATTATTCTATTTTCTTTCCAGTAGCAGAAATATTATCGTCAATCGCAATCGGATTGTTAGTTTGGTACGGAGGTTTACAATCTATAAATAATGTAAATGTTGAGCCAGGAGAAATAATGAGTTTTATTATGATGACAGAAATGTTGTTTAGACCTCTTCGTCAAATTGCTGATAAATTTAATACGTTACAAATGGGAATTGTTTCTGGGGAACGTGTTTTTGCTGTGATGGATACGCAAAGTAGTATTGATAAAAACGGAACTATTGTCGCTAATCATTTACAAGGAAAAATTGAATTTAAAGAGGTGAGATTTAGTTATATAAAAGATGAAGAAGTTTTAAAAGGAATTTCTTTTCAAGTAGAAAAAGGACAAACAGTTGCCATTGTTGGTGCAACTGGAGCAGGAAAATCTACAATTATCAATTTAATCAATCGTTTTTATGAAATCAATTCTGGCGAAATTTGTGTTGATGATGTTTCTGTAAAAGAGTACGATATTAATACTCTTCGAAATCAAATTGCCATTGTTTTACAAGATGTATTTTTGTTTTCAGATTCCATTTTAAATAACATCACGTTAAAAAACGAAGAAATTACATTTAAAGAAGTTCAAGAAGCAGCAAAACAAATTGGTATTCACGATTTTATTATGACATTGCCTGGAGGATATCATTATGATGTAAAAGAAAGAGGAGCCATGTTATCATCTGGTCAAAGACAATTAATTTCGTTTTTAAGAGCTTATGTTAGCAAACCAAGTATTTTAATTTTAGACGAAGCAACATCGTCTGTAGATTCTCATGCAGAGCAAATGATTCAATATGCAATGGACACCATTACAAAAGGAAGAACCTCCATTGTAATTGCGCACAGATTGGCAACGATTAAAAAGGCCGATAAAATTATTGTAATGGATAAAGGATTAATAGTTGAAGAAGGGACACATAAACAACTGCTAAAAAAATCTGAGGGGTATTACAAAAATTTGTATGAAAAGCAATTTAGTAGTGTAGAAATGGTTTAATTTAAATCTTCTTTTATTTTTTGTTTTAATTCATTGTAATCTGAATACAAATCAAAAGTTCCATCTTTTATATAAGATATTTCTCCGGTCTCTTCAGAAACCAATAAACACAAAGCATCCGTTTTTTCAGTAACGCCAATTGCCGCTTTATGACGTAAGCCAAAACGAGCAGGAATTTTTTCGTTAGATAATGGTAAAACTACACGAGTTGCTACAATAAAATTATCTCTAATAACAGTTGCTCCATCATGTAACGGACTGTTTTTGTAAAAAATACTTTCTAAAATTGCTTCATTGACAACAGCATTCATTTGATCTCCATTATTTGCTAAAAAATCTAAGTTATTTGTGCGTTCTAGAACAATTAAAGCACCAGTTTTTGTTTTAGATAATTTAATACAAGAATTCACAACGGTTTCTACATCTGTTTTTAATTCAACATCTGTATTTAAGAATTTTAATTGCTTTAAAAAACTTCTTTTAGATGAGAAATTTGTGGTCCCAATCATTAATAAAAACTTTCTAATTTCTTGTTGAAATACAATGATTAACGCAATAACTCCACCACTTAATAAATAGCCTAAAATACCGCTTAACATTTCCATTTTAAGCGCTTGTGTTACTTTCCAAATCAAGAAAATAAATGCAATTCCTATAAAAATATTAATAGCTACAGTACCTTTTAAAAGTTTGTAGATATAGTATAACAATGCAGCAACTAGAAGTATGTCTAGAATGTCTAAAAAAGAAAAATCAATAAAGTCTAACATAAATTATTTGCTGATTTTGTAAATGTACAGAAAAATCAAGACAGTTGCTCAACAATTTTAATAGCTTCCATAGCTTCTTTCACATCATGAACACGCAAAATATTTGCGCCATTTAATAAGGCAATTGTATTTGCAGAAGTGGTTGCGTTTAATGCTAATTGTGGAGTTGTTTCTAAAGGTTTATATAACATCGATTTTCTAGAAATTCCTACTAAAATTGGAGTAGCTAAATTTTTAAAAAGTGATAAATTCTTCAACAACTCATAATTATGTTCTATGGTTTTTCCAAAGCCAAAACCAACGTCAATAAGCACATCGTTTACTTTTAATTGATGTAATTTAAAAATTTGTTCGGCAAAAAAAGAAATTACTTCTTTAGTAACATCATCATATTTTGGGTTTTGTTGCATGTTTTGTGGAGTCCCTAACATGTGCATTATAATATACGGAACTTGTAATTTTGCAATCGTGTTGAACATTTCAGTATCCATTTTCCCACCAGAAATATCGTTGATTATTGCTGCGCCAGCTTCAATAGTTTTTTGCGCAATAGTACTTCTAAAAGTATCAACTGAAATAAGTATCTCAGGAAAATTATATACTAATAATTTGATGATTGGAACAATACGTTGTAATTCTTCTTCTTTAGAAATATGTTTTGCTCCAGGTTTAGAAGAATACGCGCCAACATCTATAAAAGCTGCTCCTTCTAAAAGCATTTTTTCTACTTGTTGTAAAATAGCAGTATCGTTTTTGTATTTGCCGCCATCAAAAAAAGAATCTGGAGTGATATTTAAAATCCCCATCACTTTTGGAGAAGAAATATCAATCAATTTACCTTTACAATTAATGGTCATCATTAACGAACAACTTTATGAATTACATGCGTTTTTTTTGGAGCTTTATAGTGTTGCATTTTTTGCATTAATCCTTTTACAGTTGTATCTACCAACAACAATTCTCTGTTTTGTGGTTTTAAATAACCTTCTTTAACCATTACATTTAATTGCTGTAATGTGTGGTCAAAGAAACCATTAATATTTAAGATTCCAATTGGTTTTTGTTCTATCTGTAATTGTCCTAAAGTCAAAGCTTCAAACAGTTCATCTAAGGTTCCAAATCCGCCAGGTAAGGTAATATAACCATCAATAAGTTTGCTCATAATTACTTTACGATCGCTCATTTTTTTGGTGATAATCAATTCAGTAACTTCTCTATGAACAACTTCTTCTTTTTCTAATAACTTAGGAATTACTCCAATTACTTTGCCGTTTTCTTTAAGAATTGTGTCTGCAATAACGCCCATCATTCCAATTTTTCCTCCGCCATAAACCATTGTAATGTTGTTTTTTACAAATTCTTTTCCTAATTCAATTGCTGCTTCTTTATATACAGAATTAAACCCAATACTAGAACCACAAAAAACAACTACTTTTTTCATACAGTATAAATTCTAAATTTCTTCTGTAAAAATAAACGAAATGCTTCTAAGATTTACTATTTTTGAGGAAATACTTTTTACAATAAGAAATGCAAAACACCTCAAAACAATACAACGCAGTAGTAGAAGAATGTAGAAGTTTGTTTATAAAAAAAATGAGCGATTATGGTAGTGCATGGCGAATTTTACGGTTACCATCGTTAACAGATCAGATATTTATCAAAGCACAACGTATTAGACAATTACAAGAAAATACTGTCAGAAAAGTTGATGAAGGAGAACGAGGAGAATTTATTGGGATTATCAATTATTCTATTATGGCGTTGATTCAGTTGGAATTAGGTGTTGTAGAAAATCTAGATTTATCTATAGAAGAAGCAACAAAACTGTTTGACAAACATAGTACAATTACTAAAGAATTGATGGATAACAAAAACCATGATTATGGTGAGGCTTGGCGTGATATGCGTATTTCCTCGTTAACAGATTTGATTTTACAAAAATTATTACGAGTTAAAACGATTGAGAATAATAAAGGAAAAACATTGGTTTCTGAAGGTATTGACGCTAATTATCAAGACATGATTAATTACGCAATTTTTGCGATAATTCATATGGGTGAGTAAGTTGTAGAGTTTTTAGAGAGGCAAAGTAACAGAGTTGCAAAGCAAAATATTTCTCATCATTGCGAGGATTTATGCTGAACTTGTTTCAGTAACGAAGCAATCTCTTTGTTAGTTTATATTTTCTCAAGTAAAATTGAGATAAAAATGTATCGAGAAGTATTTAAACAATTACTTACAAAAAATAAATTATGAAACTACTAGTACACATTTCAAGAATCTTTGTCGGAGCGATGTTTATCTTTTCTGGCTTTGTAAAATTGATAGATCCAATTGGTTCTCAATACAAATTCGAAGAATATTTCAGTCAAAATGTATTGGATATGGAATATTTAATTCCGTATGCATTGGCATTTTCTATTATTTTAATTCTTGCAGAAATAATTTTAGGAGTCCTTTTATTATTGGGTTTTAAAAGAAGAGTAACATTATGGAGTTTACTGGTATTAACAATCATATTCTTATTCTTAACCTGGTATTCGGCTTATTACAACAAAGTAACAGATTGCGGTTGTTTTGGAGATGCAATTAAACTAACGCCTTGGGAAACATTCTACAAAAACATACTTCTAATTGGGTTGATTCTCTTAATGCTATTTAGAGCAAAAGACATCAAATCTATTTTTTCTGTAAAGATTTCGCAAGCACTTACAATCTTGTCGTTTGTTTCATTTTTATACATAACTTATTATGTTTTGGTGCACTTGCCAATTATCGATTTTAGAGCGTATGCAATTGGAAATAACATTCCAGAAGGAATGAAATATAAAGATGATGGAGAAATTCCTAAAATTCATGATTTCTATTTAGAAGATGCACAAGCAGATTTAGCTCCAGAAATTTTAGCAATGAATAAAGTGATTTTGATTATTGTACATTCGTTGGATAAAGCTGATAAAAACGGATTTAAAACCATCAAAGAAGTTGCAAATAAAGCAATTGCAAAAGGATATTCTGTGTATGGAGCATCAGCGTCATTTACAGATGAATTATTGTTAGCGAAAGAAAAATATGAGTTGCCTTTTAATTTTTTATTCTGCGACGGAATAACACTAAAAACAATGGTGAGAGCAAATCCAGGAATTATGATGTTACAAAAAGGAACCATAATGGGGAAATGGAATTGGTCTGATGCAGATAAAATTATACTAGAATAAAATGAAACAATTACTACTTGTTTTTATTGGTGGCGGATTTGGAAGCGCACTTCGTTTTTTGTTTGGTAAATTTTTAAACAATTCAGGAACTGGGATTCCGTACGGAACATTTCTAGCCAATATTTTAGGTAGTTTATTTATTGGAATTATTTTAGGTTACGCTGCTAAAAGTGATGCGTTAACAGAAAATCACACCTTGTTGTTAGCAACCGGATTTTGTGGAGGTTTTACAACCTTTTCTACTTTTGCTTATGAAAATCATGTGTTTTTAAAATCAGGAGATTTTACAAGTTTTGCTTTTTATACAATAGCTAGTTTTGTAGTCGGATTTTTAGCTGTTTTTGCAGGAATTTATATTACTAAATAATAAAATCATCTCAATAAAAATTAGAGTTTAGCTGTCAGTTCGAGTGATTTTTTGATTGAAATGAGAAAAATTATATCGAGAACAAATAAAAAATAAGAAATGAACGAAGTTGTCCACTATACATCAGAAGATAAGTATGCAATAATTACGATTGCAAACGGAAAAGCAAATGCTATTTCGCATGAAGTGATAGAAGGTTTAAATGCTGGTTTAGATAAAGCACAACAAGAAAATAGAATAGTTATTCTAACGGGTCAACCAGGGATTTTTTCTGCTGGATTCGATTTAAAGATAATGACTAAATCGCCCGAATCTGCAAAAGAATTGGTTACAAAAGGATCAAGATTATCGTTGCGAATGTTATCGTTTCCAAAACCAATAATCGCTGCTTGTTCTGGTCATGCAATTGCAAAAGGCGGATTTTTATTATTATCTGCAGATTATAGAATTGGAGTAGAAGGCGATTTTAAAATTAGTTTAAATGAAGTGATGATTGGTATGACTATGCATCACGCAGGAATTGCTATTGCAAGAGCAAAATTATCACATACTTATTTAGATAGAAGTGTAAATAATTCAGAGATTTACAATCCAAAAGATGCCATAAAAGCAGGTTTCTTAGATGTAATTGTTCCTGAAGATCAATTGTTGTCTACAGCAATTAAAGTTGCTGGCATGTTTAGTCAATTAAACGAAAAAGCACACGCAGCTACAAAACTAAGAGTGAGAAGACCTCATTTAGATGCTTTAGAGAAAGCAATTGTGTTAGATTTAAAAGGAGATATTTCTTTGAATTCTTAAAAAGAGAGTAGGGAATAGAGAAACAAGACGTTATTTGAGATTTTTGCTGTCGTCGAAATTGTAAAGGTTAACTAATTCGCGGACAAAATTAAGAATATTTAATTTTGTTTATATGAGAAATAACAATCAAGATCTAACCTTAGTTCGTAATTATCTTCAAAAATATCAATTTTTGATATCTGAATA
>Ga0209284_10000219_pt1 | contig 91074 bp, 67 predicted proteins | sample FRY03_FD_187211 | JGI IMG/M metagenome (GOLD analysis project Ga0209284, IMG submission 187211) | Freshwater microbial communities from Lake Fryxell liftoff mats and glacier meltwater in Antarctica - FRY-03 (SPAdes) (version 2) | ecosystem: Environmental > Aquatic > Freshwater > Ice > Glacier... | reverse complement strand
TGCACACGCCCGCCGAGATTGCGAGTATAAACTTAGGACATGGCGCGCAACCAAACAAATTAATTCCGCTAAAAAGAATGTTGCGCGCCATTATTCTACTTGCCTTAAACTTTACTTACCTGAATAAACGCGGGCGTTGTGCCAAACGCATGTTACTGGTTGTGCCAACTACTACGAAAAAATCTGTAGCTTTTTCCATTAAAACCATTAGCGTAAAAGCAAAATACTTTCCCGAAAAAATTAACGTAAGCGAAATTGCTCTCGTACAATTTCACGAATAAGTTATTGAAAAAAGTTCGACAAGCCTCTAAGATGGTGTTGCGTTTTACCTCCTAAAAATGAGCTAAAGCGAAAGAGACGGGCTGTGTTGGCATTACCAGTAACGTATTATTGTCGCCCCTAAATTACATAATCACTCCAAACCCCGCCGGGGCTTGGCGGATTTGCTTCGTTAAAAATAGAGCTTTTTGGGGAGATCGTCTTCGTCCTCGTCTTTCTTGTTTTGGTCGGGTAAAACGTCGAAAGGACTGATGATTTGTCGGTAATTAGTGGCACTCACATGCGTATAGGCTTCCGTGGTTTTTAGGTTTTTATGGCCTAAAAGTGCTTGTAAATCTCGAACATTGGTGCCCATTTCTAATAAATGAGTGGCAAAACTATGTCTCAACCAATGCAAAGTGGCCTCCGTTTGCCGAATCCCACTCCGCCTCACCGCGTCCTTGAAGAGCTTTTGTATCGAGCGCTCCGAATAGGGCTCCCCGCTAATCTGACCTTCAAAAAGATAAACCTTGGGCTGAAATGCCGTTGCATATTGATTCAATATTTTTAAAATGCTCGCCGGAACCGGAACCACCCTGTCCTTGTTGCCTTTCGATTGCCTGATTATGATCAATCGCTGCGATGCATCAATATCTGTAAGTCGTAGTCGTAAGGTCTCGCCCAAACGAAGTCCGCAGGCGTAAACCAATCCAATCATGGACCGGTGCTTTAGATTCCCCAAACTGCCGAAAACTTTTGCTACCTCCTCGCGCGTTAAATAGTGCGGCAATTTGTATTCCTTGCGGGGACGTAAAAGCATGTCCGAATGAAAGTGGATGGAAAAAGTATGTTTGTAAAAAGATTTAATGGCGTTTACATGTTGATTGTGATACGAACGTGATGCTTTTCTCTCACTTACCAAATGAATCATGTAATTGTTGACATGCTCCAGCCTTACTTCTTTATGATGCGTTTCTCCTAACCAAGCAAAAAAACATTCCATGGCATTGGCATAAACTTCAATGGTGCTTTCCGCGTAATGCCGACTTAGTAAATAGGATTTCCATTTTTCGAAATCTATTTTAGCTTGTGGAGAAATGTTTTCTCTTTGTACAGGTATTGGCTTTTGTTTTTTATTTCGTACACCAATAGCGGTTACTGCGATAGCTGCTTCTTGGTATTTTCTAACTACTACCTGTACCCCTTGCAGTGAACTTACGCTTTCTTTAAACGCATCTCCACCCGGACCTACCCAGCACTTTTTTTCAGCACTCCAATAAATGTAGGAGATCCTTTTTATGCGCCAAAACAATTCCTTGCTATAGTCAAATTTTAATAACCATACCGCCCGTCCTCCATCAGTCGCTTGCGCCATGTAAACAATGTTTTTATTTTCCATGCCGCAAATCTCAACAACATGGTTGCTATTAGTCGTATAATAAACGTTTATATCCGTTTACAAATGGATAAAAATTCTTTTGATTCGAGGTTTTGAGATTTCGGATGATTCTATTTCGAAGGTCCTTCATTCTTGTTTTTCAAACAAGGAAAATATTTACTCCTAAAATTCAAACAAGCGCAATTTCTTAACTTTTTTACACGCGTAATTAGATATTTAAAATTTCTACTACGATGCAATTTTAATCTTCTGATTTTTCAACTCTACATGAAAGCTAATATTTGCTTTTAAAGCAGAAAAAACTTTTAAAATGGTTTCGATGGTTACATTGGTAGCGCTGTTTTCTAACTTAGAAACCTGCGCTTTTTGAACGCCAATCAATTTGCCCAGTTGCTCTTGTGTTAGATTTCTTTCCAAGCGAACTTTTTTAATCATATCCCCCAACAAATCCAATTGTAATTCTTGCTCGTATTGCTCGCGCTTGGATGCACCGCGTTTTCCGACGAATTCATCCTTGATTTCATCTAAAATATACAGCTTCAATTTGTTTTTGTTAGTCATGATTTTTATTGTTGAAATATTCTTGTCTTATATTTTCTGCTTTTTCAATTTAGTTTTCCGGGGTCTTATCTGTTTTTTTGACAATTCCGTGTGTTGCTATGATGAGTGTTTCAGACCCATTTGATTTATCCCAAAATGCAAATATCCGATAATAGGTTTTGTTATATAGAGTTCTGAATTTCCAAATTTCATTCTTTAATTTTTTAAATAATTGGCTGTCGTTTTGCCTAGAGGCTTTTTCGATGTTATAAATTACTTTGTTACGAGATTTCTCATCTAATTCAGAAAGGAAAATACGAGCATCTTACCAAAACATTATTTTAAACATAGGGTTGTCTTATAATGTTTCCTTGCAAAGATACATATAAAGTATCTTCATAAGGAAACTATTTCTAATTTTTATTATTTATATTTTCAACTAATGAGCACTTGAACTTGGGAATTAAATGAAGCAATAGTCAAAATTTGGCTAAATGCAATGGCACCAATTCAGGCTAGATTTCAATTATCCATAAGCGAATTCCTAGCATCAAATATTTCGAAAAAAGTATTTTTATTTTCCATGCCACAAATCTCAACAAGATGGTTGTTATTAGTCGTATAATAAACGTTTATATCCGTTTACAAACGAATAAAAATTCTTTTGATGCGAGGTTTTGAGATTTCGGATGATTCTATTTCGAAGGTCCTTCATTCTTGTTTTTCAAACAAGGAAAATATCTACTCCTAAAATTCAAACAAGCGCAATTTCTTAACTTTTTTACACGCGTAATTAGATATTTAAAATTTCTACTACGATGCAATTTTAATCTTCTGATTTTTTAACTCTACATGAAAGCTAATATTTGCTTTTAAAGCAGAAAAAACTTTTAAAATGCTTTCAATGGTCACATTGGTGGCGTTGTTTTCTAAATTGAAACCTGCGCTTTTTGAACGCCAATCAATTTGCCAAGTTGCTCTTGTGTTAGATTTCTTTCCAAGCGAACATTTTTAATTAGATCACCCAATATATCCAATTGTAACTCTTGCTCATATTCCTCCCGATTGGATGCACCGCGTTTTCCGACGAATTCATCCTTGATATTTTCTAGTGAATGCAATGGCATGTTTTTTATTTTAAAAGAATTTCAATTTCGGTTTTGAGTTTGGGCAGGCTATTGATAATTATAGACCAAATCATATCATCGGCAACGTTATCATAGCTGTGAATAATGATATTTCTTGTACCGATAATATTTCTTGCGTTTTCGATTTTAATTTCCGGACGATTCTTTGTTATTATATTTACTGCTTCACCTATTATTTCAATATTTCTTTTAACAGCACGCTTTGTTTTAATATCTTTTTGTTATTCTGAAAATACTTTGCTTTTATCTTCAAAAAAAAGGTATCAATTTCTTGAATTGAATTCAGAATATCATACAACCAAGTTTGAATTCTATTGTCCATAAATCAGTTGCTTTTCAAAATCTATTTGTTTCTTTAAAAACGGATTCCTAATTCCTTTTTCTTCAAGAAGATCTACGGGTCGCTTGAAAATAAATTCTAATTGATCCTTTAGCTCAAAATAATTGTCAGCATATTCTGCATGGTCAATATTTTTAAAATCAACAACCAAATCTATATCACTTTCCTGATGGAAGCTGTCTTTTAAAACACTGCAGAATACGAAAAGTCTATTTACTTTGTGACTAACACAAAGTTGTCGAATACGTTCCAAATTACTTGATATCAAATTCATGAGGGTTAAGTTAATGGTTTTTGATATGTTAAGCAAAGGGAATTATTATCTGCTTTTATGGATCTATCGCCTTTTCTTAAACTGAGGTGATCTTTTGAACGGATGTAATCGTATTTACCATTGTGTTATGCCAATTGTAATTTTATTTTTTCCGATAATTTTATGGTATAATGCCGACTTACATAGACATGTTTTACTCTATTGGACTATTTAATATGCAACGTCGGTATAAATTGGAGCCTCTTTTAATTCCGCCCTATAGCTTTGCGAACTTTGCACCTTTGCGGCCGATAGCTATCGGCCTTTGCGGGAAAACATGAAATTTATTCTAGCTAGAATTCATATAAATTGTTTTTCGTTAAATTGAGAACTCTGCGACTCTGCGTGAAAATTCTGAAATTAATTTTAACAATAATTCAAATAATACCAATTGTAAATATATTTTAGTCCTATAATTTTGTGGTATAATGCCGACTTACATGGAATTAAGTCAAAAGTATAGGACTATTTAATATGAAACGTCGGTATTACCAAAATGATTTATAAAAGCCGGTTTTCAATCGCTTTAAATATCTTTGCCGCATGCAAACCCTTACCATTAAAAATATCGAAACGCATAGCTTTCATGGATGCTTACCCGAAGAGTCGATTATTGGTTGTCGCTTCAGTACGGAAGTTGAATTCCAGGGCGATTTTTCAAAAGCGATGTTGGAAGATGAGCTGAGCCATGTCGTTGATTATGTCCTGGTGCATAAAATTGTGCGTGAAGAAATGGCCATTCCCGCACGTCTTATTGAGCATGTGGTGCATCGGATCTTGGTGAAGATGAAAGGAGCTTTTCCACAAGTGAGTAGCATCCATGTTTCGGTAACGAAGTACAATCCTCCTGTGAACGGTCAACTCGGCGAGGCGGTATTTAGAGCCGGTATTTCCTGAACATTACCTGTGTATTAATTATGCCTTTTTCCTTTTCTAGCGGTTTTTAAGCCTGCCGTTTTCATCTACCTTTGTGCCATGATGGCAAAGAACAAAGAATCTCTCGATCATGGCGCACTGCTAAATAAACTCTTGTTGCAAGTGTTTAAGGAGTTTCCCTACAAGGCGCTCAATTACAAACAAGCAATTCGCAAGTTGCAACAAGAACCTTTGTACGAAGAGTCAAAGGTGCTTTTTGATTTGATGGATGCATCCCAAATAAAAGCAGATTGTATCACTATTTTGGAAACCATGGTGGCTGATGAGGTTTTGCAAGAAGTAGATCGTTATAAATATAAACTCTGGCCCGAATCGAATTTTGCAGAAGGTCGTATCGATATTGTGTCTAACGGTAATGCCTATGTGAAGTGTGATGAGTTTGAGGAAGATGTGGTGATCGATCGCAACGCAACTCTGAACGCAATGAAGGGTGATTTGGTGCGTATCAGTTTGTTCGCAGGTCGTCCTGGAAAACGTCAGCAAGGCGAAGTAGTAGAAATTTTAGAGCGCGCGCGTACGGAGTTTGTAGGTACCGTTCAAGTCTCCGGAAAGTTTGCATTTCTTAGCGGCGATTCCGGAAAGAATAGTGTAGAAATGTTTATTCCGCTCGATAAATTGAATGGTGCTGTGCATGGCGAAAAAGCAGTAGCACGTATGACCGAATGGCCCGAAGATGCAAAAAATCCGCAAGGTGAAATCATTCGTGTTTTAGGTGCGCCCGGTGAGAATAATGTGGAGATGGATGCGATTTTGGTGGAGTATGGTTTTCCTCTCGAGTTCCCATCTGCAGTAGAAGCAGAAGCAGAAAAAATTCCCTTTAAAATTCCGGCTGCAGAAATAAAACGTCGTCGCGATTTTAGAAAGGTGCCAACGTTTACAATTGATCCGGTAGATGCAAAGGATTTTGATGATGCGCTTTCCGTGCAAACATTGAAGAATGGTAACCTTGAAGTGGGAATTCATATTGCAGATGTGTCGCATTACGTAACGCCTAATTCCGCATTGGAAGAAGAAGCTTACGATAGGGCTACCTCTGTTTACCTTGTCGATCGAGTGATTCCAATGCTTCCCGAAAAATTGAGTAATGGGGTGTGTTCATTGCGCCCGAACGAAGATAAATTATGTTTCTCCGCAGTGTTTGAGTTGAATGCTGATGGGAAAGTGCTTGAAGAATGGTTTGGTCGCACTGTAATTCATTCGCAACGTCGTTTTGCGTATGAAGAAGCGCAGGAAGTCATTGAGACGGGCGAAGGAGATATGAAGGAACAAATTTTGGCCTTGCAAACGCTCGCACTGATCATGCGTAAAAAACGTTATGCTGATGGTGCAATTTCTTTCGATAGAGTAGAGGTGAAGTTTCGTTTAGATGAGCGCTCTCATCCGGTTGATGTTTTTCTAAAAGAAAATAAAGACAGCAATAAGTTGATTGAAGAGTTTATGCTGTTAGCGAATCGTCGCGTAGCAGAATACATTGGAAAAAAATTGGCGATTAAAGAAGGAAAGGAATATCCATTCGTGTATCGTATTCACGATTCTCCCGTCACCGATAAGATTGAAGGTTTCGCGAATTTCGCCTCTAAGTTCGGCTATAAGATGAACACGAATTCGAATTCAGAAATCGCACATTCATTAAATTCTTTGATGAAAGCGGTGAAAGGGAAAAAAGAACAAAACGTAATTGAACAACTTGCAATTCGTACCATGTCGAAGGCGGTGTACACTACCAACAACATTGGTCACTACGGATTGGCTTTTGATTTTTATACGCATTTCACTTCTCCCATTCGTCGTTATCCAGATGTGATGGTGCATCGTTTGCTTGCGCATTATCTCGCCGGTGGTAAACCGATGCATTCCGAAGAAATTGAAATGGCATGCAAGCACAGCACCGATCGTGAAATTAAAGCTTCCGAAGCCGAACGCTCTTCTGTAAAGTTTAAGCAAGTGCAATATCTTCTCGATCGTAAAGATGAAGTCTTTAACGGAATGATTTCCGGTGTCACCGAATGGGGTTTGTATGTGGAGGTAGTGGAGAGTAAATGCGAAGGACTCATCCGCATTCGTGATTTGATGGATGATTTCTATGAACTCGATGAAGTACATTATTGTTTGGTCGGACACCGTAGCAAAAAAGTATACCAGCTCGGCGATATTCTCAAAGTCCGCCTCAAATCCGCCGACCTCATGAAAAAGCAAATCGATTTCGTACTCGCCGAAGATTATGGCACCACACGTTTCAATTCTTCGCCAGGAAACTCACGCGGATTTTCTAGCTCATCATCGGGCCACTCAAAATTCGGTAGTGGTTCCTCTCCCGGAAAATCTTCCTCGCGTTCTTCTTCCTCTTCTAAAAAATCTTCCTCAAAAGGAAAACCAAAATCCAAGAATAAGGGCGGAAGGGGAAGGTAAAATTAAGCGAATTGCTCACTGATTATTATGATGGTCGTGATTTTTTAAGATAGATTGTAAATCATATTCAATCATCACCATCATAAAAAATCTGTGGCCCATATTCCAACTTAAAAATTTATTCTTTAACAATTCGCAAGCTTTTCTCCTTTCCATTATCATTCACTCTGATCACATACACTCCCGAGGCAAAACTTTCATCGCTCAATGGGAGATGGAATAAAGGGCCTTCACAATTTCCATCGTGTTGATAGATGAGTTGTCCTTTTAAATTATAGAGCTGGATGGATACATTATGACTCCCGTTATCATCAAAAAGAATATTTAATTGATCTCTGAAAGGAGATGGAAATACTTTTGGTCCGTTTAAATTTTCGCCTCTGCGTAAAGCAATGATTTTTGAGAATGCTTCCGTTCCGTTGAAATCTAATTGTCTCAATCGATAGTAGGATATCAATTGCATCAATGGCGAATCATCTTTAAAAGTATATCCATTGGCGAACGTGCTGTTGCCTTTCCCTTTTACAAATCCCAATGATTCAAATGTTTTTGCGTCGCCCGAACGTTCTATAAAAAATCCTTCATTGTTGAGTTCAGAAAAAGTAATCCACTCCAAACGATTAAAATTGGCTAATGCGGTTCCTGTAAAAGATCCTAAACTTACCGGTAAAGGTAAATTGTTAGGACCAAAAATTTCAAAGTCATCAACAGCAACTCCGGCGGTGTTTACTGTGAAATCCGATTTGAATAGAAGTCTAAATGCAACGTTAGCATTGCCTGCAAGGAAACTTACATCGCGTTGTGCTAAGGTATAATTGGCATTGGTGGCATTGAAGAATGCCTGCCCTGCCGGAAATGACGTACCTCCGCCACCGTTAGCAAAGTCGTACCAGTTGGCTCCTGTTGTACCAAGCAATGTCCAGTTATCTCCTTTGTCTAATGAATATTCAACTCTAAATCCATCGTACCCGATTTCAAAAGAATTTTTACGATAGAATTGTAAAGTATAAGTTCCTGCAACGGTGAAATTATAATTGGGGCAAAACAATTCGCAACGGGCATTATCCGAATAATTTCCGGTTAGGTTGGTGGTCCATGCACTGCTTCCGCTGCGCACTCCATTTTTTCCTGCTACACCACTGTTTCCTCTTTCCCATTTAGTGCCTCCACTCGATGTACCGGCAAAATCATTGGGATTGGTATCGAAGTTTCCTCCTCCGCTTAAGTTGTAGGGCGTACCGCGGTTAGGCAATACCGTTATATAAGCTGTTTGTGTTTTGGTTAAGATTCCACCGCCACCATTAATATTTAAAGTCACGGTGTACACGCCGGGAACAGCATAAATATGACTCGGATTTTTAATTCCGCTGTTAAAACCATCTCCAAAATTCCAATTCCAAGAAGTGCTCTTCACCGAACCATCTGTATAATTGATAGTCTTTCCGGTATAGGTAACAAATCGATCTGCAACAAAATCGGCACGTGCCGGCGAGAAGGCATCACTCGAATACAAACCACGGCCATGGGTAGCCGCAATAATGATATTGTCCGCACTTCTTAATTGCAACATGTCGGTACGTACATTGGCGAAGCCCGTATTGGAAGGTCCCCAATTGGTAGTGCCTGCTGTAAGCGCATCGGTACTCCATACTCCTAATTCGGTGGCGATGATAGCTTGTGAACTATCTAGTGGATTGAACAAAGCCCATCGCACAGGAATATCAGGAAAGTTTCCTTCTACTGATGTCCATAATGTTCCTGCATTTTTTGTTTCCCAAATGCTGTTGACTCCATAATTGCTATACGTAACAAGTAAATGAGTATCATCATCGTTTTCTATTTCAATGCAGGAAACCGTAGCTGATCCGGGCATTGCAGATCCGGAATTAATATGTGTTGCTGTTGGCGTAGCTGCGTTGGCGTTATCAACGCGTACCACGCGTCCATTGCTAAGTCCGAAGAATACACGATGGGGGGTTGTTGGCGAAACACGAACAGCCGTAACTCTTCCACTATTAAATGCTGCAATGGCAATATTGGTCCAGGTAGTTCCAGTAAGTGCTGTTAATAATCGAGTGTAATTTCCTGAAGAGTAGCAGGCATAAAAAGCATTGTTCACATCATCGTAATCGCTGGGATTGATGAAGGAGCCACTGTTGTTATTGCGTATGCTACCGAAAGAATTTCCGCCATTTACACTTCTATAAATATTGTTATAAACGTATGAAGTGAATTGCACCAAAGGATCACTTTGATCGATATGACAAAATGCTCCATCGCCTCCCGTAACTTCAATCGTGTTGTTGATAGCAGGCGCACTGTATTGTTGCGTTCCATTGTCTTGCGATCCTGCCATAAATTGATTAGAGCCTATTGTTGGATGCATCGCACAAGCATAAAACTGAGTGACGTTATAATTTTGTGATTTGAATGTAATTGTTGTTCCACCATTTGAAGAACGATAAACACCGCCATCATTTCCAAAATATACTTCTGAACTTGATCCGGGTCTATACACAATCGCATGCTGATCGGCATGTACTTCCTGAAATCCAAATCCACCGTACCAATGACTTATTTGTGTCCAGTTAGTTCCGGCATTTGTACTTCGAAATAAATCAACCCCACCTACAATTAAAGTATTTGAATTGTTAGGATCTACATTTACAATTAAATCATACCAAGCTTGGCCACGTGTGAAATCAGCTCCAATGCCACCATCAGCATCCACAGGCAATGTGCAAGTTGTCCAAGTTGTGCCGGTGTTAGTTGTTTTATAAATAGCGCCAATGCCATAAGGAGCGGCTGAGTTTTGTGTTAAGGCATAAATAACAGCAGCATTATTGGGTGCGCAAGCAATTTCTATACGATCGAATCCGGTAGTTGGAAAACCATTTCCGGTATTTAGTTTAATAAACGTACCTGCGTTGCCGTTAGTAGAACGATAAACCCCATCTGCTCCGCTAAAGATCACTCCCGTAGAGGCAACAATGGCATTGTCGGCTGCTATGTCTACGTCTCCAATAAAATCAACCGTAGATCCATTTCCTGACCCTAATACTTCTGTCCAGGTAGTGCCTCCATTTTGCGAACGGTACAAACCACCTCCGCAAGCTGCATATACATCGCTTGTTACAGGATGTACCACCATGCGATTCACATATCTGAAGTTGATATTACCGGCTGTTGCAACCAGCTGAGTAAATGTGTTGCCACCATCAGTACTTTTCCAAATCCCATCTCCACGAATAGCATCTGCATTAAAATTTCCTTCGCCGGTACCAAAATACATGGTGTTGGGAACAAGTGCATCTTGACATAAAGAGACAATGGCGATGTTGCTAAATAAATCATTTACCGGAATCCAAATCGGATTTGCTAAGGTGATGTCTGTTGTTTTCCAAAGACCTCCACCTACACTTCCTGCAAATACAGTTTTTCCGCTTACATCATTTTTATCAATGAGAAGAGTTCGCGTACGTCCACCAACGTTAGCAGGACCGCGCTCTTGCCAATTCATACTTAAGGCACCTGCCACTCTGTTATTTTGTGAAGATGCTCTTAATTGATCAACATAACGCATGGCAGCAAACAAACGTTCTCTGGGAACTGTACCTGTTGCAGGATCTCGGGTAATTTCAAATTCATGTTTCATCGCCAAATCCATGCGATCGCGATGAGGAATTTTTTTGATGTGAAGTGAATCTTTTTGATCAATATGAAATACCAAAGCCACCACCATAAGAAATGCTGATGTGGCTGCCATAAAAGATGTGGACGCTTTGTGTAAATTCATTTTGTACCCTGAAGATTATAACATATAATCAGCTATAAAGTTACGAATAGCAATTCGGGAAATAAAGGTTTTTTTATTATTAAAGAGTCTAGCAGTATGAATTCGAATCATCAAAATGTAAAATTTTCAAAATTCGAACGGAAACAGTGAAAATTTGAGCTTTTTCATATCATTTATTCCGCTTTATCCGTCTATGTTCCTTTTTTTCCGGAAGATGGTATTCATAAAAAAGCCTTGCATCCAGTGAAAGGATGCAAGGCAAAAAAAGGATTTTCGATTATTGTTTGATGATTTTGATACTCATTTTAGCACTTCCTTCCCCTATGCTTACCAAATAAGTTCCTGGCTTTAGTTGATCGGCAAGTGGAAGTGAAATTGAATTTCTTCCTTGCTTCACACTCAAATTACCGGTGTAAATAAGTTGACCATTGATTTTGTTGATGAACATAGGCACCATGCCGAGCGAAGGTGATTCAAAACTCAAGGTTAAATCACTATCGAAAGGATTCGGACTTGCACTGATGTTTTTTATACCACTCAATGTGCTGTTGTTGTTAAATGGTTTTGGATCGAAGGATTCAGTCAATCCATCAAAGTCAACTTGTGTTAATCGATAGTAGCTGGTGCCCGGCAATGGGTTTGCATCAATGACTTCGTAGTTGCGCGGATTATTGCTGTTTCCGGCTGCTTTTATTTGACGAATTTCGCTGTAGTTTTTATTGTCAGATGATCTTTCAACAGCAAAATAATCTGAATTTTTTTCGCTGGCTGTGGTCCAAGTAATTTTCGCATCTCCATTGTATGCCTTCACTCCAAAGGAAGTTAATTCTACCGGTAATGGGTTGATGCTGGTAGATACAATTCCGTATTCTCCGAGCGTAGTTAATCCGGTTCTGTTAACCAACGGTGTTGTTGCATTTCCGCCCGGACTCACATGCGTTCCGTTAGAAGTCCATACATTGGCATCATCATTACGACGGAATACATGTAGTTTGGTGTAATCTGATATGCCGCTGAAACCTTCTCCTGTTACTGTCAAATTATAAACACCACCTGCAAATCCATTGCTTCCGCTTAATGTCCACCATCCGGATCCTATGGTACTGCAATTATCACCGTCGTCTACAATCGGTAAACCATATACACCCGGGAATCCTGTGCTAAATCCTGATGTGATCAATCCGCCACTTGGAGCAGTTGTGAAATCCATATTGATTTCATTGTATGAAGAAGAAGTTCCTAGCGGGAAGGAAATGCCGGAAGTTATAGCATTGGCTACCCACCTACGGAATGTTCCGATCACATGACCTGTAGTTCGTGTAAGTGTTCCTACCGAACTAGCGCTCGTACCTAATGTAATTGAATTACTTCCTGTAGTAATGTTTCCAACTAATAAATTGAATTGAGTGTCTGCATTGACCGAATTAGTCAAAATGATATTCGATCCGTTATTAATAGTTAGGTTGCGCACCGATGACGGTAATCCGTTACCGGTAGCCTGCAATGATATTCCGTTGTATTCGTAATCGGAAGTAGTACTAAAATTACGTGCTCCCGTATTTTGAATGTGTCCGGTCGCGCCGCTGCTTGTAATACCATCTGTGGATTTAATTCCGAGTTTTGAATTCGTCTCCATAGTGAAAATACCATCTCCATTTAAAAAACTACTTGCATTCGCCATTTGTAGATACGCCCCGTTTTTAATGGTGTAATCAAGATTATAAAAAGTATTAGCTGTTACGTTGCATAACTGCATGGTGCTTCCATTAAAATTAATTTTTCCGGCAGGTGTCGTTGAAAAATTCCATACAAACCCTCCGGTGTACGTATAATTTTTTGCAATATTTAAAATTCCTGTATTTGTGCTTTCAGTCGTAATCAAATTTCCACCGGTAACAGCTACATTTCCTAAAACATGCATGGTACACAAGCCTGGTCCACTTGTTAATGTGCAATAACTAGATCCTGTACTTCCACTAACATTTAAATCACCGTTAATTGTCACTGTGCTTGCAGCAGTCCAATCGGTTCCTATGAAAATACCATCGGTCTGATTGTAGTTTCCATTAATAGTAATTGTATTGGCGGTAACATCTTCATTCGACCAAAATACGCCACCGTTAACATTTAAGTTCCCACTAACAGTCATATTACATGCACCCGATCCACTAGTAACAGTAAACCATCCATTCGTTAAGGTTAAATTTCCTCCAACTGTAATGGTACCACCACCCGATGAATTGGTGGCACGAAAGTCGCCGGCCGTTTGTATTAAATTCCCACCAATAGTTAATGTTCTGGAAGTACTGTTTGTAGTTAAGCCTAAGTATCTGCTTCCGGTACTTGCTATGGTAAAATCTTTTTGAATAGTTAAATTGGTTTGAAGACCAAGGTTGCTGCTTTGCGAAGTGCAATTCCACGTAAAGTTTCCGAAATTCTGAGTGATGTTCATCGGAACAGAATTCGTTACTCCGGTAATTAAACATAATGCGGATTCATTCCAGGTAGCAGTAGGAATATTTCCTCCGTTTTGTGTGTGGGTATACGTGGAGTTGGCATCAAATAAAATATTTGCACCGGCACTTGTATTTATTGTTCCTGTATTATTAATAGTTCCGTTGTTTACGAAATCAGTGCCTGTTCCATTATTAACCGTAACTGTTCTGCCACTGTTTACATTTAATATAGCTCCGGCTTCTATTACTACCTGATCAACACTAACGTTTGCAGTAACAGTAACGGCATGTGTGTTCTGAATAGTAATTATGTTGTTGGCCGAGGTTGGAGTAGTACCGGCATTCACCCAAGCCGTACCATTATAGGTTTCCCAAGTGGATGTAGAATTCCAGTTCCCGTTATTCTTTGTTCGGTATTCTCCATTTACAGCAGCAAATGTTTTTGTGCTATGGAATGATTGATACACCAATACAATTAATACAATGGCCATAGTGGAAATAACACCGCCAATGATTAATTTTTGTGTTTGACTTAAGCGCGTCGAAAGTCTGCTTTTCTGACTTGGTGAATTGGTTTTGATGGGTTTGCTTGATTTCATCTCAAGGATTTTTTTGCAAACTTTTACGCATTTTATTTCCTTAAGTTACATAGCACCTAGGTATTCAATTTGAATGCTTTATATATGGTTGTTTGTTTATATGAATTTTAAAAAGTATTTTTCACCAACCTAAAAACATATATTATGGAAATGAACTTCTTAATTATTCTTTTGGCCGCCCTCGTGCCAATGATCATGGGCTTCATCTGGTACAATCCTAAAGTATTCGGTACTGCCTGGATGCAAGCTGCAGAAATTACGGAGGATAAAATGAAAAATCCTCCTATGGTGAAAATTTTTATTCTGGCTTTTGTCTTTGCTTTTTTCCTTGCTTTCTCACTGCAATTTACGGTGGTGCATCAATGGCATCTGTTCTCAATTGTTGCAGATGATCTGAAGCCGGGTGATACTACTTCTGCTACTGCATTATGGTTTCAGAGTTCAATGGATGCCTACGGAACTAATTTCCGTACCTTTAAACATGGAGCCTTTCACGGATTTTTGTCGGGCATCTTTTTAGTGTTGCCAATTTTGGGAACAAATGCATTGTATGAAAGAAAAAGTACCAAATACATTTTAATTAACGTTGGTTTCTGGACCGTTTGTCTGACCATTATGGGTGGAATCCTCTGCCAATGGGGATAAAATCTTAAAATATTTCGTAAAATAGGGCTTCTTTATATAAAAGGAGCCCTTTTTTTATGCTTTCTGATGAATTTTTACGAATTTTAAAAATAATTATCCAAACAGTAAACCATTCATGTATTACTTACGTGATCCGTTTTAGAACAAAAACAAAAAACACAAAACATGAAAACTATTTACTCAATCATTCTGGCATTGTTTCTTGCCATTGGTGTCCAAGCGCAAAATTGCAATTGGTCGGCCACTACCAGCCCTAACGGCACAGCTGTATTTATTCCGGGTACAGGTTTTTCAAGCCCTCAGTATTATGCGGAGTGGAATTTTGGAGATGGAACCATCTTACACGCTCCGGTTAATCCTATTACTTATGTGTATCAAAATCCGGGAATTTATTTGGTTTGTATTACCATTTATGATTCTTTAAATGCGCTTGCTGTTTGCTCGTATTGCGATTCTATATCTTTTGGATCTTTTGGAGGATGTAATATCACGTATACACAAAACGGATCGCAATTTACTTTTAATGCAAGTACTACCAATCCAGGATCCTCAGTGTTGTGGAGCTTTGGAGATGGAACTTCGGGAACAGGAAGTCCTGTTACACATACATACAATGGAATCGGAAATTTCACAGTGACCATGACTGAATTAGATAGTAATGGGACTGTTATCTGTACTTCAACTAGTATTATTTCCACGCAAAGTGGATCTACTTGTTCCTTCGTTTATTCTCAACCAAATCCAGGCACTGCACCAAGTACCTATCAATTCGCCGGAACTGCAGGAATAAATCAAAATATCACTTGGGATTTTGGTGATGGTTCTTCGAACGTATCTGGCCTTAATCCGCAACATATCTATGCGCAAGCAGGAACTTACAATGTATGCATGACATCTATTAGTTTAATCGATACTTGTATTACTTGTCAAAATATAACGGTGTCAACTGCAACGAATCCTGGAAATTGTAGCTATGTTGCATTTCCTGATTCTTCTAACACGTCAAATATTTTCATGTCTGCTACCGGTGTAAATCCCAATAACACTATATTATGGAATTTTGGAGATGGTTCTACAGGAAGCGGTCAATTTACAAGTCATCAATACAATGCTCCAGGTGTATATTTAATTTGTTTAACCGAAATAGATTCTTCCGGAAATACAGTTTGTAGTTTTTGTAATTCTTATGTAGTAGGGTCACTTGTAAATTGCAACTTTACATATACAGGTTCAGGAACTGTTGGAAGTCCTATGGTTTATACTGCTGCTACAATTCCCGGTGGAAGTACTTACACTTGGGATTTTGGTGATGGAACAAGTGCTGTAAATGGACAAACAGTAACGCATGTTTATAGTAGCCCCGGAGTTTACAATGTATGTTTAACAGTCGGACAACAAGGAGCCGTTGTTTGTATATCTTGTCAACCTGTGGTGATTAATGGAAGTGCAACAGGCTGTCAAGCGAATTTTGTTTCGGTGAGTCTGGGATTGACTGCATACTTTGTTGATCAGTCTGTAGTGAACAATGTTAATGTACCTCCTACAGGTGTAAGTTATTTGTGGAGTTTTGGAGATGGAGGGACAAGTACTCTTCAATTTCCGAATCATCAGTATTCTCTTCCCGGATCCTACGTAGCTTGCTTAGTAGTGAGTGCGGGTGGATGTACTTCTACGTATTGTGATTCTATCGTTATTGATACCATGATTAATAATCCTATTGGTTGCAATGCCTATTTTGTGTTTACGCAAATGAGTCCGTTTAATTTGGTGGGCGTGAATTTGAGCAATGGTACCAATATCAGTTTCAGCTGGAATTTTGGAGATGGATCACCGTTAGTGAATACTGCGTATCCAAGTCATCAGTATGCCAACACAGGAACCTATGTAGTGTGTTTAACGGTGGCCGATTTCTTAGGATGTACCGATACGTATTGTGATACATTGACGGTAGATTCTCTTGGAAATATTGTTTACCGTGGTATGAGTTCAGGCTTTGTATTGAATATTTATTCTCCTTCTACTCTAACCAGCGGTATCAATGATCCAATCATCAAAGCAAATCCGGAATTGTATCCGAATCCTGCTACTGATTTAATTGCCGTGAAATGGTCGAATGAAGTAAGCAATGATTTAAACTATAAAATATTTACTGTGGATGGGCGTGAAATTCTGCATGGTAATTTGAATCGCAATGCGAATTCAATTTCTATCGAGTCGCTTTCTGCTGGATATTATCTCCTGCAAGTGCGAAATGACAATGGAAGCATAGAAGCTAAATCGTTTATCAAACAATAATAGCTTGCCTGAAAAGGTAAATTCTATGCGACCAGCAATCGAGTTACTCGAAAAATGCCGGCGCGACGACCGGAAAGCACATCACGAATTTTATGTGATGTGCTTTCCGGTTATGTATTCAATTTGTTGCAGATATTACATCAACAAAGAGGATCGCATGTCGACACTCAACATGATCTTTTTCCGCTTGATCTTGAAGATGGACGATTATCTGAAAAAACATTCACATGTTCCCTATGAACAGTGGATGCGAAGAGTTTCTGTGAATTATATTATCGATGAGTTTAGAAAACAAAAGCGTTATCAGGATGTAATCAGCTTACGCGATGAGATGCCCGAGGATTTGTATTCTGCACAAAACGATGTCGAATTAAAATACGATCAGGAAGAAATACAACAAGCCATTGAACAACTTCCTGTGGGTTGTCGTACCGTGTTTAACCTCTACGCCGTAGATGGATATAAACACGATGAAATCGCCGAACTACTCGGAATCAGTACCGGAACTTCTAAAGCACATCTCAGCAGAGCGCGAAAAAAACTGCTAGGGGTATTGACGGAAGTAAAAAATTCTACTGAGTGGAATAAAACACAAATGCAATGAAAGAAAATTTAAATACTCCTATCGATCCGGAACAATACTGGCCGGAAGCCAAAGAAATGCTGGATAAGCATTTTGCTGCAAAGTCTGCAAGGAAGAGACGAGGACTCTGGCTTTTTGTTTTGGCAGGATTAATAAGTCTGTTTGTTTGGCAGAGCGAGAAAGGAAATCTAACTCAAAATCCTACTCCAAATGTGGAGCAGGAAATCGTAAATACAGAAATCGAAAAATCATCAATAGGAAAAGAAAATAAAAATTTGTCTGTACTTCCATCTGAAAAAAAGATGAAGCAAACTCAGGACAATATAAATGCTAACGAACAAGAAGTCGCCACTGCAAATAACACATCTTCTGAAATCGCCAATCGTCAAAAAGAAACGGAAAATAAAAGCAACAAGATTTCTAATTCAAATGCCTCCTCGAATTTGTCAATAGAAATAACAACCATGAACCCGAAAGTTGTGCAGCAAAAGAAATCAAGAAAAATAAAATCCACTTTCCCTTTTGTCCCCGACGCTCCACTAACACTTGCTACACCTACACCATCATCTGAAGAAATACAATCCAATAACACAGAGAAAAATATCAAAGAAAATACAAGCGGAAATAGTCTAGGATTTGAAAGCATTTATTCAGATGAAAATATGCATCTCGATCTTTTACCGATGCTTACTTTTAAATCGGATCCCTATCAAGAAATGATTATAAAAAATGATGATCGCCCTACTTTGTACAATAAGAAAAAGCAAAAGTGGGATGTTGTTGCCTACGGCGGAGTAAATACAGTGACTAAAGATTTAAGTGGTAACTCATCTTCTTCGTATATCCAGCGCCGTGAGAAAGAAGAAGTGCCTGCATTATTACCCTTCGGCGGATTGCAACTTTCCAAAAGCATTCGCAACTGGGATTTCCGCGCCGGATTCGAGTTTTCCGTAATTGGTGAGCAAGTAAAATATTCACCCTACACAAACGGAGAATACCTTGCAACCTCCCAAAGTTGGCAGGCCTACAATTATACCGTTACCGATACAGACAGCACGTACATTTGGGGCATGTTATTTTTAAATACTACGGATTATACTGTGAATGATAGTAACTTAACTACAAATACGGACACCTTAAACGGAGTGCATTACAATAGCAATTTACGAAATGCGAATGGCATAAATCGTTGGTATGTATTGGAAATGCCCATCGAAGTATTGTATCAACAGCGTATCAAACGTTGGGGAATTGGACTCTCCGCAGGTTTCGCACCAGGACTCGTGGTGAAGTCATCAGGTTATTATTTGAAGGAAGATGAAAGTAATTATGCATCCATAAAAAAATTCAATCAGCAACAATTTACCTTGAATGTAAGAGCAGGACTTGAGCTCAGTTATCTCATCAATTCCAATTGCCGTATCCTCTTACGTCCAAGCACCAATTATTTCCTTACTAAAATGCAAGCCGGCGAAAACGACAAGCAACGCTATCGCCGCCATGGCATTAGTTTAGGATTGATGTATATGATTCCTTGATTTGTGATGGGAAAATTTATTAATATTTTATGCAGGGAAAATATATATTGCATAAATTAAATGAATTTCTCCTTTGTTCAAAATAAAAATAAATAACAGCAAAATGATGAATGGGCTTCGCTCTGCATACTGTTGATCGATATTTTACAATTTTCTAGTATGATGTATCCTCTATTATAAATGTTTAAAAAAATGAAAAAATTCCTTCTCTTGTTTGTGTTGTCTACTATTTTTAATAGCAGTCAAGCACAAGTGGCTTCAAGTTGTATCATGCCGCAATTATTAGCTACTGAGTATAAAAGAGACATTACACAATTGGCTGTTGAACGACTTTTTCAACTTCAAAGTCCAGATACTGCTTTGGTGAAAGTGCCACCTGCTTATGTGGATACAATTTCAGAGGGATTAGCAGCTATTTTTAATGCAACCTCAATACCGGAAAGAGATTCTGTTTTTAACTTGTACTGTGTACATAATTTAAATCCGTTTGCTGGTTTTGGTATGTATTCCGGCCTTCTTATAAAAGTTGATACCAATTTTTTATGGACAAGTGCATGGCAAAATTTAATTACCATTACCGGAGATCCATTATTAGACACGTTGCTTACTAAATATAATTTAACAATCACTCACTTTTATAATTGGGCTATTGGAAATTATGCAGTATTATCGGTTGATTCATCATGGAATTTATTTGCACTTATGGATAGCATTAATATGGTAGCGGGAGTATTAACAGTAGAGCAGAATAGTTTTGTTGGCGTGGCAGGAAAAATTTCATACAGCAAGATTGGAGATACAAAGTTTTATGATTTTTATTTTGAGTATGCCGACTGTTTCGACGGATGCGACGCGTATAGAAAATGGAAATTTAAAGTGAATCTCGATTGCTCGGTAGAGTATCTCGGGTTTGATAATTGGTGTTTTTGGGATCAATTGGGAACTCTAGGTCTCTGCCCTTTCCCTGGGCCAATAAATTGCAATACTTTTACTACAATAGAAGAAATCAATGTACAAAAAGTGAGTGCTTTGATTTTCCCTAACCCTGCCAACAATATATTTCATGTCCAAATTATTGGATTGAAGTTTGGCGACCCTGCAAGCTTAGAAATTTATAATATACAAGGAGAATTAATTTATAAATCAATAATCAGTAATCATAAATTAGAAATCGACTTGGGGAATAATGCAAGCGGAATCTATTTTGCGAAAATTTATGCGGGACAAACAATACTTACAAAAAAAATTGTCATTCGTTAATTGTAAAAATTGACTGACACGAATTTGAATTCATTTCAATTTGAGAGTAATTAAATTTGTGGCAGCAAAAATAAATTCATCCTAGTTTTTTTAATAAACGATGTTGTGTAAAAGGATTTGGAGCCGTGAAATGCATTTCATGCTTTTTGGGTATGTTGAAATGGATTGCTGAGTTCGATTCCTTAATGGAAAGGAGATTTTTGCGATGTATCGATATATTGTTACTTTTGCCTTTTAAAACAATTATCTCACTATGATGAAAATTTATACCCTATTTAGTCTATTAGTTTTAGGCTCCAGCAACGCAACTTATGCTCAAAACAATGCCCTCTCTTTCGACGGGATCGATGACAATGTCATCGTACCCGCTGCCTCCTCTTTAATAGCAGGTTTTTCTGCCATGTCGCTCACGGTTTGGGTATATCCTACGAATCCGACGCCTACATTTCCTAATTTTGATGGATTCGCAGGCTTCAGAAATAATGTGGATGCCGATTTTTATTTACTGCAGTATTCTTCAACTAATGTGGAGGCACGCTTTCGTGGAAGTACTGGTACGGCCTACGACTTGAGTTCCCCGGTATTAACTTTAAATACATGGACACATCTTGCATTTACTTACGATGGATCCTATATCCGACTTTTTAAAAACGGCATTATTGCAGATTCGCTTGCTGCTAATGATTTTATTACAACAAGCACCGAAGATTTTTATATTGGTGATATGGTGTATAGTGGAACACATTATTATTTACAAGGTCGGGTAGATGAAGTGAGTTTATGGAATCGCGCATTGCAACCCGCTGAATTGACCTGTTTACACATCAATGGAATTGATACGGCTACTGCAAATGGTTTACAACTTTATTACAGATGCAATCAAGGTACCGCGGGTGGAAATAATGTCAGTCAATCTTCCTTAATTGATGCTTCCGGGAATATCAACGGTGTATTTAATAACATGGCATTGAATGGAAATACTTCCAATTTTATTGCTGGTGCCGCTTTGGTCACTTCAACAAATGCTTTTAAATGTCCGGATGCTGCGTATTCTTGGAACAGTTTAATGCTTCCTAATCCTGGAATATATTATGATACGCTTCAAAATGTTTTCGGATGTGATTCTGTAGTGGAATTGACTTTGGCGAATTTGTTTGTTGACACTTCTGTAACTCAAAATGGAGCGGTTCTTACTGCAAACAATACAGGAACCTATTACCAATGGCTCGATTGCAACAATGGTTTTGCGCCGATCCCGGGAGCCACTTCGAAAATCTTTGCACCATCAGCCAACGGAAGTTATGCAGTAGTCGTTTTGCAAAGCGGTTGTTATGATACCTCTGCTTGCAAAGTGGTCACAAGTGTGGGAATTGAAAGCCCAAGTTCAGGAGCAGATATACAAGTATATCCTACAGCGTCCAGCAATTCTATTCACGTGCGTTTAGGCAATGCTAGTTTTGAATATCGATTGCAATTATTGGATATTTCCGGAAGATTGATGACCGAAGAAATGATCCGCAATTCCAACGATTACGATTTTGATATTAGCCGATTTGCAACCGGTTCCTATCAGTTAATCATCATCAATTCAAAACAAGAAAAAACTGGTTTTAAGGTGATTCGAAATTAACGGCTTGTTTAAGTTAATGGAAGGAGATTAGGGATATCATATCCCTAATCTCCTTTTTTTGTTTGTTGAAGATGAAATTGTATGCCTTTTTTCTTTTCTTATGCGTTGTTCTTTCATGCATTCCTTTTATCTTTACTTGATATATTAAAACCAAGTCTCAATAATTCCTTCTTTATGAATAAAAAAATTACGTATATTACATTATTGTTTTCATTTTGTATCGCCTTATTTAGCGCATCGCTGGCTCCAATACAAGCCAACGATTTCATTTCCGGTGATACCACTGTTGTTCGAACATTTAGATTCGATACCACCATGCGCTCAGGTATGTATCAATTTCCAACGGATACTACAAAGACTTATGAAAAAATCATCATGCTTTATAGCATGCGTTGCAAAGGCGCTAACATCTCCAATAGCTCCAATCCGAATATCGGTTGCGGAGAATGGGATTATAACTGTTATACGTATTTAGTCGACTCTTCACAAACCGATTCATTGAAAGTAACATCGAATGATCATTATATCAGCAATTTCACAGGTACAAATTTTCCGTATACTACCACCCCACTTTATAATTATACGCAGTATGTGCAAACGCAAACTACGTATACATCTACCATCAGCGAATCTACTTACCAAAGTGGAAGTGGTGCTTTGTCATTGACACATCCATTGTCATCCGCACCTTTGGCGCGTACACAATATTTGTGGACAGCTGCAGAGTTAGGAGCTGCCGGACTCACCGCAGGCGACATAACCGGAATGGGAATTGACCTTTCTTCTTTAGGAAGCACTTTAGATAATTTGAGAATCCGTATGAAAGCAACCACGCAACCTGTTTTGAATGCAAATAGTCCGGAAGTAAGCGGAATGACACAAGTGTATTTTTTAAACACCCCGTTTTCAAGTACCGGTTTATATCGATTTAATTTTAATAGCAATTTCAATTGGGATGGTGTATCGAATGTTTTATTGGAGTTTAGTTATTCAAATACCTCAACGGGTACTTCTACTGTTACTAACGGAAACATGACAGGCTTCACTTCTTCCATGACCACTACCGCTCCCGATAATTATTTGGAAATTGATGGTGGTGTTGCAGGAATCACTTTACCGAATACCATTGGTGCTAATATCAGCAATCAAATTACCATTGCATTTTGGTGCTATGGTAATCCGGCAAGACTTCCTGCGAACACAAGTGCATTAGAAGCTTTAAATACTGCAAATGTGCGTCAATTGAATATTCATTTACCGTGGAGTGATGGATCCATTTATTGGGATTGTGGTAACGATGGTACCGGCTTCGATCGCATCAACAAGGCAGCAACTACACAAGAAACAGAAGGGCAATGGAATTTTTGGGCATTCACAAAAAATGCAACAAGCGGCGTGATGAATATTTATTTAAATGGTGCGCTTTGGCACACCGGAACCGGAAAAACAAAAGCAATTAGTATCGATCGCATGAATCTTGCACGTTCAGTAGTCAACAATTATGTGTATTATGGAAACATGGATGAATTCAGTATGTGGAATACTGAATTGGGTTTGTCTGCTGTTCAGGATTTGATGTACAACAGCATTGCGGCTAGCCATCCCAGTTATAGTAATTTGCAAGCGTATTATAACATGGATGAAGGGAACGGATCAACTATCGGTGACGCCTCTCCGAACGGCAATGATGGAACCATGTTCGCCATGACATGGAGAAACAGAACCGGAAAAGATTTGTTCCGTAATTTCCTGACATCGAACGAACGTCCCAATACTACTTTTGTGAGAGGAACCTACGTTATAGCAAATACCAATTCTAATGTATTAGATTCAACCGCCATTCCTTCCAACGCAGTTATTGCTTATCAAGTGCTGAACAACTCGCTTTCAGTTATTGATACTAATTTTTATTGGGCTGCCGGCGGGTATACTTATACGTACGATGAGTTCGGTGTTAAATTAGATTCAGTGTTAATTCCATCTACCGGATCTATTTCAGTAGCACAAATTAATTATTATGATTTTCGTCCATCTTCTATTGAGTTAATTAATTTCATTACTCCTTACGGATTAGGATTAAACATGAATGGACTCATTGGTAAAACATGGACATTCGATGTAACCGATTATGCGCCCATCTTAAAAGGAAATAAATACATGGCGATGGCAGGTGCTCCTTATCAAGAAGACAATGACATCACTTTTGTTTTCTATGAAGGTACACCGATGCGTAATGTAAATTCCTTGCAACAAATTTGGCCTAATGCTGTTTGGAAGGATGCGAGCTACGGACAAATTCTTGCGAATACTTCTTTCGAGCCGCGCGATGTACAATTATCATCCAACTCATCCATGTTCAAAATTCGTTCTGCTATCAGCGGTCACGGTCAAGAGGGAGAATTTATACCACGCAATCATACCATCACTTTAAATGGTTCTACTAACTATACACGTTCGGTGTGGAATGAATGTGCCGAAAATCCCATCTACCCGCAGGGTGGAACATGGATTTATGATCGTGCAGGTTGGTGCCCCGGTGCCGTAGTGAGTACACGTGAATTTGAAATAAGTTCTCAGGTTTCCTCCGGACAATTAATCAATTTAGAATATAGCCTTCCGGCTTCAAGCAACTTTGGAACTTCAAATTATCGAATCAATAATCAGTTGGTAAGTTATGGTCCCATGAATTTTTCTTTAGATGCGGGAGTTGAGTATGTAAAAAATCCTAGCAACCGTGTTGAATTTGAGCGATTCAATCCGATCTGTAATCAACCCATCGTTTCAGTGAGAAATTCAGGATCTACGAACTTATCTTCATTAACATTTACTTACGGAAGAGTAGGTGGAACGATGTCAACGTTTAACTGGACAGGCAACATTGCTTCCATGAATGCAGGAGAAATTACCTTGCCACAACCAAGTTGGTTAAGCTCTAATACAAATCAGTTCATTGTGATTTTAAGCAATCCAAATGGTGGTACCGATCAATATGGATTAAATGATACAGCCATTACCAGTTTTAATTATCCTGTCGTTTATCCTGATAAAATTGTGTTCGAATTGAAAACGAATAACAATGGATCTCATTCCACTTACACACTTAGGGACGCAGCAGGAACTGTTTTAATAAATAAATTGGCATTGTTGGCGAATACAATTTATCGCGACACAATTTTATTGCCTTCCGATTGTTATACTTTCCGTTTAGCAGATGCCTCGGATGATGGTCTTAGCTTTTGGGCAAATACCGCACAAGGAACAGGATATATGCGCATCAAAAATGCAAATACAGGAGCCATCTTAAGAACATTTAATCCTGACTTCGGCGATAATATTTACCAGCAGTTTACGGTGAATTATACCTTGCCGGTGACGGAACTTGAAAATAAAATTGGTTCATTGAACGCCTATCCGAATCCTGCCAGCAATTTGTTGACAGTTGAATTCTCTTTGGCGATGTATGGAAAAGCGCAATTGCAATTGTTGAATATGTTAGGACAAGTATTGATGACACAAAACATCGTAGCATCTCAAGCAATTGAGAAAACGGTAATGGACGTAAGTCAATTGGAAGCCGGCGTATATTATGTGGTACTTCAATCCGGTGAAGAAAAGAAAGTTCAAAGGGTGATGATTACAAAATAAATAATTCGTAAAAATTAAAGGTGAGGAATTCTGAAAAGGGTTCCTCTTTTTTTGATCTGGTTATTGCCCATTTTTCAAATCGATGGAATTCTGTAAGAAACAGATTGCATAGTAGCTAATCCTATTTCTTAGTAAATTTTTAATACGTATATCTTTGTTTATGAATTATTTACAAATGATTTGTTTGGGCAAAAACAAATACACTTATCTTCGCAAGAAATAACAGACATTGAGCCAGGTAAAAGGAAATATAAAATTCACGGGAGAAGGCCAGAAGGAATTCTTCAAGGTGTTAAAAAGTCGCGTTGATACTTATTTTATTGAAAATAATATTTCGAAACAGGGGAATGCTCAAATGTACATGAAGAGTATTTTATTATTGACTCTTTTTTTAGGCCCACTGGTCGTAATGTCTTTAGTGAGCATGTCGGTTGGATTGCAATTGATCGGTTGGTTCATCATGGGAATAGCATTGGCAGGAATTGGAATGAGCGTGATGCACGATGCCAATCATGGTGCCTATTCAAATAATGAAACGGTAAATAAGTGGATGGGTTATTCCTTGGTTTTATTAGGTGGTTCCATATTTAATTGGAAACTTCAACATAATATTTTGCATCACACGTATACTAATATTTCAAAGTATGATGAAGATATCGACGACAAATTAATTTTGAGAATGTCGCCACATACGAAGGCAAAAGGTATTCAGCAATACCAGGTATTTTATGCGTTTTTATTCTATGGAATACTTACATTGTATTGGGCAACGGCAAAAGATTTTATTCAGTTTAGACGCTATATGAAAAATGGAGTGAGCCCCTTAAACAAAAGTGAAGCTCGCGGAATGTTATTTAGAATTGCGCTTACTAAAATATTTTATTTCGCATATTTAATTTTCATTCCCATCTTTGTTTTTAATGTGTCATGGCCCATTTGGATAGCCGGGTTCTTGTTGATGCATTTTGTAGCCGGGCTTGTACTTACTGTCATCTTTCAATTGGCGCATACGGTGGAGGGAACCTCTCATCCTGTACCTACAGAGAATGGTACCATTGAAAACTCATGGGCGGTACATCAATTGGAAACTACGGTAAACTTTGCAACGAATAATAAACTATTATCTTATTATATCGGCGGACTCAATTTTCAGGTAGAACATCATCTCTTTCCAAAAATTTGTCATGTGCATTATCCAGAGTTAGCACCCATCGTTCGCGATACAGCGAAAGAATTTGGGATCACATACATGGAAAATAAATATTTTTCCGATGCTTTCATGTCTCATGTACGCACCTTAAAACGTTTTGGGGTAGCTACGGTGGAGTTTGGGTAATTTTCGATGCTAGATGCTAGATTCTCGATCCTGGAATTCGTGACTTTGCCTAAAATTTCTTGACACGAAGAGTTATTATTTAACGTGAATGTCAGTTCTTAAAATTCATTTCATTGGAATATCTTCTAATGACTGTGAAACCTGTGCGCCTTTGTGAAAAACCTTTGTTTGCGATCTCCCTGGTGAAAGTGGAACAATTGGACAACGCTATTCAGGCATCAACAGCTTGCGGCTTGCAGCTTATAGCTTGCAGCTTGCGGCTTGTAGCTTGCGGCTTGTAGCTTATCGAAAGCAACCTTTCCCATCTTTTATGCGTCACTATAGATATACCAACCCATTAACCACCCAAAATACCATGAAAAAGCTTTCACTTCTCCTTCTGGCCTTTGCCTTTGTTTTAAACGCGAATGCCACTCATATTGCAGGTTCTTCCATCACGTTGCAGTATGCAGGTACCCCGAATACATACATTATAAAAGGGTATTTGTACCGCGATTGCGCAGGGATAAATGCACCAAATACTATGTCTATTAATTATTTTGATTCAGCAGGAATTGGAAGTCCTTCATTTAATATATCATTACCTAAAGTAAATCAAACCATTATTCCAACCTTCACTTGCGTACCCCTACTTCCATTTAACTGTACGCTCGGTTCTGGATTGGAGGTTTTTGAGTATGCCGATACATTAGTGCTTCCAAATGCTTCTAGCGATTGGCGTTTTTGGTATTCCGACTGTTGTCGAAATTTGAGTGGGAACATTTCAAATTCAAATGGAACTTTTTTTTGTGAAGCTCGCCTTGATAATCTTAATTTTCCTACCAACAGCTTACCTGATTTTTCGAGTTTAGACGCTCCTTTATTTTGCCTAAATAACCCTTCTGTATTTCTCAACACAACAATAGAACCTGATGGCGATAGCGTGGTTTATACATTGAATCCTGCACTTGAAAATTCTGTTTCTGGTTTCAACCCTGTTCCATGTACTTATGTTTTTCCTTATTCGCCAACACAGTTTTTAGCTAGTTCTGTTCCCGTTACTATCGATCCTCAATCGGGAGTAGTGGCCTTTACACCTACCATGATTCAAAGAGCAGTAGTGGTTGTTCAAGCCAATGAATATCGAAATGGAATCTTAATAGGAATGACTATGCGTGATCTCAGTGTGATGATCGTAAATGGAATCAGTAATCCAAGTTTAATTGGCGGCAATGTTTTCCTTGATCTAAATGGAAATGGAGTAAAAGATGGTCTTGACTATAATGTGGCGAATGAGTTTGTGCAGTCAACTCCTTTCTATGCTTATAATGTTACCGACACTGCCGGAAATTATTCAATGTACATAGGAACCGGAGCACATACGGTGGAAATAGCTAATGTTCCCTCCTGGTTTAATGTAAATCCTGCATCTTATGGTTTTAATTTTAGTACTGCCGGCAATGTTTCTAATTCCAATGATTTTGCTATCACGCCTATTCCCGGAACTACCGATTTAGAAGTGTCGATGTCGCTTCAGCGTTTACGTCCTCTTGTAAACACATCCGGAAATTTTCACATTAGAAATATTGGTAGTGATATTGTATCGGGTACTCTTACTTTTAATTTGCCTACCGGTGTTGATTTAACTTCATCTTCTATTGTGCCATTCTCATATGTTGGAAACACAGTAACATGGAATATCCCGAGTATACTTCCTTTGGCAAGTTTTAACATTCAAATGACCTTGATGGCAGATAGCACTTTAATGGCAGGCGACTCTGTCTATTTTTCGTCGAGTTTAATAGCAACTCCGGGTACGGACGTAAATCCGAATAACAATGTAAGTAACGGTTGGGTAAGTGTAATGAATTCTTATGACCCCAACATTAAAACTTCTTTTCCTGCAGGTACAATGTCTTTAACCGCAGTGCAAAACAGTCATCCCATCACGTATCGTATCGATTTTGAAAACACCGGAACAGCCAACGCACTAACGGTGCGTGTTACCGATGTGTTGCCGGCAGAGTTGAAATTGGAAACAATAGAAATTATTGGAGCAAGTCATACGTATTCAACAAAAATTAATTACCCACGCGAATTGGAGTTTACTTTTAATAACATCAATCTCACTCCCAATGCTGTAGATTCGGTTTTAAGTAAAGGATATATATTGTTGAAAGTAACTCCTAAATCAAATCTGGCTCTCGGAACAATTATTACTAATGAAGCTAATATCTATTTCGATAATAATGCGCCAATTCTTACTCCACTTTCAGAAATTGTTATCGTAACGAGCAATACAACTACGCTCCACGAAATAAAAAATAATTCGACGGCTTCATTAATCATGTATCCGAATCCGGCGAATGAGCAATTGCATGTTTTATTGCCAAATGATGAATCTGGAACTTTTCAAATGAGCATCTATACTGTAGATGGAAAATTAGTCCAACTCAATCGGGTAAATGTGAAAAGCGCAACTCCGCATGTTTTAAATATTGCTGAATTAAAACCCGGCAGCTATATTAGCATCCTCAGCAAAGGTAAAGAAGCGTGGAGCGGGAGGTTTGTTAAGCCTTAAACCACAAGAGGCTAAATTTTTTTGGAAGTAGTTTACAGATATACTTATCTATACGGATATACGAATTCGGCGAATACTTTTCTCCTAATCTCTCATTCTCTCTTTACTCCAAACCTTGGGATGTTGGCTCTGACGATTCGGATACCTTCACGAAGTCGAAGTCTGATAGCTATCGGACGAAGGTAACCACCAACAACTAACAACCAACAACCAACGACCAACAACCAACAACCAACAACCAACAACCAACAACCAACGACCAACAACCAACAACCAACAACCAACAACCAACGACTAACGACTAACGACTAACGAATAACGACTAACAACTAACGACCAACGACCAACAACCAACGACCAACCACCAACAACCAACGACTTACCGCTTCACCAATTTCGTCAACAAACTAACTCCCTCCGAATTCCTCAAGCGCAAATGATACACTCCACTTGCCCTTACATCCGGACGTAGAATAAATACTTCTCTTCCTTCATTTACATCTTGCATCGTATGCCATACTTTTTTTCCATCCAAGGTGAAAAGTTCGGCTTGTAATTGTGTGGCATTCGGAATTTGCATTAAGATGGATATTTCATCACTATAAGGATTAGGTCCTAGTTTTAATATTTTCATCTCGGTGCCTTCTAAACTAAATAAAATAGTTCGTGGTGAAAATGTTTCTGAAGCACCGTTGAAATCAATCTGAGTAAGTCGATAATAACTGGTTCCCATTAAAGGAGCATCATCTGTAAATTGATAACGTCGTTCGATGTTTGAATTTCCTGCGCCTTGAACACGTCCTAAAAATTCATAGCCATACCCATCCCAACTTCTTTCTAATAAAAAGTAATCGTTGTTTATTTCTGAAGATGTTTCCCATTCAGCAATCGCAATATCTCCTGCAGTATTTACTTTGAATGATTTTAATACTACCGGCAAGGGACTGTTAGGTGAACTGTATGGATTGAAAGTTAATGGAAGCGAAACTATTAATCCGGGAGCACCGCTAGTAGCTCCGTTCGGAATAAAAGCTGCTACCGATGATGAATTCGATGTTCCGTTTGCTCCTCCGGCTACTGAGATGGAAATAGGAGGTAAGTTGGTAATGGCAACATAACCACCACCACCACCACCACCCGCACCTTCTGCCTCTGAAGTCTCGGTTAAATTTTGACTCCCCCCGTTGCCTCCTTTTGCTTCTATGCTGATGCCACTTGTGCTTCCTGAAAAATGATAGACCAAAATTGTTCCACCACCACCTCCTCCGCTTGAGCCGTCACGTCCGTTAGGTCCTATAGTCTTTAATGGACTTACTCCATTGGCATAAATTGTTCCCGTCCCTGTTACATTAACTTTCACAAGTAAAAAAACGATTCCACCTCCATCTCCCGCAGGCTGAGCAGTGTTGTTATTAGAATCTCCGGCACCACCTCCACCACCCATAAAAATTCTTCCGCTACTGTAATCAAGAGGTCTACCTCCAAATCCGCCCACATTGCTTCGGTTGTCACCACCCCAATCTGTATGACCGGGTCCTTTTGTAATTGGATTTGATGCATTGCCTGAGTAGGTATAACCTCCTCTGCCTCCTCCGGGAGATGTTGTGTAAGCGAAACCTGCCGACTCTAAATTCCATGCGGTAATCCAATTTGCAACAGAGATATCTGGATTTCCATTTCCCGTGTAGCCGCTAGTTGTTCCTGAATTGGAACCTCCACCACCTGCAGCATTGTGTGCGTTCCCACCTCCACCACCGTTAGCTGGTGCACCTCGTCCATATTGTCCATTGTTCAATGTTGTATTGTGGCCTGCAATGCTTTCTCCTTTCTCGGCTCCATTGCTTGCATCCGTAGTTCTGCGTGTTGTAATGTTTCCGGGAAAATATGAATTTTGTTCTAGCTGTCCTCCTCTGAATCCCTTTCCGTTTACGTTGATGGTACCGTTTAGTACAACATCATTCGCTACTTCAATGGCTACAATTCCGCCCGTACTTCCGTCCCATGCGTCGGTAGTTATGGATCCGCTAGCGTTTACCGTTAGTGTGGTATAACGAGGTACTCGAACAATCTGAACTTTCCCTGAAGCAGTATAACTTTTTGTTAAAGGTGTAGATAAAGAAATGGATGTGCCGCTTGGTACAGATGCAACTTTAGCATATTCATATTTTCCGCAATTGTTGTAATTACTAACGTTGCCGTATGAACTATTATCATTTGAAGTAATGCTGGCTCCTTGCATTTGAATAATTAAAATTAAATCTCCTGCGGCAAGTGAAGATGAAAATCTTCCGTTGGCATTGAGTGAAGAAGAACTTACACTGATGGTACTAGCCCCTGCAGATGCGTTTGCAGTAAGCGTAGTAAATTCATTCAATATGGTATTGGCGCTTGTTACTGTCTTCGCACCATCTTTACCCGGATTTGCATTCGCATTTTCAGAAGTGCCAATGTTGTTATAAAGGAAGAAACAAATTCCGAAGAGTGCAGCTATGCTAAAAGCCCAAGTTAATTTTTGAATGCCCAGTTTTTGTATCTGTGCTATTTTCAATTTGTATTTTGTAGTTCTCATTGTAAGTCTCGTGTATCTTAATTTTATAAGTCCTTTTTGTACGGAAGAATGGATCTTTTTGTTATTGATTTTTTCGATTTAAAATTCGAAGCCAAACACTTAAAAAAAGGAACACCAAAGCTCCTAGATTTCCTTTTATGTGTTTGTCCCTTAGGATGCTGGAGGCAATAATCCCGAATTAGTATAAGCTCATTTTGAAAATGTTTTGCATTCAGTTTCTATAAATTGTACCTTTGTCGCCAAGAAGCGTGGTTTCTATCGTTAATTGAAGAGATTTCTTCACACACGCAAACCCTCTCAGGTTTTATAGAAATTGCCTCTTAGGCTCAGTCTTACGCAGCTATGGTTTGTAACATAGTTTTAAACGTATGGCTATTAATTATTTATGACATTTAATGATTTAAAATTGCTTCCTCAAATTCTGGAAGCTTTGCGTGAAAAAGGTTATCAAAGCCCAACTCCCGTACAAGAATTAACTATTCCCGCTGTAATGGCAGGTCGTGATGTGCTTTCACTAGCTCAAACAGGAACCGGGAAAACCGCAGCTTTCGCACTGCCTATTTTACATATTCTGGGATCATCAACTCCTCCTAAAGGGGTGCGTGTTTTAGTGTTAGCACCTACGCGTGAATTGGCCATTCAGATTTATGATAACTTCAGCGCCTATGGAAAATCACTTCCCTTTCGAATGGCTTTGATTTATGGTGGAGTGGGTCAGCACAGCCAAGAGCAAGCATTGAAAAAACATCCGGCGATTGTGATTGCTACACCGGGGCGTTTGCTGGATTTATACAATCAACGTCATTTGCGTTTGGGCGAAGTGGATATTTTAGTGTTGGATGAATGTGATCGTATGTTGGACATGGGTTTCGCTCGCGACTTAAATAAAATCCTTGCATTGCTTCCTCAAAAACGTCAAACTTTATTGTTCAGCGCAACGATGCCGAATGATATTCGATCGATGGCTGAAAAGCACATGTCCGATCCCGTTAGAGTGCAAATTGTGGCCGACGAAAGTAACTTGCCAAAAATTCGTCAGCGCATGTATTACGTAAATCGTGATCAACGTCAGAATTTATTGTTTGATGTTTTGGAAAAAGAACCCGCTGATCAAGCATTGATTTTTACACGCACAAAAAGAGGTGCCGATCGTTTGGCAAAAATGTTGACGAAAGAAGGTCATCCGGCCCAAGCAATTCATGGCGATAAATCACAAAACCAACGAGAGAAAGCCTTGCAATCTTTTAAAGCGCATAGCTTAAAAATTTTAGTAGCAACGGATCTTGCTTCACGTGGTATTGATGTGAAAGAATTGGATTTAGTAATCAATTTTGATATGCCTGCCGATGGTGAAACCTATGTGCATCGCATCGGAAGAACAGGTCGGGCAGGACGTGAAGGCGTGTCCGTTAGTTTCAGAGGATATGATGATGGAGATGTGGAGAAAGAATTGATTCGTAAATATTCCGATGATTTGGAAATCATTAAAACACATTCGTTTTTAAGAGATGGTGTTCTCATTGCTCCCGATCCTGCATTGGCAAATAAAGGTCGTCAAGGAGGAAGAAAGCCTGCGGGGACATCACCTTCAAAATCTTTCGGGAATAAAAAATCGGCTTGGAAAAAATAATTTTATACATCGTTTCTGCAAAGGGAAAGTATTGCATGAAAACATCATGCGTTAACGTCGGTATTTAATTTTTAGCGATGTGGAATTGAAAGTACTGTATCGCTTTCTAATGACGATTCCTACGTTATAAAATAATAACGGATGCGTTTCGATTCATACAAATAATTAATTTGCAAATGGTGAGTCGTAAAATAGTTCGTGAGCTTGCTCTTTCGTTTGAAGCAACAACGGAAGCTCCGCATTTCAATAAAATCGCATTTAAAGTGAAGGGTAAAATATTTGTTACGTTGAATCTAGAACACTTTCGGGCATGTATAAAATTATCCCCCGTTGATCAGGATGTTTTTTGTGCTTTTGATAAGGATATCATTTATCCTGTTCCTAATGCGTGGGGCAAACAAGGGTGGACACTCGTCAATCTTAAAAAGATAAGGAAAGACATGTTCATGGATGCGCTCACTTCCGCCTATTGCACCGTTGCTCCCGAAAAATTCGCTGCCAAATACCGCGAATTCTGAATTTATGCTTCATCCTATTAAAACCCGATTCATACCTGAAATGACCAACTAAGGATAAAAAAATCGGTGTCAAAATTAATATTTTGCAATTTGTTTGCAGATTTGCATTTTTGTCGTACATTTGCACCATAATTAAAACGACAGCAATATGATTATAGAATTTAGTATCGAAAACTATTTGTCTTTCAAAGATTTGACGACTTTATCAATGGTTGCAGCCAAATCATTCAAAGAACACAAAGAGACTAATCTTATAGACGTTGACAAGAAATTAAACCTTTTAAAATCTGCGGTAATTTATGGCAACAACGCCAGTGGAAAGAGTAATCTTTTAGAATCAATGGGATTTATGAAGGCAACTGTTCTTAATTCGTTCAGAGATGCTTTAGTCGAAAATAATGATAGAAAATTTCCTCTTGAGAAGTTTATTCTAAACTCAAAAACAGAAAATGAATCTAGTTTTTTTGAAATTTCATTTATCCATAATAGTGTAAAATATAGATATGGGTTTGAAATTGACTACGAAAAAATAGTAGCAGAATGGTTATATCATACAACAACTAAAGAGGTTTATTTATTCAAAAGAGATTTTCAAAAAATTGAAATAAATAAGACAGCTTTTAAAGAGGGGCTAGGAAAAGAAACAGATGCGAAAGATAACGTGCTGTTTATTTCTTTGCTGGCAACTTTAGGAAAAGAGACTTCAAGTACTGTTGTAGAATGGTTCAAAAAATTAAATTTTATTAATGGCATTCACGACCAAGGCCACAAGAGATACACTATTGACAAATTGAAAAATGATAAAAATTTTTTGAATTGGGTTTTACATTTTATAAAATATCTTGAAATCTCCAACCTTTCAACAACCGAAGAAGATGTAAATGAAGTTGATTTGGAATCATTAAGAAAAAAAGAAAAAAATGAAGAGGTAATAAATTTATTGGCAAGTATTCAAAAGATACAATCTAAGCAGCCAAGACGAGACCAGCTTATTACTTATCACAGAAAGTATGACGAGAATAATGTTTTAGTTGATACAGTTCCTTTTAATTTTGACAATCAAGAATCTGAGGGGACAAAAAAACTATTGTATTTATTAGGACCATGGTATGATACACTTAAGAGTGGTAAAATTTTATTAATTGATGAACTTGACTCTAGGCTACATTCGAATTTAACTTTAAAGCTCGTGGACTTCTTTCACAAGTTCAACAAAAACAATGCTCAATTAATTTTTGCTGTTCACGATACATCAATATTAAACAAAGACACATTTAGAAGAGATCAAATTTATTTCGTTGAAAAAAATCAATTTGGAGCATCCGAATTGATTTCTTTAGCTGATTTCAAAACCGACAAAGTCAGAAATAAATCAGCTTTTGACAAAAACTATATTCAAGGAAAATATGGAGCTATACCCTATTTTGAAATTGATGAAAAATTAAATCAACTTTTGTATGGGGAAGCACGATAAATTTAAAGAAAAGAAAGTTGCTGCCTACAAACGAGATTTTAAAGAAATCGAAACCAGGCAAGGTAAAAAAGACCCCTTAATAGTTTTAAGTTTTAAAAACTTCGATATAAATCAAAGTCAATCTTTTACCGACTGGCAAGCTGATGAATTATTGGCATTGGCATTAGACAAACTAAGGGCTCTGTGCGAATACACTATTGCTCAAGCTACAAATAATGGTTTACTGAAAATATATACCAAAGTTCCTTTCCCGCCTGAATCAGCGTTCGTACATCCAAAACATATTCCTCAAGACATTGATTGGAGTTCAATGCATATTGGTAATAAGCCTTGTGTTATCGGTTACTTTGAAGACAACATTTTCCATATTGTATTCCTTGACAAAGACCACGAATTTTGGATTACTCAAAAGAAAAATACGTAGTGAAAAAGAAGAACGAAGGCATAACAGCACCACAAGAAATTGGCAGTTCAGTGGTTAAATAATCCCGATAGCTATGGGGATTGTTCTTCGTATCAAGTTTTGTGGTGGCAGATCCGCCACGGCGGATGCTTCGAAATCGCCAACTTCTGGTAGCTGCAAAACGGCTGTTCATGATTTGTTGTTGAATAAAAATTAGAGGATATTATGAAATACGAATTCTCTATATTTGTATTTAAATAAAACGTAAAATGAAAAGAATTATATTCTCTTGTCTAGTAATCGGTTTTAGTTTGAATGTGAATGCTCAAACAAAAACTACAAAAGTTGCACCTGCAAAACCAAAAGCTACTCAACAAGAAGTAAAAAAGGATATCCCTTCAAATTCTGATGAACCAAAAGTTGCCAAGCAGGAAGCCAAAGAATCGGGGCAAGCGATGGATGCTGAAGCGATGAATGCACAATGGATGGAGTACATGACTCCTGGAGAAATGCATGCATATCTCTCGAAATCTAACGGGGATTGGCAAGCGGAAATTACGATATGGATGGATCCGACTTCTGAACCAATTACGAATAATGGAAAAGTAAACGTCCACATGATTTTGGGAGAGAGATATCAGCAAATGACTCATTCCGGCGAATTCAACGGAATGCCTTTCGAAGGAATCGGTGTGATGGGTTATGATAATGCTGCGAAGAAATTTCAATCCACCTGGATTGATAATATGGGAACCGGAATTATGATCATGTCTGGAGCATTTGATCCAAAAACTAAAAATTTGGTTTTAACAGGTGAACAAATGGATCCAATGACCGGTAAAATGATGAAAATTCGTGAAGTGATTATGGATAAAAGTGATGGTGAGCAAGTCATGGAAATGTATACTACTCCACTCAATGGCAAAGAATTTAAAAGCATGGAAGTAAAAATGAAAAGATAATTTTAGCTCTGTTGAATACTAAAAGAAAAAGGCAACCCGAAAAGAGTTGCCTTTTTCTTTTAAAAGAACTTTTCTACTCTGTTTTTATCAGTTTAACGGTTTTCATCTCATTGCCCATTCGCACAAGCATAAAGTACATCCCTTCCGCTTTATTGCTCATATCAATTGAATATTGATAGCGACCTTTAACAACATCATTTTGTTCCGCGACCACCTGAATCAATTTTCCTGTGGCATCCAATACATCCATCTTAAGTAATCCATCTTCCTTCATTTCAACAATGGCTTCAAATCGTGCATTGAAAGGATTAGGTTGTACACGCACTGCTGAATACTGATCCACTTTATTACTGATTTTTGAGGCAACAGGATTTGCAATTACCAAAGGAGTGCAGTTGTCAAATACAGTCAAGAATTTAGATCCGCTTTTAGCCCAAAAGCCGGGGTTCAACGTATGACTTATACCTGCTCTCCACACTACTTCAGATCCACTATTCATAACATAGGTGGTATTATTGGCAACTGTGTTTATTCCTAATACATCTCCAAACTCACCATCATCGTGCGTCCAGGAAGGGAAAGTTTTGTTTGTAAGTGATATTTCTAAACCGCTAATTGAAACACGAGAAGCTTCACTCGCACTTTCATTATCCGCTGATCCGGATGTGCCGGTAGATACCCCGAGGTAAGTAATCGCCGGATTGGAGAAATAGGCAACTCGCGTACATCCGGAAGCACCACATGCGTCAGAATAGGCCATTACAGTACGGTAACTCCCGGTTACGGTTTTGCCATGGCCATAAGCATAAGGTGTGTTTGCATTATCAACAAAAACATAGTGCCGACAACCATAAAGGTGTCCATATTCATGAGGAAAAGTAAGGTTTCCTACTGCACAACCTCTGGCTGTAACACAGAAAGCATCTGCATAAACGGATACTGAAACGGCCCATGCTTCACCACATCCATTCGACAAATTATTCACAAGGAGATGGCAGAGATCTGCATCATAATAAGTACGCCAGTCAAAAATATCGTCCATAATACCATCTCCATTGGTGCGGAAATTTGTTTTATCAGTAAATGAATTTCCACTTTCTGCATAACTTGTTTGGAAAGCGCATGCCAACTCTACCTGGAAGTTAATAGAACTGTTGGTAAACGACGTGTTATTTGCCTGAATACAAGATTCAGCAAAGCCGAGTGGGTCGGCAAGCGCAGCACCTACATCATCTGTATAAGCTACCAAACAGCGCACCTTACAGTTCCCTGCTTCCGGTGAGCCATCGAACACCACTTCTCCCGTTTCAGGATCTATGTGTTCTCTCTCTTTTTCTTTCTGACCTTCCTGCAACATGTGACGATATCCCTCATCCGTTTCATCTTGCGGAAAGGCATTCACATTAAGTAATATGAGCAGGTGTTTATCTCCTGATAACGGATAAATCATATAGCTGAATTGATTACTTCCAATACGTGAAGTGATCATGCCATTGTGTTCAGTAACGATAAAATCACCACCCGGTTCAAATTTTCCAGAGCCCGAAACCATCGATGCAAAGCTGTTCGAATAGCTCATCTGGTTAATCTGTAAAGTAGTGTTGTTTGGCAATGTCAATGACATGCCGGATGAACGCTTGTTGATGAGCGAGGCATCAACTTCAATATACCAGTAGCCTGCAGTTGTCTCCTCTTGAATAAAGACATTTGCATGATGTTGTTGTTTTTCATTGAGAAGAGGACGGTCGAGATAACGAATAAATTGTTGTGCTGAAACGCTGAATCCGCAAAGGAGCATTAGCATCAACAGACATCCGTTAAAAACCAACGTCCTTCTGTGTTGTTTGTTTTTCATAGTGAAGGAATTTTAGGTTTAAACCGTTTTACTTATTGTTTTCAATAGTCGACATACGCACTTGTAATTTTTCATTCATCTCCTGCAGTTTGTCATTTTGCTCTTTCAATTGAAGAATGTAAAGGGTAAGTTCTTCCATCTTCTCCACTAATTTGGTTTGCATAGCACCAAGATCCACTCCTCCTTGCTCTTCAATCTGAGCGGCAGAAGGAAAACCAGGTAAATGTTTATGCTGATTTATTTCTTGTTTCAATTGTTCGAGGGGCATGAGTTCATAACCATCAGCAAAAACATAATCAGGCCATGTTGCTTCAAGTTCTACACGTACTTCTTCTGCTATGAGTTTTCCTCCAATGCAGGCTATAAATCCGGTGGCTCCATCTAATGTTCCTACACGGATTTCAGAGGTATAGGTTTTCGTAGGGAAATATCCTCCCCAATTATTTTCAGTAGTAGATGCGCCACTTGCCGATCCGTAAACACCAATTCTTATTCCTGCTGTACTACCGGAAGCTGAACCATATACTCCATAAGCTGTTCCTCCGTAGGTTGTACCGCTTGCCAATCCTAGTGTGCCCATCCATCCCCCTTCACCCAAAACACCATATCCAAATCCAGGAGCTCCGGTAGCTTTTCCATAAACACCGCGACCGTCACTGGTCGTGCTTGTGTGCTCTCCATAAATAGCAGCCGAACCAAATGAACTACTGTCGGCAGATGCATAAACTCCGTATAATTTCTTATTATCAGGATTAGTACCATCCACGTTTAAACGAGCGGTACTAAGCGTACTAAATCCTATGCCTACACTTCCATCTCCATTTACCTGAAAGCGATTGGATCCACCTTTGTCAGCTTCTATAAACTGAAAGTCATTTGGTGAACCTGCCGGTACTGTTATTTGAAGAATATCATTTCCAGAAACCGGAGCAGAAGTGCGTGAAAAATTTATAATCTGTCCTGATGAACCCACTACATTCGACACAACATTTAATGCACGAGTTGCAGTGCCTGCCTGAATATCCAAGAAGTAACCAGGTGTAGTAGTTCCGATACCAACCTGTCCTGTATTATCTACAACAAACCTTTCTGCTCCGTTGAAAACTCCCCAGTTGCCGGTGGCCTGATCAAATGATGTCCAGCAAGTACTGCCACCATTTACTGCATAGCCATAAAATGGCTTTAACCCGGCTCCGGTCTGATTAATAAACATACCACCATAACTACTTGCATTAGGACTTTGAACTACAAAATTCGATGTCCCTATCATTGTTGATGTATTCAATCCAAAATTGCTTCCTGAATTATAAATATTACTCCCTACTAATGCGGAGCCATCCCATTTAGATACAAAATTTGTAAAGTTGGCTCCTACCTGCGGGTCTATTTCAGTGAACGAAGATAGGTAGCCGGCAAGTGCATGGTCGCCCCAACCGAAAGCAGTATTCCAGTTTGTAGAAATTCCTCCTGTTGCCGTGATAACACCGTTAACATGGAGCTTAGATGTAGGAGTTGTTGTCCCGATACCAATATCCCCATTGGTCTTGATCAGCATCCTGACCTGATTATTGGTTTTAATTTTCAAAACTTTATTATCGCTTGTTCCAATAAAATTCGTAGCGGGATTTGTAGCTGCGTTTCCTGTTAGCGACCAGCTTTGAGCATTGGTTTTGACTGAAAGCGTCATAAGGCCTCCTGTCATGATTAAAATTAATAGCTTTTTCATAGTAGGTTGATTTAAAGATTAGGCGCGAAAACTACTAATCCTTAAAAAGAAGTGCAACCCCCCAATTAGGTGATTACTCTTAACTCATTGATTGATATTGATGATATTTGCAAACTTTAATATATGATCCAGTCACGTACGCCCGCTCTTGCTTTTATTTTTATAACCATGCTGGTGGATATTATCGGTCTCGGAATTATTTTACCTGTGCTTCCTGCCTTAATCCAAGAGTTGACGCAAGGGACCATTAGCGATGCTTCAATGTACGGTGGCTGGATGATGTTTGCTTTTGCGATCATGCAGTTTTTATTTTCTCCCATCTTAGGTGGATTAAGCGATCGCTATGGTCGTCGACCTGTTCTTTTAGCCTCTCTCTTTGGTTTTGGTTTAGATTATATTTTTCTTGCTTTCGCCCCTACCATCGGATGGTTGTTTGTAGGTCGCCTTTTAGCTGGAGTATGTGGTGCAAGCATCACAACCGCAACCGCTTATATCGCCGATGTCAGTACGCCCGAAAAACGTGCGCAAAATTTCGGAATCGTAGGTATGGCTTTCGGAATTGGTTTTATCGTAGGTCCCGTAATCGGTGGTGTATTGGGTGAATACGGTTCGCGTATTCCTTTCCTCGCCGCAGCCGGACTTACATTTTTGAATTGGCTGTACGGATATTTTATTCTTCCCGAATCATTGGCTCCTGAGAATCGTCGAAAATTTGATTGGAGAAGAGCGAATCCCGTTGGCTCACTGAAACATTTAGGTCGTTATCCCGTGATTTTAGGATTGGTGGCTTCTTTGGTATTGCTATATATCGCAGCACATGCCGTGCAAAGTACATGGACATTTTTTACCATCGAACGATTTAACTGGAGTACGAAAATGGTGGGCTATTCTTTGGGAATGGCGGGTCTCTGTGTTGCCATTGTTCAAGGTGGACTTATCCGAGTTATCAATCCCCGATTAGGACCTAACCGTTCCGTCTATGTGGGAATGATGATGTACACGATCGGACTTACTCTGTTTGCATTCAGTAACGCAGGTTGGATGATGTTCGCTTTTTTAATTCCTTATTGTTTGGGTGGTATCGCCGGTCCTTCATTGCAAGGAATTATTTCTAATCAAGTTCCCGCCAATGAACAAGGTGAATTGCAAGGAGCATTGACAAGTTTGATTTCTGTAACCTCTATCATCGGTCCTCCATTAATGACCAATCTTTTTTCCTTTTTTACCAAGGAAGATGCGTTTGTCTATTTTCCGGGTGCTGCATTTCTGATGGGTGCTATTCTAATTGCTTTTAGCGGATTTCTCGCCTGGCGAACTTTGTCGGGAAGATTTGTAAAGTAATTCTGAATTCCTTTGACGATATTTGAGGTATGAAAATGTTTGAGTTTATTTTGATGCGATTATTGAAGCAAAAAAAATATTATAATCCTTTTTGTTTTCCTTTGATGATGTTCTTGTTCCTTAATTGTTTTAATACGTCGGCACAAAACGTTTTTAAAATGCCGGAGCTTTCAGGAACAACACTGAACAATGAAAAAATTGATTCGAATTATTTCAAAGGTCATATCACTTTCGTTAGTTTCTTTTATATCGGATGTGCTCCTTGCATGAAAGAAATTCCGGTCTTGAATAAATTAAATGATCACTTCAAGAATACTCGTTTCCAAATACTGGCCATCGCTCCGCATTCACCCGATCAACTGAAAATATTTAATGGTATCGATTCTCTGAGTGGCAAAAACATTAGTATTCGCTATCGCACCGAGCCCATTCGTTATCCCATCTTGCCCGAATGCCCTAACGATGGCAACGCAGGTATGAATCCGAAGTGTCATGTCCTCTCTAACAAATTTGGGGTGAACTCTTATCCTACTTCAGTAATTATCAATGAGAAGAATGAAATCCTGATGACTACAGAAGGTTTTCCGATGAGGCAAAATGATGAAGACACTTTCCAAGAAATGGTAAAAATGATGGAGGGCTATTTAAAATAAAGCCTGATTTATCCTATTGGTCGATGATTTTTACAATCCTGTCGTTTCCCAGATTTTAGCATGGATTCAATTATTACTTTTAACCACATCTAAAAAAAATGGATTTATAACATGTTTAAACGAATCGCCCTCTTATCTATCTGCTTACTTTCTTTCCAATTTACTTTCTCTCAAAAGAAGAAGAGTAGCAATGAATCTTCAAAGGATACACTTTTTTCTACTGCAACTCTCTCGGGCCTTACATTCAGATCGATTGGTCCTGCCGTCACCAGCGGTCGTGTGGCAGATATTGAAGTGAACCCGAATAATATCAATGAGTATTATGTAGCGGCAGCATCCGGTGGTGTTTGGAAAACAGCAAATGCCGGAATTACTTACACGCCGGTTTTCGATAAGGAAGGATCTTACTCAATAGGCTGCGTAACCATCGACCCCAATAACACGAATGTAGTATGGGTAGGCACGGGTGAAAATAATAACCAACGTAGCGTGGCCTACGGTGATGGAGTTTATAAATCGGAAGATGGTGGGAAGAGCTGGAAGAATATGGGTTTAAAAAATTCAGAGCATACCGGAATGATTGTCGTTGATCCAACGAATTCCGACGTCGTCTATGTGGCTGCTTATGGTCCACTCTGGAGTGCAGGCGGCGATCGTGGAATTTATAAAACAACAGACGGAGGTAAAAACTGGAAAAGTATTTTGAACGTAAGTGAAAACACAGGCTTCAATGAAATTCACATGGATCCTCGCAATAGCAATGTATTGTATGCTTGCGCACATCAACGCCGTCGTCAGGGATTCACGTACATCAGTGGCGGTCCTGAATCTGCGATTTATAAAAGTACCGATGGTGGAACAACTTGGAATAAAATTCACAAAGGTTTACCCGAGGGAGATTTAGGAAGAATCGGAATGTCGGTTTCTCCGGTAAATCCTGATGTGTTGTTTTGTATGATTGAAACGAGTGATAAACGTGGAGGCACTTTTCGCTCAACAGATCGCGGCGCAAGCTGGGAGAAAAGAAGTGATAACAATACTTCCGGAAATTATTATGTAGAAATATTTTGCGATCCTAAAAATATAGATAAACTTTTTTATGTCGATTTCTGGATCAATGTTTCTCTCGATGGCGCAAAGACATTTAAAAATATTGGAGAGAAATACAAGCATGTGGATAATCATGCTTTATGGATTAATCCGAATAATACGCTTCATATCCTGGCGGGATGTGATGGTGGATTGTATGAAACTTTTGACCATGGAGCGAACTGGGAATTCAAATCGAATTTACCGATCACCCAATTTTATAAAGTGGCCGTAGATAATGCTCTTCCCTTTTATAACGTTTACGGAGGTACGCAAGATAACAATACACTGGGCGGCCCTTCACGAACTAAAAGCGCGAACGGAATTCATAACATGGATTGGTACGTGACAGTGGGTGGAGATGGTTTTGAAACAGTAGTAGACCCGAAGGATCCTAACATTGTGTATTCGCTTTGGCAGTATGGCGGTTTGGTGCGTTATGACAAGAAGAGCGGCGAGGCTTTGGATATTCGTCCTGTAGAAGGGGAGAACGAGCCGGCACTTCGTTGGAACTGGGATGCACCCATCATCATTTCTAAATTCAACAATACTCGTTTGTATTTTGGTGCTAATAAATTATTCCGCAGTGATGACCGTGGTGAAAACTGGACAGCCATCAGCAGCGATTTATCTCGACAAATTGATCGCAACAAATTACCGGTGATGGGAAAAGTATGGAGCATGGATGCCGTGGCGAAAAATCAATCGACAGATATTTATGGCCAGTTAGTAACAGTAGCAGAATCTCCTTTTGATGAGAATCATTTGGTAGTAGGTACCGATGACGGATTAATTCAAGTAACGACCGACGGTGGAAAATCATGGACGCAATTTTCATCCTTCCCCGGAGTTCCTGATCGTACGTATGTGAATCAGATTGTAGCATCTCGTCACGATCGCAATGTATTTTATGCTACGTTCAACCATCACCGTTATGGAGATTTCAAACCCTATATATACAAAAGTACAGACGGCGGAAGATCATGGTCTTCGATTGCTTCTGATTTACCCCTGCGCGGAAGTACCTATTGCATGGTGGAAGATCCTATCAATAAAAACTTGCTTTTCACCGGAACTGAATTCGGAATCTTTTGCAGCATCGATGGTGGAGGAGAATGGATACGTATGAAAGGAGGAATACCAACAGTCGCTGTTCGTGATATTGAAATTCAAGAACGCGAAGGAGATTTGGTATTGGCAACGTTCGGTCGCGGCTTTTATATTTTAGATGATTATACGGCCTTGCGTACATTATCAAAAAATGATTTGGAACAAGCTGCAAAAATTTTCCCCGCTCGTGAGGGATTGCAATACGTAGAATATGCAGAGCATGGTTCACCATTGAAAGGATTTTTAGGTGAGAGTTTCTATGCTGCCGAGAATCCCAAGTCGGGAGTAAATTTCACCTATTATCTAAAAGATGATATTAAAACCATCAAAGAGAAAAGACAGGAAATTGAAAAGGAAAAAATTAAAAAGGAAGAAGCGGTACATTATCCAAGCCCCGATTCTATCCGATTAGAAGACAATCAATCCGATCCCTATTTAATGTTTACAGTCAAGGATGCTAACGGCATGCCTATACGAAATATTAAGTCGGTTGCTAAGAAAGGGTTGAAAAGATTGAATTGGGACTTGCGCTATAACGCATCAAATCCAGTGAAGTTTTATACTCCGGATCCAAACAATCCTTGGGATAATGCTCCAACAGGTGCCATGGTGATGCCCGGAGCATATACCGTCTCTTTGAGTAAAGTAGAAGATGGGATCATGACCGAATTAGTACCTGCACAGTCATTTAGTGTTCGTGCATTAAATTTAAATACCTTCAGTGCAAGCGATAAAAAAGCATATGATGAATTTTGCAGGCAAGTTTCTGAATTGAGAAGAGTGGTCGGCAGTAGCAATGAGTTTAGAAATGAATTAAGCAATAAGTTGAAGTTTATTAAGCAAGCTTTAATTGAAACGCCTGCTGCAACAGCGGCATTGATTAAAAGTGTAAATGATGCACAAAATAAAATCAATGCAGTAAATCTAAAATTAAATGGTGATGGCTCCTTGGCCAAACGTGAATATGAAACGGCTCCATCCATCAACGACCGCGTTGGTAGCATCGAAGGAGGTATGTGGGGAAGCACAGCAGCACCAACAGGTACATTTAAAAAATCCTATGCTATTGCAGATAAGCAAATCAAAGAAGTAATTACTGAGTTGAAAGCAATTGCTAATGATATCTCCGGAATAGAAAAGATATTAGATGACATTAAGGCACCATTTACGCCGGGTAGAGTTCCGGAAATGAAATAAGAGGTGTATTCAAAAGAAATAAAGGGGATGGAATTTTTTTCATTCCCTTTTGCTTTGAAATGAACCAACTATAATTATTCAATCTAATGAATTTATTGTGTCATACCAATTGTAATTAAATTTTAGTCAAAAAACTTTATGGTACAATGCCATCTTTAATGGATTTAGGTTTAATATATTGAAATATTTTATAGTTAAAGTCGGAAGTACATATTCAATAGTCTTTGTTTGATAGCGCGCGCTATGTTGATAGGGTGAATTGAAGTAGGGGCGCATTGCAATGCGCCCCTACTTCAATTTCAATGTTTATGCCTTTACTATTTATATGTTTGCGAATTCATTCATTTTATTTCTAAGTAATTCGAATTAAACTACAAATTCAGTAGCTTCTAAATATATTCTCATCCAATAAATTTGTTGTTTAATGCCGACTTAAATTGAATTTAGTTTAATCTAGTGGACTATTTCATTTGTAACGTCATTATAAAACCTTCATAAAGCTTCGCATCTCAAATTCCTTTCCTAATAGTTATATTTGTAGAATAATTGAAACCCCCATGAAGCCGATAAAATTAATTGTAGTTTTTTTATTGTTCCTATCGACTACTGCATTTTCTCAAAAGAAAGAGGAAAGTCTGGTACATTGGATGACCTTGAAAGAAGCCGTAGAAGCCGTGAAAGTGCAGCCTAAACCCATTCTTCTCGATTTTTATACCGATTGGTGTGGCTGGTGCAAACGTATGATGGTTACTACCTATTCTGATTCGTCCATTGCTTTTTATTTAAATCAGAATTTTTATGCAGTAAAGTTTGATGCAGAAGGAAAGGACACCGTTGTATTTCAAGGAAAAGAATACAAACCTACATCAATGAATCCGAAAACCCCACATCCTTTGGCGGTTGAATTGTTACAAGGAAAATTGATGTATCCAAGTACACTTTTTCTAAATGTCTACGATGCAAAGAAAGACGAGTTTCAAATCAAATTGCTCGCTCCCGGTTATCTCGATCGTGAAAAGATAGAACCCATTTTAGTTTTTACATTGGAGAATGTATATCGTAACTCATCCTTGGAAGATTTTACTACAGCATTCAACATCGCATTCAAAGATTCAACTGTAAATTCACGCATAGCAAAATTGAAATGGTTGCAAGCAGAAAAAGTTTTTGATGGTAATTATGCATCTTCAAAAAAGAAGTTAGTATTTATGTACACCGATTGGTGCAACTCCTGCCGTGTAATGCAACGCGGAGTTTTCATCGATTCACTTCTTACAGGTATTTTAGATACTTTCGATTTAGTCGATTTCAATCCCGATGTAAATAAACCATTGTTTTGGAACGGAAAATTGTATCAGAAGGATCCTAAGGAACGTTTTCCATTTCACCCCTTGTCTTTGCCGTTTACAAAAAATAATTTTGTACTGCCAAGTATGACATTATTGGATGAACAAGGTCAAATAATTGATGCAATTCCTTTTTTCTTAGATCCCAAGGTGATGTCACAAATTCTTCGCTATTACGGGCAAAATATTTATAAGCAAAAGAGTTGGGCTGATTTTCAGAAGGAAAAGGAGAATTAGTATTTGATTTTTTTTGGTTAGAAAGGCGGTTGGAACCAAGCGAATAATCGAATTCTTGAATATATCTCATAAAATTGATTTTTAAGAGTCCTCTTGTAAGAGCATTTTACTACCTTTGATTCACAATAAGCTCTTATGAAAAAAATCCTGCTCTACACCATTGCAATTTTTATGGCAATCCCATTTTCAGGAGCGAAAGCTCAAGGAATTGATAAGCCCATCTATCAAATTGTCACCTATCGTGATACTACTTATCTGGGAACATTTACGATGGAACTATTTCCGTTGATTGCTCCATTGCATGTAAATATGTTTGATAGTTTAGTAAGCACTCAGTTTTTTGATAGTACCGCCTTTCATCGTGTAGTACCCGGATTTGTAATTCAAGGTGGTGATCCTAATTCTATCAGCGGACCCATCAGTACTTGGGGTCAAGGCCAACCTTGGCAACCTACCGTTCCTGCAGAGTTCAATGCAGTACGTCATCTTCGTGGTATTGTTGGTGCTGCAAGAGATACGGATCCCAATAGTGCAAGTTCTCAATTTTATATTTGTGTAGCACCTGCTACTTTTTTAGATGGCAATTATACAGTGTATGGTCGTGTAACTACCGGAATGAATATCGTGGACTCTATTGTTCTTTCTCCTCGAGATGTGAATGATGTTCCACTACAAAAAATTTCCATGTTTGTGACATATATCGGAGTGAATGATACTATTCCTACAGAGCCTGCATTAACAGATCCACCTAATAATTCTATAAATATTAATGGATCGCAAGTTTTTCGTTGGACAGCAATTCCCGGTGCGATGTTGTATGCTATTGAATATGCTACCGATTCTTTGTTTGCAAATATTGTACTCGTAAAATCTGCTGGAATAAATTCAACAGTGGCAAATACTTTGCCCGGTTCTGCTACTTATTATTGGAGAGTGAAAACAAATAATGGTGGTCATGAAAGTATTTATTCTCCCGTTTGGAAATTTACAACACTCACCGGCGCTGCCAATTTAATTTATCCTGTCGATTCAGCAACAAATGTATTTTTGAATCCAATTTTTGAATGGTCGCCGGTAGGTGGTGCAGATAATTATCATTTGCAAGTAGCCACCGCTGCTACATTCAGCTCTTTTAGTTTGGTGTATAGCCAAACCGGATTAACAGATACCACTCAATTAATTCCACCAATACTTCCCAATACAAGATATTATTGGAGAGTGAGAAGTTTCAATGGAAGTACAGCGGGATATTATTCTGCGAAGTATACTTTTCAAACCGGTACCACTACCGGAATTATTTCTGCTAGTAATTCAGATTTGATCGAAGCTTTATATCCGAATCCTGTTTCCGGTATGTTAAATATTTCTTTAAAATTAAATGATCGTACTCCAGTACTACTGAAAATTGTCGATCTTCAAGGAAGAACGGTGATGAACGAAACCTATCCTTACAGCATTCCTTTTCAAATTGCAGTTGATGTAAGTAAATTTTCGAAAGGTGTTTATTTCCTGGAATTAGCCAACGGCAATACTGTAAGCAAGGAAAAAATTATTATTGAATAGTATCAACGTATAAAACCTAATACAATGAATATCCACATTGGTTCCGATCACGCAGGCTATGAAATGAAGGAAATGGTAAAAGGATATCTGACAACACTCGGATATACTTTTACAGACCACGGTACGCATAGTACCGACAGTACCGATTATCCTGACTATGCACATGCCGTGGCGAAAGCTGTGGAAGCAGAGCTTGGAAGAAAAGGTATTTTACTTTGTGGTAGTGCCAACGGTGTTTGTATGAGCGCGAATAAACATGCGGGCATTCGTGCTGCACTTTGCTGGACACCGGTCATCGCTTCTTTAGCACGTCAGCATAATGATGCAAATATTCTTTGTATTCCGGCTCGTTTTGTTTCTGAAGAAATCGCTAGAGAAATGGTAGAAGCATTTATTAATGTAGAATTCGGAGGCGGACGTCATCAATTACGTGTAGATAAAATTAGCGCTTAGTTTTTATTCGTATTTAATGCTAACGGGTACCCACTCCGCAATTCATGATTCTAGGAATGAATCTATTTTAATTTTTATTAATGACGAACTATTTCCGCGTGCAGAAGCAAAAATTTCTGTTTTTGATAGCGGCTATTTGGTGGGAGATGGTATTTGGGAAGCCATGCGTTTGCATCGCGGTGTATTAGTATTTCTAGACATGCATCTGAAGAGATTGTGGGATGCCGCCGCAAGTATTGGTCTCGATTTGAAAATGTCGAAAGAAGATTTGAAAGCGAAGATTCAAAGAACGATTGATGCCAATGAGATGCATGACCAGGTGCACGTACGCGTGATGGTTACACGTGGTTTTAAAAGGACGCCTTCGCAAGATCCTCGTTTAACCATCAGTGGTCCCAATGTCGTCATCATTGCCGAACATAAAAACGCATCTCCCGAAATTGCAAAAAATGGAATTACTTTATTTACAAGTACCATTCGTCGTGGCTCACCCGATTATTTAGATCCTCGTTTGAATTGCCATAGTAAACTGCATGAAGTGCAAGCGCTCATTCAAGCATTAGAAGCTGGCGCTGATGAAGCACTCATGTTAGACATCAATGGATTTGTTGCTACTTGTAATGCTACCAACTTTTTTATTGTAAGAGGAAATGAAGTCTGGACATCTACAGGAAAATATTGCATGAATGGAATTACTAGGGAGAATGTCATTCGGGTGTGTGCAAAACATGGAATGATCTGTTTGCAAAAAGATTTCTCACTCTTCGATGTGTACAGTGCCGATGAAGCATTTGCCACCGGAACTTTTGGCGGACTTACTCCAGTAGTAAAGATCGATGGACGTATTATCGGCGAAGGGAAGTCAGGAAAAATAACCGCTCAATTGAGTCAATGGTACACGGAATTAGTGGAGGAAGAGATTAATCGCAATCGAAAAAATTGATAAAAACAGAATTGAAGAGGTTTGATTTCACTAATATCCAGAACTGTTTTTTGTGTTGAATAAATTATACAATGCTGGTTTAATAAGGTAAATTTAGATTCGAAAGAGGAGATGAAATGGAGAATAAATATTTTAGGAATACAAAAATCGATTTTCAACTAAATAACTTATGATGAAAAAATACTATTTGTTAGTTGCCTGTGTAACAATTTTCTTATCTGCCCAGGCACAGTTAACAGAATCTAATTATCGCATATATTCGGTGAAGCAATCGAAAGAAGTTACTCTAAATGATATTGCCGACGAAATGCAAAATCATGATGTGCTTTTTTTTGGTGAAGAGCATAATGATAGTGTAACTCACTTTCTACAAAGCACCATGTTTGAACTATTGTATGCAAAGTATGGCAATCAACTTGCGCTTTCTATGGAAATGTTTGACCGCGATGTACAAGGAGTAATGGATGAGTATCTGCAAGGTTTAATACGTGAAAAGAATTTTATTAAAGATGCTAGAGCCTGGAATAATTACCGCGATTACAAGCCGATGGTGGAGTTGGCGAAAGAGAAAAAACTAAAGGTGATTTGTGCCAATGCGCCGAGTAGATATACGAATCTAGCAGGAAGAAAAGGTCAGCAAGCGCTATTGGAAATTTCCAAAACATCTAAAAAATTTATTGCTCCCTTGCCTTATGATACAGCATCAGGTGGATATTATGATAAGTTGATGGCATTAACACAACATGCACCCTCTCCTGCTAACGACACATCAAAAATGAAAATGCCAGTGATGGCTATGGGTCAATTTAGTCTTATTGCCGCACAATCGCTCTGGGATGCTACGATGGCTTATTCCATCGCGCAGTTCATCAAAAGTAACAAGGGAAAAAAGGTAATGCAGGTAAATGGTAGATTTCATAGTGACGAAGGTTTCGCCGTCGTAACACAATTAAAAAAGTATAGCTCTAAAACTAAAACTCTTATTATCTCAACAGCAAGCGAAGAATCTTTCCCTGATATTAATTGGGATGAATATAAAAATCTTGGCGATTATATAATTATTACGGATCCTGCGGTGCCAAGAACATATAAAGATTAATTTGACCCATGCATTTTTTTTAAACGAGGAATGAGAAGTGTATCAATCGACATGAATAAATACAGTCACAAGCGCATCTGTTTATGGTCGGGACCTAGAAATATTTCTACCGCCTTGATGTATTCTTTTGCGCAACGTCCCGACACCATCGTATATGATGAACCTTTGTATGCACATTATCTTCGACAAACTCCGGCGAAAGATTATCATCCCTGCGCAGAAGAAGTTTTAGCATCAATGGAAAATGACGGAGAGAAAGTTGTTGAAATGATGATGGGAGATCATCCGAAAGAAGTAGTGTTTTTTAAAAACATGTGCCATCATCTTTTAGCACTCAATCGTACTTTCATGAAAAATGTTTGCAATGTCATTCTTACTCGAGACCCTGCCGAAGTAATTCCTTCCTTCGCAAAAGAAATCGAGAATCCTTCCATGATAGATATCGGCTTTGAAGCACAAGTGAATTTATTGGATGCATTGGTAAAGATGAATGCGCAGGTAATCGTAGTTGACTCCAATGACATCTTGAAAAATCCGGAACTAGAATTGCAAAAATTATGTTTCGAGATGGGTATTCCATTTTTTGAAGAGATGCTTTTCTGGGAAAAAGGTCCACGAGCTGAAGACGGGATTTGGGCGAAACATTGGTATTCCAATGTGCATGCATCCACAGGTTTTCAACCGTATAGAGAAAAAGCAAAAGTCGTCGCACCCCAACTCCGAGATTTATACACTGCGGCTTTGCCGTTTTATAATAGACTGAAGGAATTCACACAGAATTAATTTGTTTGTTGAAGATTTAGTCGCCTCTTGTCGGACAATTGTTTTTGATTTAATACTTTTGCCAAATGCTTATCGCCATCACAGAACGATTAATCATTCGCGAACTTTCGGTTTCGGATGCGCCGTTCATTTTAGAATTGCTGAATACACCTAATTGGCTGCGATTTATTGGAGATCGTGGAGTGAAGGATTTGGAAGATGCGAAAAAGTATTTGAAGAAAGGTCCTTTAAAAAGTTATGACGATAATGGCTTCGGTTTGTACATGCTTGAATTGCGAGAAAGCAAAACACCGATCGGTATTTGCGGATTAATTAAACGTACTGATTTTAAGGATCCGGATATCGGCTTTGCCTTTTTGCCCGATTACGAAAGTAAGGGCTATGGCTTTGAATCGGCAACCGAAGTTTTGGCCTACGGAAGAGATGAATTTTTAGTTCGTAAAGTTTTAGGAATTACGCTCGAAAAAAATATTGCTTCCATTCGTCTCTTGGAAAAACTAGGACTCACCTTTGAAAAGAAATTTATTTATGAATCTACCAAGGAAGAGTTGATGTTATTTTCAATTGAATTGTAATTTAATGATTCTTTTTTTATATCGATATCTACATCTACATGAAAATTGGAATTGCGGGAATATATTTTCTTCTGAAAAATGTTTATGGGTGAAATATAAATTTTTTAAAGAGTAGTGTTGACAATAAATTATTCGTGTAAAAATTGGTTTGCATTCTTTTTCACGCGGAGCCCGATAGCTATCGGACGCAGAGCCGCAGTTTCTTTACTCGAATTTCGAGATCTTTATTTATATTGAACTTTTCAATAATTCATTTGAGTTGAATTATTTTTGTTGAACTATAAATTAATATTGAAATATTAAAGTGGAAATTTAATAAATTTGTAAAAGAATTAGAAATATTTTGAATCGTTAATGTTGTATTTGAATTGATCGTGTGCAATATTAAACAGCGCCTTTGTATGCACTAAAAGATTGTGTATTGTTAAAATCATTGTATTTATTATTGCGGACAACATTGTAAGTTTTCTGATTCATCTAAAATTGATATTTCGAAATGGGTTTTTGACCATTATAAATGTCTGAAGAGTTTTTCGAATTTTTGATAAGATTCATTGCTTAATTGTCAAAACGTATTTTTATTTTAATCTCCATTGCATTCTAAAAAAACAAAACCGTAGTAGATCGCTGTGTGCGATCTCTACGGTTTTGTATCAAAGCGGAAAAACTAATCTTGTTTTATTATTCTATAACTGCTACGGGTAAATCCACTGCCTAGAATTTCTAAAAGATAAAGTCCGGCGGGCAATTCTGATAATTGGATAGTCAAGCGTGATGAGGCAGCACCTTCCTGGCGAAGGATTTCTTGTCCTGTGGAGTTGAATATTCTTACGCTCTCAAGGCCGATATCCGGGCTCGAGATGAAAGCATAATCACGGGACGGATTGGGATATATTTTTAAGTTAGGGATACCTGGATGTTCGTGCGTGCCTTGTATTGAATTGTTAATGAAGAATATACTCTCTAATGTAGAGTCAACATTAATAGATTGTGTGCTGTATGGCCAAACCACCACCACATTGTTTCCCGGTCGAAATACAGTGCTGTCAAACAAATAACCCCCGGGAGGAAAGAAATTTAAAGTGTCGCCCGGCAATAGGGTGAATATGGTAATTTGGTTGTAATAGATGTATGAAAAAATATTGCTATCCGTTCTAAGAACGATTTGCAAGGGTCCCTGATACGCTGCAGTACCGATGTTCTCAACTGTAGCGCCTATTGGTAAAATCTGTCCGTTGTATGCTGTATCCGGCCAATTAATCAATGCACTTACCCGTAAATGTGCCTGCGCATTTACCTTCCCTGCACAAAACAGGAAGAGCAATGTACTTATGTATATAAGGCGTTTCATAAACGAGATTTTAATTTCAATGGATCAAATTTACATATACCTATTGGTAGGTTAAAACATATTTTATTTATATCTTACGCGTCCAAATCTATGTATTATGGATCATCTGCCACGATTAGTCAAATCATTAAATAAAGAAGAAGTTCGCTTTTTTAAATTGTTTGCAAGTCGCACGCAGCAAGCCTTCGAGAGGAAGGATTTAAAATTATTTGATTTTCTACGAAAAGAAGACGTTGAAAAGGAAGAGCTTTTTTTACAGAAGTTGTATCCTGGCGAATCAAAGAATGCCTGGTATCGCTTAAAGAATCGATTGTTGAACGACTTGAATAAGTCTTTGTCGGTGTTGCATTACGAAGAAGATGCCTTCATCCATGCTTTTCATATGCTGGCACTGTATCGATATTTTTTTAACAAAAACTTATTGGAAGAGGCCCGCTATTATTTACGTCGATGTGAACGCAGTGCCGAGTCGATTGAAAATTACGAATTACTGGATATTGTTTTCGGCGAATACATTCGACTTTCTCATGAATCCATGCAAATTGACCCGCAAATTTTTATTGATAAGCGAAACGAAAATCGAAAGCGATTAGAAGATCTTCGTGCCATTGATGACTTGCTGGCCGTGGTTACTTATCGTCTAAAAACCACCCAAAATTTTGCTCCTGATAGAAATCCATTGCTCGATCTTTTGAAAAAAACGACCGATGATTTCATCAAGGATCGTGACCTTAAGAACAGTCCTAAATTACGTTTTCGGATCTACCGTGCCGTTAGTCAGGTTTTATTGCAACGGCACGAGTACAAACCACTGGAAGAGTATTTGCTTACTGCGTATAAAGAATTTGAAAAAGACCTGCTTTTTAATCGAACTAACCACGATACGAAATTACAAATGCTCACGTATATTGTGAATACGCTTTTCAAAACCGATAAACTCAAAGAGAGTTTGCATTGGGCCGAGGAATTAAAAATCGCCATGGATGAATACAATCAATTGCTTTTCGATAAGTATTTTTTCTTCTATTACAATGCTCTTGTAATAAATTATTCTGTACTTGATCCGATGCAAGCCATCACGATTTTAGAAGATCTAAAGGATCAAAATAGAATTAAGTCGAATGCCTATTATTTATGGTTTGTTTATTTGAATCTTGCTGTCTTGCATTTTGATCAAAAGAATTTTAAAGAAGCCATTAAACATTTCAGTAAGCTGGCCGTTCTGGATGGTTTTAAAAATGCAGATGCGTCGCTGCGACTTAAAATTTCTATCGCAGAATTATTGAACCGATACGAATTGCAACAAATGGATGTGTTGGAATATAAGATGAATCGTTTGAAAAAAGACTACAAAGCTTTGTTAATTGATGAGGATCATTTTGCTGAACGTGAAATTTTGGAAATCCTAAAGAGAATGCTCAATGTCGCTGACCTTAAAAATGAGCCGAAATTACTGGAGAAAATGCGGTCCTTTTCTGATTGGACGCGTAATAATGAATTAGAGGATGGGGTCATTATCGATTATGGAAATTGGGTCCGACAAAGGCTATAGTAGAACCACTTAGAAATACAAATTAAATTTACTTGGATGATATTTTAATTTTGAACACGTAATTTATAATGAATTTTAACTTTCTACTTAAATGGGCAAAATGTACTTTTGATATGTTGAATTAAAAATTTTAAGTGAGATGAAAATGAAAAATGTATTTCTATTGATCGTATTGCTGTGTATCAGCACATGGAATCGGGCGGAGGCACAATGTCAGGCAGGATTTAATTTTTCACAACAAACAGGCAGTAACATTGTTGCTTTTGCGAATTCTAGTTCGGGAAACTATTCAATGATGTCCTGGTATTTTGGAGATGGTTCCACATCACAAGCGAATAATCCGGTGCATACTTACAATCCCGGAACTTACGCCGTTTGTTTGACAGTTTGGGATAGTAATGGAACTTGCCAATCTACTTTTTGTGATACCATCATCATTCAAACATCGAATAATTGCGATGCTTCTTTCAGCACATTTGATAGTTTAGGAATTCAATTTTTTATTCCCAATACGTACAATGCAAACTATGATTATTTCTGGTCTTTCGGAGATGGTACAAGTTCTACTCAGCCTTACTCCTCACATCAATATAATTCGAGTGGATGGTATCAGGTGTGTTTAACGGTGATTGATTCTTCTACCGGATGTTCTAATTTCTTTTGTGATTCCATTTACATAGGAACTCTTCCTCCATGTGTTGCTGGATTTAATTATCAAATCAGCAATGGTCAGTTTTATTTTTATGCGAACAATGGTCCGAGTGGAGGAATCACGAATTATTACTGGAGCTTTGGTGATAATACAACTGGTACTGGTCAGTTTCCAATCCACACCTATGCAAACGCAGGAACGTACAATGTTTGTTTAACTATTGTGGCTGCCAACGGATGTAGTGATACCATTTGCAATACGGTAATAGTTCCTGCTCCTCCCGCCTGCAATGCCGTGATCGCTTATCAATCATCAAATAATACCGGTTATTTTTCCGGAAGCACCACAGGTGGAACTGCTAACTCATGGGCTTGGTATTTCTCTGATGGTACCACAGCACAAGGGCAAAATGTTACACATGTATTTCCCACTGCTGGATTTTATACTGCTTGTTTGTACATCACTACCACTGCAGGTTGTTTCGATTCTACTTGTACGCAAGTTTATATTTCTGGTCCAAGCGGAAATTGCAATGCAACATTTCAATTCTTCGATAGTTTAGGAACTTATTTCTTCTTCCCAATTTCTAATTCCCCTTATAATTATTATTGGACTTTTGGAGATGGTACGATGAGTACTGCTACTTATCCAACACATATGTATTCCAATCCCGGAACGTACACGGTTTGCTTAACGGTTTCAGATTCTCTGAATAATTGTGTGGATACTTGGTGCGATTCGATTTATATTCCTATGAGTTCCTTTTGTCAGGCGTATTATTCATACACTGTGGATACATCAAACGGCGCATTTATTTTTAACAATTTGTCGCAAGGAAATTATACAAATGTGGTTTGGTCATTTGGAGATGGGTCTTCTGCAACATCAGTATCACCAACACATATTTATTCCAATCCCGGAACTTATATTGTTTGTCTGACCATCTTCAGCAACAATTGTCAGGATTCTTATTGTGATTCTATTGTTGTGGGATCAGGTGTAAATTGTGTTCCTCAATTTTATGCGGTTCCCGATACTATTTTCGGAAACGGAAATGTTTCTTTCTTTATTCCAAATGTTTGTCCGGGTTGGCAATATGTCTGGAGTTTTGGCGACAGTACGAATGGTTCCGGTGGTGGGCCTTTCATCCATCAATACGCTGCTTCCGGATGGTACTTTGTATGTGTTACGGCTTACGGACCTAACGGTATCGTCATAACTTGGTGCGATAGTGTCAATGCATTCCGCTTGACGAGTGGACTCAATGAATCCATCAACATCAATTCTATTCAATTGTATCCAAACCCATCTAACGGAGATGTACAAATAAAATTCGAGCTCTTTAAAACCACCTCGTTGACAATTGAGATTTTTAGCATTCAAGGACAACTGATCCAAAGCAGGTTCCAGGAACATCCCTCAGGCGTATCACAAATGCGCTTCGACCTGTCTGCTTTGGAGTCCGGAATGTACATGATCCGTATACGAACTGCTGAACAACAAATTAATTCGCGATTTTTAATTCAGCACTAATTCGCGTTGACCGGAATGCGGATTGCCGCCTCGTCTTTTTGATGGGGCGGCTTTTTTGAGCTATGAGCTTTGAGCGGTGAGTATTGAGTTTTACATGACTGGTGTTTTTTTTTGAACTAAAAACATAATCCGCTTTTATCAGTAAAATCCGCTAAATCCCTGTTCAAATAAGCTACAAGCCGCACTTGCCCTGGTTCCCCTGCTTGCCCAGCGCCTGTGCGATAGCTATCGGACGAAGGGAGCCTGTCCGACAGCTATCGGACGAAGGATAGATCCGTATCCATCAGTAGTTCTAGTAGAATTCACTAAATTAGTACCAAGCAATCAATTCCATTAAATTGTTGTTACTTTGTAATTCTCTATGCCAAAACTATCTGTAGTCATCATTACATTTAACGAGGAGCGTAATATTTTACGTTGCTTGCAAAGTGTAGAAGGTATGTACGAAGAAATTATTGTGGTGGATTCAGGCTCTACAGATAGAACGGTTGAAATTTGTGAGCGCAAAGGTGCTCGTGTTATACATCAACCTTTTTTAGGATATATCGAACAGAAAAATTTTGCAATGAATCAGGCTTCAGGCGATTGGCTGCTTTCCTTGGATGCCGATGAAGCTTTAACTCCCGAATTAAAGAAGGAAATTCTTAAAGCACTTTCCGATCCTAAAGCGCAGGGATATATGATGAATCGCCTCACCAATTATTGCGGACATTGGGTGAAGCACAGTGGTTGGTATCCCGATCGTAAATTGCGTTTGTATGAAAAAGGAAAAGGGGAATGGGCCGGCACGAATCCACACGATCATTATGATTTACATGCAGGAAAAGCTGTGCAACTGAATGGTGATTTGTTGCATTATTCCTACGAAACAATTTCCGATCATCTGAAACAAATGGATCGCTTTAGTGCGATTGCTGCTCAGGCCTTATACAAGAAGGGAGCAAGTTCAAGTATTGCAAAAATGATTTATAAACCAGTTGCACGATTTTTAAAATATTATGTGGTCTGGTCAGGATTTCGTGATGGCTTGACCGGATTTATCATTGCAGTGAACAGTGCGCATGCAGTTTTTCTAAAGTACCTGCGCTTGTATTATCTTCAAAAAGGAAAGACGATATGAAGGTGCTGCACGTTTCCACACCTTTGTCGTGGAGAGGTGGCGAACAACAAGCAGCCTACCTTTGCCATGCTTTGAAAGATTTGCATCTGGAAGTGAGTATGCTTTGTCCCGAAAATTCGGCCATGTTTACACAGATGAAAGATTCGAGAATAAAAGTTTTAACGTTTAAGAAAAGAGGTTTTCTTGATTTGTCTCTGGCAAAAACAATTGCAAAAGCCTGCAAGAGTTCTTCCTTTGATCTCATCCATACACACGATTCACATGCACACAGCGCAGCAGTATTGTCAGCCTCTGTTTTCGGTAATGCCTTACCGATAGTGGTGAGTCGCCGAGTGGATTTTGCAGTTTCTGCCACGCCATTTTCAAAATGGAAGTACAATCATGCTGCTGTGAAGAAAATCATTTGTGTGTCGGCGACCATCAAAAAAATGACGGAACCTAGTATTGTGAATCCGGAAAAATTGTGCATAGTCCACTCGGGAATTGATGTGGCTAAATATAATTTTTCACAACAGGAAAATATTTTAAAAAAAGAATTAAATATTCCGGAAGAGGTATGTCTTATCGGCAATCTTAGCGCACTTGCCGATCATAAAGATTTTCCAACTTTTATGAATACAGCGAAGGCTACGATGGAAAGTGATCCTAAAATTCAATTCATCATCGCAGGTTCTGGCACTGAGGAAGCATACATTAAAAAATTTATGAGCGATCATCAACTTCAAAATAAAATTCATCTCTTGGGATTTCGAAAGGATGTTCCAAAGGTGATGAAATCGTTGGATGTTTTTTTAATCACATCTAAAACAGAAGGACTTGGAACCATTGTTCTCGAAGCTTTCGCCGCGTGTGTTCCTGTAGTGGCTACGCGTGCAGGAGGGATTCCGGAATTGGTAAATAATGGAGTGACCGGGCTTCTCAACGATGTTGGTGATGTAAACGGATTGAAAAATTCACTTCTCAAAATTTTGGGAGATAGAGAACTAAAAATGCATCTTGCAAATAACGCAAAAATTAAAGTGGCGGATTTCACTTACAAAGCCACAGCAGAAAAGACATTGAAAATTTATTATGAGGTTTTAGGAAAATAATTGGCAAGCGAAAACATCCATATCAAACAAATTGTAAGTTCATTGCCTGATACTCCCGGAGTCTATCAGTTTTACAACAATGAATTGGGAATTTTATACATTGGAAAAGCCAAAAATTTAAGGCGAAGAGTCAGCAGTTATTTTAATCGGAATAATAATGGCACACGCATCAATACAATGGTACGTCAAATCGCCGACATCAAAACCATTTTGGTAGAAACAGAATACGATGCTTTGTTGCTTGAAAATACGCTGATTAAAAAACATCAACCTCGCTACAATGTAAGTTTAAAGGACGATAAAACGTATCCCTGGATTGTCGTAAAAAGGGAAGATTTCCCACGTGTTTTTTATTCGCGTCGTAAAATAAATGATGGTTCCTTTTATTATGGCCCCTACGCATCAGTGACCATGATACAAACGATGTTGGAGCTGATCAATAATTTGTACAAACTACGCACCTGCAATTTGGTTTTGTCGAAGGAGAATATCGAGAAGAAAAAGTTTAGACTTTGTTTGGAGTATCATGTTGGCAATTGTTTGGGTCCTTGTGAAGGTTTGCAAAGCAAGGAAAATTATGATGCCACCATTGATGGAATCAAAGATATTTTGAAAGGGAATATCAACAATGTAATTCGTCATTTGGAAGTACAGATGAAAGGATATTCGGAAGCACAGGCTTATGAAGATGCGCATCTTTCAAAAATGAAAATTGAAATCCTGGAGAAATACAAAGGCCGAAGTGTAATTGTTCACCCAACAATACATAATATCGATGTGTATTCTTATGTGGATGAAGCGAATTCTGCTTTCGTCAATTTCATGAAGGTGATGAGCGGTGCGATTGTACAATCCTTCACACTTGAATTGAAGAAAAAGCTGGATGAAACGCCTGCCAAATTATTAAGTCTCGCGATTACGGAACTGCGTATGCGTTATGAAGGCGATGCCAAAGAAATATTAGTTCCATTTGAACCGGAGGATGAAATTCCGGGCGTTCAATTCATCGTTCCAAAAATTGGCGATAAGAAGAAATTGCTCGATTTGTCAGAGAAGAATGTTCGCTATTTCATGAAAGATAAATTGGATCAAGCCGATAAGTTAAATCCGGAGCATCGCATCGATCGCTTGATGACTGTCATGCAAAAAGATTTACGATTACCCGAAAAGCCATGTCATATCGAGTGTTTCGACAATTCAAATTTTCAGGGTGACTATGCCGTGGCGGCGATGAGTGTTTTTAGAAATGATAGAGCCGCGAAAAGTGAGTACCGTCATTTCAACATTAAAACGGTGGTGGGTCCGGATGATTTTGCAAGCATGGAGGAAGTGATTTATCGTCGCTACAAACGATTGAAAGAAGAAGGAACCCCCTTGCCTCAGCTGATTGTTATAGATGGTGGGAAAGGGCAGTTATCGGCAGCTTTAACGAGTTTGGAAAAGCTGGAATTAAGAGGAAAAATCAGCATCATCGGCATTGCTAAAAAGTTGGAAGAAATATATTTTCCGGGAGATTCATTGCCCTTGTATCTAGATAAAAAAAGTGAGACCTTAAAAATCATTCAGCAATTGCGCGATGAAGTGCATCGTTTCGGCATCACCCATCATCGCAACAAAAGAAGTAAGGGAGTTATTAAAACTGAGTTGAGCGACATCAAGGGAATTGGTGAGGGCACTACGCAAACATTATTAAAACATTTCCGTTCCGTGAAAAGAATTCGTGAAGCTAAATTCGATGAGCTCACTGCATTAATCGGGACTGCAAAAGCAAAGATCGTACACGAACATTTTATGAAAGGAGAACATTGATTTTTTATTTGAACACGGATTTAACACTTCGACAAGCTCTCTTCAGCAAGCTCCCTTCAACATCCATAAGGCAAGCAGGCCACGTCGATTTAACATTTTCGCGGATTTCTAAAATCTACTATCTATTGTCATGTTTTGGCTCATTTGGTTTTTAATTGTGCAGGCAAATTACAGTGCAATTAATAACTCAAACTAAGTCCTAGTCCAAAACCCATATCGCTGTCATAGTGCGTTCGTATGCCTATATTTTTATTAACGATATACCTTAATTCTGCCATATACTCCATGTCTGTATTGACCATAAAACCTGCCCTAATTCTTTTTGAAATCGGAATATCTTCACGCATGAAAGACAAACGAAGGATGCCATCGTGATATACTTCTGCTTGAAAGTTGATCAAGGTCGGAAGCGTGTACATAAAACCTAAACTAACAGCACTTCTGTTGTCTTTCGTACTTGTCTGACTAAATAAATTCTTTTCTTTTTCGCCAAGTTCCATTTTTCTATAACGCCAATCGAAACCGATGAAAGGCATAAGCCATTGCATTTTGCCAATGTATCGTCCTATATGTGTTTCTGTTTCGTAGCCATGCATATCGTTGTAACCCAAACGCCATTCTGTTCCTATGCTCCAACGCGTATTTTGAAACATCGCCATACCATCGTTACCATTGGTGGCAAAATCATTTTCTGCCATAAAATGAAACTTTCGGTCATCTGCAAACAGTTTGCGTTGCGCTAATTTCGGATTTGGGATTAATGGATTTGGTGCTTGATTTTCATAAGAAAAAACTCTGCCCATTCCACTCATCATGTGATACAAAATATGACAATGGAAAAACCAATTTCCCTCTACATTTGCATTAAATTCCAAGGTGTCGGTTTCCATTGGCATAATGTCAATGATGTTTTTAAGTGGTGCATAATCGCCTTGCCCATTTAGTACCCTAAAATCATGTCCGTGTAGGTGCATCGGGTGCCGCATCATTGAGTTGTTGTATAAAATTAATCGGATGTTTGTTCCTTTCTTAATCAGTATTTTATCTGCTTCTGAAACTACTTTATTACCTAGGCTCCATACGTAGCGGTTCATATTTCCGGTAAGCGTAAAATACAACTCCTTTACCGGAGCATCAGTGGGAAGACTAGTTTTAGTGGGCGATTTTAGCATCGCATAGTTTAATGTAACAATGTCAGATAGGGCATTTGAATTATATTTATTTTCAGAATGATTCGAATGCTCGTTTTCCATCTTCATCCCTTCCTCTTTATCAGCATTTTTCTTTTTTAATTCGCCGGTAATTTCAGGATACATCACCACATTCATATCCATTTTATTCAAGCTCATTTGCATTCCCATGTCGTCCAAATCGCCATTCATTTTCATCATATCGTTCATCATCTTCATTCCTGCAAAATATTTTAATCTGGGTAGTGGCGATTGGAGTTGTTTAATCCCGTTACCAATATAAAGTGAAGCAGATTTGGTGCGGTCTTCGGTAGTTGCCAAAAATTCAAAGGCTGTGTTTTCGGCAGGAATGGTTACAACAATGTCATACGTCTCAGAAACGGCTATAATTAATCTGTCAACCTCTGTAGGTTCTACATCATTGCCATCATTAGCTACCACTGTAATTTTTCCGCCGGCATAAGTGAGCCAAAAATACGACGAAGCACCACCGTTTGAAATACGAAGCCTTACTTTATCTCCAGCTTTTAGTGATTTGTCATCAATGGAAGTTAAGTCTGTGCTTGGACTTCCGTTCATTAATATTCTGTCATAATATACATCACTAACATCCATTGCCAACATGCGCTTCCATTCATTAGTCAATTTCGTTTTGAAATGACCTGCGCGTATTGCTTCGACATAGCTTTGGGTTGCATTTTTTTTGATTGCCGACCAATCATTGGCATTGTGTAACATGCGGTGTACGTTTTCGGGCTTGAGGTTTGTCCATTCGCTTAAAACAATTGGAATAGTCGGCAAATCATCTATGCCTTTTCGAAAAGTAGGGTCACTATCTTTTTTGCGCATTACAAAATTTCCATACATACCTATTTGCTCTTGCAATCCTGAATGGCTGTGATACCAATGTGTGCCGTTTTGAATAATCGGGAAACGATAAATGTGTGTAGTATTGGCTTCGATAGGCATTTGCGTAAGGTTGGGTACGCCATCTTCTTTATTGGGTAAAAACAAACCGTGCCAATGCAGTGAAGTTGTTTCTTTGAGTTGATTGTGAACGTGAATTTCTGCAGTATCGCCTTCAGTAAAAACTAGAGTAGGCATTGGGATTTGTCCGTTGACGGCAATTGCCCTTTTTTCTTTTCCTGTAAAATTCACCATCGTGTCTTTCACATAAAGGTCGTAACGAACTACTTTTTGTGCATTTAATTTACTTGCAATAAATAAAAGCAATAAAGCACATATTATTTTGTTATTTTTCATTCTTTAATCTTTTTATCATAACTTTCATTTCTTCAATTTCTTTTCTTTGAGCTTTGATAATATCCGATGCCAGTTTTTTAACTTCCGGGTCTTTAATATCTGCCCTTTCACTCGTCAAAATGGCAATAGAGTGGTGCGGAATCATTGCTTTCATCCATAAAATATCGCCTATAATTGGTTTTTGAATGCGAACAAGAAATAATGCAGAGCTAAATAAGAGAAGAATTCCAAGCAGTATCGTTATATTTTTTTTCCTGTTATCGTACATCCCCAACATAAATACTAACATTATTACTGCCATTGCTGAAATACCTAAACATGTCATGTAAAAACGTGTAAGACTAAAATATAAGTGGTCTATTGAGTAGGTGTTTAAATACATTGTAAGGTACATTGCAATAGAGGAAGCACCTAACATTAAAAAGAATGTTGTGTATTTGTTGTTTTTTTTGTGTCCGGATGAATTTTCCATAGAAGTATTTTTATTTATTTAATTGTTTCGACCGTTTTACCACATGTCAACATTTGCGAACCATAGTAAGGATTTTTAATTGCATTGTCTTTGCTCAACCAATTTGCCCCTTTGCCATCATTATACATTGGACAATGTTGGTAATAGACGGGAGCATCTTGTTTTGATACTTTTATCAAATCATAAATATTCTCAGACAAATTCATAAAAGCATTTCTTTGGTTCTCAACATTTGTTGAAATAGATATTTTATCAATGTCTGATTTTAAATTGCTCATTACTTTCATCCATACAGTATGTTCCTCTGTTGTGAGTTTATTCATGTTTACCTTATTGATATTTGAAAGCAAATCTTTCGCAATCGAAGAAGCTGATTTTGGGTCTGATGTTACCAAAGCATCTTTTAAGGAAAAATAGTTGTCAAAAACAGCGTCTAATTGATTTGCTTCTTGTTCCATTTCAGAAGTTGTTGCGTGATTTTGCATTGAATGTGTTTCAGCTTTTTCATTTTTTACCATAGCTGATTTATTAACTCTATCGTATTGACAACATTCGGGAAGTGTGGCATACACATCATCAGGTGCAAGAAACTGGTCGCTGTCATATCCTGCTAAGGCTATGCGTTTCAAAATTTCTGTTTGCTTGGTTTTAGTAGTATCGTAAATAAGCGTAGCCATTTTTGTGTCTTTATTCCAATCTACTTGGGCTATTCTTTTTAGATTTCCTGCATTTTCTATGGTTGTTTCACACATGCCGCAGTTGCCGTATATTTTTACGCTTTCAGTTTTAGCATTTTTTATTTGAGCAGCACATGATGAGAATGTAAACGTTAAGATTAGTGCTGTCGATATTTTTAATAATAAGTTCATAATTGTGTTTTTTTTAGTGGTTTAATAATTCAATTTTAAATCCAGCTTCTTGTACTTTTTGAATTACTTCTTCTTTGGTAATTCCATCTGAGTGCACAGAAAGAATTTTGTCTTTGTTTATTGTGTCTACTTCCCAATGGCAAATGCCATCAGCTTCATTTAGGAATGGTGTTACTTTTGCCACGCATCCACCGCAGTTGATGTTGGTCTTAAATTGCAAGTTTTTATTTTCGATTGTCATTTATTTATGTTTTTATTATTACTACAAATTTCACTATAATTAGTGCCGACCTAGTTACACGATTTTGGAAATTATTTGTAATATTTACGTTTATCTACTTCTTCCACTTTAAACGCAAACTGTTGCTCACCACACTCACGCTGCTAAGAGCCATAGCAGCACCAGCAATCATTGGGTTCAGTAAAAAACCATTGATGGGATATAGTATACCAGCCGCAATTGGAATTCCAATCAAGTTGTAGATAAATGCCCAAAACAGGTTTTGTTTGATGGTGGCTACCGTTGATTTCGATAAACGAATTGCATCGGGTATTTTTTTAAGGTCCGAAGAAATGATGGTCATTTTAGCTACATCCATTGCAATGTCGCTGCCTTTGCCCATAGCAATACTTACATCTGCCTGTGCTAACGCTGTGCTATCATTAATACCATCTCCTACCATTGCAACCACCTTGCCTTCTGCTTGTAGTTTTTTTACGAAAGCCGCTTTCTGTTCAGGCAATACTCCAGCTTTATACTGACGGATGCCTACCGTTTCTGCAATTGCTTTTGCGGTAGCTTCATTATCACCTGTGAGCATGAAAACATCAATACCATTTTTTTGTAATTCGGAAATTGCGATTTTAGAATTTGGTTTTATTTGGTCGGCAATGGCATAAACTGCTAAAACCTTTTTGCTGTCGGAAAACCAAATAATAGTTTTGGCTTCATTGCTCCACTGTTCAGCTTTTATTAATGAGGCATCTTCAAATACAATTCCCTTTTCTTCTAATAAAGTTTTATTGCCTATGAAATATGTTTCACCTTCAAAAGTTGCTTTCGCTCCCTTGCCTGTAATACTTTCAAAATTTGAAATAGTTATTTCTGTTAATTGATTGAAGTGCTTCACCACAGCATCAGCCAGTGGATGTTCTGATTGTTTTTCTATGCTGTATAGGATTTGTTTCAGTTGTGCGTTATCGTCTAACCAAAATTCATTCGTTACAAGTGGCTTTCCTTCTGTTATTGTTCCTGTTTTGTCGAGGATAATTACATTTATTTTTTTGGCCTGCTCTAAACTTTCGGCATCTTTTATCAAAATTCCCATTTCTGCTCCTTTCCCTACACCCACCATAATAGCTGTGGGCGTTGCCAATCCTAAAGCACAAGGACAAGCTATAACTAATACGGTTACCAAAGCGAGTAAGCCTTGTGTGAATCCATTTTCACCACCTAAAATATTCCAAGTAATAAATGATGCTACAGCAATGATTATTACTACAGGCACAAATACTCCTGCGATTTTATCCACCATTTTTTGAACTGGTGCTTTGCTGCCTTGAGCATCTTGCACCATCTTGATGATTTGGGCAAGCATAGTTTCACTACCTATTTTTTCAGCTTTGAATTGAAAACTACCTTTTTGATTGATAGTACCCGAAAAAACTTTTTCATTTTCATTTTTCAAAACAGGAACAGGCTCTCCGCTAAGCATACTTTCATCTACATAAGAACTACCGCTAATTAATGTTCCGTCCACTGCAATTTTTTCTCCCGGCTTTACCAAAATGATATTTCCAATTTGCACCTGTTCAATAGGAATTTCCATTTGATGTCCGCCTGCGTGAACAATGGTTACGGATTTGGGTTGTAAGCCCATCAATTTCTTTATAGCGGATGAAGTATTGCCTTTAGCTTTTTCTTCCAATAGCTTACCCAATAAAATAAATGCAATTACTACTGCTGCCGCTTCAAAATAGACGTGGGCGTGTAAACCTCTTTGGTGCCAAAAACTCGGAAAAACTGTATTAAATACACTAAAAAGATATGCAACACCTGTACTTAAAGCCACCAGCGTATCCATATTGGCAGTTCGGTGTTTGGCTTGTTTCCATGCATTTTTAAAAAAATCTCTACCTAACCATAAAACTACAGGCGTACTTAGTAGCCACATGATTTCATTTGCATAAGGCATATTCATAAATAACATACCTATAATTACTAGTGGGGCAGAAAGTGCAAGTGCCCAATATGTTTTCTTTTTGAGCAGAGTAAACTTTTCAAGTTGTAGGTTTTCTATCGTCTTGGCTTCATCATTATTTTCTTCAACCAATAAATCATAGCCAATTGATTGCACTGCTTTCTTTAAGTCAATAGGTTCAATTACACCCGGAATGTATTCCACCACAACAGTTGCATTAGCAAAATTTACCACAGCCGCTACCACGCCGTTCTGAGATTTTAAAATGCTTTCTACACTCACTGCGCAAGAGGCACACGTCATTTCCAAAACAGGGAATGTTTTTTTGATGGTTGTTACCCCATACCCTAAGTCTTTGATAAGATGAACTGCTTGCGAAACAATTTCTGCATTATTGGTCTGAATGACCGCACGCCTGTTGTTGAGTTCTACTTTATGAGCATTGAGACCCGAAAGTTTGCTCAAGCCTTTATCTACAATAAGGGCACAATGTTCGCTTTCCACGCCTTCGAGTGGCAAAATGATTTCTGTATTGTTTGTTGTTGCCATGTCTTTTGATTTTATTTCACAGCAAAGGTCGAGACACTACCCGTGTTTCTTGTTACTCAATTTTGGAAAGTCTTTGTAACATTTACACTTCGTCTAAAGGCTTGCGTTTGTTTTCCTTTACTTTTTTAAAATAGGTAGGAGTAAGTCCGGTAACCTTTTTAAATTGATTACTTAAATAAGCAACGCTTGAATAATTCATCTGGTCGGCTATCTCGCTCAATGTTAATTCATCATATACCAATAATTCCTTTACCCTTTCAATTTTTTGGGCAATAAAATATTTTTCAATGGTAGTTCCTTCTACTTCGGAGAAAAGATTAGAGAGATATGTATAGTCGTGATGAAGTTTACTACTTAAATAGTCAGATAGATTGGATTTGAGCGCAACATCTTGTTGGTGTACAATTTCAATAATAGAAGATTTGATTTGTCCTATCAGCCGGCTTTTTCTATCGTCGATAATTTCAAATCCGAACGTTTTCAAATGTTGGTTAAAGATTTCTTTCTCGTTATCGGTCATCTCATTCTTTAACTCCACTTCACCCAAAGTAATATTCAAAGGCTGATAGCCAAATTTTTCCAACTCACTTTTCACTACCAATATGCAGCGGTTGCAAACCATATTTTTAATGTAGAGCATCATGTTCATTTAAAGTCTTTAGATGGTTTGCAAAGAAATATTTTTTTGTCTGTATGTATGCTTGTTTGAATGACCTTGGCAAAAGCAAATGTGATGTTGGTACGGCCAACTAAAATTACTCGTATGTTTAAATTGCTTTTCAGCGTTGCTCGTGAAACGAAGTTCGCCAATGCTTTAAACAATAAAATAAGCCATTGACAATCATCTCGCTTATTTGTTTTTAAAAAAGTGCGGAGCGAAAAAAATAAAAAACATAGAATCGACAATCTTTGCCTAACTGTCATCTCGTTTCTATCTCTTTGGTCAACTATCAAAATGGTATACTCTTTTCGTTTAAATGTTTACCTGTCGATGTTTGTTGTGCTCTTCGCAAAGCTTTCGACTAACATTTCAAGGCCAGCCGCAGGAAGGTTCGGGCAGATCGCCGCCGATCCGTAGTATCGAGGAAGCCTTGTTTCTGTTTATTTGCGAACCTAAATGTATGAAAAATATTTGTTTTAACTTCTCAGCCCTTGCAATAGATTTCGGGAGAAGACGAAGTACTTCACTCTTGCAAGCTAGAATAAAATTCCTAAACTATCCAAGTCCTCCATACTAATGGCAGGAGGCATCATACCTTTTTGCAATTTAGAAAGCATCAAGTCAGCAGTTTTTTGAGCTTGCTCTTCGCTCTGAAATCCTTTAGATCCTTGAATGGCGGGGATGGTAGGCTGGTGAATCATTAACTGATTATCTTTAAAAATATCAAAACCAAATCCGCCTTCAGGTCCTGTGTTTTTATAGGTCTTGGCGAAAATGTTGTTCGGAATAGAATCAATGGCGGGTTCAGTTTGTGTAGTAGCCAACTCCGTTTCTTTTTTTGTTTCTACAGAAGTTCCAGTTCCCTTTTCAGATTTGGGATTACTGCAAGCGCTGAAAAATATTCCTAGAAAAATAAAATGATAAATTTTCATTTTAAATATTTGATAATTCTTTCTTGAGGAAATCAATCACGTTTACTTCGGTAGCATCAATGTTTTTAATTTCTGCAATGTACCAGCTGATCCAATCGCCCATATGCAAAAGATAAAGCGAGCGTTGTAATTGTGAAGCTCCTTTCGCTTTCATTTCAATCAAGGATGCTTTGTTTTTCTTTACTACATCACTAGAAATTTCCATGCGTTTTTGTGTACGGAAATAATCATCTTCGCAACGGAACATCAAAACTACTGCTTCGGGATGCGGCTCTGTCCAACCCACCAATTCATTGTGATTCATCTCTGGCAATACATTGTGCCAGCAAAGCATTTTACTGTTCTCATTTATTTGCTGACGAAAACGAACTGCTACTCCTTCGTAACGCGCTTCGCAATAAATAATCGGAAGTTTACCTACCAATTTTTCAGCGATTGCTTTTGATTCAGTTTTTATTTGTTCTTCCTCCTGATCTAACAAGACAATGGCATCACTTAAATCTTTGCTATAGGAATCATCAATGAGTCCGTGAAAGCCGAGGATGTATGGTAGCTGTGTAAAGGAGTAACCAAAGCAAGCACGTGGAGGCATGCCACCGGGAATGTTGATGACGTCGAATCCTTTTTCTTTGGCAATAGCGCCAATTTTTCCTCCTGATGTGACACAGCAAATTTTAGCACCTTTTTCCATGGCAGCTTCCATCGCTTGTAAAGTTTCTTCCGTATTTCCTGAGTAAGAGGAAACGATCACCAAAGTATGTTGATCAACGAATGAAGGCAAGAAGTAATCTTTGTTGACCAACAGCGGAACACGCATTTGCTTATCCGTTACCTGAGCAACGATGCTTCCTCCAATTCCTGAGCCGCCCAAACCAGTGACTAAAACATTGCGAATAGGATGTGTAGATTTGCTAAGGGTGGCTTTACTTCCAATTTCCATCGCCTCACGAAGGTGTTGTGTAAAAGCGGCTATTAATTCATTCATTAACATAATATCGATTTTTTGTTAAGGCAAATATATACGAACAAAGAATAGGCGGGTTGCTATTTTAATGGCATTTATGAGCCTTGGAGTGCTGATAACTACAAGATCAGGAATTTAGAAGACTTTGGCTTGATCTCTTTAATTCACTTCTAATCGATGAGTTTGCCTAAAATACCAGCTCTGATTTACAAAATGATTTTTGTTTTAGTGTACTCGCACAGGCACTAAACCAATCTTGTGCTCTTCTTTTTCTCCTGCTCAACAAAGTGCAAATAGAAGAACAGATTGAGCAAGATTAATTCAAAACCATAAAAGATATCTTCAAAGGGAATGGTAACTAGTCGGAAGCCCATAAAATGAGCTTCGTTGTACCATACTACTGGTGACGATAATCCGCTTCCGGTTAAAATACCATTGACTATGGAAAAGGGAATCAATAATATTAAATACACACTCATCAATGTAGATAGCCAGGTTACCTTAAGATAAAATTTAAAGAAGATTAGAAAAAAGGCTAAACTGAAAAAGGTGATGGAAGTATAAAGTTGATTCGAATACATAACTCCAAAGCTGAGTAGAAACGCAATTAAAAATAGAACAACCATTTTTTCGGTTTTTTCATTCCATTGAAAATTAAAAAAAAGAGTCAGGCAGTGATAGGTGAAAATGCAGGAAAAAGGAATACAAAAGAAGAAGAGGATTTCTTCAATAGGTATTCCCAGAATATATACGCCCAAAAGATAATCGGGATTAAATCCCCAAATTCCCATTCGGGTAAAGGTTGCATCCCAGAGTACAAATGGAATTGCAACAAGTAGACTAGCTTTCGCAAAATGCTTGAAGCGTGTATTGAATTTTAATTTTTTATGGAAGGAAAATAGAAAAGGAACTAAAACGGTGAAAATATTTATGAGGAGATAAAGTGACTTCATTCTACTCCTGAATCTTTAGCCATTCTAAAATATTTTATAGGCACCCACAGCATCCCAAAACATTCTCCTTTTTCTTTGCCTAAATGTTTATGGTGCATTTTATGTGCTCTTCGAATGGCTTTGAAATAGCGATTTTCTATTTTTCTTAAAAATCTAAATCGTTGATGAATAAATATATCATGAACAAAGAAATAAGTGAAACCGTAGAGTGTAATGCCTAAGCCGATCCAGAATAAAGGATTAAATCCTTGCTGCATCCCAATGAATAATCCTAAAATTCCCGGCAGTGCAAAAATCAGAAAAAAGAAATCGTTGTGTTCAAAGAAACCACTTGATTCTTTATGGTGATGGTCTTTGTGTAAGATCCAGAGTAAGCCATGCATGACGTATTTGTGGGTAAACCATGCGATGAATTCCATGCTGAAGAAAGCGGCTACCACAATAAGTATATTGATCATTTTTTTTAGTTTAAAATATTACTTCTAGCACTTCTTTACGATATGCAAAGATGCTTTCTATTCTTTTACGTATGAATACCCGATGCAAGAGCCTTCCTAAATAGGAAAACGGAATTTGGTAGTGAATAGTATCAAACATCATGATCCCATTTTCTACGGGTGTAAAGGTATGTGTATGTTCCCATTTTTTGTAAGGCCCTTTTAGTTGTTTGTCAGTGAAGGAAGCGCCTGGATGAACATGGTCAATTTCCGTATGCCAGTGTAGTGGTATTCCGGGTATCGGACAAACCGAATATTGAATTTTCATTCCATTGTAAATTCCTTGTGATCCCAAAGTCGATAAAATTTTGAATTTCATCGAGGGTGGTGTGATATGCGATAAATTTTTTGGCGATGAAAAAAAATCCCATGCCCTTTCTATGGTAGTTGGAAGGAATTGTTCGGTTTGATATTGATATTCTTTAATTTTCATGCTTTAAATGATGTTGAGTTTCGTTTGAAACAAACTGTTAATCATCAATCCGACTTTGTAAGAATTACTGATGCGGATTCGCTCAGTGAATACTCTCTCTGCCGGAACTGATTTTATTTTTTTGAATAGAGAGGTATAATAGACATACGCCAGATACACCCCTCCTTTTGCAGCCGCAGGTAATTTTTTTATTCCCTGAAGTGCATATTTAAAGTCTTCCTCGATTTCATCTTCGATCATTTTCTTAGAGGTTGCATTGAATTGACTTAAGTCTACATTTGGAAAATAACTTCTTCCCAAACTGTAATAATCATCTTTTAAATCACGCAAGAAATTTACTTTTTGAAACGCAGAGCCTAATCGCATGGCATATGGTTTTAAATCCGCATACATTTTCATGTCACCGGATGTGAAAACATGCAAGCACATTAAGCCAACGACTTCTGCAGATCCTAAAATATAGGCTTCGTATTTTTCACGTGAGTATTCTGTTTTTTCTAAATCCATTTCCATGCTTTTTAAAAAGGTGTGAATGAGTTCGTGGTGGATATTGAATTCATGAACACACTGTTGAAATGCGTTTAAAATAGGATTCAAAGAAATCTTATTTTCAATGGCTTCAAAAGTATCTTGTTTAAATTTTTCGAGTAAATAGGATTTGTTAAACCCTTCGAAGCTGTCGACGATTTCGTCTGCGAAGCGTACAAATCCATAAATTGAATAGATAGGATCTCGCATTTTACTATGCAAGAAATATATCCCAAGAGAGAAGCTGGTGCTGTAGGCGCGCGTTGTGATTTTGCTACAAGCTATCGATACCTGATCAAAGGATGCTTTCATGGTGGACGTGATTTTGTAATTGTTTGTGGACTTGTGTAGCGGCAATTTTCCCAGAAATGATGGAGGGTGGAACCCCAGGTCCGGGGACGGTAAGTTGTCCTGCATAAAATAAATTATCGATATGTTTATTTCTGATTTTTGGTTTGAGATGTGCTGTTTGCATCAATGTATTTGCTAAGCCATAAGCATTGCCTTTATAGGAATTGTAATCTTCCACGAAATCATTCACGCAATAGCTTTTTTTATAATCGATGTAGGGAATTAAGTTTTCACCCACTTGTTCGTTAAGACGGCTCATCATTACATGAAAATATTTTTCTCGTTGCTCTTCTGTGTCTTCTAATCCGGGTGCTATGGGCATTAAGAGGAAAATGCTTTCGTGGCCATTTGGCACAATACTTTCATCGGACCGTGAGGCGCAACATGCATAAAACAAAGGTTTAGTAGGCCATCGAGGATTGCTGTAAATTTCTTGGGCGTGTAGATCAAGATTTTCATCGAAGAATAAAGTATGATGTTGTAATTGTGGAATTTTTTTATTGAATCCCAAGTAAAATATTAAACTCGAAGGAGCCATCGTTTTTTTGTCCCAATAGGAGTCCGAGTAATTTCTATATTTCGTTGGAAGTAATTTGCTTTCTATGTGATGATAGTCGGCTGCTGCAACTACAGCATCGCATGGAATACTTTCATTGTTGATCCGAAGTGCGTAGGCCTGTCCTTCCTTGATTAGAATTTCTTCTACAGAAGCATTGTAATGAAAATGTACGCCTTTTTCTTTAGCAAGTTTTTCCATCGCTTTTACTACACTCGAGAAACCACCTGCCGGATAATGAGTACCCAATTTCAATCCCGCATAATTCATCAAGCTGTATAAGGCGGGTGTATTTTCCGGAAGTGCACCCAAGAAAAGAATTGGAAATTCCATGAGCGCAATGAGCTGTGGATGTGAAAAATATTTTCGAATATGTTTGCTGAACGAAGAAAATACTTGAAGTCTGAACACACCTTTTAGCAAGGAGAAATCCGCGAATTCTGTTAGCGAGATACCCGGCTTGTACACTAAGTTTTCGATGCCGGTTTTGTATTTGTATTCGGCTTCATTCATGAATTTGTCTAAACGAAGAGCACTACCCGGTTCAATTTCCTCGAAAAGTTCACGCAATGCAGAATAACGGTCGGGGATATGTACAGTTTTATTTATTCCGAATACTACATCAAAAGCAGGATCCAATCTTTTTAAATTGTAAAAATCACTTACGCTGTATCCAAAATCTGAAAAATATTTTTCAAATACATCGGGCATCCAATACCAGCTCGGGCCCATGTCAAATAAATATCCTTCCTTGGTTTTTAATTGCCTTGCACGACCTCCTGGCTGATCATGTTTTTCGAATACATGGACGTCATGACCAGCTGAAGCCAAGTACGTTGCAGCACTTAAACCCGAAAAGCCAGCTCCAATAATGGAAATTTTCGACATTAAACCTTTCAATATTTGTTGTAATATCCAAACAAATATCGAATATTAAAGTTTTGAAATAAGGTGATCAATATCTTTGATCCACTCAACATCTTTATTTATAAAGAGTTGCGATAATAAATGTTCGTTACCTGAAACATAAATTTTGCAATCTTTAAAGGCAAAAGCCAATGAATTCAAATATTGTTGAGCTTTTTCAGGTAAATCATAGTGGATTAAAAAGATGTAAAGTGCATGGGGAATTAATTCTTGCACACTTTTTTGAAGTGATGAAATGGGCATATTACTTCCCAAATAGATGGAAGTTTTCCCGGCTTTAGTTAAAAGGTAGTGAGCGAATAATAATCCTATTTCATGAAATTCATATTCCGGTAAAGCCAATAACCAGGTTTCTTCGTTTCTTTTGATGGGCGGAAGAGCATGAATAGCGGCTTGAATTTTTTGCTCAATCAGGTTTGATATAAAATGTTCCTGACTTGGAGGGATGCGATCACTGACCCACAAAATTCCGAGTCTTCGTAATAATGGGAGTAATATTAATTTATATACAAGTTCAAATTCATATAGTTTTTGCGCTTGGCAATAAATACTGTTAAACGCTACCGTATCATAAGACATACCAGCAGCAATGAATTGCAAAATAAAATTTTCTGCATCTTTATCTATGGATGTCGTTTGATTTAATTGCTCATAAATCTTTTCAGATAATTCATTGTCGCTCAAGGCACATACTTTTGAAATTTGAGCTCCGCTAGCTACCAGACTCACAATATTCAACAATCGTTTTAATTGCAAGCCATCGTAATAGCGTGTGTTACCAAGTGAGCGACTTGGATTTAATGCATTATATCTTTTTTCCCAGATGCGTATGGTATGTGCCTTAATGCCCGAAAATTGTTCGAGCTGAGAAATGGTAAATTGATTCATGGATGGATAAAGGGTAAAACAAATGTAATAATTTCGTCGAACAAAATCTGATTTTGAGTCCGGGATATTGACTTTTTTTAGAAAAGCAGGCCCGGGGATCTTCTGAAAATTATTTTTTTAAAAACCAATGACGTTAAAAGCGTGAACTAAAATGCTGTTGAAAAGGGTTGTAGGTGGACGCGTCATTTCCTGTATTCGTAGAAGATCCCCAGTAACACTTCCTGCTTGTACTGGAGTTTTAAACTTTGTTCGGGTAAATAGGTAAGTGTAGTTTCAAAGCGTAATTGTATGTATTTAAAAAAACGAAAACATAAACGATTGTTGATGTCGAACTGAATTTGATTTGCAGTAAGTGCATTAAAAAAGAGCTGCGATTGATGTTGAAGCAAGAGAATGTCATTGTAAAAGTTTTCATCCATATTGAGATAAGCGGCAAAACCGTATCTAGAATAAATATGACTGTGTTTTGATGTGATGAAAGGTCGTTCTTTGAATGCGGTGGAATTGCTTTTCTCGGGTTGTACGTTGACCTGAAAAGTAGCAGGAGCAAGTAGTAAATTACTATTCTTAAGAAAATTTAATGCGAAGCTGTATCCTAATGTCAAGGTCGCCGGATTCATAAATCCTCCTTTCCATGTTTTTTGTTCCGGCGTTTGTAGCCAAGTATTCAGCCATTGCGATTGCATTTGGAAAAAATAGGTGTGCGTCAAATTCTTTGAACTTTTTTCCGTCCATCTCAGTTGAATTTTAAAAGCATCTGTACTTTTTATCCATGTAGAATCGATGAATCCGGTAAAGCCGATTTGTGTTTGAATGAAATGATCATGTCCACACCCTGATTGCATTGTTTTTTTGAAGCGTGCTTCCCCATATCCTCTTAGTAAAAGAAAGTTTTGTTCCCCGTTCCACCATGTTTTTTCAGTCGTGTAACTGCCACTCAGGTCTGTTCTTAAAATGGTTTTTTTCGTTAATATCGAATCTGTACCTGCATTCAAATTACTTGAAAGGAACATCATTATACAGAAGATGATATAACGGTAACGCATATACTATTTTTTTGGCAATAGAATTTCATGTCGAATTTTCAACAATTTTTAATTGATTCAGAATTCAGAATTAGGAATTCATAATTGGCTTTATTCCTAACAGCTCATTTTGAAATTTTCTAATTTAAGCAGAGGCCAGAAAAGCAAAACAGAATAAAGCTAGGTGAAATGATGGGAGGGAATACGTGATGCGGGTCTATACATGTTTTTCATTTGTGTGCCGTTCCGAAGGGTTTCGTTGTCCCGGCCAAAAATCAAATGTTGTATTCTTAAAACGCTGTTGATGTATTTTCAACAAGACGAATGTAGAGCAATAATTATGAAGATGAACTTAAGCAGAAGCTACTTGTTAACAGGACGATGTTAAAAGCGAAGAGACCACCTTTTGAGTGATCTCTTCAGTAATTTAAATAAGAATAATATTATTTCAATAGCTCATCTATGGTTCCGGTAGCAACACTATGATATCCACTTCTTGCTTTTGCATAAATGGCTTTCGCCTGAATTTTTCCTTCCGGAGTTTCAGCTAAGGCTCCATACAATGGCTTTAAGAATTTACGGCGTCCCACCGACGTTAAGAAGTTTTCTAAGGAAGCATCGGCCTGATGGTATTTACTACGAATGCAAATCTCTAACCACTGACAAAGAATTTCACTATTGCCACTGACTGTGAATTTGAATTGTTCGTCGAGTACTTTCATTTGTGCAGCACTCATGCTATCCGGTAATGTTCTTAAAAAATACACCCAATGATGCGTGCTCCATCCTTGCGGACTTTCTATTTTCTTTCCTTCTTTGAAGGCAGCAACCAGTTGATCTACTTTTTTCAATTCTACAGATTCTACCTTGGGGAAATTGTCAGGCAATCCGGTTCCGTATACCCAAATATTATCGCGGATTTTTGTATTGCGAAGCGCACCATCTCCCTGTATTAAATTTTTTTCCAAATAGACAAGGAAATCTTCAGTTGTAATACTTTGAAAAGCATGCTCTGCAAAATATTGTTTGAGGAAATTATCCCAACGTTCGCGCCCTACCGCCATTTCTATATTCAGTAAAAAGAATCTTCCCTTTTCATAGGCAATGTCATTCATTGCATCGTCCGGATCGCGACCTTCTAAGTTTAAAAACAATTTGGTGTCGGGATTGTCCGCACCCATTTCCGCCACTGTTTTTCTCAATTCGCCTTCAGCCAATACGGTCGCCATGTCTTCGAAATCTTTCCCGTAAATTTTTTCCATGATGCGCGATTCAAAATATACAGTGAATCCTTCGTTGAGCCAGAAATCATTCCATGTAGCGTTGGTCACTAAATTCCCGCTCCAACTATGTGCCAACTCATGTGCGATAAGTGCAACCAAGGAACGATCGCCGGCAATAATAGTTGGCGTTGCAAAAGTGATGCGTGGATTTTCCATTCCTCCAAAAGGAAAGCTAGGAGGTAACACCAATACATCATATCGTCCCCAGGCATAAGGACCATATAATTCTTCTGCAGTAGAAACCATCTTCGGTAAGTCCACAAATTCATAAACAGCTTTATTTAACGTTACAGGCTCTGCGAAAACACCGCTGCGCTGATCATAGGCGTGAAACTTTAAATCGCCAACCGATAGCGCCATCAAATAAGAAGGAATCGCTTGGGGCATATTAAAAGTATACACTCCATCGGGATGCAACACTGTATCGTTTTCGGCGCTCATCAGAGCCATCAATCCGGGCGGACAAGTAATCTTTGCTTTGTACGTAAATCGAATACCGGGAGAATCCTGCAAGGGAATCCATGTACGTGCTAATATGGCTTGACTTTGTGTAAATAAGAATGGCTGTTTCCCACCCGCCGTTTGTTCCGGACTCAGCCATTGCAAGGCTGCAGCGCCCGGACTTGTTGCATAAGCAATCTTTACCTTTTTAGTGTTCGGTTTAATATGTACAATCAATTCACTTCCTAAAAATGGAACGGCAGGCATCATTTCATAGGTAGCAACACTCCCATCATCCAGAGTGATACTGTCGATTTTTAAGTCACGCGAATCCAAATGCAGCTTGTCGGTTTTAGCTAAATTATCAATATTTAATGTTGCTGTACCACGCAATTGCTTTGCAGCAAAATCTACGTTTAAATCAAGATCGATGTGCTGTATAACAGCTTCTTTAGGCAAGGCAAATGAATGAACATCTTTGGTAGACATATTTTCTTCTTTATTTTCTTTGGATGAATTTTTACAAGCGCTCAAACTGGCGAGCGCAATAACAAGGATAAGTAAGTGGCGCATAGAAGCACGAAGGTAACATATTTGATTTATTGTTTTTCTATTACTTTTGCTTTGATGAAATCGAAATGGCAAGTGATCAGAAAGGCAGTTAAAATTCTGTTTATCACTATTTCCTGTTTTTTAATTGCCTGCGTAATGTTTGCATTTACAACAGGTCCTTACTGGATGTACCATTGGTTAGGGACCAGCGAAAGTGAATATCATTTTAAACCGGACTACATTATCATTATGGGTGGCTCCGGATTTCCAGGCGAATCATCCTTGATTCGTTCTTGGTTCGCTGCTGAAATTTGGAAGAAGGATAGGAGTGCAACTGTCATCATTACCCAACCTGCGGCAGCTTGCGTTCGACCTGAATTTAGTGATGCTTGGGGAATCAGAAAGGATTTAATGATTCGTGGTGTGGATAGTACAAAAATTTTATTGGAGATTAAAGGAAAAAACACACGCGAAGAAGGAATGGAAGTTTTGAAAATTGCACCGGGATCGGAAACTAAAGCATGCGTACTTATCACATCTCCCGAACACATGCGTCGTTCCATACTAACGTTTAGGAAGCTTGGTTTTTCCAAACTAGGAGGGATGCCTACTTTCAATGCATCGGGTCCGGTGGATCTTGATTATAAAGACAATCAATTAGGCGGAAACCAAATGCCACTTCCAAATGTTGGAGGAAGTTTGCAGTTGAGATACCAATTCTGGAATCATTTACGTTATCAAGTGATCTGTTATCGTGAACTGATGGGATTATTGTGGTATCGTTTACGAGGGTGGATTTGATGTGTTCAACGCTTGTGATTTGTCATCCTAATGTGAAAATATGGAATCAAATTGTTTTAATCACATCTTCTCTTCATGCAAAATATTTATTAAAGGGTATATTTGAATTATGTTGATGTTAAAAAAATTAATCATTGTTGCTTCATTCTTTCTGTTTGTAATACCATCTACGCAAGCACAAAAAGTATTTATAGCCACCGGAGGAAAAGTAAATTTCTTTTCTGCAACACCACTGGAAAATATTGATGCGAATACACAAAGTATGACAGCCGTACTTACAACAGTAACCAATAAAATTTTGTTCACGGTACCAATGCGTACTTTTAAATTTGAAAAGTCTTTGATGGAAGAACATTTCAATGAGAAATATGTGGAATCAGAAACTTATCCTAAAGCGGGATTCAAAGGTGTTATTAATGAACAAATCGATTGGTTGAGGGATACGGTGGCAACAGTAACGGCAACGGGCAGCTTCGAATTACATGGTGTTACGAGGGAAATTACCGAAACAGGCACCTTAAAAGTTGAAGGCGAGCGCATTTCCTTAGATGTTACTTTTGATGTGAAACTCGCCGATTATAAAATTCGAATTCCTAAAGTGGTGATGATGAATATTGCAGAAATCATAAAGGTGAATTTGAATGCCAACTTCATTCCTTACGTTAAAAAGTAATTTATTTCATCTCATTTTATCTTCAAAATCTTTTTATTACAGATTTGCTTCGGGCGTCCCGAATTTTTGATTAAGTTTGCTCTTTAGTAAAAAATGCAAATTGAATAAGAAGGCAAATATCAATTTAATAGGGTTTTTCCTATTGCTGATTTATTTATTCAGCAGTAGCCCAACGATTATGTTCCATCATCATAACGATGATAGAATTGCCTATAGCAAAGCTGATAAATGTGAAAAAGTAATTTATTATGCTGACGAAGAAAATTCTTGCGATCACAAACAACATGTAGCAAAGTCAGTTGATAAATGTTCGCTTTGCGATCATCATACACTTCTTGTTCATGGTATTTTTTTACCGTCATCTCTACTTTCTAAGCAGGAGATTGCTGTTAATTATTTTGCGATTAAACAAAATTTTTGTTTTTCATTTATCTCTGTATTATCCAATAGAGGTCCTCCCGTTATTTGATTTCTTTTATGAATAAAAACCTCCTGCAAAAAATTGCGGGATAATTTAACGTATTTTAAAAAATCAAAAATGAATATTAAAAAAATATTGTCATTATTGGCCTTCGTATTGTTGGCTCAACAAGTATATGCTCAAAATAAAATCTCAGGAAAAATAAAGGATAGTGAAAATAAGGAGAGTTTGACAGGTGTTTCCATTTATATTTCTGATTTAAAAACCGGAACTGTAAGTGATAAAGAGGGCAAGTATGAACTTGTAAATCTTAAAGTAGGAACTTATCTTTTTGATATCAGTTATATCGGATATAAATCTATTTTTAAACAAATAGTTATTACGAAAGACACGTCAATAGATTTTACTTTAATCTCGGCAACGAAGGAGTTGCACGAAGTAATTGTTACCGGTGTAACCCGTGCTACAGAATTAAAATTGAATCCCATTGTGATGAAAGTAGTAGACAAAAATACTTTGAATCAAAACAGCTCCACGAATTTAATTGATGGGTTAAAAAATGTACCTGGAGTGAATCAAATTACTACTGGAGCTGCCATCTCAAAACCAATAATAAGAGGATTGGGATACAATCGCGTGATTACTTTAAACAATGGAATTCGTCAGGAAGGACAGCAATGGGGTGATGAGCACGGAATAGAGTTGGATGAATATGCCGTTGACAAAGTTGAAATTGTAAAAGGTCCGGGAAGTTTATTGTATGGCTCCGATGGCATCGCCGGTGTCTTGAATTTTTTAGCTCCAAAAGCTCCGTCGATAGGAGAAATTAAAACACAATTTATTTCAAATTATCAAAGTAACAATAATCTGATCGGCTATTCGCTTTCCAATGCCGGAAATATAAAGGGCTTTCAATGGTTGGGAAGGTTTAGCAATAAATTCGCAGGCAATTATCAAAATGCTTATGATGGTAAAGTATATAATTCCGGTTTTAAAGAACTGAACGGAAGTTTATTTTTGGGGGTGAATAAGAATTGGGGCCATTCTCATTTAACAGTAAGTACGTATAACAACACGCTTAATTTAATTGAAGGAGAACGGGACAGTACGGGAAAATTTACCTATGTAAATTCGAATGGCGACGAGTTGACTGCCACCAATTACGACGGCTATAAAATCGGATTTCCTCATCAGGAAATAAATCACCTGCGCGTAACATCCAATAATTATATGATTTTGAAAAATGGAACTGTCAATGCCGATTTTGGATTCCAGAACAACAAACGAAAAGAATTTGGTGATCCTGAAAATCCCACAGACATCGATTTATTTTTTGACTTAAATACCTTTAATTATAATCTAAGATATAATCTAACTACCATCAACGATTGGGAAACTTCAGTAGGTATAGCGGGCATGCAGCAATCCAACGTAAACAAAGGACTTGAATTTTTAATTCCTGAATACAGTTTATTTGATGTGGGTGCTTTTGTTTTTACTCAAAAAACATTTAAGCAATTGAGTCTGGCCGGTGGAATTAGATTTGACAACAGAAATATTCAATCTGAAAGTTTGTATTTAGACAGTCTGGATCGTCCGATTTCGTTAACGGACACTTCGTCCACTTTAAAATTTAACTCTTTTACAAAAAGCTTTCATGATGTTTCAGGAAGTATAGGATTATCTTACCAACTCAACACTCTTTCTACTTTGAAATTGAATGTTTCGAGAGGATTCAGAGCGCCTAATATTGCAGAATTAGCTTCCAATGGTCGGCACGAAGGTACCTTCCGTTATGAACTTGGCCAAGCAAATTTAAAATCAGAAATCTCTCATCAAATCGATCTAGCTTATTTCTTAAATTCCGATCATGTATCCTTTGAACTCACTCCCTTCGTCAACTTTATTGATAATTATATCTACACGGAAAGATTCTTGAGCATGAATGGTACCGACAGTTTTCCTGATCCTGAAGACCCTGCTCCGGCCTTTAAATTCACTTCGGGCAATGCTGTTTTGTATGGAGGAGAAATTTATTTTGATGTGCATCCACATCCTCTTGATTGGTTGCATTTAGAAAATTCGTTTTCCTTTGTTCAAGCACTGCAGTCGAATCAGTCGGACAGTACAAAATATTTGCCTTTTATACCAGCTCCAAAATACAGCGCAGAGATAAAAGCACAGTTTAAAAGTATTGGCAAATCGCTTTCTGGAGTTTATTTTAAAATTGGAATTGATTATTTCTTCAAACAAGATAAAATCTTTAGTGCATATGGAACTGAAACAGCAACGCCTGCTTATTCCTTGCTCAGTGCAGGAATGGGTGCAAACATTAGAGCTTTCAAACGAAATGATTTTATGAGTTTGTTTATAAGCGCCGAAAACTTGAGCGATACATCTTACCAAAGTCATTTGAGTAGACTGAAATATGCTCCTGTAAATCTTTCAAATGGAAGAACAGGAGTTTATAATATGGGCCGAAATATCAGTGTAAAAATGATACTCAATATTTGAAATAGAAAGCTCACAGGAGAGAGACCTAGTAGAGATAATGAAATTTGATAGTTGTCATGGTTAAAACCCAAACTACTTCACTGATTTTTTTATAAATCACAAACTTGGTATTAACCTGCCTTCATCAAGCTTTTTCCTTAAAAATCGATTTTTTAACTACTTTTGAAATATTAAACTGCACTGTTGAGGAATTATGACCGAATACATTAATGAGATACTTAGGAAAGTCAATGCATGCATTGATTCTGATACTTTTATTGATGTTGAAAATCCTAAAGTTGAATTGAAAGACCTCGCTAGTGGCAAGGAGTGGACTTCACTTAAACAATCGATTTGTGCATTTCTAAATACTAAAGGTGGTTATATAATCTGTGGCATTAGAGAAAGAGAAAAAAAATATCGATTTACAGGATTTGATCGTAATAATGAGAGCAATTTGATTGAGTTGCAGTATACTATTTTCCAAGATGATAACGGTGTATTTGCTGATCTAACGGATTTTATTCAATTTGACTATTTGCCCTTCCGAGATGGTGAGGTTGCATTGATTACAATTTTCCCGATGAGTGATGATCTCAAATTTGTAAAATTTAAAGGACTATATTATGAAAGAATTTTAACCGGTGACCACGAAATTTCCCTTCCCCGAGTAAATCAACAAAAGGAGTACAAATTAGAAATTGAACATGCTAAAGAGTTAATCCCAGTTGAGGGCGCAGGAATTAGTGATTTAAGTCTCGATAAAATAAACCAGTTCGTCACTCTTCTTAATCAGTCTAGTCGAAAAGAAACATTAAAACCAAGTCTTGCTAAAGCAAACCAATTTTTAGATCATAGACATTTCTTAAAAAATGAAATGGTCACGACACTAGGCATGTTGGTTTGCGGTGAGAACCCATTTAGATTTTTAGAATATCGTACGGAAGTTGATTGCTATTATGATTCCTCAAGCTCAATTTCTAAAGACAAAAAGGAATTTCAAAACGATGTCCTGTCTTTAATGGACGACTCATTTCGATTCGTTTGGGGTCACATTCGCACAGGAAGGGTTACTGACGAAGGTGGGAAGACGGTGCCAGAATATCCAGAAGAATTAGTGCGAGAAATGATAAATAATGCACTTGCTCATCGGGATTATACAATAAATAAATTCGTTACTGTAAATGTTGAACCAGGCCAATATTTGCAAATTAAAAACCCGGGCGCCTTTAAAGAAAGGATTAAAGTGACAAACACAGAACATGAAATTCCTGTTCGTAGATTGATACCAGGGATTCCGGAAAGCAAGAATCCAAAATTAGCATCGGTTCTTAAAGTTTATGACAAAATTGAAAGTCAAGGAAGAGGCATGGCCTCATTGGTTACAGCGGCACTTGAAAATAAAATTGATTTGCCATTTTATGAATTGAAAGACGATGCTTCAATTAATTTAACAATACCTAGTGGTAAATTACTTGACGAAGAAAACGAAAGTTGGATTCATAGTTTTGATTATTACATTTCAAAAAAGTTAAAAACTCAGGTAACAACTGAACACAAACTAATACTTTCTTATTTTCGAAAATCAGAATTATTAAACAAACGTAGATTATATACCATACTTCTTTCTGAGAGTAACAATCATTTTACTGTTTTGGAACAGCTAAAAGACGCTGGACTGATTTACGAACACCCCAGTAGTACAGAAAATATTCCAGTGTTTTTACTTGACCGAGAGTTAATGAAAGCAAATTTTTCGGATGAACTTATGGCTTTGATTGGAAATGACTTTATAGTTTATGATTCTGTAACCAAACATATTCTAAACACCTTTTATCGATATACCAAATATAACGAGCAACCTGTGAAACCGGCTGTTATTACTGCAGAAATCTACTTCTTGGAATATGGCAAGACCATAGATCCTAAAAAATATGAGTCGCTCGGCAGAAAGCTTCGCGCAACATGTAGAAAACTTCATAGTATTGATATTTTAAAAAAACATTCAAAAGGAGGATATACACTAAATTTTAGTTATGTCTCTGGAAAATTATTTTAGCGTTGGTCAGTTTTCATCTAATCCCGTTTTCTTTCTCTTAAAATGATAAATTGGCTTATCCTTCAAATCGAAACTTTTGTTTCGCAGTTATAAATTGTTGGCACCTCAACTTCTTCCAGTTACCAACTCTTTACAATCAAATAATATGTCATTTATCAAGTTTGGACTTTATGATTTGCCCAAGGAATGCAATGCTCCACAACGATAGTTCAATATAAGGATAAGTCCATCTTAATAATTAATTGTGAAAAGCCAAATCCAAACACAAAATGCAACGCTTAATTTTTAAGTTTGTACTTTATTACATAGAATGTCATTTATAAAATTGGAGCAAGATACTTTAATCGATACCGCCGCACATGGTTCGCAGGCAGCGGTAGCCGATTCACAGTCGCGAGTGGTACGAAGTGTTTTCCGATTTAAGGATGAGGAAGAGCCCATCTCCCCAATTCGAGAAGATTCTATTGTGCAAACTTCAAAAGCACTGCAAGGTCCAAGAATTTTTGAAGGGCATTTGCTTCGTCCGCAACACCCTAATGCGCAACCACTCAGCAATGAAATTAGCGATTGGTTTACGATTGCCTTAATTGCCTTGGTCGCATTGTTTACCTGGTTTCGCTTTTTCTATTTTCGCATTTTCCGACAACTTTATACCGCGTATTATAACATCACAACGGCGAACCAAATTGTGCGCGATGAAAGCGTTTTGTTGCAAAGAGCATCCCTTATTTTATCGATCATTTCCTATATGCTGATGGGATTATACTTGTATCAAATCAGCGTTTATTTTCAATGGGATATGGGGATTTTGCAAGGCGGGCTCATCCGATTCGTCTTTTTATCGCTCGCCGTGGCCATCGCATATTCCGTAAAAATGATCTTTTTACGCTTCTTAAGCGGCGTTTTTGATCTCGAAAAACCCATCGCTTTGTACATCTTTAACATCTTCTTGATGATTATGATGATAGGGCTCTTGTTATTGCCAGTCAATATATTACTAGCTTATGGACCCCTTGAATTCAAGGCATGGACCATCTTCATTTCGATAGCAGTTATCTCCCTTCTGTTCCTCTATCGAATTTTTCGTGCCGTTGTCATTTGGCTGGGAATTTCGGGCTTCTCACTGTTTTATTTGTTTTTATACCTTTGCACATTCGAAATTGCCCCTTTACTGATCATCTGGAAACTGACCGGTATTTGAGGTGGATGCGAATGAAGTCTGGAAATTACCCCATTTAGCAAAGACCCTTGAAAGTAAAATCCATACTAGTAACACAGCCGAAGCCGGAGTCAGATAAGTCGCCTTATTATGATCTTGCGAAAAAGTACAATCTGAAGATTGATTTCAGACCATTCATTCATGTGGAAGGAATTCCCGCGAAGGATTTTCGTAAGGACAGAGTAAACATTCCTGATCATACCGCCGTCATTCTCACCAGCCGTCATGCTGCTGATCACTTCTTCCGTATTTGCGGCGAAATGCGCATTACGAATATGGAGGAGCTGAAATATTTTTGCATTTCCGAGTCAACAGCCTATTACTTGCAGAAGTACATCACCTATCGCAAACGTAAAATTTTTAGTGGCAAGACGAATATTAATGATCTTGTAGAAGTTTTAAAGAAACATAAAAAGGAAAAATTTCTATTGCCTTGTTCTGATATTGCTAAAGAGGAAACTTCGGATGCGCTTGCAACACAAGGATTCTCATTCACAAAAACAACAATTTACAAAACTGTTTGTTCTGACCTCAGCGATTTGGCAGATGTGAAATACGATATGTTGGTGTTCTTTAGTCCGGCCGGAATTATTTCCCTTTTCAAAAATTTCCCTGATTTCAAACAGAACACAACAATCATCGCCGCCTTCGGTTCTCAAACTGCCCAAGCGGTGGTGGATGCCGGTCTTCGTCTCGATATTCAAGCTCCCGTTCCCGAAGCTCCTTCTATGACGATGAGCATCGAGAACTACTTGAAAAAGAATAAGTAATCATATCTTCGACTCAGAATTATTGAGCCGCTCATCTTTCCTAACCTGGCCTCTTCTTTAAAAAATTTACCTCAACCCAGCCCGGTGGATGTCTACTAATCAACCTACCTTAAATACATTATCTGCCTTAGAACGCTTGAAAAGCACGAAGGTCTTGGATGCTTTATTTGTCGAGGGTAAAAGTTTGAGCGCCGGTCCGGTCCGTGTTCTATTTATGCATCAACCTTATGCAGATGATTTCCCGGTAAAAATGGCAGTAACAGCTCCGAAGAGAGCGATGAAATTTGCTCACGATCGTAACCGAATGAAACGTTTGATGCGAGAGGCTTATCGACTGAATAAGCATGCATTGATCACTTATTGCCACGAGAACAAAATGGGTCTGGCGCTATTGTTCATTTCCCGGTGCAATACACCCCTCGATTATCACGTTACGGAAGAGAAAATAATCCTACTTTTGAAAATCCTGATTCAGGAAAATGAAAAAACTGCTAAGTAAATTCTTCCTTGCTCTAATTGCATTTTATAAAAGTGCAATCTCACCGCTTATCGGACCTGCTTGTCGATATACACCCACGTGTTCGGAGTATAGTGCAGAAGCCATCAAAAAATACGGTCCGTTTAAGGGGGCATGGTTGACAATTAAAAGAATATTATCTTGTAATCCCTGGGGCGGACATGGTTATGATCCCGTTCCCTGATATTAAATTATGAAAGAAAAAATTGCTATTTATTTCCGTCGTTTCCGATTCTATGTTCTGGCTCTCGTTGCCGGTATCGGTTTGTACTCGTTCAGAAGTCCCGAAGAAAATTTCTTCGAGATCTCACGCAACCTTGATATTTTCTCTACGGTGTTGCGCGAACTCACCGTGTATTATGTAGATCCCACCGATCCTAAATTACTCGTTGAGGAATGTATCAACTCCATGCTTGAAAGCCTGGATCCCTACACACAATTTATTCCCGAGGAGGAAGCAGAAGATTATCGTTTCATCACTACCGGACAGTACGGAGGTATTGGTGCATTGATTGGACAGCGTGATGAAGATGTAATCATCACCGATCCTTACGAAGGTTTTCCTGCACAAAAATCAGGATTGCAAGCGGGTGATATCATTCGTGCGATCGATGAGAAAGCAGTGAAAGGAAAAAAGTACGATGAAATTTCTAAGATGTTAAAAGGTCAACCCAATACGCCCATCTCCATAAAGGTGGAACGTAAAGGTGAGTCGAATCCCATCAATTTAAAATTAGTGCGTGAAGAAATTACCATTAAGAACGTACCTTTTTACGGTGTTACGGATGATAACTTGGGGTATATACGTCTCGGTAGTTTTACTGACGATGCAGGACAAGAAGTGAAACATGCGGTGGAAGATTTGGTGAATAAACAAAAAGTGAAAGGTTTGATTTTAGATTTACGAGGCAATCCGGGAGGACTTCTAAACGAAGCCGTGAACATTGTGAATGTGTTTATCGATAAAGGCCAGGAAGTAGTAAGTACACGAGGTAAAGTGAAAGAGTGGGACAAGGTATATCGCTCTTTGAATCCTACTGTAGATACAAAAACGCCATTGGTGGTTTTAGTAAGTAGTGGTTCTGCATCAGCGGCAGAAATTGTGAGTGGTGCTTTGCAGGATATGGATCGTGCCGTGATTATCGGACAACGTACTTTTGGAAAAGGATTGGTACAAACAACACGTCCGCTTACTTACAATTCTCAATTGAAAATTACTACTGCAAAATATTACATTCCTTCGGGCAGATGTATTCAGGCGCTCGACTATACGCATCGCAATCCCGACGGAAGCGTAGGTAAAGTACCGGATTCTCTCATCTCCGAATTTAAAACCAAGATGGGAAGAAAGGTGTATGATGGTGGAGGAGTTAATCCGGATTATGTTACCGAATCGCCAAACATAAGTAGCATTTCCCGAGCACTCATCAACAATTATCTTTTCTTTGATTATGCCACCGAGTATAAAATTACACATGCTGCCATTGGCAATGTACGTAGCTTTTCTATTAGCGATGAAGAGTATGAGAAATTCATCAAATGGCAGAGTGATAAAAAATATGAGTACGTGACTGAAAGCGAGAAGATGTTAGAAGAGTTAAAATTAAAAGCTGAGAAAGAAAAATATTTTGAGCATATTAAAAAGGAGTATGAATCAGTGAAAAAATTATTGGCGCACGACAAAGCCACCGATCTTCGACTCAACAAAGAAGAAGTAAAACTAATTTTGGAAAACGAAATTGTATCTCGTTATTATTATCAGAACGGACGCATTGAATCCAGCTTCAACGATGACCCCGATATTCTTGCGGGAGTAAAAGCCTTAAAAGATCCATCCGTGTTTCAGGCCATGTTGAATCGCACGTATACTCCATAAGATTTTTTTTCTTCTCGAAAGTTTTTGCAAATTCTAAAAACATAGATTTATATACTGATGTGCGAAGCGTGCGTTTCAAAATTTACAATCCTTGATCGATGAATTCTTCCGTTCTTAAATTCCAAAAAGCGGGCGAGTACATCTTTTTATTCGGGCTCATCCTTAGTGCTTTTTCTTTGCCGCTTTGGAATTTAGGAATGAGCTTGGGTCAGTTTGTAATGGCGGGTGGATGGCTCATCGCAGGAAATTTAAAGGAACGTTTACAGAATGCTGGAAAGCAACCCGTCTTTTGGTTGTTGATTGCTTTATTTCTGATGCATGTATTGGGATTGTGGAACACCATCGATTTTAAATATGGATGGAAGGACATTCGGGTAAAGCTGCCTTTAC
>Ga0209284_10000216_pt1 | contig 91853 bp, 90 predicted proteins | sample FRY03_FD_187211 | JGI IMG/M metagenome (GOLD analysis project Ga0209284, IMG submission 187211) | Freshwater microbial communities from Lake Fryxell liftoff mats and glacier meltwater in Antarctica - FRY-03 (SPAdes) (version 2) | ecosystem: Environmental > Aquatic > Freshwater > Ice > Glacier... | reverse complement strand
GTTGGTGTAACTACAGGTGTTGGTGTGAAATCGGAAGTAGTTCCCGTAGCTGGATCCGAGTTGCTGCAACCTGTCTGACCTGGGCCAGACCATAGAACGATTGTTTGGGTATAGGTCGTATTTGTAGGCAAACCGGTTCGAGTTACAAAGCCCGGATTACCCTCACCGACAGCCAAGGTGGTTTGCCCGTTCACCATCATCGACCAAGATGCGACATTGAAGCCTTCCCACACCACAGTCAGCGAAGTGAGTGTGTTACTGCCGATCGTAGCTTCTTCTACGAATGCTGGGCAGATGTTGATATTTACAGGTGCAGGAACTGTTCCTGTTGAACAGGGAGTGCGAGTGATGTCGTTGTTTTCTAAGGTGATTGAGCCATTCGGGGCCATCAATCTTCCACTGACGTTAGCACCAGTCTTGGCATTAATACTTGTGTTTGCAAGAACGGTTCCGATTAAATTGGAGTTTGCTCCTAGCACTGCAGAACTTCCTATTTGCCAAAACACATTACAAACTGAGCCGCCATTGATCAAAGTAACAGAACTATTGTCCGCAGTTGTGAGGCCGGCTCCGGCTTTGAAAATAAATACTGCGTTCGGATTTCCACCAGCGTTTAGGGTCAAATTGCCAGTAATGCCGATTCCGGAAGCGGTGCCATAAACACCAGGAGTCAAGGTTCTACCACCGAGGTCGGTTGTAATCGCGCCCGTAGTGGTTTGACCAGCGGCATTGTTGTATGCCGCAAGTGTTGAATTTTTTGCAGCTAGCGCGGTTGCATTGGCAAGATGAACTTTTCCAAAAATAGTCGCTGAAATCATTCCGGTAAAAGTTCCAGTTGGAGATGTGGCAACATTACCATAAATCTTTGTGGTCCCAGTATTTGTGATACCAGCACCCGCTACAACAGCAAAACTATCTGCAGCACCGAGTGAAACCGATGTTGCTGCGCTGCCAGTTGGTGAACTAATAAAAAGTGCACCGGCGGTTGCCACGATTAATGTTATGGCGGCAAAAATACTTTTCGTCTTTCTAACTCTATTTTTATTCAATTTGATCCTCATTTAATTGCCTATTTGGAACTGCCCCAACTGATCGCGCCTCGTAGCGGTTTATCGATTTGGTAATGGAAATGTACACACAACAGTTCTGTAAAAAAGATTTTTAGTGGTCACTAAATTCTGTTGAGAGGTAGCGCTTATTAGGTTATGAGAGGTAGCCCCTAATGGTTTACCTATATTCGTTATCTATTTAAAGTCAATAGGGCTATCTTGACGAAGCACAGAAATATCCGCCAACCATAAATGAGGGAACTCCATGAGCGGTCACACCGAAAAGGTACAAACGCACGCAGAAAAAAGCAAAGAAATTGCGAAAGATGCTATTTCAGATATCGGGACAGAAATTAAAGCTGGAATCAAGGATTCGACTGAAAAGATTTCGGACAAGATGGAGGCAGTAAAGGCTGCTATCAAAGAGTAAGAAAATATTAGGAAAGGCAAGACACCCATCGAGGGTTAAGTTCCCTCTTTCATTTTCCGGAATGCAAGAGGGAACTACTCATTTAAAAACTGATGGTTGCCGTTCTTGTATACAGCAACGATTTGAATATCTTTCACTCTATGAATCGGTACCAAGAATGGATTTTTATTTAAAACGATGAAGTCCGCACGTTTGCCAACTTCGAGGGTGCCGAGTTTTGCTTCGAGACCAAATTGATAAGCCACCCCTAATGTGTATGCGCTAAATGCTTCGACCAGAGTTATTCGCTGTTGCTGCGACCACGAGTCAGCTCCTTCGAATTCCTCCCGGTGAACCGGCACCGCAACACCTCGTAACGGAACCTCACTAGTTACTGGCCAATCACTGCCAAAGGAAATATTTGCACCGGAATCAATGACATCACGTATTTGGTACTGCCGATTGTTTCGTTCGCTTCCGATGCGCGGCTCGATCAACACTTTATTCATCGGATCCAGATACATCCAGAGTGGCTGAAAATTACAAATCACTCCCAGCTCGCGAATTCTAGGAAGGTCTACTGGATCTATCAGCTGCGCATGGACTAGCACTGGTCGATTGCTAACGTTGGCGTTTTGAAAAGTGTCGAGTGCCTGTCGAATCGCTCCATCACCGATTGCATGAACATGAATCTGAAATCCAAGTTCGTCGCAACCCTTTACCGCTGCCAGTAATTCATTATCGTTCCAAATCTTTAATCCGTACGAATTCGGTTGATCTAAGTAGGGCTGCAAAAGGTATGCGGTACCGGCTGAAAGGGCACCATCGGCTAAAAATTTTACAGAATTTGCAGTGAGAATTTCACCAGTAAAACGGGATCGTTGCGCTGACAATTTACTCAATTGTTCACGCCAATTTTCCGGCGTAATCAAGAACGCTAAATCGATGTCGACGTGTAAAGCGCCAACCTTTTCGGCCTCGAAATACGCATCAACCATCACGGGCTCAACCCAGGAATCCGCGGCGTAGGTAATTCCTGCGTTCAGCATTCGTTTGGTCGCCCAATCAAGTGCGGAAATGTCTTGGGCGATTGTTCGAGCTGGAATATGTCGAGTAATTAATCCGATAGCCGCGGGTTCACGCAGCGTTCCTTGCGGGGTTCGGTCAAAGTTGCGTGCGATGGTTCCGCCATCTGGGTCGGGCGTCTGCTTGCTGATCTGTGCGATTTCAAGTGCTTTGCTGTTCACCCAAATGGTGTGATGATCGGAAGCGTGCAATATAACGGGGCGATCATTGACCGCCTCATCCAGACAATGCGCCGTGAAAAGCCCACCTTCAATCAAGGATGCTTCATATGCACCACCAACGATCCACTCCGCCGTCGGATTTTCAGAGGCGAACTTCGCGACCTCGGCGACAATTTCTTTGATCGAAAATAATCCGGTCACTCGCGGCCCCTGTGACTCACGACCGGCAAATAAAGGATGCGCGTGCCCATCGCCAAATGCTGGAATAATGAAGTAATCTGAATCAAATACTTCTTTTTCATCGAAGTTATCGGCGATCTCCGAACCTACGGCGATGATGTACCCGTCTTCAACCAGTAGGCCGGTGAATGCCGTGGCTGTTCCAGCAAAACATGGAGCCCCGGCGTATAGCTTCTTCATCTAGATCAGGGTACTAGTATCAAGTGCCTGATGTAGAGCTCCCCTGCGGAGTGAGGTTTACTGCAACATAAAGATATGCGGTTTCTATATGACATTCCCAATTTCCCGAAATAGGCTACTTTTATTGCATGAAGATCTGGCTTCGATTTCAGAGCGTGACCCTAAAATGAAAGCTCTCTACAAAAGCGAGAGTGGTCCCGGTCTTAATCTGGTTGAACGCCCGGAGCCAATTCCAGAAATAGGTGAAGTCAAGATTCGTGTTATTCGTACTGGAATTTGTGGAACCGACTTGCATATCGACTCATGGGATGCATGGGCGGCAAAGAATGTTGATGCCCCGCTGATTCCGGGCCATGAGTTTTCGGGTGAAGTTGTGGAAATTGGTGCAGCGGTGAGTTCGGTTTCAGTCGGCGCTTTGGTCTCGGGTGAGGGCCATATCGTGTGTGGTCTCTGCCGAAATTGCCGGGCAGGTCGACGTCATCTTTGTATGAATACTTCAAGCATCGGCGTTAATCGTGACGGCGCTTTTGCCGAATATGTCGTAATCCCGGAAAGCAATATTTGGCAGCATGCAATTGGCACAGATCCGGATTTGGCAGCAATATTTGATCCCCTTGGCAACGCCGTTCATACCGCGCTCTCGTTTCCGCTGGTTGGTGAGGATGTCTTGATTACGGGTGCTGGGCCCATTGGATTGATGGCGGCGAAAGTGGCCCGCCATGTCGGGGCTCGATTCATCGTCATCACAGATGTGAACGAGTCGCGCTTAGCCTTGGCTCGAAAAATGGGAGTTGATCAGGCAGTCAATGTTGCTTCATCAACTGTAAAAAGTGCGCAGCAGGATTTAGGTATGAGAGAAGGTTTTGATGTGGCCTTTGAGATGAGCGGCTCCAAGGATGCCTTGCCCGATATTCTAAATAACTTGGGACACGGTGGGCGGATCGCAATGCTTGGTTTACCAAGTAATCCGATACCCATTGACTGGGCCAAAGTAGTAAGTCACATGATTACGATTAAAGGAATTTATGGTCGAGAGATGTTCGAGACTTGGTATGCCATGAATGCAATGATTCAGACCGGCCTTGACCTTTCTGAGGTCATCACTGATCGCTTTAAAGCCGATGACTGGGCCGATGCTTTTGCGCTTGCTCGATCCGGGGCTAGCGGAAAAATAATTCTTGATTGGATGTGAGAGTTAAAGCCATGTACAGCGTAATTAAAGAGCAGTTGCGATCAACGCTCTCGCAGATTCAAGCAGCGGGTCTGTATAAGGATGAACGCAAGTTGGAAACGGCGCAGCAACGACTGGTTCGGATCGACAACCTGGAACTTCTAAACTTTTGCTCCAATAATTATTTAGGCTTTGCCAACCATCCTCGGATAATTGCAGCTGCAAAAACAGCATTAGATGAAGTGGGATTTGGGATGGCAAGTGTGCGCTTTATCTGTGGCACACAGACCGGCCATATTGAATTGGAAAATAGGCTTTCAGAATTTCTTGACAAAGAGGCAACCATTTTGTTCCCGTCCTGTTTTGATGCCAACGGCGGAATTTTCGAAGTGCTCCTTAGTGAGGGCGATGCGGTGATTTCGGACGAATTAAATCATGCTTCGATTATCGACGGTATTCGTCTCTGCAAGGCGGAGAGATTTCGATATAAAAACCGCGATATGGAAGATCTCGAGCGAGAATTAATTCTGGCCGAAAGTGCGCGCAGACGGCTGATTGTTACCGATGGCGTATTTTCTATGGATGGCTCCTTCGCACCCCTGGATGAAATTTGTTCGTTGGCCGAAAAGTACGATGCGCTGGTGATGGTGGATGATTCCCATGCAGTTGGATTCATCGGTCCCACCGGGGCCGGAACTCCAGAAATGTTTGGCGTCTCCGACCGGGTTGACATACTTTCTGGAACACTTGGGAAGGCGCTGGGAGGAGCTTCCGGCGGATACATCAGTTCGCATCAGGAAATCGTGGACCTCTTGCGACAACGCGCCAGACCGTACCTGTTTTCGAATTCAATCCCGCCAGCGGTTGTTGCGGGATCTTTAGCCGCCTTAGATTTAGTGACCGCAGGAAGTGCACAACGAAACACAATTGCTCGAAATTCGCTTCGTTTTCGGGAAGCCATGACAGATGCTGGGTTCACCCTCCTACCGGGGGAGCATGCAATTGTTCCCGTCATGTTCACGGATGAACACGACGCAGCACGGGTCTCTGAAAAATTGTTAGATCTTGGAATATACGTAATCGCCTTTTCCTATCCGGTAGTTCCGCTTGGTAAGCCAAGAATTAGAGTTCAAATTTCTGCCGCCCACACGGATGCGGATATTGATAAGTGCGTAAATGCTTTTATCGCTGCCCGATGAGGTTTAGCCTTATGCTGTTTGCGTGAGCATTCACATGGAGGCAGTAAGACACACCCCGACCGAGAACTTCTTTGGAATCCTCACCGGCTGTTATCTAGCTGCGCTCGGAATATATTTCATGAAAGCTGGCGGAGTCGTTACTGGCGGAACCGCGGGCATTGCCCTGCTTTTAACTTATGCGACTTCGTACAATTTTGGAGTGATCTACTTTGCAATCAGCATACCTTTTATCACAATAGCGGTTTGGAAAAAAGGCTGGTCATTCTCGCTAAAAACGCTAGCCTCAATCGCGGTCGTTGGTTGGTTTGAGGCTTTAAATAAGCACTTTCTTGGCGACCTACAACTAAATCCTTACTACGCCGCTATTGGTGGAAATATTCTCTGTGCGATTGGTTTGCTAGCGCTCTTTCGCCACTCATCTAGTCTCGGGGGTGTAAATATCTTGGCTTTGTTGGCACAAGAGAGATTGGGCATAAGGGCTGGTTATGCCCAACTCAGTATGGACTCGGTAGTCATGCTGCTTTCGTTGACCAGCGTGTCAGCTAGGGAAGTTGGGATCTCTGTAATTGGAGTAATTGTTTTGAACCTAAGCCTGGCGATGAACCATCGGCCCGGCAGATACCAGGGGTTCTAAAAGTTCAGTACTGGTCCAGAGTGTTCTTTAGTCGATAAAAATTCCTACTATCCGGAACAAATGGCATAATTGCAAGTGCAACCTTCGACTCGCTTAGCTTCGGTACAAGCGCATCCACATTTAGTACACATCCTTCTTCCATTCTCTTAGGTATACCCTCGAGCTGAGAATATTAATTGGAGTATTTTTTATATTGTTTCTATTGCTTTTTTAGTCTTGCAAAGTGAGAACACGCGGTCAATGGCTACTTCCAGTTTTAAACCGAATGAGAGATGGCACTTATGCGCCACCAAGTTCTACAAGTTTCGGATCTGACAATTTTGATTGTGACTATATGTGTCCAAACTCAAAGCATGGATCATTCCTTCCAGAATATTCGCAATCGATAGGCAATGTCTCTTTACCATCATCAAACCCATCAGGGCGAGGAAGAGCTGCATCCTTTCGGATGATTCGTTGAATAATCGGCCGAGTAAATCTAAGCTTTTATTACACCCATCAGAAAATCGAAAATTAATATGGCGAAATTTGGTACAAATTGTGGAGTGTGACTACCACTTTTTATTACCCAATTTTCTACTTTTGACCCATTCGGGCAGCGATATTTAATTACCGTGGTTTCGGCGCCCGGCAAACTCCTTTCAAGATCGACTTTGCTAGTGCGCCCTTTGCCGGTACAGGAGTCGTACTTTTTCCAAAAATTTACCGCGCTCTGAGCGCTGTCATATTTAGCCCCCGCAATCACGCCGCCATCGATCAAAATTACGGCATCGGCGCTCCCATGAATATGCAAAACACTTACCGGTGCTTTGGGTTTGCATCCTTGTCCATCGAAATTCATCGCTCCTGCAATTACGACAATCCCAGCAATTTCACTTGATTCATCACATGCTAATCGATAGGACATAAAACCACCGTTGGAGTGCCCAATTAAGTAGATTCGTTTCTGGTCCACCGAGTATTTTTTACTTATTTCTTTAATTAATGAGAGTAAATAGGACACATCATTAACGTTTGTTTTTTCAAAATCACAACACGCGGACGCAGCGTTCCAAAATTGACTCCCATTAGAATCCTTAGTGCCATCTACCACAACGTAAACCACCCCACGTTTACGAGCTTCATTAGCTAATTTCAGATACGACTCCTGCCTAGCTCCTGCGCCTCCATATCCGTGGATTGAAATCAGTATGGGTGCGAGTTTTTGACTCGTAGCTGGTAAGTAAGCAATCGCGGGCCGCTTGCCTCCAATAACTAATTGTGATGGTGCGGCTTGAGCCTGTAGCGGGATGGTGGCAATGAGGAAGGAAAAAGTTATCAGCAAGATCGTTATTGTTTTCTTTTTTTGCATACTAAATCTTCGTTAGATTCGAGGGTAAATTATTGCATTCAATAGCGGGGGTGGTTCCGTGTCGCCCGTTCATAAAAATGATTCTATAGGCATAAAGAAATTAATTCATTCTACGATCACAAGCGGCTCTGCTATTAGTGGATCAGGCGTTGCACCAATACGGTTGCTTTGTTCTCTTTGAAGGAGATGAACCGGTTGAATTTGTTTCGTGTACCGACGAGTTTGCCGACGAATCCTCGTGGGTACAGATAACGCACGATCTCTGATAGCAGTGAAAAGTATTTGGTTGATCGAGAGCGCGTAACCTTTGATTCATTTTGGCTACCGAAAACTTCGTTCGTAAGTGGACCGTACTGGGATCGAACCAGTGACCCCCACAATGTCAATGTGGTGCTCTACCGCTGAGCCAACGATCCGGGTGTCAGAACTATACAACAGTGCCTTATCTGTCGAAGTCATCCTCGACACGCTCAATATCATCTTCCCCAAAGTAGGTGCCAGTTTGAATTTCGACAAATACCAATTCGTCAACACCGGCGTTTCCGATTCGGTGTAATTGACCAATATTTATATCTACAGTCTCACCGGCAACTTTTGTGAAAGTTTCGCCATCCAAAACGACAGCAGCGGTCCCAGAAACGATGAACCAATGTTCGGCCCGCTTTTGATGACGTTGATAGGAAAGGCGGTTTCCGGATTTTACATAAATACATTTAACCTTGTGAAACTGACTATCTTGCAAAACTTCATAATGACCCCAAGGCCGGGTAGCTTCATCGTTGTTCATGTCAGCTCCTAACAGGTTGGCGGTAACACCATAACGAAGTACTGGAGGTCGGGACGGGATTTGAACCCGTGTAGAGGGATTTGCAGTCCCTTGCCTGGCCACTCGGCCACCCGACCATAGAAATATCGCCGCTCAAAAAGAATCTTTGGCAAGAGTTCATTTAAAGGGCGACCATCAGAGCGGACGACCGGGTTCGAACCGGCGACCTGAACCTTGGCAAGGTTCCGCGCTACCAACTGCGCTACGTCCGCGAAGGGCGTAAATCTATCGCAGGAAAGCCCCAAGCGCCAAAGTCAAAGAGATTTGGTTAACGTTGGCCTGTGTCAGTAGTGGAGATCGTGCCAAGTTTTTGGATGGGTGGGCTTCGAGCTACCGATCTGATCGAGATCTCGCATGATTTTGACTGCTTAGCAGATGGTGGTTTTTGGGCGGTACTGCTCACCTTCGAGGGTAATTTTACCGCGGCAAAGTTTGCCAAGGTTGAAGAGTCAGTTTTTCCGGTATCTGATTGGGATCCATTGTCGGGTCCTTGGCGCAGTTCTTTTAGCAAAAATGAGTACATGGATTACGTCGAAAGAGTTCGCTCCGCAATTGCCGATGGTTGGGTTTATCAAGTAAACGCTTGTCGCGTGCTTCACAACAACTCGGATGTCAGATCACTTGGAGGACTATTTACCCAAATCTTAAAAAATAATCCGGCCCCATGGGCAAGTTATTTAGAGCTTCCTGGCCTAAATATTGCATCTGCCTCACCTGAACTATTTCTATTACGTAATGGATCGAGCATTCGTACTTCTCCAATAAAAGGAACGCTAAGTACTGACAAAACGACCTTCGGCCTAAAGGATAGGGCTGAAAATGTGATGATCGTAGATTTAATGCGAAATGATTTGGGGCAAATTTGCAAAAGCGGAAGCATAGAAGTTCCGCGACTACTTTCAACTGAAGATCATCCAGGCTTGCAACATTTGGTCTCGGATATTGAAGGTGAACTGTTGGCCGGAATCTCTTGGAATCGTATCCTGACCGCGCTTTCGCCGCCGGGATCTGTTAGTGGGGCGCCTAAATTTTCGGCACTGAAGATGATCGCCGAAAATGAAAATCCGCGTGGTCCATACTGCGGCGTATTGGGTTGGGTGCAGGGGGATAAGTGTTCACTTTCGGTAGCGATTAGAAGTTTTTGGTTAGATCAGGGGGTGAACTTTGGAACTGGCGCTGGCATAACTTGGAGTAGCGATGCTAAGCAAGAGTGGGAGGAAACGGTGCTAAAGGCTAATCGTTTGATCGCCATTGCCGAGGGGCGTTTGCTATGAAAGTAATTGTTAATGGGGAATTGGTCGATATCGACAAGAGTGGCATCAATGAGAAAGGTTGGCTTATTGGCAATGGGATATTCGAAAGTATTAAGACGGTAGATGGCCTGCCCTGGGCACTTTCGCGACATATGCGAAGAGCGATCAATACTGCAATTAGCATTGGTTTGAAACTTCCTCCCGAAGATTTTGTACGACAATCACTTAAACTTCTTTTGACCCAAGAGCACCATCCGCGAGGTTTTATCCGACTCTCATTTGCCGCAAATGGTAAATGGGCGGCGGTGCATTTACCATACGTGGAAATTTCGGCGCCGGCGAAGTTGCTGACATATCCGCAAGCCCTAGTTATTGATCGCAAACCGATCAAAAGCTACCCATACACCCATCGACTTGAAATTTTGGATGCGGTAAAAAAGCGCGGTTATGACGAGGCAATCGTTACCAATGGTGATGGCAAGGTGTGCGAGGGGGCGGTGACCAACTTGCTATTAAAAATAGAAGATCAGTGGATAACGCCACCGCTAAGTGACGGGGTGTTGCCTGGGGTAGTAAGAGCCTTGGTGATTGAAAATTGTGGGGTCAAGGTGCGATCAATTGAGATTTTCGAGATCGTAAATATCGAATCAGCTTTTTTGCTTAGCAGTCTGCGAATTGCACAGCCCGTTGCTGCAATTGATGGCCGCGAATTAATGCAATCAAATGAATTTCGGCTGGAAATAGCCGCGATGGCGCTTCGGAGTTCGGTAGGCTAGCAATATGTCGGAAATCGTGATCACAGTTGATGGCGTGCAACGATCGGTTGCCGCCGATCAACGCCCAACCCATTTCTTTGCTGATAATAAAGAGATTGTAGTTTGTCGAATCAATGGCAGTCTAAAGGATTTGTGGACTGAACTCGCTGATGGCGATCTGATTGAAGGCGTAACTGTTTCCTCACCCGATGGGCTGGCGGTGCTTCGCCACTCAACTGCGCACGTGATGGCGCAAGCGGTACAAGGGATTTATGCAAACACTAAATTAGGAATAGGTCCACCCATTAAAGATGGCTTTTATTATGACTTTGATCCAGAAAATACTTTCAATCCGGATGATTTAGTAAAGATTGAAACTGCAATGCGCAAGATTATCAAGGAAGGTCAACGTTTTCGGCGTCGTGTGATAACTGAAGCCGATGCACTTGTTGAACTTGCACACGAGCCATACAAATGCGAATTGATTGGAATTAAGGGCGCAGCTGGTGAAGAAGCCGCAGTTGAAGTTGGCGGCGCCGAACTTTCGATTTATGACAATTTAGGACGCGATGGAAATCCCGTCTGGAGTGATCTATGCCGTGGTCCCCACCTACCATCAACCAAGCAGATACCGGCTTTTAAGTTAATGCGAACTGCTGCTGCATATTGGCGTGGCTCAGAGAAAAATCCAATGTTGCAAAGAATTTATGGAACCGCCTGGTCTTCCCAAGATGAACTCAATGCCTACCTAGAACTTTTAATTGAAGTTGAGAAGCGCGATCATCGCCGACTTGGTACAGAGTTGGATCTTTTTTCATTTCCAGAAGAGATTGGCGCTGGCCTCGCGGTGTTTCATCCAAAAGGTGGAGTCGTGCGCCGGGCGATGGAGGATTACTCCCGACAGCGCCATGAAGAAGAAGGCTACGAATTTGTTTACTCCCCGCATTTGACCAAGGCGGCGCTCTTTGAGACTTCGGGACACTTGCAATGGTATGCCGATGGCATGTATCCGCCCATGATTATGGATGAGGAGTACAACGCCGATGGCACCATAAAGCGGGCCGGCCAGCAGTATTACATGAAGCCCATGAACTGCCCGTTCCACAATCTGATTTACAAAGCACGAGGTCGCTCTTATCGGGAATTGCCACTTCGTTTATTTGAATTTGGCTCGGTGTATCGCTATGAAAAGTCGGGTGTTTTACATGGACTCACCCGCGCCCGTGGATTTACTCAGGATGATGCCCATATTTACTGTACTAAAGCGCAAATGGTGGGTGAACTCGATTCACTTCTAACCTTTGTTCTTAATCTCTTACGCGATTATGGCTTAACTGATTTTTATCTAGAACTGTCTACTAAAAATGAAGAGAAGTTTGTGGGCGAAGATGCAGATTGGATGGAAGCGACAGAAGCGCTGCGCAAAGCAGCAACTGCACAAAATTTGGAACTGGTGCTAGACGAGGGTGGCGCAGCGTTCTATGGTCCGAAGATTTCGGTCCAAGTGAAAGATGCAATTGGCCGTACCTGGCAGATGTCTACGATTCAAGTGGATTTTCAGTTGCCGCAACGTTTTGAACTTGAGTATTCGGCCAATGATGGCACGCGCCAACGTCCAGTGATGATTCACCGAGCATTGTTTGGTTCGATCGAACGTTTTTTTGGAGTGCTTACCGAACATTACAGTGGCGCTTTCCCGCCATGGTTGGCGCCGGTTCAGGCAATTGGAATTCCAGTAGCGGACACCTTTGCCGATTACTTGGGAGAGGTAATACAAGAGATGCGCAAAGCCGGTATTCGCGCAGAATTAGATGCCTCTGATGATCGCATGCAGAAGAAGGTTCGTAACGCGCAAATGCAAAAAATTCCATTTATGGTTATTGTCGGCGAAGAAGATCAATTAGCTGGCGCGGTTTCATTTCGTTACCGTAACGGCGAGCAAAAAAATGGAATTCCGATTCAAGCTGCCATCGCGGAAATCAAAAAGTCGGTCGTAGAACGCACCCAGGTATAGCTAATGAGTGATGAAATCAGTGGCGCAGGTATACCAGATAACTGGCAACGGTTGTGGGCTCCGCACCGACTTGACTATTTGCGGGGCGAGAATCGACCGCTTGCCGGAAACGATGCAAGCTGTCCTTTCTGTGAAATTCCAGCAAAATCTGATGAAGTTGGATTAATTGTCCACCGCGGAACTTCGGCTTATGTCGTAATGAATCTATACCCATACAACCCGGGTCACTTATTAGTGTGTGCCTTTAGGCATGTGGCGGATTTTACCGATTTAACAAAAGCCGAACGCGATGAGATTTCGGCGCTAACTGCGCATGCGATGTTGACGGTTCGAAAGGTTTCGGCCCCTGCCGGTTTTAACCTAGGTATGAATCAAGGTGCAATTTCGGGGGCCGGCGTTGCCGCTCATATTCATCAGCATCTAGTGCCCAGATGGAGTGGTGACGCAAATTTCATGCCGATTATCGGACAAACGCGGGTGCTGCCGCAGTTGCTACAACTTACTCGGCACGAGATCGCTGCCGCTTGGTAGTTAAGGGGTTAGTTGTTTAATTAGATCCAAAACCTTATCCACGCCGATTCCTTTTTCCAACCACAGTGGGATCGCCGGAAATTGCAAGCCAGCGGCAAATGCATCCGCCCCACCTGCTTCCAACTTTTCCAAATACTCATCACGAAACTCTTGAACTAGGGTTTGATGTTCAGCTTCACTCATATGTGACGAAGCTGGATTGGTTGAATAATCAAAGATCATCAAATCACTCAAGGAGATTAGCGCGATCGGCAAGCCTTTTTCATCATGCAAGACAAGGAACGGGGTAAGTATCTGATCAAAAACACGGTTAGCCAGCATTACTGCATCATCAAAATCGGCCTCCGATTGTTCCAAATGTGTGACTACAACCAATCTTGGAAGTTGAAACTCATCTAAGGCCTGCCACAATTCAATGGTTTTTTGATCTATCCCGGTACCCGGATTGATTACGAAGATTGCTAAATCACTCGAACTTTGGGCGCTTTCCGAATAGGTACCCCCAAAAGCTTGCGCCACGCTGACTGGATCGGCGCTTTCATGTCCATAGACATGGATACCTAGCTCGGTGATTTGAGATTGCACCGACTCAGCCTACGATGTCCCTTGATGATTAGTGCAAAATTGAAGCCGGCGGTTACGAGAGTTATCACACCAGTAGCCGTTGCCGCCCTGCGTCTTGGGATCTCACCAAATGCGGTTACTTGGACAGGTGCATTCTCGGTGGTCGTTGCCGCGCTTTACTTCTACCCACGCGGTGATTTGTTAACTGGGACGCTCATCATTTGTGTGGCGGCTTTAAGTGATCTTTTTGATGGAACCATGGCGCGAATTTCTCAGCAAGGTTCTAGCCGATGGGGTGAGTTTCTGGATTCCACAATTGACCGAATAACTGATTCGGCAATTTTGATTGGCGTCTGCATCTACCTTATTGGCAAAAATGATTCATTAGCTTATGTTGTAATTGCGACGTTAGTAACTGGAATGTTGGTTCCATATATTCGTGCCAAAGCCGAGTCCCTTGGAATTGCATGCAGCGGTGGATTGGCAAAGCGTCCGGAGAGATTAGTGATTTCGCTGACAGCGATTGGTTTTGATGGTTTAGGAGTTCCATTTGTCCTAGCAGGCGGAGTTTGGCTGCTTGCAATATTCGGTAGTTTTACCGTCATACAGCGATTGATTATTGTTAGAAAAGCAGTTTGATTATTAAAGGCAATTTGGTGGCGTATGCCTACTTTGCCGGTTGGCGAATCCTGCGTTGGTTACCAGAAAATACGAGTTATCGATTGGCCAACAAAGTCGCAGACTTCTTGGTCAAACGAAATGGAAAAAGTGTGGCACGACTCCGAGGTAATTTAGCAAGAACCCAATCGGTTATCACTCCGTTAGCGCTAGATCTACTATTAGTTGCGGCGATGCGCTCTTATCTGCGTTACTGGGTGGACACTTTTAGATTTCCAGATTGGTCGGCCGAACGTGTTCTAGAAACCGTTTCGGTTACAAATGAACATCTACTTATGGATGCGGTGTCCGCCAAAACTGGCGTAATTGTTGTGCTTCCGCATGCCGGAAATTGGGATCATGCCGGAGCTTACTTTTGTGCCAAGGGGGTCCGCCTTGTAACGGTGGCCGAACGCCTTAAACCTGAAAAACTATTCCAGAAATTTTTGAGTTTTCGAGAAGCAATGGGGATGGAGGTTTTGCCGCTAGATGGTCGGGTATTGGGCACGCTGGCGCAGCGATTGCGGCAAGGTCACTTAGTTGCTTTGGTTGCCGACCGAGATCTCTCTCGGTCTGGTATCGATGTTGAATTCTTTAATGCACCTTCGCGAATGCCAGCTGGACCAGCTTTACTTGCCCTAAAAACAGGTGCGCCGTTAATATCAGCCTTTGTCTCGTATACCGAAAGTGGCATACATATTGATTTTAATAATGTGATTATTCCGATCGAAGGAGATGATTCGGAAAAAGTTCGCGCCATTGTTCAGTCGACTGCGCGGCATTTCGAGGCCGGCATTTCCCGATATCCGCAGGATTGGCACATGCTGCAACGAATTTGGACCGATGGTGATTTTGTGGAACGCATCTGATGTTTATGCGGTCGCTAAAGATTGGGATTGTATGTCCCTATAGTTGGGATACGCCGGGTGGGGTTGGAAATCACATCCGTGATTTGGCCGAGTTCTTAATTTCGGCGGGGCACGATGTTTCAGTTCTCGCTCCAGTAAACGATGAGTACCAGCTACCGTCATATGTCGTGAACGCTGGGAAGCCCATATCAATTCCTTACAACGGTGCCGTTGCTCGTATTCTCTTTGGTCCGGTTGCATTTGCCCGCGTTCGTCAGTGGATTTCTAGTGGCGATTTTGATTTGTTGCACCTGCACGAACCTGCGATTCCTTCCATTGCCTTGCTTGCCTGTTGGGCCGCCGATGGTCCTATGGTTGGAACCTTCCATGCAGCGGCTAAACACCAAAAAATAATCTTTGCCATTGGTCCTATTTTGGAACCGGCAATTGAAAAGTTATCAGCTCGAATTGCAGTTTCCGAAGCTGCACGTTTGACCCTTACCAATCACTTAGATACCGATGCGGTTGTCATTCCAAATGGAATCTATGCCTCCCACTATGCCCACGGCATCGCGCAAACCAAATGGCAAGGAAATACCATCGGATTTATTGGCCGATTTGAAGAGCCACGAAAAGGTTTAAGTCTGCTGATTGCTGCGTTACCCGCAATTGCCGCATTTGCACCCGATGTAAAGGTTTTTGTTGCTGGCCCAGGGGACCCTTCCGAAATTTTGAAAGAGATTGACCCGCAATTTCGTCACCATTTTGAGTTCTTAGGTAAAATCACAGAGGAGGAAAAGAAGGATTTCATGTCATCTGTTGCGCTTTATGTGGCACCTAATACTGGCGGTGAATCCTTTGGCATTATTTTGGCGGAAGCTTTAGCAGGTGGTGCTTGTGTAGTGGCCAGCGACATCCCTGCTTTTGCTGATCTCTTGGGTCAAGGTCGATATGGCGCCTTGTTCCCATCCGAAAATTCAACGGAACTAGCCAAAGTTATTATCGAATTGTTGCAGGATTGCGATAAGCGACTGAAATTGGCAGTGGCCGGCAAGCTCCGTGCGCAAAAGTTTGATTGGAAAGTAGTTGCTGAGCAAATCTATTCCGTATACGAAATGTCAATTGTTGGAAGTGAAAAAGTTAAACTGGCATCAGATACCCGTTCCTGGAACCGATTCTTATCTAAGGAGGATAAGCAATGAGATATTGGGTGCTATCGGTTTTCCTGCTTTTGATTTCATTGTGGTATCTGTCTTTCATGGCCAGTCGTTTGGATCGCTTACATCATAGAGTCGAAACTAGTTGGGCTAATTTAGATGCGTTATTACAAAAGCGGGCAGCGGTAGCGCTAGAAATAGCTCACAGCGATATTGCAGATCCGGCCTCCTCAATGTTGCTTACCAGTGCGGCATATCAAGCCCGTGATGCGCAAATCCAAAATCGTTCGCAAGCCGAAAGTGGTTTATCTGGCGCCCTTGGTCTACTGCTAGAAGATGCCCGCCACTTGGAAACGGCGGCAGACAATGCTTTACTAACTGAACTATCAGCGTTGACCGACAAGATTCGGGTAGCGATTGCCATGCACACCGAAGCTGTCTCCCGTACACAGATGGTGCGCAAGAAGGCCATCGTTCGCACCTTCCGGCTAGCTGGTAGTGCGCCATTACCTGTGACTTACGAATTTGAAGCCGATGTTCTCTAGCCGGTCGTTGCTGGTATTGATTTCATCAGCTGTGGTTCTTACAAGCTGTGCGCAAATTCAAAAAGTTTTACCAGAAGAAAAGCCCGCTAAAGTAATTAGCACTAACATCCTGAGTGGGAGAGTAGGCGAAAACGGGCCGGTACTGGTGGTAAAGATTGATGACACACGATCAGCACGCCCGCAAATTGGAATTGAATATGCAGATGTGGTTTACATTGAACAAGTCGAAGGCGGGCTAACCCGTTTAGCGGCAGTGTTTTCTTCCCGCTTTCCGCAACGCATTGGTCCAGTGCGAAGTGCACGGATCTCCGATATCGATATCATGTCGCAATATGGAAGAGTCGGCTTTGCCTATAGTGGAGCCCAACGGAAACTACTTCCAGTCATAGCCGCAGCCAATCTACAAGATATCGGTGCAAACCGGCTTGGCTCAACTATTTACACTACCGATCCAAATCGGAGGCGACCATATGCCATGGTGCTACGAGCTGATTTATTGCTAGAAAAAATATCCGAAAATGGTTACGCCATTGATACTGCCAAAAATATTGGTTTCGTGTTCGCAAAGGAACAGATCGGCGGGGTCGATACCGAAAAAGTTGTTATGAATTGGCCAGGTTCAACTTATTCGGCCAAATGGTCACAACAAGAAGAACGCTGGCTCCTTACCCATGACGGGGTCATTAATTCGGCCGAGTCTGGAGTTGTTCTTGGACCGACAACTTTAATTGTGCAAATAGTGACCATAACCGACTCTGGATATGGCGATAAATTTGGGGGAGTAACGCCACTTTCGGAAACTATAGGAAGTGGCAAGGCTTACGTTTTGCGTAATGGTAAGAGGTTCTTAACTACTTGGAATCGAGCTTTTGCTGACTCAGGTACTACCTTTACTTTGAGCGATGGAACCCAAATGAAGTTTGCACCGGGGCAGGTATGGGTCGCATTAATTGACCAAGAGCCTGTTTTCACCTCGCCGCCAGTGGCCAAGACAAAGTAGTATTAACTCCTATCTTTCGATCGAAGCGGAGAATTTTTAAATGGCTGAAGTAACTGGCACGGGTCGCGTCAAGCGCGGAATGGCGGAAATGCTAAAGGGTGGCGTCATCATGGATGTTGTCAACGTTGAGCAAGCCAAGATTGCCGAAGATGCTGGGGCCGTAGCGGTAATGGCGTTAGAGCGGGTGCCGGCCGACATTCGCGCACAAGGTGGAGTTGCCCGCATGTCGGATCCAGACATGATTGAAAAAATTCAAGCCGCGGTTTCGATTCCAGTCATGGCAAAAGCTCGGATTGGTCATTTTGTGGAAGCCCAGGTTTTGCAGTCATTGGGCGTTGATTACATCGACGAATCAGAGGTTTTAACCCCGGCTGATTATGAAAATCACATCGACAAGTGGGATTTCACTATTCCATTTGTTTGTGGGGCGACAAATCTAGGAGAAGCGCTGCGACGCATTAACGAAGGTGCGGCGATGATTCGCTCAAAGGGTGAAGCTGGCACTGGTGATGTATCAAATGCCATGCAACATATGCGAAAGATCGGGGGCGAGATTCGTCGTCTCTCTTCTCTGCGCGAAGACGAACTCTATGTTGCAGCGAAGGAATTGCAAGCACCTTATGATTTAGTGAAGGAAGTTGCCCAAACTGGCAAACTGCCGGTAGTTCTTTTCACGGCCGGTGGCATCGCCACCCCGGCAGATGCAGCGCTGATGATGGCGATGGGGGCAGATGGTGTCTTTGTCGGATCTGGCATTTTCAAATCTGGAAATCCTGCCTTGCGGGCGGCGGCATGTGTTAAAGCAACAACATTTTGGGATGATCCAAAGGTAGTTGCTGATGCCTCCCGAGGATTGGGAGAAGCCATGGTCGGAATTAACGTGGCCGATCTACCGGCCCCGCACCGACTCTCTGAACGCGGTTGGTAACTCCGTAAACGATGAAGGTTGGTGTGCTGGCACTGCAAGGTGATGTTCGCGAACATGTGAGCGCACTTATTGCTTGCGGGGTCGATCCAATCTCAGTCCGTCGAGTATCTGAGTTGGATGCGGTCGATGCTCTCGTTCTACCAGGGGGAGAATCAACCACAATTGCGCAACTTTCTGAAGTATTTGGCATCTTTAACGACATCAAGGGTCGCATCAACAAAGGTATGCCGGTGTTTGGTTCTTGTGCTGGAATGATTTTGTTAGCAGATGAAATCCTAGATGCTAAGCAAGGACAAAAAACTTTCGGTGGCCTAGACATCACCGTTCGGCGCAATGCGTTCGGACGCCAAGTTGATTCCTTCGAATCAGATATCGAATTCAAAGATGGCGCAACTCAACTTATTAGCGCCGTCTTTATTCGCGCCCCTTGGGTAGAACGAGTCGGTCCGAAAGTGCAAGTCTTGGCATCGGTTGGAACACACGCAGTTGCGGTTCGTTCCAAAAGTTTATTTGCAACATCTTTTCACCCGGAATTAACTGGTAATCACCGAATTCATCGCTACTTTATTGAGGAAGTAGCCCGTCCGGTGCTGGAACAGGTAAAGTAGAGCCATAACTTTTAGGCAGATTGAAATAGAGGTGCGCTCATGTCCGGCCATTCCAAATGGGCGACCACCAAACATAAGAAGGCGATAATTGATAGTCGCCGGGCAAAGGTATTTGCCAAACAAATTCGTGCAATCGAGGTTGCAGCTCGTGATGGCGGAGCCGATATGGATGGAAATCCAACCTTATTTGAAGCGGTCGCCAAAGCTAAGAAATCCTCCATGCCATCGGACAATATAGAACGTGCAATCAAACGTGGTGCTGGCTTAGAGGCTGGCGCAAAAGAGTGGATCACAATCATGTACGAGGGATATGGTCCAAACGGAGTTGCAATTATGATCGAATGTCTATCAGATAATCGCAATCGTTCAGCTTCAGAGGTAAAGGTTGCCGTCACTAGAAATGGTGGATCGATGGCCGACTTAGGTTCGGTTTCTTACTTGTTTAATCGCAAGGGTGTCATCATCGTCAAAAAGGATGGCGCACTAACGGAGGACTCAATTTTAGAAGCTGTGCTAGAAGCTGGGGCCGAAGAGGTTAATGATCTGGGCGAAGCTTTTGAAATCGTGAGCGATCCAGTTGATTTACTCCCGGTCCGGCAAGCCTTGCAGAGCGCCGGAATCGATTATGAATCAGCGGATTCCTCATTTCTGCCAACCATGAGCATCCCGCTCGATGCCGAAGGGGCAACTAAGGTTTTTGAACTCATTGATGCCATTGAGGAACTCGATGATGTGCAAAATGTTTATAGTAACTTCGATGTTTCGGATGAGGTCATGGCGAGCCTCGAATAAGGATGTGCACCGCAACCTTAGGCTTGAACACCAAACTGATTTAGGAAAGCATGAGGATCACAATGAGAGTTTTGGGGGTAGACCCAGGTCTGACTCGCTGTGGCATTGGAATTGTTGAAGGCGCAATCGGCAAACCCTTAGCGCTCATCGATGTTGGTGTGATCCTGACTGGTATCGATTTGCCGTTAGAACAACGCTTACTGGATCTCGATAGACAACTTTCGGAATGGGTCAATCTTTGTAACCCCGATGTTATTGCGGTGGAGCGAGTTTTTTCGCAGCATAATGTGAAAACGGTGATGGGAACCGGTCAGGCTGCGGGTATCGCCTTACTGATAGCGGCTAAAGCCGGCATCCCGGTCATGATGCACACGCCATCTGAGGTCAAGGCTGCGATAACTGGCAGCGGTCGGGCCAACAAAGTTCAAGTCGCAACAATGGTGCAAAAATTACTGAATCTGGAAAGTATCCCAAAGCAAGTCGATGCGACAGATGCGCTGGCCTTAGCCATTTGTCACATTTGGCGGGGCGGGGCTAACGCTAAAATTGCGCAAGCGCTAGCTGCCGAAAAATCACGGCTCAAGAAGTTGGGTACCTAATGATCTCACTATTGACCGGAACGATTCGCTCGATCGCTACCGATAGGGTGGTGGTGGAAGTTGGTGGTTTCGGGTTGTCAGTGGTTGTGACCCCACGAACGGGTGCGCAATTAACCCTTGGTTCGCAACTGCAGTTGTTTACTTCTCTAGTCGTGCGGGAAGATTCTTTAACTCTTTTTGGTTTTGTCACTGAAGAAGCCCGCACTCTTTTTGAATTAGTGCAAACAGTTTCTGGAATTGGGCCAAAGGTTGCGATGTCGATTGTTGGTGCCATGTCACCAACTGATTTGGCACGTGCAATCGCGCAGGAAGAGATTGCGACAATCGAAAAAGTGCCAGGTATTGGTCGGAAGGGCGCCCAGCGTTTAATCCTAGAACTCAAAGGAAAGTTGAGTGATCTGTCGCAGGGGCAGAGTTATCAGGGACATCAACCGGCGTGGCGGGAACAATTAACTAGTGCCCTGGTTTCACTTGGTTTTTCACCGAAAGAGTCCGATGCCGCCATCTCGGCAGTCGTTACGCAATTACTTAGCGATGGAGTTGAAATCACGACATCTGATTTGAGTGAGTTGCTGAAGCTGGCTTTGGCAAGTGGAAAGAGCTCACGTGGCTGAGGATCGGTTAGTAACCCCCCACATCAAAGGTGAAGAGTCTGCGCTAGAGCAGGCACTTCGGCCGAAAACGCTGAATGATTTCATTGGGCAGCAGCGGGTGCGCGATCAAATTGATGTGCTGTTGACTGCGGCCAGACATCGAAATTCACCAGCTGATCACATCTTATTATCTGGTCCACCCGGTTTAGGCAAGACAACACTTGCCCTTATTTTGGCTAGTGAGATGGCGGCACCAATTCGAATAACCAGCGGTCCAGCAATAACCCACGCCGGAGATCTAGCGGCAATTTTGTCATCTTTAAATGAAGGTGAAATTTTATTTCTAGATGAGATTCATCGACTGCCACGACCAGCGGAAGAACTTTTGTACTTAGCCATGGAGGATTTCCGAGTTGATATTGTTGTTGGTAAGGGACCTGGCGCTACTGCAATCCCGCTGGCGCTACCGCACTTTACTTTGGTTGGTGCAACTACCCGGGCCGGTCTTTTGCCTAGCCCCTTGCGCGACCGGTTTGGTTTTACGGCATACCTTGATTTTTATAACGAGAAAGATATTGCGCAAGTGATTACGCGCAGCGCACAACTTCTAAAAATTGTCATCGACACCGATGCAATTGAAGAGGTTTCTGGTCGGTCGCGCGGAACCCCACGTATTGCGAATCGGCTATTGCGTCGAGTTCGAGATTTCGGACAAGTTCGAGGTAGTGCCAAGATCTCGTTGAGCGATGCCCGGGCCGCGCTTGCGATGTACGAAGTAGATGAACTAGGGCTAGATCGGCTTGATCGTGCAGTTTTGGTTGCACTTGTTGAGCGATTTAATGGAGGACCAGTTGGCCTTTCCACCCTTGCGATTGCCGTTGGCGAAGAGATTGAGACTGTGGAATCGGTAGCCGAACCCTTTTTGGTACGAAATGGTTTTATGGCCCGAACTCCGCGCGGTCGAGTAGCGACCGCCCAGGGGTGGCGCCACATAGGACGAACGCCACCTTCGGAAATTTCTACGCTTTTCGACTTACCTGCCGCAGACGCCTAGACTCTGCGGTTATGTCTACAACTAATAAGTCGGTAAAGACCACTTCGCGCCCGGTTCGTTCTTTGGCGATTCTCGGTTTGGCGCTGATCGCCATGACCAGCCTGGTTTTCTTTCAGGATACGACCTCGCTTCGGTTAGGGCTAGATCTTCGCGGTGGAACATCGGTCACCTTGCAACCACGAATTGCACCTGGCGATGAAGGCAAAGTAACGAATGAAGCAATTGATCAAGCGGTTGCAATTATTCGACAGCGTGTTAACTCATTAGGTGTGGCTGAGTCTGAGGTTGCCGCACAAGGTAGTGGTACCAATCGTCAGATTGTGATTTCGGTTCCAGGGGATACTGGCCGCAGAGTTGTTGAACTAGTTGGACAAACGGCAGAGCTTCGTTTTCGCCAAGTTCTAGCATCAGCTTCCGGTGTACCAGCGGCAGCTGATGCGGCTGCCACACCCAATGTGGGAGTTACCGCAGATGTGAATGCTAAGTTTGCCGCACTTGATTGTACGAAGTTAGAAAATCTTCAGGGCGGTGGCACTGATTCACCCGGCGACACGATTGTCGGTTGTGATCGCGCCGGATTAACTAAATATATTTTGGCACCGGCTGAAGTTCTTGGTCGTCAAATTTCAAAAGCATCAGCCGGTCTGGATACCCAAGGTGGAAGCGCTTGGTTTGTCAGCCTTACCTTTAACAATGAAGGCACAAAAGCTTTTGGTGCTCTTACTGCTCGAGTAACAACTTTGCCGGAACCAACCAATCAGGTTGCGATCGTGCTGGATGGTTTAGTAGTTTCATCACCGCGCATCACTGAAGCAATTCCTTCCGGAACTGCGCAAATTACTGGCAGCTTTACCCAGTTGGAGTCGCAAGATCTGGCCAATGTTTTGAAGTACGGTGCTTTGCCGCTGGCATTTGATCGTGGTGAGGTGCAACAAGTTTCACCAACGCTGGGAGCTGACCAACTTAACGCCGGATTACTAGCAGGTGCATTGGGCCTTGGTTTAGTTGTGATCTTCACACTTTTGTATTACCGAGCACTTGGATTTGTCACCGTAGGATCCTTAGCGGTCGCAGGAATAATGCTCTACTTGCTGTTCTTGCTGCTTGGAGAATGGATTGGATTCACCCTCACTTTGGCGGGTATTGCCGGTGCGATCGTTGCCATCGGTGTCACAGCTGACTCATTCATCGTCTACTTTGAACGGGTTCGAGATGAAATGAGAGAAGGTCGCTCACTTCGCACCGCAGTTGAGACCGGGTGGGTACGCGCGCGAAGAACAATTTTGGTGGCGGACTTTGTCTCGCTGATCGCTGCCGTGCTGCTTTACTTCTTTGCCGTTGGCGGCGTCCGCGGATTTGCATTTACCTTGGGACTGATAACGTTAATCGACCTCATTATTATTTTTGTCTTCACCAAGCCTTGCCTAGTTCTGGTCTCTCGTTTCAAATTCTTCACTTCCGGTCATCCATTATCTGGTTTCTCGAGCAAAAGTCTCGGATTACTAATTTCGAAGGAGGCATAACCATGTCCAAGTTTTCTGGTCTTGGCGGCCGTCTTTATCGCGGTGAAACCTCAGTTGATTTCATCGGTAAGCGTCGTCGTTGGTATGCAATCTCGGGACTGCTTGTGTTGGCATCTATTGCCGCCCTAGCGCTTCAGGGATTGCATTTGGGAATCGAATTTAAAGGTGGCTCTTCTTTCACCGTTTCCACTCAGAGCCCATCGGTAGAACAAGCCCGCAGTGCGGTTTCGGCAACTGGAGTTTCCGGAGAGCTCATCGTCCAAATTGTTGGCGATGACAAGGTGCGAGTGCAAACCGGAGCCTTAGATACCGCGGCCAATAATGCAGTTCAGGATGCACTAGCAGCTAGCTTTGGTGTCGATGTTGGAACTATTGACACGCAAATCATTGGACCATCCTGGGGCAAGGAGATTACTCGGAAAGCACTTTATGGTTTGTTCGGGTTCCTGATTGTTGTAATGCTTTACCTCTCCATGGCACTTGAGCCTAAGATGGCAGTTGCTGGCGTTGCAGCGGTGGTGCACGATGTTTTCATCACCGTTGGTATTTACGCATTAGTTGGATTTGATGTAACTCCGGCGACGGTTATTGGTTTTCTAACCATCTTAGGTTATTCACTTTATGACACAGTTGTTGTCTTTGATAAGGTGCGAGAAAATACTAAGTCAATTACTTCAACCTCCACTAGGACATATTCGCAAGCGGTCAATTTGGCGGTTAATCAGACAATCGTTCGTTCCACCAATACCTCGATCGTGGCACTGTTGCCAGTGGGCGCAATTCTTTTTGTTGGCGCAGGGTTGCTCGGTGCTGGAACCTTAAAAGATCTTGCGCTGTCCTTGTTCATTGGCCTGATAGTTGGAACCTACTCTTCAATCTTTATCGCTCCACCAATTTTGGCCAGCTTGCGCGAAAAGGAGCCAGCCATGCAGGCTTTGGCTAAGCGGGTAGCGGCGCGAACAGGTGTAACAACTGCATCCGTTTCTACCGCTCCGGTCGTATCGGTTAATGGACGCGGCCCACGTAACCAGCCAAAGCGTAAGGGTCGTAAGTAGGGTTTTCTGTGGATACTTTGATAGCACCAGTAATCAGTGCGCTCAGAGAGAATCATTCCGAGGTAAATTCGGACGAGGTCTCCCGAGCTTTTGCGGTGGCGTGTTCTGCGCACGAAGGTCAGTTTCGCAAATCAGGTGAGGCCTACATTACCCATCCAGTTGCGGTCGCCATCATCCTGGCCGAACTGGGTTTGAACCCGGCAACGGTTATTGCCGCACTGCTCCACGACACAGTAGAAGACACTAAGTACTCGCTGAGTCAGCTGCGGACTGATTTCGGTGATGAGATCGCCGACTTAGTGGATGGAGTTACTAAGTTAGACAAACTCACTTACGGGCCAACCGCTGAAGCGGAGACAGTTCGTAAAATGGTCATTGCGATGTCCCGAGATATAAGAGTATTAGTGATCAAACTAGCGGATCGACTTCACAACGCCCGTACCTGGAGTTTTGTGGCACCCGAGAGCGCCGAACGAAAAGCGCGTGAGACCTTGGATATCTATGCACCACTGGCCCATCGACTAGGGATGAACGCCATGAAGTGGGAGTTAGAAGATCTCTCCTTCGAGGTTTTGGAGCCAAAGAAGTTTGAGGAAATTTCCCGCTTAGTGGCAGAACGTTCACCCGCCAGAGATGCGTTAACACAAGGTGCTATTGAAACGGTCCAGGAAGATCTTGCAAAAGATAAGATCGAAGCAACTGTTACTGGACGAAAAAAACATTTCTTTTCAGTTTACCAAAAGATGGTAGTGCGTGGCCGCGAATTTAATGACATTTATGATTTGGTTGGTATCCGAGTTCTGGTCAATGATGTGCGAGATTGTTATGCAGTTTTAGGATCCATCCATGCCCGCTGGAGTCCGGTGCCTGGACGATTTAAAGATTACATCGCGATGCCAAAGTTTAATCTTTACCAATCGCTGCACACCACCGTTATCGGTCCAACCGGCAAAGCAATTGAAATTCAAATTCGAACCTATGACATGCATGCGCGAGCAGAGTTTGGTATCGCGGCACACTGGAAGTACAAGCAAGGCCCGGAAACCCCAAACTCCTCGCCGGAGTTATTATGGCTGCGACAACTGCATGAATGGCAGAAAGAAACCGAGGATCCGTCTGAGTTTCTAGAGGCGCTTCGCTTTGATTTAGGTTCACCGGAAGTTTTCGTTTTTACCCCAAAAGGTAGCGTCGTTGCTCTACCTGGGGGATCTACCCCTGTTGATTTTGCTTTTTCGGTTCACACCGATGTCGGCCTTAGATGTGCTGGCGCTAAGGTGAATGGCCGACTTATGCCGCTGGAGTCAAGACTCAATAACGGCGATGTTGTGGAAATCCTTACTAATAAGAGCGAGAGTGCCGGACCAAGCCGGGATTGGCTCAACTTCGTAAAAAGTCCCCGGGCTAGATCAAAGATTAAGGCCTGGTTTAGCAAGGAGCGACGAGAAGAGGCAGTTGATGCTGGACGAGAATCTATAGCCCGGCAAATGCGAAAAGCTGGTCTGCCGCTTCAAAAAATATTTGCTGGGCATTCCTTACTTGAACTCGCTCACGATCTTAGATACTCCGATATCGATGGACTCTATTCGGCGGTAGGGGACGGACATGTCTCGGCAGCCTCCATTATCGATAAATTAGTTGCAGCCCTGGCAGCCGAAGACTCGCACCCCGAACCCACCATGGATGTGTTTCCTATTCGGGCACCGACCACTCGTCGTTCCAGCAATGCTGTCGATGTAGCGGGCGCTGATGATGTAATGGTCAAGCTAGCGCGTTGCTGCACGCCGGTTCCGGGTGATGCGATTATGGGTTTCATAACCAAGGGCAGTGGCGTATCAATTCATCGCGCCGATTGCACCAACGCTAAAGATCTACAAAAGCATCAAAATGACCGGGTAGTAAATGTCACTTGGCGTCTCGGAGCTGCCTCAATCTTCTTAGTAAATATTCAGGTAGAGGCGCTAGATCGGGCTTCCTTGTTGGCCGATGTAACTCGTACCTTGTCGGAACAGCATGTCAATATTTTAAGTGCCTCCGTTAGCACCTCAAAGGATCGAACCGCTTTTTCCCGTTTCACCTTTGAGATGGCTGATGCCACCCATCTAGATTCAGTTCTTGGTGCGGTGCGTGGAATCGAAGGCGTTTACGATGTCTACCGAACCACTAATAATTAATTAGTTAAATTCAGCCAAGCCCTTTTGCGCTTCGGCTAGCCAAACTTTTCTAGCTTCTGCGGATTCTGTTGCTTCAGTTGCTTTTTTTGTGTTTCCATTTGCAGTAGATTTTTCGGCAACCTTTTCATAACTTGCAATTGATGCGGTGAGTTGAGCAACCACTTCTTGCGCCCGCTTTTTAGCAGCCGGGTCAGTCTTTCGCCAATTTTCGGCCTCCGCGGTTTTAACAGCGGATTCAACCACTAAAACACGGGCGTCAAAGGCGGCCCGCTTATCGCGATGAGTCATGCCAATTTTTTCCCAAAGACGTAACTGTTCATTAAGCGCTGTGCGTGCCGCTTTCACATCACTAATCGGAAGAACAGCTTCGATCAGAACAAGCAACTCTTCCCGCTTGACCAGGTTTGCCGCCATTGTGAGATCACGCTTTTCTAAATCGTCATTTTTTGCTTGGAAGAATTGATCTTGTGACACTTTGAAGCGGGTCCAAAGTTTTGCATCATCACTCTTCTTTCCTCGCCCAGCTGCCTTCCATTGATCCATCAAAACTTTATAGCGTTTTGCGGTTGGAACCCAGTCCCTCGATGTTGCAATTTTTTCAGCTTCTTCCACAATTATTGCCTTGGCATCTGAAACCACAGATTGCGTTGCTTCTAGCGCCGCAAAGTGAGTGCGGCGTCGTTTATCAAATTTATTTCGGGAAGATGAAAAGCGCTTCCACAAATCGGCATCGACTTTTTTGTCTAGCCGTGGCGCTGCTTTCCATTCATCCAATAGCACCTTGAGTCGATCGCCGGTTGTTTTCCAGCTTTCAGATGGGGCGAGAGATTCCGCTTCGGCGACAATTTTTTCTTTTTCAACAATAATTTGGTCGAGGCGAGCAGCCTTAGCCGCGTTTTCGGAAGCTTTCTTAACTTCATAGGCCTCTCGATGGCCCTCAATAAGTGGCTCGATTTGTTCAACTGATGCAGCCAGTGCTTCAAGATCGCCCACACCATTTAACTCTTTTACTTGGTCGCGCAACTTTTTAACTGCAACATAAGCATCGGATGGAACCATCGCACCGCTTTTGATGCGAGCCGCGAGTAAGGCAACTTCAGAGGCTAAAACTTCAAACTTTCGGACAAAGTAGGCCAAAGCCTCTTCTGGGCTCTTGCCTGGGTAGGACCCAACTGCGATCTCGCCTTGTGTTGTTCTAACAAAAACTGTTCCATCTTCGCCAACTCGGCCAAAGGCGGAAGGATCCCCAATCAGTGCACTTGCCGGACTGGCCTGAGGTGGAAAATTCATATCTGTCATGAGCATGATCCTTTCAGCGCGTTGTTCCTGCAGAACTTCGCTATGTGTGGGGCGATGCGTAGAAGTTGTCAGCTTGCTAAGCGTGGGTTTACGGTCTATCCAGTGGTAAAAGGTACCCTATCCGCGTGAGCGTTAATTGCTCACTAATCTGAGCGTTTGAAGGGGTCAGCTAGATGCTAATCGACTCGTTTGTAGCCCCGATGTTTGCCACCAACTGTTGGGTGCTGGCTAGCGGACCGGGGACCGAGTGTGTGGTGATTGATCCAGGGATGCCAGATGTAACGCAACAATTAGCTGAACTCTTAGGTAAACACCGCCTGCATCCGGTTGCAGTGATAGCTACGCATGGCCACCTAGACCACACCTTCTCGATTCGGGCGGTTGCAGATGGGTACCAGATTCCTACCTACATTCACAGCCAAGATCGTCCATTTCTAACCCATCCGGAAGATCTACTCGGAGCTGAGTTTGTAGCAACATTGTCCGGAATGAGTTTTTCGGAGCCGGCAGATGTGCGCGAACTTCGAAACGGGGAGGTTGTGGAAATGGTTGGTCTCTCCTTTCGCGCGATTCACGCTCCTGGACACACCAGGGGTTCATTGATGTTTGAGGTAGCAGATGAGGTATTAATCAGCGGGGATGTGCTCTTTGCTGGCGCGATCGGACGTACCGATTTACCAACTGGTTCTGCCCAAGAAATGGAACAAACACTACGAAAGAAGGTGCTTCCCTTGAGCGATCACTTAAGAGTTTTGCCTGGACATGGCCCGGAAACAACAATGGCACAAGAAAAAAAGAGTAACCCGTATCTCAAGAGTTTGGTAGGTCGCTACTAATGGCAGGTCAAAGAGTACAAGCACCCAAAGGTGTTAGTGAGTATGTCCCAAGTCGTTCCAGGGCCTTTGAATTTGTCCGAGAAAACCTAATAGCTCCGGCAAAGTTGGCTGGGTATCAATTAATAGAACTTCCAGTTTTTGAGGATACTGATTTATTCAAACGGGGTGTTGGTGAATCTACAGATGTCGTTTCAAAGGAGATGTACACCTTTTTGGATCGCGGTGGTCGCTCGCTAACTCTGCGCCCGGAAGGAACGGCTGGAGTGATGCGCGCCGTAATTGAACATGGACTAGATCGTGGACAACTTCCAGTAAAGGTTTGGTACTCCGGCCAATTCTTTCGAGCAGAACGTCCACAGGCTGGGCGCTACCGGCAGTTTTATCAAGTCGGGATAGAGGCGATTGGCTTAAATGATCCCGCAATTGATGCCGAAGTAATTGCAATCGCCGATGCAGGCTTTCGCGCCCTGGGTCTAACGAAGTATCGTTTGGAGTTGACTTCATTGGGCGATGCCCAGTCGCGCGCTGCCCATCGCGTTGATTTGCAAAGATTTATTGAAAAGTTGGATCTGGATGAGGCTACCGCGTCCCGGGCAAAAATAAATCCACTCCGCTTGTTTGATGATAAGCGGGAAGAGTTAAAGACAATGATGGGGGATGCACCATTACTTATTGATTATTTGAATGATAGTTCAAGTCTGCAATTCGAGCAGGTCAAAAAATACTTAGCTGACTTGGGTATTGAGTATGTTCTCAATCCAAAAATGGTCCGTGGCCTTGATTACTACACTGGAACAACTTTTGAGTTTGTACACGATTTACTAGGCGCACAATCTGGAATCGGCGGCGGTGGAAGATACGACGGGTTGATGGAACAACTTGGCGGACAATCACTTTCTGGAATTGGCTTTGGTTTGGGAGTGGATCGGGCACTACTGGCCGCCGAAGCTGAAGGTGTTATTGCATTGGATTCATTTGTCTCTGATTTATTTCTCATTCCATTGGGGGAGCACGCCAAGTCCCAAGCGTTAATGATTGCCACTCAACTTCGCCAGGCTGGCAAAGTTGTGGAACTCGCCTTTGGTGATCGGGCCCTTAAAGGTGCGATGAAGGCCGCTGATAAGGCTGGGGCCAAATATGTGGTTGTGTTGGGAGATGCCGAGATTTCCAGCGGTACGGTGGAGTTGAAAGAGATGAAAACTGGACATACTTCATCAGTTAAGATTGATGCCTTGCTCCAATCGATATAAAACTTGGAACACTATAAAATATAAGGAGTAATACCCTAAATGTTGCGCACACATGATGCCGGATCCCTTCGTAACTCCCATGCTGGCCAGACAGTCACTTTGGCGGGTTGGGTATCACGTCGTCGAGATCACGGTGGGGTTGCCTTCATTGATTTAAGAGATGCTTCGGGTTCGGTACAGGTTGTAATCCGCGATGAAAAAATGGCGGGTGTTTTGCGAGCCGAATGGTGCCTACTAATTACGGGTGAAGTAATTACTCGCCCTGATGGTAATGCTAATAAAAGTATTCCAACAGGTGAAATAGAAGTAATGGGAGATACCGTTGTTGTGCTCTCCGAATCCGCACCTTTGCCATTCCCGATTGATAGCGGGGATGACTCAGAGATCAATGAAGAGGTTCGTCTTAAGTATCGCTACTTAGATTTGCGTCGAGAAAAACCGGCACACAATCTGCGAGTACGTTCCAAAGTCACCTCCACAATTCGCCGAGTGATGGAGGAGGAGGCTTTTCTTGAAATTGAAACGCCTTATCTGACCCGTTCTACACCGGAGGGCGCCCGTGATTTCTTAGTACCGGTTCGTTTGCAACCGGGTAGTTGGTATGCGCTGCCACAGTCGCCGCAACTTTTTAAGCAACTTCTTATGGTTGCCGGCATGGAAAAGTATTATCAAATTGCACGTTGTTTCCGGGATGAGGATTTTCGAGCCGATCGCCAACCCGAGTTCACGCAGTTAGATATTGAGATGTCATTTATCGACCAAGAAGACATTTTGTCTTTGGCAGAACGAGTTGTGGCTCGAGTCTGGAAAGAGGTGCTTAATTACGACCTTACTTTGCCGCTGCGGCGAATGACATACGCCGACGCTATGAATAATTATGGTTCTGACAAACCTGATCTTCGCTTTGAAAACCGGCTGGTTGATCTGACCAAATTTTTCGCAGAAACACCTTTTAGAGTATTTCAGGCCCCATATGTGGGCGCCGTCCTAATGCCAGGGGGAGCAGCATCACCCCGACGTGAACTCGATGGTTGGCAGGATTGGGCAAAGGCCCGAGGTGCAAAAGGTCTGGCATATATTCTTGTAAATGAGGATGGGAGCCTTGGCGGTCCAGTTTCAAAAAATATATCAGAGAAAGAGAGTGCCGGAATCATTAGCGCCGCTGGTGCCAAAGTAGGAGATGCCATCTTCTTCGCAGCTGGCGAAGCAAGGGCTGCACTTAGCTTGCTGGGAGCGGTCCGATTGGAGATTGGGAAACGCTGCGGCTTAATCCCTGATGACAAGTGGGAGTTTTTATGGGTGGTAGACGCGCCGATGTTTGAACCAACCGACAATGGCGGCTGGACCGCAGTTCACCATCCATTTACCGGACCAAAACCTGAGTTCAAAGAGAGTTTTAAATCAAATCCAGCCGATGCTTTGGCGTACGCGTATGACATCGTTCTGAATGGAACCGAACTTGGTGGCGGATCTATTCGTATCCACGATCGCAATACCCAAAAGGATGTTTTTTCAGTTATTGGTTTAAGTGATGAAGAAGCAATGAGCAAGTTTGGCTTTCTCCTGGAGGCTTTCACCTACGGCCCGCCACCACACGGTGGAATCGCGATTGGTTTAGATCGTGTCTGTGCGCTATTAACTGGGTCAGATTCAATCCGAGAAGTGATTGCATTCCCTAAAACTGCAAGCGGAGGGGATCCACTAACTGGTGCGCCTACTCCGATTACCACCGTGCAACGCAAAGAGAGTGGAATTGACTGGGTTGCGCCAGTAAAAATAGGCGAAGACAAGTAACTCTCGGGTAGGGTGAGGGCATGGGACCAGGTGGAGTGGCAACAATTATCGCCGCATCATCGCTTGCGGTGATCGCGATCGCGATCGCTTACGTAGTTGTTCGGGTAGGTCGGCTAATTGATGAGGCCAAAATCTCGCTCAAGACGCTCACGGAGGAAACCAGCCCGTTGATAAATGAGGTTCACACAACAGTAACTTTGGTCAATGGGCCCTTGCATAGCATTAATCGAATCACTAAAAATGCCGAAGAGATCTCTTCTAAGTTTGTGGATGCAACCGCTGATTTTATGAATAAAAATAGTGCCGCAGTAAAGGTCGCCGGTGCACTTTTGTCTGCTGCCCAAATGAGTAAAGGCCGTGCTAAAAAGAAGAAGGCTGAGTAATTTTCAAAAGTGGAGTCTGCTGAAATCCATTCGCGCTGGCTGCGCTTTTTTGAATCTGATAACCGACAAGGCTTAACTCACACGGTTGTGCCTTCAGCCTCTTTGATCGCCGATGATCCAAATCTTCTGCTCGTTAATGCTGGCATGGTTCCGTTCAAGCCGTACTTTTTGGGAGAGGTTACTCCGCCTTACAAAAGAGCCACATCAGTTCAAAAATGTGTCCGTACCCTGGATATTGATGAGGTAGGTAAAACCACACGTCATGCCTCGTTTTTTCAAATGTGTGGCAACTTTTCTTTCGGTGATTATTTTAAGGAAGGCGCAATTGCCCTGGCCTGGGAGTTATTAACCAGACCGATCGCCGATGGTGGGTATGGCTTTCCAGAGGAAAAGTTATGGGTTACCGTCTATTTAGATGATGATGAAGCTGCAAATATTTGGCACAAGCAAATAGGTATTCCTTTAGAGCGAATTCAACGCCGTGGTATGAGCGATAACTATTGGTCAATGGGCGTACCTGGTCCATGTGGCCCATGCTCGGAAATTTATTTTGATCGGGGTCCGACTTATGGAGTCGAGGGTGGGCCAGTCGCCGACGAGAATCGTTATCTGGAAGTATGGAACTTGGTTTTCATGCAAAATGAACGCGGAGCTGGAGATGGTAAAGATGGGTATCCAATTCTTGGTGAATTGCCAGCAAAGAGCATCGATACTGGGCTTGGGCTAGAACGCACCGCTGCCTTGTTGCAAGGTGTTGAGAATATTTACGAAATTGATACAACGATCCAAATTCTAAATCGTGCCGTGCAATTAACTGGCATTAAGTACGGTGCTTCCGAAAAATCAGACATTTCACTTCGGGTAATTGCAGATCATGCTCGAACATCGGCGGTGCTGATCGGGGATGGGATTACCCCGGGTAATGAAGGTCGGGGGTATGTACTTCGCCGCATGATGCGCCGAACAATTCGCAATATGCGCCTCTTGGGCTCATTGGAGCCAATCATGTCGGAGCTAACGGTGGCGGCTATCGATGCAATGGGGCCGCAGTACCCGGAATTAATTAGTGATAAGAATCGAATACTGGCGGTAAGTGTGGCTGAGGAAGAAAGTTTCTTACAGACGTTAAAGAGTGGGACCCAGATCTTTGATCTTGCGGTACTTACTTTAAAAAAGAATGAGAGTAGCTCGCTACCAGGTGCGGATGTTTTTAAACTCCACGACACTTATGGCTTCCCTTTTGATCTAACTTTAGAAATGGCGCGAGAAGAGGGCCTTTCAGTTGATGAAGATGGCTTCCGAAGGTTGATGAACGAGCAAAGGGATCGAGCTCGGGCCGATGCAAAGGTTAAGAAATCGGGACATACTGATGTTTCGGTTTATCGAGCTATTGCCGATAAGAATGGCAAGAGTGAGTTTCTTGGCTACACCCACGAATTTTCCGAAGCAAAGTTGATTGGGATTGTCGTAGCTGGAGTTGGTGTTCCATCCGCAAATCAAGGTGATGAAGTAGAGATCGTGTTAAATCAGACCCCTTTTTACGCAGAGGGTGGCGGCCAACTAGCTGACGGTGGTCTAATCACCTTAAGTAATGGTTCAGTTGTGGTAATTGATGATGTACAAACGCCGGTGCCTGGTGTCTTTGTACACCGGGGTCGAGTGCAAAATGGCAGCATTGAAGTTGGCGCTGAGGTGCTGGCGGAAATTGACACTGAGCGTCGGCATGCGATTTCACGTGCACACACCGCAACCCACATGGTTCACAAAGCTTTTCGAGAAATTTTGGGCGAGACGGCGACGCAAGCTGGCTCAGAAAACTCGCCTGGGCGTTTCCGCTTTGATTTCCCAGCAATCGGTTCAGTTCCGGCGAGTGTGCTTAGCGATGTGGAAGCCCGCGTAAATACCTTGCTGCTAGATAACCTAGAAGTTACCGCCGAAAGTATGAGCCAAGTGCAGGCGAAGGAAATCGGCGCGATGGCTTTGTTTGGTGAGAAGTATGGCGATGTGGTGCGCGTTGTTAGCGTTGGAGATTGGGCGCGCGAATTATGTGGTGGTACCCACGTTTTGCGTTCGGGCCAACTTGGCATCGTTAAATTGTTAGGCGAATCCTCAATTGGCGCCGGCGTACGAAGGGTTGAGGCTTTGGTCGGTGTTGATGCCTATCGATTCTTAGTTCGAGAACACATACTGCTCAACTCTTTAACCGAAATTATTAAGGGTGCGCGCACCGATGAGTTGCCAGAACGTATCTCTGATCTGCTAATTAAAATGAAGGAGATCGAAAAGGAGTTGGCGATGGTTCGCTCTGCTGCCGCCGTGGCGCAGGTGGGTGAGCTCGCAAAACAGGCCCAGGATATCAACGGCATTGCATTTATTTCGGCGGTTATGGCCGATGGCATTAGCGCCGAAGATTTGCGCAAGATCGCGCTCGATCTTCGATCCAGTTCGGCAAACTCGGTGGTCGCACTAATTAGCGCCAGTGAATCGAAGCCAGTTTTGGTGGTTGCAGTAAGTGATAATGCCCGTACAGCTGGGATTAAAGCTGGCGCATTGGTAAAAATTGGATCAATTATTCTGGGTGGCGGTGGCGGTGGTAAAGATGATTTTGCGCAAGGTGGCGGAACTGACGCAGCCAAATCACTCGCGGCTTTAACTGCAATATCACAAGCCTTAGCTGGATAATTCTGATGCAACGCGGTGCTCGAATCGCCTTTGACTACGGTGATGTGCGAATTGGCGTTGCAGTGAGCGATCCAGATTCAATTCTGGCCTCGCCCTTAGTAACGCTCAAAAGCAATGAAAAAAATCTGGCGAAGGAACTCACGAAAATTTTCCAGGAAATTGAACCGGTAGCGGTCTATGTCGGCAGGCCGGCGCTTTTAAGTGGGCAAGCAGGAGTTGCCACTGAGAAAGTACTTCAATTTGTCGAGCTTTTGACGAGTCTGACCCAAACCCCGATTGAATTAATCGATGAACGATTGAGTACTGTTTCGGCGGCTAGGCAATTACGGGATGTCGGAAAAAATGCAAAGTTGGCAAAGGAGTACATCGATATGGCGGCAGCGGTTGCAATATTGGATTTTGCACTTCAAATTGAGAAGCATAAAAAGTGAGAAAGGTAATAAGAGTAGCGTTAGCTCTCTTGCTAGTCATGGTTTTAACCATCTCCTTATTTATGGTCCGCTCGCAGAGATCAGCTATCCCAGATTTTCCAATCCAAGAACAAACGCAAGGCGCACCAGAGGTATTAATCGACATTCCAGCCGGAGCCAGTGGTTCTGAGATAGCTCAAATTCTTTTTGAAGGTGGAGTCACCAAATCGGTAACAGCCTACTTTCGAGTGGCGGTTGCCGATCCGAAATCAAAACAAGTCGCACCTGGTAGTCACCGACTCACGCTAAAGATCGCGGCAGCGCAAGCCTTGCAACAACTTTTGGATCCAAATCGAATTCCAAATTTGATAAAGATTTTCGAAGGTGGTTGGAAAAGTGAGGTCGTCACGGCGCTAATGGCTTATGGTTTTAAGTCAGCAGATGTGGCGCAAGCATTTGAAGTGGTCAAACTTCCTGTAGGTTTTACCGACTCGGAAGGTCTACTTTTTCCAGCCCAATACACATTTGCGAAGTCGGCGACAGCGACGCAAGCGGTTCAGGCCATGGTAGATCGTTTCACAGGCGATGCTAATGCCCAGAAGATTTTGAATACTCCTGGTAGGTACCCGCCACGGCAGTTGCTCACCATTGCATCAATCATTCAGGCCGAGGGTGATACAAAAGACTTTGCAAAAGTGTCACGTGTGATCTATAACCGCTTGCAAATAGATATGCCACTTCAAATGGATTCGACGGTTCATTTTGTAAAAAAAGTTCGAGGCCAAATATTTCTTAGCACGCAGTCAACCCTGCTAAAATCGCCGTATAACACCTACAAACGGTATGGATTGCCGCCCGGGCCAATTGGTAGCCCCGGGGTCGCGGCCATGTTGGCCGCCATTAATCCAGTTGCTGGAGATTGGCTTTTCTTTATTACAGTCGCACCGGGTGATACCCGTTTCACTAAATCAATCGCCGAGTTTAATACTTGGAAAGTGTTGTATACAAAGAATCGAGAAGCGGGGGCATTTAATTGATTAAGGCTGCGGTTCTTGGTTCTCCGATCTCACATTCACTGAGCCCAATTTTGCACCGCACTGCTTACGCCCACTTAAAGATCGTCGCGGAGTATTCGAAGTTTGAAGTCAAATCTGGTCAACTGCAATCATTCCTGGATTCCCATAGCGATCTCAATGCACTTTCCCTAACGATGCCACTGAAAGAGGAAGCGTTAGCGATTGCACACCAGGTATCGGATTTGGCACGTCAAATATCTAGTGGCAACACATTGCAAAAAGTGAGTGGCCAATGGCACTTAAGTTCTACCGACGTCGCTGGTTTCAGTCAAGCGCTGCGCTTTAATAGCACCGAAATTTCTGGCAAGGTCTTGATCATTGGCGCTGGTGCTACTGCTCGAGCGGTGGTTGCAGCCTGTGCTGGCCTTAGTAAGGAAATTCATGTTATTAATAGAAATCCAGAGCGAGCAGATCTGATTCGAACTGCGGCCGCCGATTCGGATGTAATTTTCCATCCTTGGGAAAGGACGGCTTTGCTTAATTCCGCCGATTTAGTGGTTAACACCACTCCAGGTACGGCAGCCGATTTCTTTATCGATTCCGTTGCCAACCCGATTGGCAGCTATTTTGAAGTGCTATACAGCCCTTGGCCAACTCAGTTGTTGTTACATTGGCGCGAGCAAGGTTCACCTACAATTGATGGGATCGAGCTTTTGGTGCAGCAAGCGATTTCACAGGTAGCATTATTTTCCGGTATCAATGTGAATCGTTTGCAACTTGCTGTGCTCTTGCGCCACGCCGCACTAACTGCCTTAACTCAATCGACAACTTGATTTTAGGGTACTCCGATCCAGCCAGATATTTGGGCGCCAGTTAGTGATCTAATCTGCAACAATACGCCCATGCGTTGGTTAACTGCAGGCGAGTCTCACGGTCAGGCACTTAGTGCAATTGTCGAAGGCATTCCAGCTTCGGTTTTGGTAACTACGGCGGATATCGATTTTCATCTGCAACGTCGACGGCTTGGAGTTGGTCGCGGGGCTAGACAAAATTTTGAGGCGGACAAAGTAAGTATTTTGGGTGGTATACGACTTGGCTTAACGCAGGGTGGGCCCATCGCAATCCAAGTGGGAAACTCGGAATGGCCAAAATGGGAAAAAGTTATGTCGGCCGATCCAGTTCCACTTGAAGAAATTGCGGAGTTAGCGCGTAATGCACCGTTAACCAGACCGCGTCCCGGTCATGCAGATTTAGTAGGAATGCAAAAATATGATCTAACGGATGCGCGGCCCGTCCTAGAACGAGCAAGTGCCCGAGAGACTGCGGCCAGGGTTGCACTTGGTGCAGTTGCCCGAAACTTTCTGGAGCAGAGCATTGGAATTACGATTCTAAGTCATGTGTTATCCATTGGTGGGGTCCGCGTTGCCGAAGATGCACCGCTTCCAGGTGCTGGCGATATGCACCGCATCGATGAGGATCCGGTTCGCTGCGCAGATTCTGCTACCAGCGAAAAAATGATTTCCGAAATTGAAGCCGCCCATCGTGATGGTGACACTCTTGGCGGCGTGGTTGAAGTGCTAGCTTTTAATATGCCGCCTGGGTTAGGTTCATATGTTCATTGGGATCGACGCCTTGACGCCCGACTAGCCGCAGGTGTGATGGGGATTCAAGCGATCAAGGGCGTTGAAATTGGAGATGGTTTCCAGACTGCTACTCGGCGCGGATCAGTTGCACATGATGAAATCGAAAAGGATGGAGCTGGCAAGATTGTTCGACGAACCGACCGGGCCGGTGGCACCGAAGGCGGAATGTCCAACGGTGAAATCTTACGAGTACGCGCCGCGATGAAACCAATTTCAACCGTCCCGAAAGCCCTTGATACGATCGATCTTGCTACCGGAGAAGCTGCAAAGGCGATAAATCAACGCTCCGATGTATGTGCCGTACCTGCCGCTGGCGTTGTGGCCGAAGCTATGGTCGCACTAGTGCTGGCGCAAGCGGTATTGGAAAAATTTGGTGGTGACTCGGTTACCGAGACCCGTCGAAATTTCGAGTCGTATATGGCCAATTTAAGCTACAAGTAATTGTTCATGAAGAAAATAATTTTGATAGGCCCACCAGGTTGTGGCAAAAGTACGGTTGGTCAGGCGCTGTCGGTACATTTGCAGCGAACTTTTATTGACACCGACGCCGTGATTGAAGTGAAAATGCAAAAAAAGATTGCTGACATTTTCATTGAGGATGGGGAAGCGGCATTTCGGGTGTTTGAGTTTGAGATTCTGCAAGAGGTTCTAACCACTGATCACACCGTTATAGCCCTTGGCGGAGGTGCCCCAATTAGTGCGCCCGCGCAAGCAGCGATCGAGAATTCAGGCTCACATGTGATCTTCTTAGATGTCTCACTGGCCATTGCGGCGCCTCGAGTGGGGTTCAATCGCGATCGTCCACTTTTGTTGGGAAATCCTCGAGCCCAATGGCTAGCACTGAGTGAGAGTCGACGACCAATTTATGAGAAGTTGGCAACCTGCTCGATTAAAGTTGACGGTATGAATGTTGCCGAAATTCTTAACCTGATTCAGGAGGAAGTTCGATGATCTCGCTAACGGTGCAAGCTGAAAAGCAGTATCAAGTAAGTATTGGTGCTATGTGGCCGCGCGAATTAATTAATTTACTTGAAGGACGCACCAGAGCAGCGGTAATTGTTTCTGCGGGTTTTTCGCCCGACCTTACCCCTGTGGCAAATCTAGATTGCGAGCTTCATCTTTTTCAGGTGCCAGATGGCGAAGCTGGAAAAACCGTCGACACCCTTTCGACGCTCTGGAATTGGTTGGGGGCGGTCGGATTTACTCGATCCGATATTGTAATCGGAATCGGCGGCGGCGCAGTTACCGATTTGGCAGGGTTTGCCGCGGCCACTTGGCTGCGCGGCGTGGATTGGGTTGCAGTTCCAACCTCATTAGCCGGGATGGTTGATGCCGCTATTGGCGGCAAGACTGGCATTAATTCAAATTATGGAAAAAATTTAATTGGGGCGTTTCATTCACCGATTGCAGTTGTAATAGATCCATCATGGCTAAAGAGCTTATCCGATCGTGATTTTGCAGCTGGTATGGCCGAGGTAATCAAATGCGGTTTCATTGCTGATCCGAAAATTCTAGACCTGGCAAAGTGCAATACGGTTGCGTCGCTGCGCGATGATTTAGTCACACTCACAGAATTGATTCGGCGTGCCGTGGTAGTAAAAGCGGAGGTAGTTGGGGTCGATTTTAAGGAAAGCTTTGCGCGGGAAGTGCTCAATTATGGACACACACTTGGGCACGCGATCGAGGTTCAGGCAAAGTATCAACTGCGCCATGGTGAAGCAGTTTCGATTGGTCTAATTTATGCGGCGGAACTAGCGGCGGCCCGAGGCTTGCTAACAAGTGCAGAAGTTGCGCTGCATCGAGATATTCTTAGTTGCTATGGGTTACCTACTTCTTATCAGCGAGCTGCTTGGTCGAAGTTAACTCCGATGTTGGCCTTGGATAAAAAGTCGCGCGGTAATACGATTCGCTTTGTTGCCCTTTCCGGTATCGGAACAACCGTACGGTTGGAAGATTTAACCTCCACTGAACTCGAGCAGGCGTATGAGAGAATTAGTTCATGAAGATCCTGGTAATCAACGGCCCCAATCTTTCGAGGCTAGATATTCGCGACTCTTCGATCTACGGTGATCTTACTTACCCCGAGCTTAAAACTTTGATTGAAATATCTGCCACCCAGCATGGTTTTGCGGCCGAAGTTCGACAAAGCGATGAAGAAGCCATGATCATTACTTGGTTACACGAGGCAGCAGATACGAACATTCCCGTAATAATCAACCCGGCGGCCTTTACGCATTACTCATACGCAATTCGGGATGCCGCAGAGTTGGTGAAAGCCCCACTCATTGAAGTTCATCTTTCCAATCCTTTGGCACGCGAGGAGTTTCGCCACACCTCGGTTATTTCAGGAGTAGCCAATGGAACAATTGCTGGTTTTGGTCCTAATTCTTATGTTTTGGCGATTGTAGCGCTAACAAATTTGGTAGCTAGATAGCACAAAGCACCCTATCGCTACAGGTATCCTTGCCCCTTCAGTAATTATCAACATTTAGCAAAAGAGTGGGTGGCGTAGCTGTGGCAACAACAAATGATCTAAAAAATGGAATGACGCTCGATATTGAGGGACAACTATGGACGGTAGTTGAGTTCCAGCATGTAAAGCCAGGTAAAGGTCCCGCATTTGTTCGTACTAAATTAAAGTCGGTTCTGAGCGGCAAAGTTATAGACCGAACTTACAACTCCGGGGTAAAGGTCGATATCGCAATCTTAGAAAAGCGGGAAATGCAGTACCTTTACAAAGAGGGTGATGACTTTGTGTTCATGGACACAAAAACTTTTGATCAGATGACAATCAGCGCGGCAACGGTGGGCGATGCGGCAAATTACATCCTGGAAAATACGGAAGCTATCGTTGCCATTAATGAAGGCAATCCGCTATATCTGGAACTTGCCGCGTCGGTTCCGTTGCGAATCACTTACACTGAGCCAGGTATTCAGGGTGATCGATCCTCAGGTGGAACCAAACCAGCGACCGTTGAAACCGGGATTGAGGTCCAGGTTCCATTATTTATCAAACAGGATGAACTTATTTTGGTTGATACACGTGATGGGTCTTACCAAGGTCGCGCTAACTAGTGTCGGCTCGAAGTAAGGCGCGCAAACAAGCGCTAGACCTAATGTATGAGACCGATATCCGGGGCACAAATTTAATTGAAACCTTAAATGAGCGCGACGTTCCAGCGGTCGGGCCGGATGCCCGGCCAATTCGAGAGTACACACGTGAATTAGTTAATGGCGTTGCCAATAACCGGCGCAAGATAGATGAGTTGATAACAACCTATGCACAGGGCTGGGATATGGATCGCTTACCAGCTGTTGATCGAAATATTTTGCGCCTTGGAATCTATGAGATTTTGTGGTCGAGTGCGGTTCCAACGAGTGTGGCAATTGATGAAGCGTTAACCCTGGCAAAGGAGTTGGCTAGTGATGACTCCGCCAAATATATTCACGGAGTACTGGGACGGATCTCCTCCTTAAAGGACACTATTTCGATCTAGGAAAGCCGAATTTTGCAACGATTGCTTCGATCTGTTCAAATGTAAAACCACTAAAGATGGAAAGATTATCTATATCGTTGTGGCGAAGTGAGATTATTTCACCATTCCAATCGCCTCTACGCTTTGCAATTTCTGCCAAAACGCGGATTAATGGTTGTGCCGCCAGATCCTGGCTCTTGTGTAGTTTGCGAATGTCGATGGTGATACGTCCGGCTTGAAAATATCTTGGTTTCTCGCCGAAGAGTTCGGTAACCGGCAATTGATAAAGTGTGGCGATACTTAGCAACTTTGCCACACTCATCTGACGATCTCCCCGCTCATAACTACCTAGGGCGATCGCTGATATTTCGCCTTCCGAGAGTCGTTCCACATCTAGCAAGGTAAGTTTTCGAAGTTCGCGCAGTTGGCGGATCCGAGATTGCAAGGTTTGAAGCTGGGTCTTGGTGTATATGGTTGTCATAAACACCACCGTAGGCCAAACTGGGAAACAAGTTCGGTAGTTATCCACAGCAAATCGGTGTTGGTGCTATAGTTTCGGACGCATCCTTTAACGACCCATCCAGAGAGGTGGGAAAGGAGATTTAAATGAGCGTAGCGCTGTCCGCACCCGAGATTTCACGTGCGTTGACTCGAATCTCGCATGAAATTGTGGAACGTAACCAGGGCTGCGCCAATCTTGTGTTACTCGGAATCCCCACCCGCGGTGCCCATCTTGCCGAGCGAATCGCAAAAATTATCACTTCAATTGAAGGTAAGGAGGTGGCCTGGGGAACGCTCGACATCACATTGCATCGCGATGATCTTCGTTTACGTCCGTTGCGGGCGATTATGCCAACAAATATTCCAGCCGTTGGTATTGAAGGCCGAGATGTGGTGCTAATCGATGATGTTTTATTTTCTGGTCGAACTATCCGGGCGGCTTTAGATGCACTAGGTGAAGTTGGCCGGCCCCGAACTGTGCAGTTGGCGGCTTTAGTAGATCGTGGGCATCGTGAATTGCCGATAAAAGCTGATTTTGTTGGCAAAAACCTGCCGACATCGCTCGGGCAATCGGTGAAGGTTTGCTTAAGTGAAATTGATGGCCGAGATGAAGTCAGTATCGAAGGGCAGGCCAATTGATGCGCCACCTACTTTCAATTGCTGATCTTTCAATAAATGAAGCGATTTCTATTCTGGATACCGCGACTGAACTTGCCAGAGTGAGCGATAGCCAAGTAAAGAAACTTCCTACCCTGCGCGGTAGAACAATTGTGAATCTCTTTGCGGAAGACTCCACCCGAACCCGAATTTCGTTTGAGGCGGCGGCCAAAAGATTATCAGCTGATGTTATTAACTTCTCCGCCAAAGGATCGAGTATCAGCAAGGGTGAATCATTAAAAGATACCGCCTTGACACTACAGGCCATGGGCGCAGATGCTGTGGTTATTCGCCATAGCGCATCAGGTGCGGCCCAAAGATTGGCCGATTGCCAATGGATGTCGGGCAGTGTGATTAATGCTGGAGATGGAACGCATGAACATCCAAGCCAGGCGCTGTTAGATGCCTTCACCATCCGCAAGCATCTTGGTAACGGCGCAAGTGACCTAGAAGGGGTGCAAGTTGCGATCGTGGGAGATATTTTGCATTCCAGAGTAGCCCGCTCAAATGTGTTGCTCCTATCTCTACTTGGCGCAAAAATAGTATTGGTCGCACCGCCAACTTTATTACCAGTTGGTGTCGATAAGTGGCCATGCGCAGTTTCCTATGATTTGGATTCAGTGATTCCTTATGTAGATGCAGTAATGATGTTGCGTGTGCAGCAAGAACGAATGAATGAACTATTTTTTCCAAATACTCGCGAGTACTCTAGGTACTTTGGCTTAAACGCAGAACGAATGGGAAAGATGAAAAGCGGTGCGATCGTGATGCACCCAGGACCCATGAATCGTGGGCTCGAGATATCAGCTGAGGTTGCCGATAGCGCCCGTTCGGTAATTACCGAACAAGTCGCTAATGGAGTAAGTATCAGAATGGCAATTTTGTATGCGTTACTTGCTGGTGGCGCGCTAGAAGTTGGGAGCAAGTAAATGAGCGGATCAAAGTTTATTATCAGAAACGCCACATTACCGAATGCAAAAAATACTGACATCGTTATCGACAATGGTGTTATCACTGCCATGGGTCAAGGAGTATACCTGGCCGATGCGGTAATCGTGGATGCAGCTGGGTCCATACTTTTGCCGGGTCTGGTAGATCTTCATACACACTTACGAGAGCCTGGCCGCGAGGATGCAGAAACGGTTTTATCGGGCAGCCAAGCCGGGGCAAAAGGCGGATTTACTGCACTCTCTGCCATGGCCAACACATCTCCGGTAGCGGACACCGCAGGAGTGGTAGAGCAAGTTTATCGGTTGGGTCAGGAAGCGGGCTTTTTAGATGTTTTTCCTATTGGTGCGGTGACCCAAGGACTCAAAGGTGAAGTACTTTCTGAAATCGGTGCCATGGCTGACTCAGTGGCACGTGTTCGCGTCTTTAGCGATGATGGAAACTGTGTTTTTGACCCATTAGTCATGCGAAGAGCACTTGAATACATAAAAAAATTTGGTGGAGTCATAGCCCAACATGCGCAGGATCCGCGATTGACCATTGATTCCCAAATGAATGAGGGGTACGTGTCAGCTCGTCTTGGTTTGAAAGGTTGGCCTGCCGTAGCCGAGGAAGCAATTATTGCTCGTGATATTTTGCTGGCCGATCATGTGCAATCGCGATTACATATATGCCATTTAACAACTGCAGGTGGCGTTGAAATTATCCGGTGGGCTAAGGCTAGAGGAATAAATGTTACCGCGGAAGTAACTCCGCACCACTTGCTACTTACTGATGATTTGGCAAACTCCTATGACCCTGTATACAAAGTCAATCCGCCGCTTCGAACCGAAGCCGATGTTCAGGCCTTACGCGAAGGTCTGGCGGAAGGAATTATTGATATTGTCGCAACCGATCATGCACCTCATCCAACTGAATCGAAAGAGTGCGAATGGCAAGTAGCTGCCTTCGGTATATTGGGATTGGAAACCGCTCTATCCATTGTTCAAAAAACTATGGTTGATTCTGGTTTGATGAACTGGGAACAAGTTGCCGACCGGATGTCGATTGCACCTGCGCGAATCGGTGGCTACGAAAATCAAGGTCAAGCGATCGTTCCCGGTTCGATGGCAAACTTAGTTTTGATAAATCCAGCACTTAATTGGCAGGTAGATCGGGATTTACTTGTTTCAAAATCCACTAACACGCCATTCCACGGTCAATTTCTACCGGGAGTAGTGACCCACACTTTCTTTAAGGGCCAAGCAACGGTATTTGATGCGAAGGTACAAAAAATAGGAGCTATGCGATGAGTAGTGCCTATCTGGTATTAGATGATGGTCGAATATTTGAAGGCCAATCGTGGGCAGCCACCGGTAAGAGTTTTGGGGAAGCGGTTTTCCAAACAGGCATGACCGGTTATCAAGAAACCCTCACCGATCCTTCGTATCATAAACAAATTGTGATTATGACCGCTCCGCACATCGGCAATACCGGTGTGAATGCGACCGATAACGAATCGGAAAAGATTTGGGTCAGTGGATTTGTAGTTAGAAATCCTTCTTCCTTAGTTTCGAACTGGCGTGCTGAAAACGACCTGGAATCTGAGTTGATCGCACAGAACATTGTCGGAATACAGGCAGTTGATACTCGCGCAATCACCCGTTATCTGCGTGATCGAGGGGCAATGCGAGTGGGAATTTTTTCGGGTTTAGAACTATCCCGAGAAGAGATGGTGGTAGAGGTTAGACGCACGCAAGCAATGGCCGGGGCCTATCTCGTTCCGGAGGTATCGACCCGACAAACATATGTGGTGCCGGCCATCGGGCAAAAAAGATTTACAGTCGCCGCTTTAGATCTCGGGATTAAACGCGCAACTCCTAAGGCGCTATCGGAACGCGGAATCGAAGTTCAGGTCATGCCTTACAACTCAACGGTTGAGCAGATCCTGGCGATTAATCCGGATGGGGTATTTCTCTCAAATGGTCCAGGAGATCCAGCCACCATGGCCGAGGTTGTGGAAGTAGTGCGATCGTTGCTACTTGCCGAGGTACCTATTTTTGGAATCTGTTTTGGTCATCAAATTTTAGGGCGGGCGCTTGGATTTGAAACTTATAAGTTGCAGTATGGTCACCGCGGTATCAATCTCCCGGTAATAGATAAAAGCACCGGTAAAGTTGAAATCACATCACATAATCATGGCTTTGCCGTTGCCGCGCCGACCGACAAAGAGTTCACCACGGTGTACGGTCGTGGCAAAGTTACGCATACCTGCCTAAATGACGGCGTAGTCGAAGGTTTAGAATTATTGGATCATGCCGCTTTTTCAGTGCAGTACCACCCAGAAGCCGCAGCTGGTCCACATGATGCGGCGTATCTGTTTGATCGCTTTACGGATTTGATGCAAAGAAAGGCATACCTTTAATGGCGGTAGATAGCACGATCAAGAGCGTGTTGGTAATTGGTTCTGGTCCGATCGTGATCGGACAAGCATGTGAATTTGATTATTCTGGCACCCAAGCTTGTCGAGTTCTTCGAGCCGAAGGTATTCGCGTTATTCTAATTAACTCTAACCCGGCAACGATTATGACCGATCCTGAGTTTGCTGATGCAACCTATATTGAACCAATTACACCTGAAATCATCGAAGCCATAATTGCGCACGAGAAACCGGATGCGGTTTTGGCAACACTAGGTGGACAGACAGCGTTAAACGCTGCAATCGGTTTACATGAGCGCGGAACTTTAGCAAAGTATGGTGTTCGACTTATTGGTGCTGATGTAGCTGCGATTCAACGCGGTGAAAACCGGGAACTATTTCGTGGAATCGTTGAAAAAGTCGGGGGAGAATCGGCTAAATCCAGAATCTGTCACACTATGGAGCAGATTTTTGCGGCGGTAATCGAACTTAATTACCCGGTAGTGGTTCGTCCTTCCTTCACTATGGGCGGGCTTGGTTCTGGAATTGCATTTAATGAATTTGAATTGCAACAAATTGCTGGTGCCGGTCTAAGGCACAGCCCCACCTCTGAAGTGCTTTTGGAGGAGTCAATCATTGGTTGGAAAGAGTACGAACTAGAGGTAATGCGTGATCGTAAGGACAATGTTGTTATCGTGTGTACCATTGAAAACTTAGATCCCATGGGTGTGCATACGGGTGATTCAATAACAGTTGCTCCGGCAATGACCCTTACCGATGTTGAGTATCAGCGGTTACGTGATTTAGCAATTGATATTATCCGGGAAGTAGGTGTAGATACCGGTGGCTGCAATATTCAATTTGCCGTCAATCCGAAAGATGGTCGAATACTTGTAATTGAGATGAATCCGCGAGTTTCGCGTTCGAGTGCTTTGGCCTCTAAAGCAACTGGTTTTCCGATCGCAAAAATAGCGACAAAACTTGCAATCGGTTACACCTTAGATGAGATTCAAAACGATATCACAAAGGTTACCCCCGCCTCTTTTGAACCAACCCTAGATTATGTAGTTGTTAAGTTGCCGCGTTTTGCCTTCGAAAAATTCACTGATGCCGATCCACGATTGACCACGACGATGAAGAGTGTCGGGGAAGCGATGGCGATCGGACGATCTTTTTCGGAAGCACTAATGAAGGCGCTGCGATCACTGGAACGTAAGGAGGCAATCTTTACCTGGCCAGTTGTTTCGCCGGCGGAACTTGCTAGCCTGCTAAGTGCAATGAAAACTCCAACTGAGTATCGATTACAACAGATCCAAAAGGTGATGTGGGCTGGTGCCAATATCGATCAAGTGTTCGAGGCCACCAAGATTGATCCTTGGTACTTACGGCAGATTGAAATGATCAATACCCAAGCTGCCTTCATTGCCCAACCTGGCGAGCTTTCCGCGGAGTTACTGCGAAAGGCAAAGTCACAAGGCTTTTCCGATGCACAAATCGCGGCTTTGCGTGCTACAACAGAGAATGAGATTCGGAAAACACGTCACCACTTGGGTATCCGACCAGTTTATAAAACTGTTGATACCTGTGCGGCTGAGTTTGAAGCATTCACTCCATATCATTATTCCAGCTATGAGGAAGAAACTGAAGTTAAGTCACGAACGACTCCTGCAGTAATAATTCTTGGTAGTGGACCGAACCGAATTGGCCAAGGAATTGAGTTTGATTATTCATGTGTTCACGCCTCCTTTGCATTGCGAGAGGCGGGCTATGAAACGATTATGATCAATTGCAATCCAGAGACGGTGTCAACTGATTATGACACTAGTAATCGCTTATATTTTGAACCACTCACCTTAGAAGATGTTTTAGAAGTAGTTCACGCAGAGTCCCAGGCCGGCCCAGTTTTAGGGGTAATCACGCAATTGGGCGGGCAGACGCCACTGAATCTGGCGGAAGCGCTAAAAGCAAATGGGGTAACGATTCTTGGAACTTCACCGGATGCGATCAATTTGGCGGAAGAGCGTGGTGCCTTCGGCAAAATTTTGGTTGAACAAGGCTTGAACGCACCAAAATTTGGGATGGCAGCATCACAACTGGAAGCGATCACGATCGCGCAAAGTATTGGCTACCCAGTTCTCGTTCGTCCCTCATTTGTGCTGGGCGGACGTGGCATGGAGATTGTTTATGATGATATTGCTTTAGGCGGTTTCATTACCCGGGCCACCGATATCACGCCTGACCATCCGGTGCTAGTGGACCGGTTCTTGGATAATGCCATTGAAATTGATGTCGATGCCTTATTTGATGGCGTTGAACTTTTCTTAGGTGGCGTGATGGAACACATCGAAGAGGCGGGCATACATAGTGGAGATAGTGCCTGCGTTCTACCATCAATGACAATTACTGATCGGCAGCTGGATGAGATTCGGGAGGCAACCACGAAAATAGCACGCGGGGTTGGTGTTTGCGGTTTAATTAATATTCAATTCGCGATCGCTAACGATGTTTTGTATGTTTTGGAAGCTAACCCACGGGCATCACGCACCGTCCCTTTTGTTAGCAAGGCCACTGGCGTACCCTTAGCAAAAGCTGCTGCACGAATTTCAGTGGGGTCAAGCATTTCCGAGTTAAGGATTGAAGGAGTACTACCACTTCAGGGTGATGGCGTTGCGCATGGGGTTAGTGTTAAAGAAGCAGTCTTACCCTGGAATCGGTTTCGGCGCACCGACGGTCGTGGCGTCGATGCGGTGCTTGGACCAGAGATGCGATCTACTGGTGAAGTTATGGGCATCGCACCAACATTTGGTGAAAGTTACGCCAAAAGTCAGATTTCATCTTTTGGTCCCTTGCCAAAAAATGGCACTGTGTTCATTTCTTTGGCCGACAAAGACAAAGCTACCGGAATCGAGCCGGCCCGAGAGTTTGCTTCATTAGGGTTCCACATTCTCGCAACGGACGGGACGGCGAAGTTTTTAAGTGAACATGGTGTTGTTTGCACTACCGTTCGCAAAAACTCTGACGGGACCGGTCCAATGGGAGAAAAGACAATCGTTAACATGATCAACGCCGGCGAGATTGATTTGGTTATCAATACACCAGTTGGTAGAGGCACCCGAGCCGATGGTTGGGCGATACGTACCGCCGCGGTACAAAGATCTATCCCTTGCATAACTACGACCGCTGGTTTTAGCGCTGCTGTTGAAGGTATTAGATTCCTACAAAGTGGAGCGTTAAGCATTCGCTCGCTGCAAGAGTGGTTGGTCTAAATGCAATCAATTAACAAGAATGCACAGCAAGTTTTAGCACCGGTCGTAAGCAACAAGCGGGTCGGCCAATATCATCAATTAATTTTGAATATCGGTGATTTGGCTGCTAGTTGCAAGGCCGGAAATTTTGCAGCGATCAAAGTGGGAGGCAGCAACTCGGCGATGATCCTTCGCCGAGCCTTTGCCATTTCCAGAGTGGCCGCGAGTGCAACATTTGGCGGAACGATGGAGTTAATCGTTGCACCTTACGGTCAGGGCAGTTCCTGGTTGTGCGGTCAGGGCGAAGGTGCGCTGATAGACATTATTGTTCCATTAGGAACTGCCTTTGGTATTCCGACCGAACCGGTCCCAGTTCTACTCGTGGGTGGCGGTTATGGGTCTGCACCTCTTTTTGGGTTAGCGGAGCTGTTAAATGCACGTGGTTGTCGAGTTGACATGCTTTTAGGAGCAAGTACCGGTTCCAAAATATATGCGCCAATGGAAGGCAAACGTGCAGTTAACTCGATGCGCATCTACACCGAAGATGGTTCCATGGGTCAACTCGGGCGGGTCACAGATCCAATTCCAGATTTGATTAGAGATCTGCGGATCGAAGTAATTTATTCATGTGGGCCGATGTCGATGCTCGCTGCAATCACGAAGATTACTGATCAGTTAGATGTTGTGCATCAGTGTGCGGTAGAAGAGGCGATGGCTTGTGGTATCGGAGTTTGCATGACCTGCGTCTTGCCAGTTAGCAACGAGGATGGTTCGATCTCAATGCTCAGATCCTGTATCGATGGACCAGTAATGGATGGCGCAAAGGTACTGTGGGATAAAGTAGGGAGAGCGTTGTGAGCACTTTCGATTTTTCAACAACGATCGGCAATGCCTGGTTCCCAGCTCCAACTTTTACCGCCAGTGGTTGTGCAAGTTCTGGGCGCGAGTTAGCCCAGTTCTTCCCATTGCCAGAGATGGGTGGGGTGGTAACAAAGTCGATTATGGCAAAACTTCGCCTTGGTCGAGCGACTCCGCGGATGGCGGAAACTCCAAGTGGAATGCTGAACTCAATCGGCTTACAAGGCCCAGGAATAGATACTTTTTTAAGCAAAGATATACCTTACTTAGTAGCACAAAAGGCGCGAATCATCGTTTCCATAGCGGGTGAAACAGTTGAGGAGTACGCAACCCTAGCCCGCATGTTGCGCACAGTCTCTGGGATTAGCGCTATCGAAGTTAATATTTCTTGTCCCAATGTAGAAAATCGCGGATTAGTCTTTGCCTGCGATCCGGAAAGCTCCCGACGAGTGATCGAAGGCGTGCGTAAAACTATCGGGGGAGAGCTGCCCATCATTGCCAAACTTTCACCCGATGTCACCGATCTAGTTTCGATTGCGCGCGGCGTCGTTGATGCAGGTGCCGATGGCTTAGCCCTGATCAATACCGTTTTAGGAATGGTTATTAATGTAAATACGATGCGACCACATTTGGCAGGTAAAACTGGTGGCTTATCGGGTCCGGCAATTAGACCGATTGCGGTACGAGCGGTTTACCAAGTACATGCGGCGCTTCCACTGATACCAATTTTGGGCATGGGGGGTGTCGCGAGCGGTAAGGATGCTTTGGAATTGATCTTGGCAGGTGCAAGTGGAGTGTCAATTGGTACCGCAAGTTTTGGAAATCCAACTGCGATCATGTCTATCCAAAGTGAGTTGAAGCAGATGTTGATCGATCGAGGTTTTACTTCATTGAAACAAGCAGTTGGTTTTGCTCATCGTCCGGAAGAAGTGGTCAATGGCTAAAGCTCCGATCGTTTTGGCGGTTGATACGCCGGATCTTGCCACCGCTGTTTCCTGGGTAAAAGCAACGCAGGATTGGATCTCAGTTTATAAATTGGGATTGGAATTTTTCCTTACCTTTGGTAGCGATGGCGTGAAAGCAATCAAAGCAGTCACCGACTCTGATATCTTTTTGGATCTCAAACTCCACGACATCCCGCATACCGTAAGTGGTGCTACAAAGGCGATCGCTAATTTGGCGCCGAAGTTTTTAACGGTACATGCAACTGGGGGCATGCCAATGATCAAGGCGGCAGTGGCAGCGGCACCACAGACCCACATCACTGCAGTCACCGTCCTGACCTCCTTAGCCGATACCGAGTTAATCGATATTGGCTTTAGCAATAACGCAGTTACAAGTGCGCTCAGATTGGCAAAGTTGGCGGTGGCCGCTGGTGCTGGCGCAATTGTTTGCTCACCCTTGGAAGTATCAGCGATCCGGCAAGGATTGGGTGCGACCCCAATCATAATTACACCCGGAGTACGGCCGGCAGAATCTGCTGGCGGCGATGATCAAGTTCGAACCATGACGCCACGGGATGCAATTATGGCTGGCGCCTCCTTAGTAGTTATTGGTCGCCCGATTACCCAGAGTTGGAGTAAGGGTGCCAGCGCAATGGCTGATCGAACTCGCGAAATTGCTTCGGATCTTTTTGTTTAACCAGTAGATTTGCCTCATGGGTTTACCACCACAGCTTACCGATGAACAGCGAAGACGGGCGTTGCAGATAGCGGCCCACGCCCGCAAGCGTCGAGCCGAAGTTAAGTTGAAAATTAAAAATGGTGAGTTATCCATCGACAACATCTTAGCGATCGCAAAAAATGAAGATGCAATTGCCAAGATGCGTGTTAAAGAGTTACTGGAAGCAATAACTGGGGTTGGAAAAATACGGGCGCAATCTTTAATGGAACGGCTGGGTATTTCGCCCACTCGTAGAATCCAAGGTTTGGGGCGCCACCAAATTAGAGAACTTCGAAACGAATTTATGAAATCTGAGCACGCTATAAAACCTGGAAAACTGATTGTTCTATCTGGTCCGGGCGGAGTTGGTAAAAGTACGGTCGCAAAAAAACTGCGAGAGGCAGGGGATTTTTGGGTTAGCGTCAGTGCAACAACTCGTAAGCCACGAAATAATGAGGCTGATGGTCAAGATTACTTCTTCGTCAGTGAAGAACAGTTTTCCACGATGGTAAATAACGATGAATTTTTGGAATGGGCCGAGTTTGCTGGTAATCGCTATGGAACCCCACAAGATAAGGTCGAGCAAGCCTTATTGCTTGGGCGAAATGTGCTGCTGGAAATTGAAATTGCCGGCGCTAGACAAGTAAAATCACATTTACCCAAGTCAATTTTGGTATTTCTAGAACCTCCTTCATGGGAAGAGTTAGTAGCCCGGTTGGAAGGACGCGGAACAGATGGCCCAGAACGTCGCGCCGAACGTCTGGAACTGGCTCAAGCAGAGCTAGCAGCAGTCTCCTTTTTTGATGTAGTTGTGATCAATAACCAGGTCGAGACAGTGGTGCAAAAACTGATAGAGTTGGCCTCTTAATTGATCAACGAAGCGGGGATATACATGGATGGCATCACAAATCCACCGATTGATGAACTTCTGGACAAGAGCGGCTCTAAGTACAGCTTAGTCTTGTATGCGGCAAAGCGGGCGCGTCAGATCAACGCCTACTACTCCCAACTGGGAGAAGGCCTGCTCGAATATGTTGGACCGCTGGTTGAGACACATGTGCACGAGAAGCCACTTTCGATCGCACTTCGCGAGATCAATGAAGGTCTGCTTACCATCGAAAATCTCGAGCCAACCGCTTAACTTTCATTTATGTCACTTCTAGGCCGTGAGGTTATTCTCGGAGTTGGTGGTGGAATCGCAGCTTATAAATCCTGTGAGTTATTGCGCCGGTTGCAAGATCGCGGATATCAAATTACCGTCGTTCCAACTCCGGCATCTTTGAATTTTGTTGGTAAAGCGACCTGGGAAGCGCTCTCTGGCAGACCAGTAAACACGCAGGTCTGGGAGAGTGTTCACACCGTCCCACACATTGCCTTAGCCGAGCTTGCTAATTTCTTTCTTATTGCCCCAGCGACCGCGGATTTGATAGCGCGATTGGCCGCAGGTAGAGCCGATGACTTACTAACCAACTTAGTACTGGCATCCGATGTGCCAAAGATGGTGGTGCCAGCCATGCACCCATCAATGTGGCAAGATCCGGCAACCGTTGCAAATGTTGCCACCTTGCGAGCTCGTGGTTTTGTCATTATGGAACCAGAAGTGGGACGATTGACTGGCAGCGATATTGGTCCTGGCCGGTTTCCCGAAACCAGTGCCATCATTTCGAACTTCGATTTGATCACCGGCAATCTGCAGGACCTAATCGGTAAAAATGTTTTGGTTACCGCTGGCGGTACCCGGGAAGCAATTGACCCAGTTAGATTTATCGGAAACAGGTCATCTGGAAAACAGGGGATAGCAATAGCCCTGGCCGCCCGCAACCGTGGGGCACAAGTTCACCTGATTGCGGCAAATGTCGATACCAAAGCTTTGACCGGAATTAAGGTAACTGATGTCGAGAGTGCTGATCAAATGCAGCAGGCGCTGCTACAACAGTTTCCATTATGCGACATTTTGCTCATGAGCGCAGCGGTATCAGATGCTAAACCTAAACAAGCTTCGTTAGAAAAGATTAAAAAAGCCTTTCTGGGATCAATTGAATTGGTAGAAAATCCAGATCTTTTGGCCGATCTCAGTAAGCAAAAGAGTGGACAGATCTTGGTGGGTTTTGCCGCTGAGACTAAGGATCACCTAGAAGCGGCGCGCGCGAAACTGGAGCGCAAGGGGCTGGATATTATTTATGTCAATGATGTTTCAGGCGGGGCGATATTTGGTAAAGATCAGACTATGGGTACGATGCTCATACGCAATGAAGCGGATATAGCGGTCAAGGAAGTCTCCAAAGACGCTCTCGGTAATTTACTTCTTGATCAAGCCATCCGGCAGTTAGGTTAATTTATGTCAAAGCGTCTTTTTACATCAGAATCAGTAACTGAAGGCCATCCCGATAAGATCGCAGATGCGATTTCAGATGCCGTTCTAGACTCGCTCCTAACCCAAGATAAGCAGAGTCGAGTAGCGGTTGAAACCCTCATAACGACCGGCCAAGTGCATGTTGCCGGTGAAGTTACAACTGATGGTTATGCAGATGTCATGGGAATTGTCCGTGATACCGTTTTAAATATTGGTTACGACTCATCCGACAAAGGCTTTGATGGAAACTCATGTGGAGTATCCATCTCGATTGGGCAACAATCACAGGACATTGCCCAGGGAGTTGATGATGCTTACGAGCATCGAGTTTCCGCAGCCATTGATCCGCTCGATCTACAAGGTGCCGGTGATCAGGGTCTGATGTTTGGCTATGCATGTGATGACACAAAAGAGTTAATGCCGCTGCCCATTTGGTTAGCCCATGCGCTAGCTCAGCAGTTAACTAAGGTTCGCAAATCTGGTGAACTTGCTTATCTTCGTCCCGATGGGAAAACTCAAGTCACAATTGAGTATCAGGGTGATAAAGCAGTTGCCCTAAACACGGTTGTGATATCGAGCCAGCATGCTGAAGAAGTAGATGTAGTTGGAAAGTTAACCCCCGAAATTATTGAGTTCGTGATCAATCCAATTTTGTCCAAGATAGATTTACCAAAAAATGAGTTGCGCACTCTAATTAATCCAACTGGTCGGTTTGTAATTGGTGGCCCGATGGGTGATGCTGGATTAACCGGTCGCAAGATCATCGTGGATACCTACGGTGGCATGGCCCGTCACGGTGGTGGTGCCTTTAGCGGTAAAGATCCATCAAAAGTGGATCGTTCCGCCGCTTATGCCATGCGCTGGGTGGCGAAAAATGTGGTTGCCGCTGGCTTGGCACGTCGCTGCGAGGTGCAAGTTGCCTACGCCATTGGAAAAGCACAACCAGTTGGTGTATTTGTTGAGACTTTTGGCACCGAAACGGTGCCGGTGGCAAAAATTCAAGGTGCCGTTACCTCAGTCTTTGACCTGCGTCCGGCTGCGATCATTCGCGACCTGGATTTGCTTCGTCCGATCTATTCGCTGACAAGTGCTTACGGTCACTTCGGTCGGGAGCTACCAGAGTTTGCTTGGGAACGAACCGATCGGGTCACTGATCTTCAAAACGCAATTAAGTAAATTAAGTAGATTGAGTGAGTAGTGGCAACTGCAAAGCTTTTTAGATTAAAGGCCGAAGTTGCACCCGCAGCCCCTGGCCTGAAGGCTCATGTTTTGCCCATTGCCCGGGTACGTGTCAACACCGGCGTTTTCCATCTCGCTGATTTGTACGAATATTTGGTACCCGAAACTCTGAGCAGTACGGCACAGGTTGGTGTCCGCGTCCAACTCAATTTTGGAAATAAAGAGGTAGAAGGAATTGTTGTTCAACGATGTGCATCGGCGACGCGCGCCGGCGAATTAAAAACGATTTCTAAAGTGCTCTCGCCCCATCCAGTAGCAACATCGCAATCATTGGAACTAATGGATCTGGTCGCCGCCTACTATGCCGGTAATTCCTGGGACATTATTCGAGCCGCTATCCCACCACGTGTTGCCAGTGTCGATAAGGTTTTTCTAAAAAAAAGCGTATTCAGCGCGCCAGTTGCCAAGAGCAAAACTGAGTTCCTAACCCTACGGCCGGTTATTCCGGTCTACCTGCAAATCTGCGAGATGGTGGTAACCGCGTTAAAACGTGGTTCAGTTTTGGTGGTCGCACCGGACGAGGCCGATGTGGAGGCAATCACCAACGCCTTGCGCGAAATTTCTTGCCCAGTCCTGAAATTAACCGCGGCCATGCCAAGAGCGCAACGTTATTTAAATTTCTTATCTGGCATGAATGAGAGTTTAAGTGTCGTGGTTGGAACGCGGTCCGCGGTCTTTGCGCCGATGCCGCAACTGGCAACGATCATCGTATTTAAGGAGTCGGCCTATGATCATTATGAAATCCGAACTCCGGGTTGGAATACCAGGGCAGTTGCAGAGCTACGGTCAAAGCAGCAAGGTTGCCAGCTTTTGCTCACGGGGTATGCGCCTTCGATGGAGATCGCATCGGCAATAGATGCGGGTCAAGTGAAGTTCCGAAGCATGAAGGAAGCATTAAAGGTAAGTGCTTTTTCACCCACCGAAGGCACGCTGCTACCGGGGCGAATATTTCCGGAAATTAGGAAAGCGCTCAAGATGGGACCAGTTCTTTTCTTGGCACCCCGAAAAGGTTATGGAAATGCGCTGCTTTGTGCCCACTGTCGCAATATCGCTATTTGTGATTGCGGAGGTCGGTTAGCTGTTGCTGCCAAATTGAAACCACCTATGTGCGTGCATTGTGGGAAAAGTTTTCCATCTTGGAGATGTACTTTTTGCAATCGAGATAAGCAATATCTGGCCGGTCGTGGAGTTGAAAGAGCAGCTGAAGAAATTTCTCGAGCTTTTCCTAATACGCCGGTTGTCATCTCCGCCGCAGATGTAATCAAGCGGGAAATTGCAGCTAAGCCGAGTTTAGTTTTAGCAACTCCCGGCGCCCAGCCACAAGTTAGCGGTGGTTACTCTGCGGTCGTGATACTAGATGGGATTCGTTTTTTCGCACATACCGATCTTCGTACGCAAGAGCGGGCCAGAGAACTTTTTCTGGAAAGTTCGGCGCTGATATCTGCCAGCGGCGCCGTGCTTTTAGTGATCGATCAAACACATCCAATTGTTTCGGCAATTTCGCGTTGGAATGTGGTTCCTTTGTTAAAACGAGAGTTAAGTGAACGGGCCGAACTTGGTTTACCTCCGAGTGTCACTTCAGCAGTTATTGTTTTGGATGCCAACGAGAGTATTTCAATTGCCGATGGTCTAAACAAAGCGGTAGCAGCTGGTCGAATGCCACCATCAACTCGGATCTCTGGTCCAACGCCGATTGGAAAAAATCAGTCAAAAATTGTTATTCGAGTAGATCTAGCAGACTCAATGGCGCTACGTATGTTCTTGCATGAGTTACAAAGTAAACGCTGTATCGCCAAAAAGGAAGTTTTCGCGCTGCGACTGGACCCATATTCGCTCTAACCAGTTGCTAGACTAGCCAGCATGTCGATTCAAGAGATCCGTCTGTTTGGCGACCCGGTACTTACGACGCCGGCAGCTCCAGTTGTTACCTTTGATAAGGAGCTACGGGTCCTGATCCAAGATTTGACCGAGACCATGTTGGAGGCCCCCGGTGCTGGCTTAGCCGCACCGCAAATTGGTGTGCCGCTGCGGGTATTTGTGTGGGATGTCGATGAGGCGCTGGGACACCTAGTCAATCCAACCCTGGAGCTAAGTGCCGAACTGCAAGAAGGCGAGGAAGGCTGTCTATCATTTCCAGAGCTTCGATATGAAACTCCACGCTCCAAGCGGGCGGTAGCTATGGGATTTAATATGCATGGCGAGCCGGTAACAATTGATGGAACCGAATTTCTGGCACGAGCCTTGCAGCATGAAACGGATCATCTAGATGGCATCCTTTTCATCGACAAGTTATCAAAGCAGGATCGAAAACTGGCCATGAAGGAGATCCGGGAATCAGATTGGTTCAACGTAGCGGCTGAAAGTGAGCAAAGCCCCGAGATCAAGGTTTCCCCGCACCGTATTTTCGGAAGGAACTCTTAGTGCGGTTAGGGGTAGCCGCCACACCAGATGTAGCCCTGCCCACCTTAGAATGGCTACTTAATTCTGAGCATGAACTTGCCTTGATTATCACTCAGCCAGATCGCCCGGCCGGACGGGGACGGATTGTTTCACCCTCCATTATTGCCCAGTGGGCGGATTCGCATGGGATCGCGGTAATTAAACCAGGGTCGGCGAAAGAGTTAATTGGAAAAATTGAGGATCTAGATTTGGTGCTGACCATAGGTTACGGGGTCATACTCCCAGAACTGGTATTGAATCTGCCAAAGTTTGGTTTTCTAAACCTACATTTTTCTTTGCTGCCAGCTTATCGGGGCGCAGCACCTGTCCAGCGCGCTTTGGAAAATGGCGAAGGGGTGACGGGGGTGACGGTTTTCAAATTAGATAAAGGTATGGATACTGGCCTGATCTACACCCAGCAACTGATCTCGATTGAACCCCAGTGGCGAAGTACCGAATTGCTGGCCCACTTAGCCCAACTCGGAGTTAAGGCGGTTTCAATGGCACTGGAGTTAATTCAGCTAAATTCCGAGCCAACACCACAAAGTGGGGCCAGTTCAATGGCACCTAAGATTTCTAAAATTCAGGCGAAGATTTCTTTCAGCAATGATGCTCAATTCATTGTGCGCCAGATCAGAGCTTTTACCTACCAACCTGGGGCTTGGACTGTATGGAAAGGTGAACCGTTTCGGATCACTCGCGCAGTGCAATGCCAAGATGTAGTGGGGGAGTCGGGGGAAATATTTTTCGAAGCAAATACAGTTCGGATCGCCTGTGGCGGGACAACCGGAATAGAAATTCTGGAAGTAGTAGCGACTGGAAAAAAAGAGATGTCGGCGATTTCTTGGGCGCGTGGTGCCCGGTTAAGAGTTGGTGATCGTTTTGGTTGAAGCCCGTCGAAATACCTTTAAATCGCCAAAACCAGATTCCGCTCGTTTGTTGGCCTTTGATTTACTTACGGAAGTAAATCGTAATCAAGGTTTTTCAAACTTACTTCTTCCGCAGGCACTTAACGCCAGCAAACTTGAGGAACGAGATCGCGCCCTGGTTACCGAGTTGTTGTATGGGACGATTAGAATGCAAGGAAAGCATGATTGGGTGTTATCACAAATTAGTGATCGACCTTGGCCAGAAGTTGATCCAGGTATCATAGATACTTGTCGGCTAGGAGTACATCAGATTCATGAACTGCGAATCCCAGATCATGCGGCGGTGGCGGCCACAGTTGAAGTTGCGCGTAAGCGATTGGGTGAATCCAAAGCAAGTTTTGTAAATGCGCTACTGCGAAGTGTGACTCGTAAAACTCAAACTGATTGGTTTGCACCCCTTGCCCAAATATCTGATCAGGTTGAAAGATTATCCATCCAATACTCACACCCAGAGTGGATTGTTTCAGCTTATTATGATTTGCTGAAAGATTGGAGCCATGTGGAGTTGGCGCTGCAAGTAAATAATGAACCAGCCACGCCAACACTGGTTGCCTGGCCTGGGTTTTCCTGTCAGCAGGATTTGATTGATATTGGTGGGATAGCAACAACTTATTCGCCTTACGGCGCACACTGGAAAGGCAATCCTGGCACGTTAGAGCTGATCAAAACCCGAGCAATCGGAGTGCAAGATGAAGGATCACAGTTAGTCGCGGATATTTTCGCCAAGGTTGCGTCCGGTAGATCTTGGTTAGATATGTGTGCCGGCCCGGGCGGTAAAGCCGCACTGCTTTCAAGTATCGCTAAACAACGCACAATCCAATTTGTGGCCAATGAGTCCTCGCCGGTGCGGGCTGAATTAGTCAAGCAGGTAGTGCACGGAGCTCGAGTCCTAGTTGGTGATGGCAGATTAATCGGTGATGGCCAAGAAAAATTTGATGCGATTCTTATTGATGCTCCTTGCACCGGTCTTGGCGCTTTGCGCCGGCGCCCAGAAGTTCGCTGGCGCCGATCCTTGCAGGATTTAAGATCGTTGACGCAGTTACAACGCGAATTGATTGAGTCTGGAATTAAAGCTTTAGCACCTCGAGGAATTTTGGGATATGCGACCTGTTCACCGCATTTAGCCGAAACAACGGTGCAAGTCGCCGACATCTTGCGTACGCATCCAGAACTAGAACAAGTTTCAGTTGTGCCTTATCTTCCCGCCGGCTTGGCAGGTGCCGAACGTAACGGTGCCTTGGCATTATGGACGCATAAACATGGTACCGATGCCATGTATTTAGCGATTTTTAGAAATCGTGCGAGTTAAGGTAGCGACATGCCGCGCGAGATCCGAATAACACCTAGCATTCTAAATGCCGACCTCACCAGAGTTCAGGAAGAGATCACGAGAATTGCTGCGGTTTCGGATCTACTGCACCTAGATGTTATGGATGATCTCTTTGTGCCAAACTTTACTTTTGACTTTGCTGGCGCAGCGCAAATAATTCAGAGATCAACCTTGGCCGTTGATGCCCATTTGATGGTGGCAGAGGTAGACCAAATAGCTGTCGCCTATGCCGAAATTGGTTGTGCCTCAGTAACTATTCATGCCGAAGCTACTGCCGATATTCGACAAACATTAAAAAACATTCGCAGCGCGGGTGCCCAAGCTAGTTTGGGAATTAAACCTGGCACCGATATCGATCAATATGCCGACTTTCTGAATGAGGTAGATATGTTTCTTATTATGACCGTTGAACCTGGTTTTGGTGGTCAAAAATTTATGGAAAATATGATGGGTAAGGTTCGGCGTACCCGAGAAATCATTGGAGATCGGCCGATCTGGTTGCAGGTCGATGGTGGAATTTCTATGTCCACGATAGCAATGGCACTTGATGCCGGCGCCGATACATTTGTGGTTGGAAGTGCGGTTTTCAATGCGCCAGATCCAGCGGTAATGATCGCAACCCTTCGAGCCTACGCCGAAGGGCTTTTGCGCCCTTAGTTTATTTGGCGCCGGTGCTAGTTGTTGTTCGAGTAAACTTTGGTGATGAAAACCTTTGATTCCTTATGGGCCGAGCTCAGTGCCAAAGCGGTTGCCAGGCCAGCTGGATCAGGAACCGTAACCGCCCTTGATGCTGGTGTTCATCAAATAGGTAAGAAAATTTTGGAAGAGGCGGGCGAGGTGTGGCTGGCGGCAGAACACGAATCAGATGAAGCTTTGGCGAAAGAAATTAGTCAACTTCTCTATCATCTACAAACGCTTATGTTGGCCCGTGGCTTAAGTATCAGCGATGTTTACAAATTTCTTTAAGGGAGATCAATGTTACGAGTAGCCGTACCGAATAAAGGTTCATTAGCAGATAGTTCAATCGCCATTCTAAGAGAGGCTGGCTATCGCCAACGTTCCGATAGTCGCGATCTAATCCTGACCGATATGGAAAACTCAGTCGAGTTTTACTACTTAAGGCCGCGGGATATTGCGGTCTATGTGGGATCCGGCGAATTGGAAGCCGGAATAACCGGCCGTGATCTACTGATTGATTCTGGTGCCAATGCGACCGAAGTTTTAGCCTTAGATTTTGGCGGATCTACCTTTAGATTTGCCGGCGCTGCGGATAGGGATTGGCAGATTGCCGACATTGCTGGCAAGCGCGTAGCCACCGCCTATCCTGGATTGGTCGAACATACTTTGCAATCTTTAAATATCAAAGCGCAGATTGTTCGATTAGATGGCGCGGTGGAGAGTAGCGTCCGACTCGGAGTGGCTGATGTAATTGCGGATGTTGTCAGTACTGGAAATACCTTACGGCAAGCGGGATTGATAATTTTTGGAGAACCGATTTTAACGAGTGAAGCTATTGTCATTACCCGAAAAGATCAATCACTGCCAGCAGATCTTGCTGTCTTGATTCGCCGTTTGCAGGGCGTTGTCACCGCACGCAGGTATGTGCTTTTGGATTATGACGTCCCGAAGATTTTGGTCCAGCAAGCTTGCACGATTACACCAGGTTTGGAATCACCAACCATCTCACCTTTGCAAAAAGATGACTGGGCCGCGGTTCGAGCCATGGTGCTTCGAAAGGATACTAATCGCGTCATGGATGAGTTGTGGGCGCTAGGTGCAAGAGGAATACTCGTTACCGATATTCACGCTTGCCGGCTTTAATTAATTAAGGCCAAGCAAAGCTAAAACACTAGCCAGGGTTGGTTCAGTTATCGCCAAGTCCGCTGCTGCAACAACTATTGGTTTGGCATTGAAGGCGATACTAACGCCGGCTAACGCCATCATGGCTAAATCATTTGCGCCATCACCAATGGCCACCGTGTTTGCCAGCTCCACCCCAGCTGCAGCCGCGAACTCGACTAACGCGGTTGCTTTTGCGGTGCGATCAATAATGGTTCCCAGTACTTCACCAGTTAAATATCCATCCAAAATGCCCAATCTATTTGCCTTAAAGTATGGAATCGAAAGTCGGGCCGCGATCGGTGAAACGATCTCGGTAAATCCACCAGAAACCAAGGAAACGCTATGGCCCATAGCTTGCAGTGCCTTTACCAAATCTTCGGCGCCTTCGGTAAGGCGAATCTCACTTTGCACCTGAGTAATTACATTAACTGGTAAACCTTTCAGCAACCAAACGCGGGCCTTCAGGCTGGCCGCAAAATCCACTTCGCCCCGCATAGCCGAAGCGGTAATTTCTGCTACCTCTTGTAAGACGCCGGCTTTGGCAGCTAAAAGTTCGATTGCCTCTTGCTGGATAAATGTCGAATCGACATCAAATTGAACTAATCGCTTTGGCGTAGAAATCACTTTTGCACGATGCTAATGGTGGGAGCGTCGGCAAAGTCCATGACTGCAACCGCCTTCGAAAGCTGATCTAGGGTCGCCCCGAAGACGGTTATTTCGATGCTAGTTGGGGAATCCGATGTTCGCTGAATGGATTCAATATTTGCCTTCAGTGCCAATATCCCTTGCGTTAAGGTGACCATACTTTTGGGGTGTAGTTTGGGCGATTCTATTGAAATCGCAACTAGACCATTTTTGTGGCTGGTAATTTCAGTTGTTGAAAATAAGGTCGCGATATCTACCCCAGCCTGTTCGGCGCAAGCACTGAGATCTGCTTCAATTGCAGCTTGATGGGCCGGATTTAGGGTAATTAAAACAGTTAAAATCAAGCGATCACTAATCACTAATTGCGCGACATCTACAATTTGAACCGCGAACTCAGATAGTGTCTGAAAAAGGGTATTGGCAAGACCTGGCTTATCTTCACCCGTCAACAGGATCAGGCCAGTGAATTTATGTTCAATTTCTGATAACTGGGTCATAACAGCCAAGGTTATCGTGAAATTCCGCTCAGCCAAGTGAGGCTTTGCACCCACTTTGCGATGGCAAGGACTATCTTTTGCATCTATGAGTAGCCAAACCGTTCTCTCGCTCTACGATGTTTCGGTACGCAGAGGAGACCGAAACATCTTGGGTCCAATCAATTTCTCTATTTCCCAGGGTGAACGATGGGTGCTCCTGGGTCCCAACGGCGCCGGCAAAACAACGATGTTGCAAATCTTGGCTACCAAAATTTTCCCAACTACCGGAGAGGTTCACTTACTGGATAAACAGATGGGGAAGGTGGATCTGTTTGAACTTCGAACCCGAATCGGAGTTTGCGGTGCGGTGATTGCCGATGAGATTCCAGGCGCCGAAATTGTTAGAGATGTTGTCTTGACCGCAGCTTATGCGATTTTGGGCCGTTGGAATGAAAATTATAATCTTTGGGATGAGTCCAGAGCGATGGCACTATTAACAACTTTTGGTGTTCGCGAACTTGGTACCAGAGCCTATGCGACCTTGAGTGAAGGGGAGAAAAAGCGGGTGCAAATCGCTCGTGCGTTGATGAGCGATCCGGAACTGCTCTTACTGGATGAACCAGCTGCTGGTTTAGATTTGGCGGGCCGAGAAGATTTACTGCAAAGATTTGCTAATTTTTCCGCAGATCCAACTGCGCCAGCAACGATTTTGGTAACTCATCACATTGAAGAGATTCCGGTGGGTACAACTCATGCACTTTTGTTAAAAGATGGCGTGATCGCTTTTGCCGGACCGATTGATCAAGTAATTACCTCCGAGCGTGTCTCGGCCGTCTTTGGTACATCTATTACCGTTATCCCTGAGTCAGGACGCTTTTTTGCCCGGGCAACTATTTAGTCAGCTGCATCCAGATTGGCAGTTACTGCTTGCGGTAGATAGGTTGCTAATCGATCAGATTGAAACCTTGCTAATTGGAAAAGACATAACCCCAGATTTTTCAAATATCTTTCGCGCTTTAACAACTCCGATCGCCGATATCCGAGTTGTGATATTTGGCCAAGATCCATATCCAACTAGAGGATCTGCCCAAGGTCTCGCATTTTCGGTAACTGTAACTGAAAATAGAGTTCCGGCATCTTTGCGCAATATATTTACCGAGCTGGCAAATGATTGCGGCGCGGCGGTACGAACTAATACCGATCTTTCCGATTGGTCATCTCAAGGAGTGCTGCTTCTGAACCGGATCCTAACCACCCAAACTGGTACATCGCTATTTCATACTGATTTAAATTGGCAGCACATTACCGATGCGGTTGCAGCTGAGCTGGGAAGACGGGATGTCGTCGCGATTTGTTGGGGGAGATCAGCCAATGAAGTTAGCCGGTTTTTTCGCACCGAATGGGTAGTTTCATCGGTACATCCAAGTCCATTGTCTGCTTATCGGGGATTTTTTGGTTCAAAACCTTTTTCAAAAGCAAACGCAATTCTTACCGAAAATGGCGACCAACCTATAAATTGGGGATAGCAAAGCCCCCGGTCGCCCGGGGGCTTTGCTACTTGGCTAATTATCCAACCCAAGTATTGATAGGTGAGGAGAGGAAATAAACCATAAATAGTGCTGCGATTAACCACAAAAGTGCGTGAATTTCCTTAGCACGTCCCTGGACAACTCGAATCACTACGTAGGAAACAAATCCAGCGCCTATGCCAACCGTTATGTTGTAGGTAAAGGGCATCAAAATAATGGTTAAGAAGGCTGGAATCGCGATTCCGTAATCTTCCCAATCAATATTTTTAATTTGTGTCATCATTAAAAAGCCAACAATAATCAAGGCCGGCGCTGCTGCCTCATATGGGATAACTTTCACAATTGGTGATAGCGCTGTTGTCAACAGGAAGAGGATCCCAGTTACCACCGATGCTAAGCCGGTCCGCGCGCCTTCACCAACTCCGGAGGCTGACTCAATGTAGGAGGTGTTAGAGGAAACACCGGCAGCACCACCGGCAGCGGCAGCGATCGAGTCGACTAGTAAAATTCGCCCAGAATTTGGCACGTTTCCATCCTTGTCAATCAATCCGCTCTCGTGACCGATGGCAGTCATCGTTCCCATCGTGTCGAAGAAATCTGCCAACAGCAGCGTAAACACGACAAGGGCGGCGGAAATGAACCCAATCTTAGAAAATGAACCAAAGAGATTGAAATTTCCCAATAAATCAAAGTTAGGGGTTGCGACAATATCTGATGGAACTGCGGGAACATTTAATCCCCAGCCCTTTGGATTAATGAAATCTTTACCATCTGCAGTGAAGGCACCGGGGATATAATTAGTGCCAACTTTGAAAGCTCGCTCCAAAATAATGGAGAGAATGGTGGCTACCGCGATACCGATTAACAACGCACCCTTAACTTTTTTTACCATGAGCACAACCATCAAGAAAAAACCAACAATAAACACAATTATCGGCCAACCAATGAGCGAAGTTCCATCGCCTAAGGTAACTGGAACTGGTCCGATGCCAGTGCGACGGACGAAGCCGGCATCAACTAAACCGATCAGGGCGATGAAGAGACCGATGCCAACTGAGATGGCTACCTTGAGTTGGGTAGGAACCGCTTTAAAGACCGCAGTTCGAAAACCGGTCAAAACTAGAACTAGAATAATTAATCCTTCTAATACAACCAGACCCATCGCATCGGCCCAAGTCATTCGTGAGGCAATTCCATAGGCCACGAAAGTATTCAAACCAAGGCCGGTCGCAATCGCCAATGGAAAATTACCAATTACTCCCATCAGCAAAGTCATCACGCCAGCAACCAACGCGGTAGCCGCAGCAATCTTGGCCATGTTATTAGCAGGATCTCCACCTAAGAATGCACCTGTACTGTCTTTAGCGCCGCCTAGAATTATTGGATTTAGTACGACGATGTAAGCCATGGTGAAGAAGGTGACAAATCCTCCACGAACTTCTCGGCCTATGGTCGAGCCCCGTTCTGAGATTTTAAAGTATGAATCCAGCATGATTTTGGCCTTTCTGTTTTGGTTTCGGGGGTGTTTGCGACCCCGTGTGCGAAAAAGGCGCACAGCCTTGGGGAGATGGGAAGATCCTACGTGCTACTGCGGGGTAATTCGGGAAAGGACACCAAGAGCGATCGCAATTGATTGCCCGATTAATAACGCAAAGAGCAGGGTTCCTAGCCCAACGGTTCCACCTAGAGCCCATCCAAGCGCAAGTACTGCACCTTCAATGGCTAACCTGACACGGCCGATTCGTACTCCGGTTCGGTTATGTAGTGCGGTCATTAAGCCATCTCGTGGACCTGGACCCAAGCCACAAGTAATGTAAAAAGCCGAACCTATCCCGACCATGCTAATTCCAATGAGGCAGTAACCGATACCGGCTAGATAATTATTAGTTTCGGGAAAGATGCTCACACCGACTTGAATCGCAGTTGCTATCAGGACAATGTTGCTTAAGGTTCCAAATCCAGGTTTTTCCCGCAATGGAATCCACAAGAGCAGCACAATCGTACTGATTCCAAAGGTGGACCAACCCATTGTGATATCTAATCGGTTGGCGACACCTTGGGCCAATACTGACCACGGCGCGTTACCGATACCGCTTTGGATCAGCAGCGAATCACCTAAACCAAAAATAAACAAAGCAACAAAGAGTACAAATGTGCGAAGCGGTGTCAGACTCCAACGAGCTGATGCACTCCAAGGTGTTTGTGGAACGGTTTTATGAGGACGCAGAAAATTCAGAATGGGATTGGACACTGCCTGAGTATACTCGGCAAATGTTCCCGGGCCTTGGCACCTTAATCAATATCGTCACCATCATCGCTGGGGCGGGGTTAGGTGTTTTAGTTGGTCACCGAATGAAACTCCTCACCCGTACTTTGTTGACAGATATTTTAGGTTTGGTAACTTTACTCGGTGCAGCTTCCGCACTTATCCCGTTGTGGTCTTCTCGCTATGTTGATGCTTTGCCGAAGGGTTGGCCGTTATTAGTTGTGCTTGGTTCACTTCTAATTGGCGGTTTGATTGGTTCCGCCCTTGGAGTAGAAGATCAGCTAAACAATCTGGGTGAACATCTGCGCGTACGATTCAAAGCAAGTAATGATTCACCCTTTGTAGAGGGATTTGTCTCGGCCTCATTGCTTTTTGCGATTGGACCACTGGCAATTTTAGGAAGCATCAGCGATGGCATGGGAACCGGAATTGATCAATTAATCTTAAAGAGCACGCTCGACTTTTTCGCAAGCATGGCTTTTGCCAGTTCCTTGGGTTGGGGAGTAGCGGTGTCGGCACTACCCGTTGGAATCTATCAAGGCAGCTGGACTGCGATCGGCCTGCTCTTGGGTCAAATACTCTCGGGTTACCAGGTCGATGCGATGACAGTTGTAGGCGGAGTTATGTTGATTTGCATCGCGTTGCGGTTACTTAACATCAAATCGGTGGCAGTAGGAAACTTATTACCGGCTTTGGCGGTCGCACCAATTTTGGCGTTGCTAGTGCATTCACTTTAAAAAGAGGAAGCATCAATTACAAATCGATACTTCACATCACTTGCAACGGTCCGTTTGTACGCTTCATTAATGTAACTTGCCTGGATAACTTCCACATCGCTAACAATCGAGTGCTCACCGCAAAATTCAAGCATCTCTTGGATCTCTGGAATGCCACCGATCATTGAGCCCGCCAAGCTGCGGCGACCATTTAGTAAAGTTCCGACATTTACCTGATACGGTTTTCCAGGAAGTCCTATAACGACCAGGGTGCCATCTAATTTCAGCAGTTTAAGATAGTCATCAATCACAACTTCGGCACTAACGGTATTTAAAATCAAATCAAATTGTTTAGCTAGTGGGGCTAAGTTCGCGGGATCCTTGGTTGACACAAAATGATGGGCTCCCATTGAAACTGCATCCTGTTCTTTACTTGGCGAGTGCGAAAGTACGGTTACTTCGGCTCCCATCGCAACGGCAAATTTAACGCCCATATGTCCAAGTCCACCCAGCCCCATTACCGCAACCTGCATTCCGGGTCCTACCTGCCAATGTTTGATCGGGGAGTAAAGGGTGATCCCGGCACACAACAAAGGTGCAACTCCGGACAGCGGCAGCGAGCTGGGAATTTTTAAAGCGTAATCTTCATTGATCACAAAAGTATTGGCGTACCCACCCATAGCCACAGTTTTTCCATCACGCTCAAAACCATTGTAAGTTCCGGTCATACCTTCAAGGCAATACTGTTGTAAACCGGCCATACAACTTGTACAGGTACGACATGAGTCAATGAAAACTCCTACACCGATGGGATCTCCGACTTCAAACTTGGTTACCTCATCTCCAATTTCGGTGACATAACCCGCGATCTCATGTCCCGGAACCATCGGGAAAATTGCCGCACCCCACTCTTCTGCGACTTGGTGAATATCGCTGTGGCAGATCCCGGCGAAGGAAATTTTTAAAGCAACATCATGTGCCGCTAACTCTCGGCGGTTAAACTCGAACGGCTGCAATGGAGTGCCAGCCGAAAGTGCGGCATAACCTTGGGTCTTCATGATTGCTCCTTAAAGGGTAGGGGCTGCGAAGAGGTGTGAGCGGCCCGTGCGTTGCGAGCCGTAACTTGGCGCATGTGATGTCTTCGGCAAAGTACTTCGTAAGCGACTTGGGCGTCCGGGGCGACATCACCGACGACAACTTGTTCACCTTCCACCACCATGACACCGCCAACGGTTCGTGCATTATGGGTGGCACGGGAGCCACACCAACACAACGCTTCCACCTGAAGCGTATTAACCCGATCAGCAAGTTCAACTAATCGGGCAGAGCCTGGGAAGAGCGAGGTGCGAAAGTCAGTCAAAATCCCAAAAGCAAAAACATCTATCCCTAACCCATCAACTATTCGCGCCAATTGATCGATTTGAATCCGTTCATAAAACTGGGCTTCATCGCAAATGATGTAATCAATTCGCTCACCAGCTGATAAATGATCGACCACATACTTATGTAAATCCATGTCAAGGTATACTTCGATAGCTGGACTAGACAGACCTAACCTGGAAGAAATAACGCCGGTACCGGCCCGGTCTTTGTTAGTGAAAATAAAGCCGGTGCGACCGCGTGACTGATGGTTATGCGCGGTTTGCAGGGCCAAAGTAGATTTGCCGCTATCCATCGTGCCGCAGTAATAAATCAGTTCAGCCATGGAGCGCATCTTGCCACAGCACTATGGAAATACCCCTTTTTGAATTAATTGGGCTGCCAATTTTGCGGACAAGGCCAGCGATGCTGCCACCGAGATATGGGATCCATCCCGATAAACAACATAGCCATCTTGAATCGCCGGACAAAGTGAAGTACATAACCAAGAAGTTGGGTTTATCTTTTCAAATTCATCGATAATCTCTAGTGGTGTCTTCTTGCTTGAGTCACAACCTTTCAAATCTTTTGTTGCTAAGCAACTTGGGATGTCGCGCAGCGGACGAGGAGTGTCACCAATGTAGATCAGGTTTTTTGAACTACCTTGCAAATCAGAAAATAGCTTGCGCTGTCCATCCTTCCACCATTTATTTCGATCGGGAAAGCTAGCGGGTGGCGCAAAATATTGAAAGTTGCTAACAATCACCGCGGTAGGTTTCAAATCATTAATTCGCGCGATTGAGTTACTTCGCCATTCCACGCAATCAGCGTTTTTGAAAGCGCCCCGGTCTGGTCGGGGAGCATCCACCGATGAACAAGCAGACTTCGTTAACGAAATGAGTTTAAATCTGCGTTGTTTGGCTAGTTTTTCCAGCGCGGGAAACCACTGCGCGGCATGTGAATCACCATAAAGCACCACTGTTGTTTTAGAGTTAAGATCGCCATAGGAACAATCTCCAGATTTATTTTCGCCATAATTAACGTGACAGCCATCTCCGTAAACCGCTGGTTTTTGCATGACACGTTTTAGGTCAAAGCTGTAATTGCTATCCTTGACTTTAATTTCAGATGAGGCGCTGAAAGAAATGGCAAAACCTGCCACGAGTGAGACCACAGTTGTTGCGGCAAAAGCCTTGTAGATCAGCGCACCAGAGATTTTTTTGTGTCGCAGCGGTTGTTCAATAAATTTACTAGTGAAGTGCGCCAAAACTATCGTTAAAATAATGCAGAAGAGTCGCTCTCGGATCCGAAGCGGCCGACCCAGCGCGCTACTTGGCAGCACCAGGGCCGGCCAATGCCACAAGTACAACGGATAGGAAATCGCGCCTAGCCACTGGGAAACTCTATTATTGCTGAGGTCATTGAAAAATCGAGGCCAGGCATTTATGGAACCGATTAAAAGTGCCGTGGCCGCAACTGGCACGATTGCGTTGAAACCCGGAAACGCGGTGCCTTCATCAAATTGCAGCAAGGCAAATATGATTCCAAGGGCGCCGACCCAGGGCAGAAATCGATTGCGCAAAAAGTCCTTAGGCACAAAAAGTAACAGCGCTCCGAAACCTAACTCCCAGGCCCTAGTGGGAAGTGAGTAGAAGGCCCAGATCGGTGAGGCTTCCGTCAAATAAATTGAGAAGGCAAGTGAAAGAAAGGTTGTGATTGAGATGCCGTAATAGATCGCTCGCTTGCCATATCGCGCGAGAAAAAGGATGAAAACTGGCCAAATTAGATAAAACTGTTCTTCCACCGCAAGTGACCAATAATGAATAAATGGCGATGGAGTTGCATCCAAATTTTGATAATCATTTTCCCACCAAGCAAAGAGGTAGTTTGAAACATAGGCAGCTGCGGCAAATAAATCTCGCCCTAATACATCCCGAGTAATCGCAGGCAGCACAAACATCCCGACAATCGCGGTAATGGCGAGCACAAACACCGAAGTTGGCAGCAAGCGCTTGATTCGACGTTGATAGAACCGATTGAGGTCTAATTTCCCAGTTTCTTCAATCTCCCGAAGAATTAAACCGGTTATCAAGAAACCCGAAATAACATAAAAAATATCTACACCGATGAAACCACCGGGCATAAGCCGAGCGTGAAATATCGTGACAAGCAGGGCGGCTAGCGCTCGAAGCCCTTGAATCTGAAGGATGCGCACTGCTACGAAAGTACCAGGCAGGTGATCGGAATTTGTGGATATTTGCAATTAAGGGTTTCCCGTCCGGATAAACCTTTGATCTCCAGCAAAGCTACAACTTGAATAACTTCACCTCCACAGCGTTGTACTAATTCAATGGCAGCACCAATTGTGCCGCCACTGGCCAAGACATCGTCGATCAGCATCACCTTGGAACCGGCGCCAATCGCATCAGTGTGCATCTCCAGCGTGTCGATTCCATATTCGAGACCATACTTTTCTGAGATCGTCGTAAATGGAAGTTTGCCAGCTTTGCGAATCGGCACAAAGCCAGTTTTTAATTGATTTGCTACCGCCGATGCGAAGATAAAACCTCGAGCTTCGATACCAGCCACAACGTTGCAACCGTGGGCCAGAGTCGCCAACTCTTGCGTGACCGCAAAAAAAGCGTTGCCATCGGCCAGAAGTGGGGTGATGTCTTGAAATCTAATCCCAGGTTTTGGGTAATCAGGTATTTCGCGAATGAGTGAAAGGGCCCCGGCAATCTGCATGTGTCCGAGAGGGGACTTGAACCCCTAATCCCTTACGGGAACTAACACCTCAAGCTAGCGCGTCTGCCAATTCCGCCACCCGGACTGAGTGTTGGGCAAGGATAGCAATCGGGTGAGAGAATAGCGAAATGACTACATCACAACACTCCGAACTTGAACTCGACACTATTCGCATCTGCCGGGAGTTGATTCAAATACCCAGCGTAAATTTTGGAGATGGTAAGGGAGATGAAAAAGAGATCGCCGACTATGTGGTGAAACTGCTATCAGAAGTCGGTATCGATTCTAAGATTTATGAATCTGCTCCGGGCCGGGCCAATGTGATTGCTCGAATCAAAGGCACAAACCCAGATCGCCCTGGTTTAGTTGTTCATGGGCATCTAGATGTGGTGCCGGCACATGCACCCGATTGGTCGGTGGATCCATTTTCGGCAGAGGTGAAGGATGGATTTATTTGGGGACGTGGCGCAGTTGATATGAAAAATATGGATGCCATGATATTGGCAACTGTTCGAGATTGGGCCCGTACTGGTTTTGTGCCAGAGCGAGATATTGTCCTGGCTTTCTTTGCTGATGAAGAAGCCGGCAGTATTTACGGTTCACATTACCTAGTGGAAAATCACCCAGAGGTTTTTGCTGGTTGCACCGAAGCGGTATCGGAGGTTGGCGGTTTTTCAGTCACCGTTTCTGGTGGAAAACGGCTTTACCTTATCGAAACTGCGGAAAAGGGAATTCATTGGATGCGACTAACCGCCGAGGGTCGGGCCGGTCATGGTTCGGTCATGAACAATGAAAATGCGGTGACACGTTTAACCGACGCGGTTGCCAAGATTGGAAACTATCAATGGCCACAACGATATAGCGCTACGGTAAAAGCGTTTTTCAAAAAAATTGCCGAAGTAACTGGTAAGCCATATGATGAAAAAGATCTTCGACCATTATTGGCAGAGGTTGGCTTTGCCGCGCGAATGATAGGTGCTACCTTACAAAACACCGCCAATCCAACTATGTTGGAGGCAGGTTACAAAGCAAACGTTATCCCTGGTTCGGCAAGTGCGGTGATAGATGGCCGTTTTATCCCGGGCTATGAAGATGAACTAAATGAAACAATCAAGGGGCTGATTGGAGAAAATGTCAGAGTTGAAACGATTACTCGTGATAAAGCGTTAGAGGTTCCCTTTGCCGGAGATTTAGTGGAAGCGATGTGTAATGCGCTACTCAAGGAAGATCCGGCTGCAATTCCAGTTCCATATGTGATGAGTGGCGGTACCGATAATAAAGCGTTGGCCGACCTGGGAATTATTGGCTATGGATTCTCGCCGCTAAAACTTGATGCTGACTTTGATTTCATGGCCATGTTCCACGGAGTCGACGAGCGAGTCCCAATTGCTGGACTAACCTTTGGTGCAAGAGTTCTAAAAGATTTTCTCGAGCATGCTTAAAAACTCACCTCATCTAGCGCGGTTCTAACTATTTGGGGAAGTGCAATCTCTTCGCTTTTCAAAATCCCGCGCAGTTGGGCGCCGGTCCGTGCGCCAATGAGAGCTGTCGTGACACCAGGTGCATCTCGCACCCAAGCCAAGGCCACTTCTAGCGGGGAGTAGCCCAATCCTTCGGCGGCAACAGCTACCGCTTCCACGATTTGAGCAGATCTTTGCGCCAAGTATGGTTCGACCTGTTTTGCAAAATGTGGCGCAGCCGCTCGCGAATCACTTGGTACCCCTTTGCGATACTTTCCAGTTAACACACCGCGCGCAAGCGGAGCCCAGGCCAGAAAGCCTAGACCGCAATCTTGGGCAGCGGCTAAAATTTCCTCCTCGGCAGCGCGATTAAGAAGTGAGTACTCACTTTGCACTGTGGAAAGCGGTGCCTTCATCGAGTTTGCTTGCTGCTTGGTAGCAGCTCGAGCAATTTGCCAGCCGGCGTAATTACTAATACCTACATATCTGGCCCGCCCAGTTGAATACGCATAATCTAACGCCGACAATGTTTCATCTAGCGGAGTTGCATCATCCCAACTGTGAATCTGCCAAATGTCGATGAAATCCGTTCCTAATCGAGCGAGCGAGCGATCGAGTTCGGCAAGCAAGAAATGTCGAGTCGCATCAATCCGGCGGTGGCCATCGGCGAAAGCGATTCCCGCTTTTGTTGCAATTACAATTTCTTCCCGGTTAAACAAAGTACCAATCAATCCGCCGATAACACGTTCACTATCGCCATCACCATAGGTAGCAGCGGTGTCCAGCAAGTTTCCACCCGCATCTAAAAAAGCACGACATTGATCGGCCGCTTCAATCTCATCGGTATCTCGTCCCCAGGTCATGGTTCCAAGTCCTAGGCGAGAGAGGTTTAAGCCACTGTTTCCAGCCCGGCGCTTTTCCATGGGGCGACCTTAGCAAGGCGTATGGTCGAAAGCTGCGATAGCCTTTCATTTATGCGAGTAGTTTTGATAAGACATGCACATTCCCAAGCCAATGAGGCGGGTGTGTTATCTGGTCGCAGGCCAAATGTTCACCTGTCTCTGCGCGGGGCGGAACAGGCCGAAAAACTAACCGAACGTTTGGGCTATTTTCCGATCAGTGAGATTCGAATCAGTCCGATGGAGCGCTGCTTGGAGACAATTGAGCCTTGGTTAAAATCTACTATTTGGCCCAAATCACCCACGCTGCTGCCAAACCTTGATCAAGATCTTAATGAGGTGGATTATGGCAGTTGGAGCGGAAAGAAACTTTCAGCTTTGTCGCGCAACAAATTATGGAAAGTTGTTCAGGACATGCCGAGTCGAATGTACTTTCCTGGTGGTGAAGGAATAGCGCAAATGCAAACCCGCGCCATCAAAGTTATCCACGACAGTACAACCTCCAAGAAAAGAGGTGCATTGGTAGTTGTTAGTCACGGAGATGTAATTAAATCCATCGTGGCTTCGGCTTTGGCAATGCAGCTAGATGAATTTCAGCGGATTATTATTGATCCAGCATCGATTACCATCTTGGAATATTCGCAGGGGAAACCTCGTGTGTTATTGCTGAACGATTCGCGCGCAGTTGTTACCGAACTATTGACTCAACCAAAGCGTTCTAAAAACTTAATCGGTGGTGGTAGCGGAAAATGAGATATGAATTTAATTCGCCAGATCGATTCATAGTAGGAACTGTTGGTGAGCCAGGGGAGCGTGCCTTTTTTATTCAGGCAAAAAAAGAGAGTAAGTGCTTTTCAGTAGCGGTGGAAAAAGAGCAAGTCCGGGCAATAGTTTTGCGATTGGAGTTACTGATTGCCGAGATTAAGAAAGCTAATCCATTGGAAGTTGTGGAAAGAGTTCAGTCTGATGATGCTGCCTTGGATTCACCAGTTGAATCGATCTTTGAAATTGGGGCGATTTCGCTGTCTTGGGATGATGATTTGAAATTGGTCAACTGTGAACTCTATGAACTTAAAGATGACGAGGAAGATGCTGAAGGTGAGTTACTAGTTGTTTACTTAACGCTAGGCATGGCGCAAGCATTCTGTTCCCGTTCCAAGGCGGTAATTAATGCCGGACGTTTGCCCTGCCCGTTTTGTGCGATACCGATAGATCCGCGCGGACATCTTTGCCCTAGAGCTAATGGCTATCGCAGATAAGTTTCAGGCGTTGGAAACTGCCGATTTGATTGTAACTGGCAGATTGGTCGATGCTTCAAATGCGACCTTGTTTGCACATGTACTATTTAATCAAGTTGAGCTGTTATGTATCTATAAACCTATTGCCGGCGAACGTCCGTTGTGGGATTTCGTAGATGGGTGTTTAGCTCATCGGGAGTACGCCGCATTTTGTGTCAGTGAGTATTTGTCATTAGGTGTCGTTCCCTTTACGGTACTGCGAGATGGTCCATATGGTTTTGGAATGGTCCAGGAATGGATTTCGATTGATGAAGAAATCGACCTGGGCTCTTTTTTTGCCACCGACCATCCGAAACTACGAATCATGGCCTTGCTGGATGCCATAATTAACAACACAGATCGAAAAATTGGTCATTTACTTCCGGTCGATCAACAACAAGTGTATGGCTGCGACCATGGCGTCACTTTCCATGTTGATGACAAACTACGAACTGTGTTGTGGCAATGGGCTGGAGCTGATTTTAATGAAACTGAAATTGCTATCCTAGAACGTGCCCAAGCTGGCCTAGCAAATCAGTTGCGGGTGATCCTGCAGCTCTTAATTACCGATGCGGAAATATCGGCGATGGAAAAGCGAGTGGCACGGATGCTTTCGCAAGGAAAGTTTCCAAAACCCAGTCCGGACTGGCCTGCGGTTCCGTGGCCAGCCTTTTGATTCTACAATAGGATGCTGCCATGAAATCGTGGAACCAGGTTTCAATACCTTCGCTCTCACCTGAGATTACCTTTCCAGAATTATTTCTCACGAACTCGGCGACTAGTTCCAAGCAATCCCTAGGCAGCAAAGATCTGTATCGAATGTACGTGTGTGGAATTACGCCTTACGATGCTACCCATCTTGGTCATGCCGCTACTTATTTGTCCTTTGATCTGGTCAATCGCTACTTACGCGCCAGTGGTGCTCAGGTGCACTACGTACAAAACATCACCGACATTGATGATCCTTTGCTAGCGCGAGCACAACGCGACGGTGTCGGATGGCGTGAGCTAGCCGAACAACAGATTGATCTCTTCCGTAGCGATATGAACGCACTTCGAGTAATACCACCCAAGGATTACATCGGCGTCGTTGAAGCTATCCCGTTGGTCTCATCTGCTATCGAAGAACTGCAAAAACGAGGCAGTGTCTACCTGGTGGATTCGGATCTGTACTTTTCGGTGCATCAAGATCCTGACTTTGGATCAAGATCGCACTTAAATAGCCACGAGATGTTAGCCATATTTGCCGAGCGGGGGGGAGACCCAGATCGGGTCGGAAAGCAGGATCCATTGGATCCCTTACTTTGGTTGGCCAAACGAGAAAATGAACCAGGCTGGGATTCCCGATACGGAACTGGCCGCCCTGGTTGGCATATTGAATGCACCGCCATCGCGATCGAATACTTGCAACCAAATCTGCAAGATGAGGCGCTGATCGATATTCAAGGCGGCGGTAGTGATTTGATTTTTCCCCATCATGAGATGTGTGCTGCACAAGGTTTTGTTTTATCGGGTAAGCCTTTTGCAAACAACTATGTCCACGCCGGAATGATGGGACTCGATGGCGAGAAGATGAGCAAGAGCAAAGGAAACTTAGTTCTTGTGTCAAAGCTAATTGCCCAAGGTAGCGATCCGATGGCGATCCGATGGGCGTTGCTGGCTGATAGCTATCGCGCCGATCGGATGTGGAGCGAAGAGTTGCTAAACGTAGCTAACAGTGCGATCCAGCGCTTAAAGTTAGTGCTAGCTGGTGAAAGCATGGCTAATACCGATGAATTAATCTCGCAAATGGTAGCGCTACTGGCGGATGATCTAAATACTCCAGCGGTGTTTGCCGTGATTGATGTTTGGGTCGAGCAATCATTGGCCGGTGCAACTGGTGGAGATGGTAATCAAATATCCGCGGCCTTAGATGCGCTTCTTGGATTTAAATTTTAATTCTCTTGCTGTCGTCGTAAATATCGCTCGAACTCTTTCGCAATTGAATCACCAGAAACGTCTGGCAAATCTGCGGCATCCTTGCTCTCCTCCAGTGCTTTTACATACTCTGCTACCTCTGAATCTTCGGCGGCCAGTTGATCTACCGACTTTTCCCACTCATCTGACAATGCCGGCAAATCTGCCAATGGAATCCCAATCTCCAAAAAATCTTCAATTGTGTTAATTAACGCTAACGCCGCTTTCGGCGAAGGTGAGCTTGGTGCGTAATGTGGAACCGCGGCCCAAAGCGAAATAGCATCGATGCCACGGCGCATACTTTCATCTTGGATTATTCCTAAAATTCCGGTTGGGCCTTCATACTTTGAAACTTCCACTCCAAGGCGAGTGGCACTGTTTGGGTGAGCGCCAGTCGCGGTAACTCTGATCGGACGAGTGTGCGGAGTATCCGATAATAAGGATCCCAGCGTTAGCACTAGCGAAACCTCAAGGTCATCAGCTAAATCCAATAAATCATTGGTGAAACGGCGCCAGCGCATAGATGGCTCCACACCCCGAACAATGACTAAGTCGCGCTTCATGCTCGGGATGGACAGACCGAAGACCTGCGTGCCGGGCCAGGTGATGCCCCGAATGGTCGAATTAGTTAGGTCAACTTGTGGCCGATTTACTTGAAAATCATAAAACTCTTCCGGATCAACATCGGCAATTAATATTGGAAGTACATCATCATCTTTGTCCTGCCATACTGCCAGCAGATGTTCAATCGCCCCGGATGCCCCTTCGGCGCCATCATTCCAACCAGTAAATGCAACAATCATCACTGGATCACGCAAGGGCGGTATCTCATATATCTCCACGAAGGCAACCTTACGGTAACCTTCGGTAAGTGAGTACGCTAAAAAAATCCCCGTCGAATGGATCTTTGCGTCGGGCGCTGGCAGAGCGGGTAGTTATTGCTGATGGGGCGATGGGCACCATGCTGCAAGATGCTGACCCATCTCTAGCTGATTTCCAAAATCACGAGGGCTGTAATGAGATTTTGAATGTTAGCCGGCCCGATATCGTTCGCTCAGTTCATGATGCATATCTTGCGGTAGGCGTGGATGCGATTGAAACAAATACCTTTGGCGCGAACTGGGCAAATTTAGCCGAATACGGGATTGAAGATCGGATCTATGAACTGGCTTTTGCTGGCGGGGTAATTGCCCGAGAAGCCGCCGATGCTTTTACTACCCCAGAAAAGCCACGTTTTGTGCTTGGCTCATTGGGGCCGGGCACCAAACTTCCGAGCCTTGGACACACAACTTACGAGAAATTGAAGGATGCTTATTACATTGCGGCAAAGGGATTAACTGATAGCGGCGCTGACGCTTTACTGATTGAAACCTCGCAAGATCTTTTGCAAGTTAAAGCGGCGGTGACCGGCGCTCGTTTAGCAATCACACAAGCTGGAAGAGATGTCGTGCTGATCGCACAAGTTACGGTGGAAACAACTGGCACGATGTTGCTTGGTTCTGAAATTGGCGCGGCGCTAAATGCACTAGAACCACTTGGCATTGATTTAATTGGTTTAAACTGCGCCACCGGACCGGCCGAAATGTCTGAGCACCTGCGATACCTGAGTAAGCATGCTGAAATAGGAATTTCGGTAATGCCAAATGCTGGGTTGCCAGTACTCGGCCCAAATGGGGCCAGTTATCCATTGGATCCACCGGAGTTGGCCCAGGCACTTGCTGGATTTGTAAAAGAGTATGGAATCTCCTTAATTGGAGGTTGCTGTGGAACAACGCCGGCGCATATGGCCGCAGTTGTTGCCCAACTAGATCGCACACCTATCACATCTAGGAACCCAGCGTTGGATCGCGGCACCTCCTCGCTCTATCAATATGTGCCTTTCCGGCAAGACAAGACCTATTTAGCAATCGGTGAACGTACCAATGCCAATGGCTCACGAGCATTTCGCGATGCGTTACTGGCCGAAGATTGGGAAAAGTGTGTCGAGATTGCGCGGGATCAAATTCGAGATGGTGCGCACATGCTAGATCTTTCGGTGGATTATGTCGGACGAGATGGCGCAGCGGATATGAGCCAATTAGCAGCACGTTTTGCCACAGCCAGCACCCTTCCAATCGTGCTTGATTCGACCGAGCCAGCGGTATTAAAAGCCGGGCTAGAACACCTTGGTGGTCGAAGCGTTATCAATTCGGTCAATTACGAAGATGGAGATGGGCCAGACTCTAGATTTGCCAAAATTATGCCGCTAGTGCAAGAGCACGGCGCGAGTGTGGTGGCGTTGACCATCGATGAAGAAGGTCAGGCGCGCGATGCCGAATGGAAGTTGCGGGTGGCCCGGCGATTAATCAATGACCTACACGATAACTGGAACATGAATATTGGCGATATTTTAATTGACTGTTTGACCTTCCCAATCGCCACCGGACAGGAAGAAACGCGTCGCGATGGTATCGAAACCATTAGTGCAATTCGCCAGCTAAAAGCGGAGTTTCCAGAAGTGCAAACGACTTTGGGTGTAAGTAATGTTTCTTTTGGTTTAAATCCGGCATCCCGAATTGTTTTGAACTCGGTGTTTTTGCATGAATGTGTACAAGCGGGTTTGGACTCAGCGATAGTTCATCCATCAAAAATTACTCCGATGAGTCGAATCAATGAGCGGGAAAAAGCGGTTGCGTTAGACCTAATTTATGATCGTCGCACCTTCGAAGGCGATGAGTGCACTTACGATCCGTTGCAGGAGTTTCTGCAGTTATTTGATGGCGTAGAACTTGCCACCAGTAAAAATGCTAGGGCCGAAGCACTTGCCGCCTTGCCGTTATTTGATCGATTGCAGCGGCGAATCATAGATGGTGAGAAGGTCGGGCTGGAGGATGATCTAAAGGCGGCGATGGAGCAAGGTACAAAACCGCTAGAAATTATTAATACCCACTTGCTTGCGGGCATGAAGGTAGTAGGTGAATTATTTGGAAAAGGCGAGATGCAACTTCCTTTCGTTCTGCAAAGTGCAGAGGTGATGAAGAATGCAGTCGCTTTATTGGAACCGTTCATGGAAAAAACAGGTGATGCCGGTCGTGGCACCATGCTGCTGGCCACCGTTAAAGGCGATGTGCATGACATTGGAAAGAATCTGGTTGATATCATTTTGACCAACAACGGTTACCGGGTGGCAAATATCGGGATCAAGCAGACCATCAATCAGATTATTGATGGCGCCATTGAAAGCAAGGCGGATGCCATTGGCATGAGCGGTCTGTTGGTGAAATCAACAGTCATCATGAAAGAAAATCTGGCCGAACTCACTTCCCGAGGCTTCGATCAACGTTGGCCAATTGTCCTTGGTGGGGCGGCGCTGACCCGTGCCTATGTGGAACAAGATCTAGCAGCGATTTTTCCGGGTGAGGTTCGCTACGCCAGAGATGCTTTTGAAGGTTTGCGCCTTATGGACTCCATTATGGCGGTAAAACGCGGGGATGAGGGCGCCCAACTTCCACCGCTGCGCGAGCGTAGAGTCGCCAACACCCGGATAAAAGATGTTCCGGTTGTAGTTGATACAAGTAGAAGCGATGTTGCTACCGATGTGGTGATTCCAACGCCACCATTTTTCGGTGCAAGAGTTGTTAAAGGAATTCAACTCGCCGATTATTCTGGAATGTTGGATGAGCGAGCCCTCTTTGTTGGGCAATGGGGACTCAAAGGCAATCGCGGCGAGTACGAGTCAATGGTTGAATCCGAGGGACGACCACGACTTCGATCACTTCTTAATGAAGTTCAAGCTAATGGTTGGCTAAATGCCGCCGTGGTTTATGGATACTTTCCATGTTATAGCGAAGGAAATGATCTTGTTATTTTGCAGCACGAGGGCATCGACAAAGGGAAAGAGCGGGTTCGTTTCAATTTCCCACGGCAAACACGTGATCGCAGATTATGCATAAGTGATTTCTTTGCCGCTAAGGATTCTGGCAAAATAGATGTGGTTGCATTCCATGTTGTAACAATGGGTTCAACAGTTAGTGAAGCGGCCGGCAAATTATTTGCCGCAAACAAGTATCGCGAATATTTAGAGCTGCACGGAGTTTCGGTTCAACTAACCGAAGCCTTAGCCGAGCACTGGCATGCTCGCATGCGGGAAGAGTTACATGTCAAAGGCGATGATTCCACGGAGCTGCAAGGAATTTTGGACCAGGGCTACCGAGGTTCCCGTTACTCATTTGGTTATCCAGCCTGTCCTGACCTAGAACAGCAAGTTCAGTTGTGTGAACTACTGCAGCCAGCTCGGATCGGGGTTGAACTATCGGAGGAGTTTCAACTGCATCCAGAGCAGTCAACTTCGGCCATCATTGTTCATCACCCTGAAGCTAAGTACTTCAACGCTAACTAGCGAAGTTTGATGCCAGCTTTTTTTGACGCGGTCTTTTTCGATATGGATGGATTATTGGTTGATTCCGAACCGCAGTGGTTGCAATCCGAGGTAGAAGTGACAGCGCCATACGGCTACCAATGGCAAGAAAACGATCAAATTGCCTGTTTGGGCGGCCCGCTCACCCGGGTAGGGCAGTACATGTTTGAAAAGTGTGGCCAGCGCCAGTCCCCAGAATTCTTCACGCAACAGTTGATCCAGACACAAGTGGCAAAAATGCGGGTTGAAGTTCCGACCATGCCAGGTGCCCTTGAACTACTTCGTGAGTTACAAGCACATGGTGTTAAAACTGCGTTAGTTTCGGCCAGCCCCCGAATTATCGTGGATGCAGTGTTAGCTAATTTAGGTGTTGATCTTTTTCCATTTTCAATTAGCTCCGATGATACTGAGCGGACAAAACCTGATCCAGAGGGATATCTAAAAGCCGCACAACTTAGTGCATCAGAAATCACAAACTGCCTGATTTTTGAGGACTCTTTAACTGGAATCAAGGCGGCAACTGCCAGCGGGGCTTGGCTAATCGCAGTACCGCATTTAGTCAGCGTGGAAGAGTCGGCTCGAGTGCGCGTGATCAAGAAATTAAGTCAACTCTCTTTTTCAAAACTTGGTGAACTTAAATTGGATTATGCCGCAGTAATTTAAGAATTAAATGCCGGACAAATACTTTTAAAAAAACACCAGTCGCAAAGTCGAGAGGGCTTTGGTGGCCAGTAATCTTTAGCAATTGATGTAAAAATATCTTCGGCTACTCGGTTTAAAACCTTTTCGGTCGATTCTAGCTGCGCCATGGTTGGTGAACTTTTGACTAATTTTCCATCACCTAAATAGATTAACTGCAACAAACGGGGGAGAACCTGGTGGTTTTTCCAATACAACAGGGCATACACACGAAGTTGGAAAAGTGCTTTTTCTTCCCAGCCGGGCTTTGGCGCCTTTCCAGTTTTGTAATCCACAATTCTAACTTCACCCGTACTGGCGACATCTAATCGATCCACATAGCCATGGAGATAAATATTCTCGGCCAAATCATTTTCTAGATGTAGCTCGCGAAAAGTTGCCTCAAACGCTGCTGGATTTTCTAAAGTGAAATAGGTGGTCAACAACGATGCGGCACGATCGAGCCACTCTTTTTCATCAGTAACCAATTGCATTAACTCCGGTTTTTCGGCTAACTGCGTTCGCCACCGCGCCGGCAATAGTTCGATTGCGGTTTTTGGGGTTCGATCGGCGGCTACGGATTCAAAGAGATCATGCAGTACGGTGTGGACCAAAGTGCCACGTTCAGCCGCAAGTGAGGGCGGCTCTGGCAACTTGTCTATTTTCCGATATCGATAGAGTTGCGGGCAGTTTTCATACTCGCTAACCGCACTTGGCGAAAGACGTAACGGCTGATTAATACTCACCTGGCGAAAGATACTCCCACCTGGTTGCTTTAATTCCTCTAAGATGCGCTCGTGTCTAATCTTGGGTATTTCGGTGCTGGTGATCGGATTCAATTAACTGATCCCAAAGGCAAGCTTTATAGTTTTACCATCACACCCGGCAAAGAATGGCATACTCATAAAGGTTGGATCACCCATGATGAGCTGATCGACCTACCCGAAGGATCGGTCGTAAGTACGACCGCTGGCTTGAAATTCACCGCCTTCAAACCATTGCTGGCCGATTACGTTTTAACCATGCCGCGTGGGGCGACAATTATTTACCCGAAAGATGCGGCAATGATTATTGGCGCGGCTGATATTTATCCGGGCGCGCGGGTGCTAGAAGCTGGTGTTGGAAGCGGTGCTTTAACCATCTCGTTGTTACGGGCAGTTGCCGGTACCGGCCGGGTGCACTCGGTCGAACGACGCTCTGATTTTGCCGAAAATGCGCGATCAAATGTGAGTGATTATTTCCAAGAAACCCCCAGTAATTGGAGTTTGGTGGTCGGGGATTTGCAGGATCAAGCGTTTGATTCCGAGTTTGATCGAGTTGTGCTGGATATGTTGGCACCCTGGGAGTGCATTGATATTGCGGCCAAGTCGCTGCGACCGGGTGGTGTCTTTCTAGCATATGTCGCAACAACAACTCAACTTTCGGCAACGGCAGAGGCTTTGAAAGCAGATGGCAGATTTACCGAACCAGAGAGTTCCGAAACAATTGTTCGTGGGTGGCACCATGAAGGTCTGGCAGTTCGTCCGCAGCAGCGCATGATTGGCCATACCGGCTTCTTGATTCAAAGTAGACGGATGGCTCCCGGAGTAGCGGTGCTAGCAAGGCGACGACGCCCAGCGAAAGGTGGCTACGGTGTCGCGGAAGATTGAAAGATTAATTAATCTAACCATCGCATTACTTGCAACAAAAAGATATCTGACTAAATCTGAAATTTTTCGTATTGTGGACGGTTACGTGGGATCACCCGAAAGCAAAGAACGAATGTTTGAACGGGACAAGGATGACCTGCGCACGCTGGGTATTGAAATAGAAGTGGGAAGTTTCGATCCACTTTTCAACGATGAAGCTGGTTATCGAATCAAGGTTGAAAGTTATCAATTGGAGTTAGGGGAGATAACGCCAATTGAGTTGTCGCTGTTATCCCTTGCCGCACAATCTTGGCAAGGTGCCACTTCAAATAATGCGGCCCAAAGTGCAATTCAAAAATTGAACTCCATCGGTGTTCCGGCCGATGCCATGGATTTACCAGCGTTAACCGCAAAAATTACGAGCAGCTTCGCTGATATTTCCTTGATCACCGCCGCTATTGCTGCCAACGATTTACTGGAGTTCTCCTACATCAGTTCTAACCTGGTTCAGCAAAAGCGAGTAGTGATCCCATTTTCGCTAGCCTCCCGTGCTGGCCATTGGTACTTAGCTTGCGTGGATCAAGAAGTGCAAGAGATTCGCACCTTTCGGTTAGATCGCATCGCTGGCGAAATTGCCCAAAAAGCTAACCTGGAAGCATTTACCGCTCCAACCAATTTTGATTTTGCAGCCACCCTTGCGGACAATCACACGGCTACCTTTGCCACCATAGATGTCCGAAAAAATAAGGGACATTTTTTGCGAATGCTGGCAACATCTTCCAAAGATCTAGGGGAGTGGGATCAAATTAGAGTTCCTATATTTAATTTGGAGTCACTTTGTTCGCAAGTTTTGTGGCACGGGGAAGATGCTTTGGTACAGGAACCAGCTGCACTCAGGTCCTTGGTGATCGAAAATCTACAGGCGTTGGTAAACCATCATGGCTAGGGAGATATCTGCACCGCTTGCGCGCACCGCTAGATTGTTGGATCTTGTTCCCTATCTGCACGCGCACCAAGGAGTATCTATCAAGGAGTTAGCTAAGCAATTTGAGGTGACACCTACCCAAATTTCATCAGACCTAACAACCTTGTGGATGTGTGGCTTGCCTGGATACACGCCGCTGGAACTCATGGAGCTTGAATTTGAATCGGGTTATGTCACTATTCGAAATGCCACAACTTTAGCTAAGCCCCGCACTATCACTTTTGATGAGGGGCTAGCGCTGCTGCTTGGTTTGTATTCGCTCAAATCCTCCTTACCCGCCGATCGGGCGGATCTAGCAGAAATTGCAGATGCCTTAGCGACTCGGATCGCAGCGAAAGTCGGTTTGCCTAGCTCTCTGCAGGTATCAGCTCAGATTGCACCAGAGATTGGCTCGGCGATTGCAAAGGCCCTCGCAGCATCGGCTGCGCTGACGGTCCAATACCATTCACTGTATTCCGACTTGATCAGTATGCGCACAATTGTGCCAAATGAAATTTATCATGAAGGTGGCAATGCCTACTTGAAAGCGTTTTGCTGCACCGCAAATGAATCCCGAATATTTAGAGTTGACCGGATCCTAGAAGCACAGTTGGCGCAGGTAGTTGAATTTAGGGAACTGCCGATCCCGATTCCGGCCAAGATAGGTTTCACCATCAAGATACTTAAGGCTTCCCGAGACCTAGTAGAAAGATTTGAATTAAGGGAGGCGTTAGCCTCACAATCTTTCACACTGAGCTCTTACTCTCGACAATGGATCACACGTTCAGTCCTGGCTGCAGGTGCTGGCGTTCAGTTGAGTTCGCCAATTGAGATTAGGGCTGAGATTGCCGCTAAGGCACAACTGATACTAGATCGTTACCAAGTCAAGTAGTTCTGCCTACCCAATTAATCCCGCCTGGGGTAACCTAGGCACATTAGACCAACCAACCCGCAGGGAGTTTGAACGATGTTTCTACGCGAGCCAAGCCACATTCTTATTCTTCTGATTGTCATTTTGGTGCTATTTGGCGCAAAGCGTCTACCTGATTCAGCGCGTTCCCTTGGTCGTTCGATGCGTATCTTCAAGAGCGAGATCAAAGAGATGTCGGCGGAGGAGAAGAAAGCCAACGAAGAAGGCACGACCGAGAAGTAAATCCATGGCGTCTATAAAAGACGCGCGGATGCCGATATTAGATCACTTACGAGAGTTTCGTAAAAGGATTTTCCGCGCAGCCGTCGCGATCATCCTGAGTTCTGGCGTCGGTTGGTACTTTTACAACACGATCATAACCACGCTCGCCGAACCAGTTTGTGATTTGAAAGCCGCTCAAGAATCTGGTTCCGCCAGTTGTGGTGCGCTATACATCAGCGGTGTTCTTGGTCCACTTAATTTGCAGATTAAAGTCTCACTCCTAACTGGTGTCATAGTTTCGGCTCCTTTCTGGTTGTACCAATTGTGGGCTTTCATAGCCCCAGGCCTGCATCGGAAAGAGAAGCGAAATACCGCACTATTTATTTTTTCGGCAACGCCCTTTTTTGCCGCTGGCGCTACCCTGGGCTATCTAATACTTCCAATTGCAATCAAGGTGCTCTTTGGATTTACCCCTAACGCTTTAAACAACTTGGTTCGCTTTGATGATTATTTAGATTTCGTATTGCGAATAATTTTGATTTTTGGTCTGGCCTTTGAACTACCTATTTTTCTGCTCACCTTTAATCTGATCGGTTTTTTGCGTGGTGAAACAATTTTACGACCTTGGCGGGGTTGGGTCTTTTCCATATTTCTCTTTACCGCCGCATTCACTCCGACCGCTGATCCCTTAACTATGTTGCTCTTAGCGGTTCCATTGGTGATGCTTTACTTCATGGCCGGTGGCATTGCGCTTTTAGTGGATCGAAGTCGAGACCGGAAGAGTGCGGCGATTGAAACCAGTGTCTCGACGATTGCGGCGCCAACCTCTATCGTTGAATAGCAGATAAGGTTTTCTCATGTGGGCGTTGGTGATAAATCCTATTTCCGGTCAGGGTAGCGGCGCCACCGTTGGCCGGTATGTAGCTGGCTTTCTTACCCAAAAGCAGATCCGTTATACGATTGTGACCGGCAATTCCTCGGTGGCGCTGTCGGATCACCTACAAATATTTATTGATAAAAATCCTAACTGTGAAGGGGTCATCGCAGTTGGCGGCGATGGGTTGCTGCACATAGTCTTGCAAAAGATTGTGCCGGCCCAGATCCCTTTTGCACTAATCCCAGCAGGTACCGGAAATGATTTTGTCCGAACCCTCGGTTGGGAGTTAGATCAGGTTGATGCACAACTAGAACGAGTGATATCTACTCAACCCACTGCGATTGATCTAGGTCTAGTCGATGGTGAATGGTTTGGTGCGATTTTGTCAACTGGTTTTGATTCGATCGTAAGTGAAAAAGCAAATACACTGACCTGGCCCAAAGGTCCCATGAAATACAAGGCTGGAATCCTGGTGGAACTGCCTAGATTCAAGCCACAACATTATGAAATTGAGCTAGATGATCGCACTCTTTCGACACCAGCAATGCTAATTGCGGTCGCAAATTGCCGCTCTTATGGCGGGGGAATGTTGGTGTGTCCAAATGCAAGTATTACCGATGGCTATTTTGATGTGATGGTGCTGCATCCAATCTCAAAGTTGGAGTTTATGAAGGTCTTCCCATCAGTTTTTGCCGGTCGGCACATCAATCATCCAGCGGTTGAAATTGTGCGAAGCAAGAACGCTCGGATTGAGTCCACCGCGGTCGCCTACGCAGATGGCGAACGAATCGGGCAATTACCCATTAAGGCCGAATGTATTTCGGATGCGATTAAGAGTTGGGTGGCATGAGTACGCCAGCCGAGCGTTACGCCGCGGCTAAGGTCAGAAGTAAGCACCCAATCACTACCGCATTTGGGCAGACCTTTGATTTTGAGTTTGACCCATTTCAAATAAGTGCCTGCCATGCGGTAGAAGATGGCAAAGGGGTCTTGGTGGCAGCTCCAACAGGCGCCGGTAAAACTGTGGTCGGTGAGTTTGCCGCCTACTTTGCTTTGCAAGCTGGTAAGAAGTGTTTTTATACGACGCCGATCAAAGCGCTCTCAAACCAAAAGTACGCTGAATTTGTAGCAAAATTTGGCGAAGATCGGGTTGGTCTGCTGACCGGTGATACCAGTATCAATGGTGAGGCAGATATTTTGGTTATGACAACTGAGGTACTTCGCAACATGCTTTATGCCGGTTCCAATACTTTAGTAAATTTGGGTTGTGTCGTGATGGATGAGGTGCATTACTTAGCCGACAAATTTCGCGGCGCCGTCTGGGAAGAGGTGCTGATTCATTTAATGGAGAGCGTTCAAGTAATTTCGTTATCAGCTACCGTTTCAAATGCGGAGGAGTTTGGCGAATGGCTGGGGGAAGTACGCGGCCAAACCGAAGTCATCGTAAGTGAAATTAGGCCAATTCCTTTATTTCAACATGTACTAATCGGAAATCGGTTGCTTGATTTGTTTGCGCAACCAGGTCGAATTAATCCAGAGATTTTGCAGCGCGAGGCAGAGGCGATCCGACGTTCATCCCTTGGTCGAAATCGCCGCGGTAGATTTGCCGAAGCCCCTGATCGACTTTCCCGGGCCGACATTATTGAAAAACTACAGCGCGAGAATTTATTGCCAGCCATCACCTTTATTTTTTCGCGGGTAGGTTGTGATGCGGCCGTAAAGCAATGCTTGCAGGCTGGACTTCGTTTAACTGGGCCAGAAGAGCGGGAAGAGATTCGAAGGACCGCCCTGCGCTACACCCAAAATATCGCGGAAGAAGATCTAGAGGTACTTGGTTTTAACCAATGGTTGAGCGCTTTGGAGCGCGGGATTGCGGCCCATCACGCAGGTCTGCTGCCAAGTTTCAAAGGCGCGGTCGAAGATCTATTTCAGCGTGGCCTAGTGAAAGCGGTCTTTGCCACCGAAACTTTGGCACTTGGTATCAATATGCCCGCTCGCACTGTTGTGCTCGAAAAATTAGTGAAGTTCAATGGCGAAGCACATGTTCCGATCACGCCGGGGGAGTACACCCAGTTGACCGGTCGAGCTGGGCGGCGCGGGATTGATATTGAAGGCAACGCCGTTATTCAATGGTCACCGACCGTTGATTCCGCCGCTGCTGCCGGTCTTGCCTCCACTCGAACTTATCCATTGCGTTCCTCTTTTTCACCCTCTTACAACATGTCGATTAATCTGATTGCCCAGTTTGGTAAAGAACGGGCGCGCCGGTCCTTGGAGTCCTCCTTTGCCCAGTTTCAGGCTGATCGCGCGGTCGTTGGCTTAACCAGGCAAATTCGAAAAAATGAAAGCGCAATTCAGGAGTTGCTAAAGGATGCCCAGTGTCATCTAGGAGATTTCACCGAGTACGCCCGCTTGCGCCGATCTATCAAAGAGGTTGAGGTACTTTTAAGTCGACGTGATCAACGTAAAACTTTTGATAATCGACAACGTGGACATTTGGAAGGTGAGTTAGCTGATCTGCGAAAAGCGATGAAGAATCACACCAGCCATGGCTGTGCCGAGCGAGAAGACCATGCTCGGTTAGCCGAACGGGCCGGTCGCTTAACCCGGGAAAATGAAGGCCTAAATGTTCGGGTAGAAAATCGTACCCATGTGATCGCAAAAACCTTTGATCAAATTTGTCGAGTTTTAGCTCACTTGCAATATATTGAAGGCGAAAAACCTACGACACTTGGAAAAATACTGACCAAGATTTATGCGGAATCTGATTTGTTATTAACGGAATCTATTCGGCTTGGCCTACTCGATGAGCTAACTGCCACGGAACTACTGTCGGTCGTTTCCTGCATGATCTTTGAGTCAAGATCTGCCGAAGATACTGCGCCAAAAATGCCAAGTGCAAAAGTTACATCGACCATCACCGAGATCATCTCTTTGTGGGCAGCGTTGGAAGAGATTGAAAGTGAGTTTGGGGTCAAGACCCAGCGCGAACCAGATGCTGGTTTTTGCTTTATCTCCTACCGCTGGGCCAGCGGTAACTCCTTAGCAAATGTGCTTAAAGGCAGCGACATGTCGGTCGGTGACTTTGTGCGCGCAACTAAACAATTAATCGATCTACTCAATCAAATAGCGGGTGCTAGTGAAAAGTTGCGACCTGCGTGTAAAGCGGCGGTCAAGAAATTAGACCGCGGGGTCGTGGCTTACTTGATGGGGGAGCTATGACCTTAATGTTGTTAGATAGCGCATCCCTTTGGTACCGCGCCTATTACGGAATGCCCGATACTTTAATAGCACCAGATGGAACATCAGTTAATGCAATACGTGGTTACTTAGATATGACGGCACGGCTAATAAATATATATCAGCCTGATCGCGTGGTTGCTTGTCTAGATGGCGATTGGCGTCCAAGTTGGCGGGTGGCGCTGTTTCCACAGTATAAAGCTAATCGAGTTGAAGCCGATAGTGAGGCGGAGGAAGAACCAGAAACGCTGACACCACAAATACCAATTCTTTTAGATTTACTTGACCTCTTTGGAATAGCGGTAGTCGGTGTAGATGATTACGAAGCTGATGATGTGATGGCAACTTATGCGACAAAAGAGAATGGTCCAATTCGAATAGTCACCGGAGATCGTGACCTATTTCAAATGGTTGATGATCAACGCGATATCAAAGTGGTTTATTTGGCGAAGGGTATCTCGCACCATGATTTAGTTGACTTTAAGTATGTCTCCGATAGGTATGGCATTCCGGGGGAGCGCTATGACTTATTTGCCATGTTTCGCGGTGATCCATCTGATGGTCTACCGGGGGTAAAGGGAATCGGTGAAAAAGGGGCGGCGGTAATTGCGAATAATTTTGCCACAGTAGAGCAAGCATTGTTTGCAGCACACAATGCGCACGAAGGGCTGCCGGCCGCCTTGGCTAAGAAAATTATCGCCGGTGCTGATTACTTAAAGATTGCACCGACATTGGTACGGGTGGCACGTGATGTACCACTGCCAAAAGTTAATTTGCAAATCCCAACTGCGCCAAAAGATCTTTCCGAAATTTATCAATTCAAGGAACGTTATGCACTAGGCGCCAGCGTTGATCGCTTGATTAGTGCACTTGGATGGTAAACCTTCTACTATCTGGCCTTGCTGGCGCGTTGGTTTCCGGCGCTTTTGCCCCCATAGATAAATGGTGGCTAGCACCAATCGGTATGGCTCTTCATATGTTTCTGTTGAATCGGACAGATCGCAAAATGGTATCTGCCTTTGGCTTTGCCTTGACCTTCAACTTACTTTTACTGCATTGGACCAGCATCTTTGTCGGTTCCCTGCCATGGCTAATTCTTGCGGCTGGTATGTCAATTTTCTATCTGCCGCTGGCCTTAGTTGGTAAGTGGGGGATTGCCTCATACCCGCTGATCTTCGTAGTAATGGAGGAGGTTCGAAACCGTTTTCCTTTTGGCGGTTTCGGTTGGGCGCGCGTTGCTTACTCACAGGCTGATGCACCGTACGCTTTAATCGCAAGGTTCGGGGGAGCTTCCGCATTGTCCGCCCTTACTTGTTCAATCGCACTTTTTGTATACTTGGCGACAACAAAGCGTTTTCAGCCGCTACTTTTATTGCCACTTGTTCTACTGTTTATTCCATTTTCTATTCTGGAAACAGGTCAGAGCAAAGTATTAATGGTGCAGGGAAATGTGCCGCAGTATGGTTT
>Ga0209284_10000215_pt1 | contig 91911 bp, 71 predicted proteins | sample FRY03_FD_187211 | JGI IMG/M metagenome (GOLD analysis project Ga0209284, IMG submission 187211) | Freshwater microbial communities from Lake Fryxell liftoff mats and glacier meltwater in Antarctica - FRY-03 (SPAdes) (version 2) | ecosystem: Environmental > Aquatic > Freshwater > Ice > Glacier... | reverse complement strand
CGGAAAGGAAATATTGCCTGGATATTTTGATAATTATATCGTGATCGACTGTGAAGACGATAGCGGAAGATTACTCACACCACAAGCTATCCATCAGAAAATTTTAGCTAAGGTATTGGAGGCATAAATATTTAAGCAAAGAATTTTAATATTTCATTGTATAAGCTTTCTCCAATTTTTCTAGATCTATTATTTATGTTGTTTTCATCCCATTCTCAATTTTTTGATTTAATATCATTAAGAACCTCTCAAACCATTGCAAAGTCTGAATCCTCGTATATAGAGACTTTCTCATTCAAAGGTTTATTTCAGCATCTAGAATTTAGAACTATACTTAGTAGCATGATATTTCATATATTATTTACATCTTTTTCGTCTATCGATCAATTATTTGTTTGTGAAAAAATATGTTCAATGTTTGATTCTGTAAAATTAGGTACTGTTTCAGCATATCATCATTTAAGAATTTTCTCATATTCACTTAAAATATAGCGAAGTAACGATTTGTTATTGTTTTTATACTGTATCTCTGAAAATCTTTCCACAAATTCACTTTGATTCGGCATTAACTCTTTAAACTTATTTTTTAATCCGTCATATACAACAGATACAGAAGCTTCTATAGATTTTTCATTATCTTGATTTATTGCATTGATAAAATTTTCTGCATAACGACCATATAATTTCTCTACTTTATTTCATTGAAGTTTTGCTATTGAGGAATATGCAAAGTGAAACTTCTCTATTCGGTTGATGATATTTCTTACTTTTCTTTCTCCGATAATTTCTTTATATCTAAAGAGAGTGAGTAATAGTATATACGCTTGAGTAATTTGAAATGTCTTTATATTTTTTAAATGACTTTTTATCTGTTCATTATATTTGTATTCTTTGCTAAACTGGTATTTAGAAGTATCGGAATTAGTCATATTATTATATAATATAGCATCTTCAAGCATTTCATTAGACATTCTTTCATATCATAATTCACTACTATCTATTTGTGATTTAAATGCTCTATATAAGCTTTTGGATGTGATAAATCTTGATTTTCCAAATCTCGCATGCCAAAAATGTTTTAAAAAACTTTCAAGATTTGTTTTTGCTGCAGTAGATTCGTTAATATTATTTACCATCTCATCTCGTTTCTCAACCATCGCTTTTTTATTTTGATCTTGTGCAGCACATTTGAAGAACAAATTCTTAAGAAGATCAATATTTCCTAATTCTTGTCATCTTGCATTAACTATTTCAAATGCTGTATATGCTTCCTCATCATTATCGACTTGTATATATACTATTTGATATTTATCGAGTTTTTGTAACATATGATCTATGAACTCTGCTTTTTGCATATCACTAAAGTCTATAGTGCGATCGTTTATGATTTCATACAAAGCATTGTAATTAGATTTTATATTGTATTTGCTTGTTTCTTTTTTTGTTACTCTCGATGATAAGTCTTTGATATCTCAGTCTTCACTTAAAATATATTTTACTAGGAAATCTTGTGTATCCTCCCAACAGCGTAAAAAATATTCTCATGCTCTTCAAAAATTATCTGTCTGAGTCATTCTTTGTTGTATGCTCATTGCAAGCTCATTTTGCCCAAGTTCTTTAGCGATATTTCTTAGTACAGACAGTAATATTGTAATGCTCATCATCCTTTGTTGTCAATCTACAATATCAAGAAATCCATCATCTGTTTTTTGAAAGATAAAAGATCAAAGGAAAGATAGGCTATTTTCTGTATCCAATAAATCACTTAAAAAATCTTCAATACGTTCTTCGTCCCATACATAAGGCCTCTGATAATCAGGGATGCGAAAATTATTTTTAAGGTTTGAGGTCATGAAAATATAGCCACCAATTGATGAATCTCTTATAATCATTGGTAAAGTTTATTAAAATAAAAAATATGCTTTGAATATATAAAAAAACACAATATTTACAACCTAATCATGCTATTTTGCATAACAACCAGTGAATCATCTATCATCTTCTCCAAAATTTCATCAAAATTTTCATGAAGAAATATCTTTTTCGCTTCATCGACAGATATCGTTCCATATTTGGTGAGATGTTTGATGATATTTCCTCTGACTTGTCTTTTAGATCACTGAAAAATGGACTGTTTGGCTGACTTAATACCTGTTTTTTTACTCGTCAACACAGAGGATCCATAGTCCATGAGTGCGTTGTACCACTCGCATGATCTCCCTTTGGGGACGCAACGAAGAGCTATGTCCTCCAGCTCTTTGGGAGAGATATTTTCATCTAAATTGAACGTATGTATCAGAACTCTCTTTATATTGATATCGACGACAGGGATTTCTTTGTTGAACGCAAAAGCACAGATCGCTCCTGCGGTATATGGTCAGATACCAGGCAGTTTTTTTAGTTGGTCTATCGTGTTTGGTATAATACCATTGTATTCATGTACTATGACTTGTGCAGTTTTTTGCAAATTGAGCGCTCTGGAATTATAACCAAGTCCTGATCGTGCGGTGAGGAGTTGTTGTTTATCGGCAGTTGAGAGTTCTTGTATTGTTGGAAACTGTTCAAGAAAATTGAAATACTTAGGAATCACACGATCAACCTGTGTCTGTTGGAGCATGATCTCTGATACCCATATCTGATAGGGGTCGGTCGTAGTTCTTCGTGGTAAATCCCTACGATGCTGTGCATATCGATTGAGAATTGTATGCTGAAATTGTATTATAGATTTAGGTGAGAGAGGCATTGATTGTACCAAGAGTATGAAAGTTGCCTGTCATTTCGACGACGCAAAGCTAGGAGAAATATAGGGAATACTATATTTCTCCTACGTCGAAGTGACAAATAGGTTCAGAATAACAATAGTGTTTTATTTCAATATTTGGATTGAGAAAGGTATTTTGTATGGCTTGTCAGAAATATAATTCAAACTACTGATCACAAGAAGGACGATGTATGCGACAGAAACCACAGCCAACATTGGCACACCAATCAGTATAACAATCAATATTGCACTCACAATAACATACAGCAAGAATGAGAGATTGAAGTTGACTATATTATAGAAGATATCCATATCTTGTTTGCTAAAATTCTCCTTTTTGATGATATAGAAGATAATAACAGCGAGCCATCATCGACTACCCAATACTCATCCAACAAGATGTAGTAGTCACATAATTGCTGAGTTGCTTAATCATCTATTGGTTTCTATTGACTTACCTTCAGCGATAGGAGCTGATTTTTTTGCAGCAGATACAGGCTTTTTTTTGATTGTTTTCGAAACTGGTTTTTTGCTTGATTTTTTTGCTGTCGGCATTCCTTGAGAGAAAAAATATAAAAGCATTACTCTGTGTATAGTGTAAAAAAATGTATTTTCAATTGATTTTGTCATACGAACTACTATCTTGTTGGACGTAAACAATATTTTCCCCTGTTATATATAAATAAAAAATAAGAAATAAATGCCTTTTATATTATTATCATACTGTATGAGATACTTGAGTTTCTTCATCCTTGCTGTAATCCCAGCCTTATTTATGTCCTTTAGTAGTGGGCAAAATGGGACGGCGGTCAAAGCATGTACTAAGGAATACGCACCTGTTTGTGCATCAGTACAAGTACAATGTATCACAACACCATGTAACCCAGTTGAAGAAACCTTCGGTAATACCTGTATGATGGAATCAAATACCAATGCAACGTTTCTTTATGAAGGAGAATGTTCAGATATTTCAACCCAAGATACGGGTGCGACTATGTGTACGATGCAGTATGATCCTGTATGTGGTGTTGATGGTGTAACATATGGAAATGCCTGTTCTGCAGGTAAAAATCCTATTGCTTATGCAGGAGAATGTGCATTACCAGATATGCAATATTGTGCTGCCTATTATGATGGATGTAACAATTGTAGTGTTGTAGATGGACAAATATCAGCATGTACAAAGATGTATTGTGAATCACCAGCAGCATGAAGATGTACGCAGTTTGTTGAAACAGTAAAGCGAGATGACGTCGTACTTATCGATAAACAAAGGCAAACAGAATTGTCTACTATATTCAACACTATTACTACCCCACGAAATACTCTAGATAATCAAACACAAGAAAAATATTACAGAGCATTATCCAGAGCATTTGATAATAAAGTAAAAGAGTGGAAAGATTTTGCTATGGTAGCTCGCTTTACTCCAGAAGGTAATGCTCTACATCAGAGAAAAATCATCATATATGCATACCTCCATTTCATTGTTCAAGAGAAGTTAGCTACATTACAATAAGAAATATTTGATATGAAAAACCCTTCCAGATATTGGAAGGGTTTTTCATAATTATATTTTATATTATTCATCGTTTCCTTTAAAATAATATCCCATCACAAACCCAAGTGGTGCTCCTATGATAGATCCCACAAGTGGAATAATCGTTTCGATTTGAACAAAGAGGCTTGTATCTTGCGTAAGATAGAACATTACAATATTATATACGATAACAAAAAGGACGCTTAATATAAGCGCTATCAAAAATCATAACACAAGTAATCTTGCTATTCTTGCTCTGGTGATAATAGTAAGTTCCTTGTCATTGAAAGCATCTCCAGTAGTATCAGTAATCAACTTACCAGACATCTCATCGAGTTGTTTTTTAAATCATCCCATAGGAGTGAGTTAAGAAGGTAAACATATTATAACATAGGGTCTTTTTTGATAGTTTCTTTTTCTGTATTAACAGTATTTGTTGCTGTATCTTTTACTTCATTAGCAGTGTTCTTCGTAGCATCAATTGCACTGTTCGCTGCATCTTTCGCTTCATTAGCGACATTTTTAGCTGTATCAACAACATCGCCGGCGCTATCTTTCGCTACATTGACTGCAGATTGTCCAACATTTTTAGCTGCTTCGACAGCTCATTGTGCTTGTTCTTTAGCCATGTTGACTGCTTGGTTTGCAGTGTTTGTCGCTGCATCTTTTGCAGTATTTGCAACGTTTTTTGCAGAATCTACTGCAATATTGGCGACATTTTCTAATTTATTCCCAACAGCAGCAAGTCATCCAGAAAGAGTATTCCATACTTTTCCTTGAGAAAGAGACGTAGATTTGTTGCCATTGAGTGTAGGTAATTTTCCTCCAGTAGGAGATGGTTGTCCAAATATTCTTGCGAGAACATCAATAAATACCTTAATAACAACATCTATCCAACTTTGTCCATCAGGAACAGATGCTGAAGTATTTTGTACTGATACAGTCGCAGCTTGTTCTGCTTTTTCTGTAGGAGTAGACTTCTGTGTGGGAGCCGCAGGAGTAGGATTTACGATAGTTTCTTTAGACTCTTGTGCAAGAACGGTATAAGGATCATTTTTGTTTTCGGTAGTTGTCATAGGACAGGTATTCAGAAGATAAATATTATACTCGACCACTAAACCCGCTTTAGCGGGATGGATGCGAGAGCTGTATGCTGCTCCGTCTGCGGAAGCATAAAGTTCGAGCAGAGCGAAGAAATTTATGATTTCCAAAGCGGTTCAGTATGATTATATCCCTGTATACACAAAAATGCAAATTTTCATACTACTTTTGTATCACTAGCGATATCAGCTCTTGTTTTTTGTCTAAAAATATGTATAATGACCTGACGCACTCGAAAAAACATTATATGTCTTTTATCTGAGTGTCGCAGCTATCATGATACAAAACAACAATGCATCATTGGTATATAATGGTATCGGAGAAAGAATCGATACCCGGCTGACAACGCAATTCCCCTACGCGAGAAATTTTTTTCATCATATTATTTCCAGAGAAGGAGTCTTAGTCAACAATAGACCTATAAAAAAATCATACAAACTCAAAAATGGAGACATTATCATTATTGATAATATGACAAGATTTTTGTGATCAGAAATATTATCGGAGGCTCCAGTCATTGATCTGGAAATTGTCCATGAAAAAGATGACTATTTGGTGCTTTACAAACCAAAATGAGTTCTTTCTCATCCAAATAGTGTTCGAGATGTTTGACAACCATCAGTGGTGGGATTTTTGTATCATCACTATAAAAATTTACCAACTATTGGTAATTTTATCAGAGCTTGATTGTTGCACAGATTGGACAAGGCGACAGATGGACTTATGATCATAGCAAAAACAGAAAAATGATTGGCGTATTTTAAGTCATTATTTCAACAAAAATCCAATGCAGACACGATTGCAGAAAAAGAAGCAGTCTCACTCCATAAACACTATAGAGCGATAGCATATGTTACGGCTCAGTGACAGGAATTTTTAGCTGCTATTGATAAATTTCCTCATTATATAACGGCACTGGTGATCGCCAAAGTGCCACACAGCATAGCTAAGATATGAATAACAAAAATTATGAGTATACAAAAACACAATGAAAACAAAATAATTCTTGATATAGAAATACTCACAGGAAGAACACATCAGATCCGTTATCATCTCTCAGAAAATGGGCTACCTATCGTCGATGATTACCTCTATGGTACAGACGAAGGAGGAGCTATGCAATTGTCGGCATATATGTTGACATTTGTTGATTGTGATGGAAAAAACATAAAATGTTCTATGCCATAGGCATTTTATGGTCAAAAATTTGCATTTTCTGGCACTCGAGAGTATAATAGATCGTAATGATTTAACTCCGATGTTGTGTGAAACATGAATATTCCAAGCGAAAACATACAAAACGATGCATATAAAGCCATAGGAGAATGAGCAAAATCTACATTTCCTTCTTTTTCGTGATCGGTGATGAAAGATATACAAGCAACATTGACCGCAGATCTCAAACAACAAGGTATAGATTTCAATAGTCTCTCACCAGAAAAAAAACATGCAACATTAAACAAATTTCTTGAAACACACTACGAACACGATAAGGCAATCCTTTCAGATAATGTCAAACGATGATCCGTAGTTAAGGAGAATTATTTTCTTGATGAAATACTTGGCGATGGAAGTTTGTCGAGTTATATAGATAAAGTACAAGGAAATATACCTTTTGCACAAGGAATAATACGTACTATATTAGATAAAGTTGCTGCGTTGGATTCACTGCCAGAAGGATTTAAGAAAGAAGTCGATATCTTACTAGAGAGGCATAAATCTAAGCCATTGTCGTCTATAGATATATTTCGTACGCAGTACAAAGATATTATCGATAAATATGATCCAGACATCAACTCAAAGGCATCAGAACTTGGAGCATTGACTATTGAACAAAAAAAACAGCTAGCTGATATTTCTATCGATAATGGGTCTATATTGGAGTCGTTGAAAGAATCCTGAGATATAAGTGACGAAGATTATACAACTATCAAAGATAAAGACTACAAAGAGCGACCAGAGGATTGGAAAAAAGTTTGGGCGACCAATTTGCGTAAACAGTTTGCGCATAGTTATATGGATGTAGAGAAACATACGCAATGAGTGTGAGAGGGGATGCAGTCTTTAGTCAAGATGCCAACAATTGAAAATGTATTTACTCACTATGCTGATAAAATATATCCCGGTGACTCAAAAACGAAATACAATGACTTATTGAAGAAACATAGACCAAATATTCAATTTGAAAATCGATCAAAGGAGGAAAAACAATCATTGTTGGATACAATGGTTGAAAAATGTTATATTCCCAATATACAAAAATTTTCGGAGAAACTTTGACTAAATACCGCACAATACGAATCATTTGTTAAGCAATTATTCTCCTTGGATGCTAAAGAACTTACGATTCCTTGACTAGGAGGAAATCAAATAAAACTTAAATTTCTTAAAAAGGATATAAGTGGATCAATCCCTGTACATAAATTAGGTAAAAATGCATATGATAGATTAACTGACATCCTGCCACTAGATTTTGTGCTTGATGGTTCTGATTCGCAGGAGATGCAAAAATTAGCATCAGTTATGCCAGGGAAGGACCGAAATACAGTCAATGGATCTAGATATGATCCAAAACAACAATTATCAATGCAGGTCAATGGACAGACAGTAACAGGATATGCATACAAGATTATGCACAATGGGGAAGAAAAAACTCTTATTACGCAGGAATATGTTCCTGCAAGAAAACACAATGGACATACACAGGTTCTATGAAAAGATGGACAATTTGTTCCATTACCAAACGCAACTGATGAGAAAAATGTTGTTATCATACAAAATACGAAAAATGATACGGATGATGCCTATAAAATAGGACCTAAAGAACCGATAGTCTATAGTATGCAACCACATGATGTACAATGATTACTAACGGCTTATTGTCTTAATAATAGTACCAATATATCAGATGAAGATAAATCTAAACTTTTTGCGCCAGTCCCCAAACCTCAGGCATTGACAGAGTTTTTTGCTGATGAGATTCTCGGAAAAGATGAGGATACACAGAAAAGTATAGACGATCAAAAGAACTATAGTGACGAGGAATTGAGTCTTAGTAGAGAGTCAGCAATGAAAACACGGGACAATATGCTTGGTGTGAAAAATACAAAATTTGAGAAATGAACACAATTTGCCATCCAAAACGTCGATTCTATATTTACTGATATCCCAGGTAATGGATGATATATGATGTTAGAGATAACCGATGCAGACGATCGACAAAACCCAACCAAATTTAAATACAAAATACTTGGATGAGTAGAAACTGATATTACTTCATGATGATCAAGTCTTGGCTGACAAGAATCTAATCGGCTTCCTTTTTCAGATGAATTTTTTGGGAAACTCAAGGATTATGGAAATGGAGCACTCTATAAGTTCCCTCCAAAACATACTGAAAAAAAGTTTCTCGATTATGCAAAAGATCTCTCTTTTGGTAATACAGGGATGGATCAATTAGGTTCCAGGTTCGGTTTACTAACACAAAATGGTAATGATCTTGTAAACAACGCACAAGATACAATAAAATACTTTGGTGTCGATATCGTACAATATGATGATAAAGGAACAGATACAAATTCATACGCAATGTTTGAGACGACATTTTCTGGTGATAGTGTCAAGATAAAAGATAAATCATGAGCGTATAGCAGAACGATGTCATTCCCCGCTTTTCTCATATTTGCTGCTGATAAAGGACTGCATGCATATTCAGAGAAAGAGTACCAAGCTGCTGTGGGTCCAGAAGAGAGTAGTAATGCAGGAAGAAAAACAGCGTTCTTTGTTATGAGTCCGATGAATATTATCGATGGAGTCAAAAAACGATATACAGGAACCATCACCGAATGAGTAAAGAAATCCAATGAGAGAAGAGTTGAGAAGGTAGAAGAAATGTTCTATACTTCAGGATTGACTAATGCACTAGGTGCTATGCCTATTTGGTGAGAGTATTTTGTACAAGCACAAGATAGTTATGATGGAAAACTTGCAGACAAGCACCATAAAATTATTATGGAGTGAGATTCTACCATCAACCAACGATGAAAAAAACTCGTCCGAGGAAAACAGACATATATCGATAATCATAATCTTAAATGAGTATGGCGTGAATCATGTTTCAATAAGATTATAGAAATATTTGATAAAGTTGATCAAGGTAAACCACTTGACGATGTAGAAAGAAGAGAATGATTTGCAGGATTACTCTATATATTGGAAAAATTTCAAACACCATATCCAAGAAAACTCGCAAAATATGCAGGAAAACAGCTTTGGCCTAGGATGCTATTGAATGATGATAAATATGAGGAGTATATGAGATGATTCAATGATGCAAAATTGAAACTTGAAACAGGACAGGCAAGAGGAGAAGATGTGAGAGAACTTATGGATAATGTCATGCACTATGATGTGAAAAATATGTCTGAGCTTATGAAAAATGGTCCACATAGATTTATCTATGGATATAAAAGTATACCAGTACTCCAAGAACATAGTGAGAAACGTACCAATGATACTGCTCGTAAAGATGGATTAACAGCTGCTGGACACCATCCTGCATTTGGTCGTGCCTATCAAGAGGAGGTAAAAATAAAACTCAATTTTGGTCAGTATGGGTATGCTATTGGATGACTCATACAGTTATCCAAAAGAAAAGAAATTTCAGATCCTGCAAACTATCGTCGTTGGCTGACAGGAGTATTACAGGTTATTCTATCCTGAGGGATGAGATATGCTGCTAATAGAAGTGATAGGAAATACCTCAGAGATTTCTTAAGAAAGCATGGATTCCCTATTTCTGATTACATTCTTGATAATGCGCAAGGAGCAAAAGATCTTGCAACCTTATTGGATGTTATATCTGCAAAGGCAGGTTGTGAGAAAACATTCTCTCAGGCGACTGGATGGAGCGAAAAGTTAGAAAAATATGGATCATGGAGTGAGAACAAAAAACCAACCGATGATAGATATCTTGGAGCACACGCTGAATTTAATGGGAGTATGGATAAGTGGTTTCTTTGAGGAAGAAATGCAGAGAAGGTTATACCATTCTTGCAAAATAGTAATTTGGATCAGGATATAAACCTTGCTACTATAGCAAAAGATCCGTCCTTAACCCATGACCAGAGGGAAATAATTGAAAGGTATTTAAAGGTATCGTTAAATGCTCATCCAGCCAGAGATTTTGACTCCTATAAGTGATGAGAAGATTTTGTAAATAATCTTATACAAGATCGCACAGTCTTCAATGTGTCTAGGCAGTTGATGCAGGATGAATATATGAAATATAGCAATGGTACATTTGGAGGTAATGAAGAAATGGTGTGATATTTTTGGAAAGCACTAGAAAATCAATTTGCTGGATATGCAAGAAAAGATACCTTACCTAAGCAATCATTAGAACTAATACTAACCAAATATTATTCCTTGTTTCAATGATCGTATAGTGGAGATCATCAACGGTTTCTGGCTATGCTTGCGTATATGAAAAATGAAAAAGATCCCAAAAAAAGAAAACGTTACGCAAAGGCAGCAATTACCAATTACATCAAGAAAAATAATGGATATAGTGCATTCCCTGCAATCATGTCGTCTGCCTTAGCAGAAGTAGAAAACTTCTTTGTAAATCATGTTGATGCTATTGATGATGATATGGTTTCCAGACTGATCAAATTTGATGAACTAGAAGCAACAACAGACCAAAGAAAAGAAGCATTACAAGTGTATACCATGATGAAGCCTAGCGATGCAAAAACAGCACATCCAAAACAAAATGAAGCGGTACAAAAATATATAGCAGATCTTGCTACAGGAAAGATAAGTTGATGATCTAAATGATTTACTTTTGATGAATTACGTTTGGATTCAGGTGGATCTAATGATGATGAAGAGTGATTTTTAGCACAAGAGGCAGGGATACAGGCAGCAGAGCAAGCAAGCCAAGATCAAAAAGCGGCGGCAGACCAAGAAGAACAAGCAAAACAAGCAGATCAAAAAAAACAAGAAGAAGAAAGAAAAAAGAAAGAACAAGAAGAATCAGAAGCAAAGAAGAGACAAGAAGAATCAGAAGCAAAGAAGAGACAAGAGGAGGAAGAGGCAAAAAAGAACAACCCTAAACCTTAATAGTCGTAGATGCAACATAAAAACTCCTCAGAATGAGGAGTTTTTATATTAGTCTCAATAGTATTCACCTATCACACAACTATCCACGACATCTTCTTTTTGTGATACTGCATGATTGTATGTATGTTTTCCAAGCTTCGTATCCAATCGTTCTGCTATCTCTTTTTGTGTGGTTTCAAAATCCCTTTTCCCTGCTTTGATATCTCCACGGATCTGGATATAATCATGGGGATCCATCGACATATCGGTTTTGATAAGGATATCTTGCTTCGCTTTATCAAAACACTCTTGTGAACACAATCCAAGATGTTGTTTGTATGCTCTCTTGTTTGCTATGATGCGAGCATTGCAAGAGCTATATCTACAGTTTTCGACGAAGTCTGTTTTCTTCCCAGTATAGATACACTCTCCGATAGGTGTATGTGTTTGGTGATCTCCTACTTTTGTGCTCACGAGGTTATCAAAAGTATAGAGGTTTCCCAATCGGTTTCCATCGTTGTGTGTGTTAACATACTTCACAACTCCACCATCAAGAGCATAGAAGTTGGTTATTCATTGATCTTTAAGTAAGACAGAAAGTTTCTCACATCTGATACCTCCGGTACAGTACATGATGACTTTTTTTTGTGCAAATTTTTCGAGATATTTTTCTGTCAAGTCTTGTACTTCTCTGAAGTTGATTGTTGCTGCAGGGATAGCTTTTTTGAAGTGACCAAGTTTGTATTCATAGGTATTTCTCATATCAAGGATTTCATAATTTGGGTCTTGTGATTCGATAATCTTTTTGAACTCATCAACTGATATTTTTTGATAGGCGTTTTCGACTTGTGACTGATTGACCGTCATCCCAAGAGCAACGATTTCTTTGCGATATTTGACAACCATCCTATCAAAGGCATGTTCCTTAATACTACTTGCTTTGATATCAATATCAGGAATAGCAGTAAAATATGCACTGTTTTGCAAATATAGTTTGTATGCCTGTAGTTGTCACTTGTTACAACTTATCGTTGCAGAGATCCCTTCTTCGCCGATATAGATCCTTCCTTTGATTCCGATGTCTTTACAAAAAATAAGATGCTTCTTGACCTCAGTAGCAGGATCAACGATATCGATAAATTTATAGAAAGTAAGGAGTGTGTACTGTGTTTTGTAATTCATGATACATCTTGGAACAATAATAAATTGTACCAACTATAGCTATTTGCTTATATATTGCAATCGTTATGGTTATCCTGGAGGAGTATCTTTCTTGGGAGTTGCTGGTTTCTTAAGGTTGAGTCTTCATTCTGAGATAGCCCTTGCTGTTATTGTATTACTTGTTGTAGGAAGATTGCCCATTATTGCTTTGTATAAGTTATTTGCATTATCTTCATATTCTAAGTAATCAAGTAAATCGGCAGTTGTGAAATCTTTTTGCTGATCCGGAGTAAGCTTTGTTTTATCTAGAGTAGATAGACGTAGTTCTCTAAATTGTTCTTTCTCATGGTTATTTCTGATAAACTGTGCAAGACTCGGAAGAAGTCATTGTGCGTTCATCGATAGTCATTTTTCTCATTTACTATCTCTATATTTTTGGAGTGATTGGATATATTCTTTAGGCCTTGCTATATTACTTTTTAGTTCATTAATATATTTATCATCTTGTATTCACCCAATAGGAGCTTCACCAAACCATTCATTGAGTGCATTGTGTCCGGTGATATCAAGTTTACCAGCATTTTGTCAGATAAGATTAATTCCGGTTGTATCTTTAAATATTTTATTTGCAGCTCATCACATACTAAATACAGGCATAAACGGAACTTTCATAAGTGCTGGTCAGATGCTTGATGCTATATTTTCAATAAATTTGATCTGCAGAGAACCTGCACTCAGAACAATTATACCAATAAGAAGTGCAAAGACTAGTCAGAGAATAATTAAATCCTTAAATACTCATCTACTTACTTCACCAACATTACCAAACAATTCTCATTGAGTCTCCAATTCAAATGAAGCATGCGAGACTCCAGTATTACTAATAGTAAATCCATATTCTTCTATTTCTGTAACTCCAGGCCCCATTTCTTGCCAAAGAGCTGTCACTGCAATAAGCATAAGTCCCATAAAGGTAATAATAATCGTGGGTTGAAAAACATAGGCCAGTATAGTTTTTATATTTATTTTGCTCATAATACCTTCTTGTGCCGATCATATTTCCATACCCAGAACATCTTTGAGTACAAGATACAGGACTATAATAGGTGCAAGGGCAATAACCATCCACAGATACGCAACCCTTATGATGTTGATAACAAAGAGTAGAAGCATCATGATCACAAATGCAGCAAGAACAAGAAACTTGATTCCCGTACCAGTAACTATCCAAGAAAGATCTTTTAAATTTAAACTCTGATCGATATGTACTTCGCTGTATCATTGAAATTTAAATATAGCAAATCATATAAAATATAATGGTCATGATAGCGTATTGTGACTAGGGAGAATGGAGTCGAGTATTGAATCTGCTCATGTGTTGATTACTATATCAGGATTACTAATGACATAATCAATATGCTTAGGATTTGTTGAAGTTTCTTTTAGTTCAAGTTTTTTTCATAGTATACCAGAAGTTCACATCGCTCCAACCATTTTTTGTCATCGACTATTATCATCTTGAATAACAAGACCAGGCAGAGCTCCCATAGCAGATGTTGTTATCTTTTCTATATCAAGCAATGCTCCCATCATAAACCAACTTGCTTGTATCAACACTCACGCAAGCAAAAATCATCCTATCTTTTTCCCTACTTCACTTCCTGTTAGTTGATCAGGAGTAAAAACAATCTTCCTCACATAAAAAAGAAAGATGAGTCATATGGCAAGATTGGCAAAGTTTTTGCTGATATTCCACATCTGCCACAGATACACATCAAAGTTCATAAACTCTCCATACACAAAAGTATTGCTCATAAGCTTCCCTGCTCCCATTGCCAACACTACCCACAATCGAGAAAAGAGTGTGATGATTTGTTGAAGTGATTCATTAAAATTCCAAGAACTATCAGGAGTAGTACTCTCCGCATAGGCCAATGTTCCGACTGATAGTAAAATCATTCCGCCAAGGCAGATGATGATTTTACTATACTTTTTCAGTCGGGATAGTTGCATAGAGTGTTATTAGGAAGTAGAATTACGGTGTGCGAATAATAGCTATAGGTTGACTTCGATCAGTAATGGATGTTTTATCTATGAGCGGGCTGTAATCAGGTAATGACTTATCGGCATTAGTTACTTTATCAAATACATATTGTCATATACCATCAGCTCCCAATGTAAACGTAATAACCTGATCATCTCAACCAAGATTGATTTTTGATTTGTCTGCTTGTGGCGTAAGTCTCTTAGCAAGTTCATCATTTGGTCTTCCAAGGATTGTTTTAAATTCATCTTTATTAAAGATAGCTTTATTGGTATTGATCCATTTTGCATCGTTAGTCCATCTTTCTTTCTTTGTAGAATCATCAAGTTTGTTTACTTCTGTAGTATATTTTTCATAAAGACTAGGTTCGGTTGCTACAGCTTTGGAGATCTCATTACTCGTATATTTTTTAGCATTATCTTTAAGTGCTTCTATTTTTGTCATATCAACTGTTGATCATAATCATCATACAGCAACAGCTGTTGCTACTGTTCAGGTATTAGTTTCACCTATTGTAGAGACAATACTATTTGTTGTGGTAGTATTGGTATCTGAGTTAGATATATCCTTTGATTTTGTATTATCTTCATCAATTCCCATAAGAGCTTTCTCTTGTTTTGCAGTTATCTCTCTAGAAACATTATTTAATTGTTGTTCAGCTACTGATGCGAGTGTTCAAGCTCATACTGATGTCCATCAACCTCCCTTCATAGGAATAGGGATAATAGGAATCTGTGACATCATTTTGAGTGCTTTAGTCCCCAAGTTTAGATCACCAATAGGTGTTCACTTAAATACACTATCAATTGTGGTCATGAGAAGCAACCAAACAATAGCGACACCAAACAGATTTATCAACACCCAGCCAAATATATCTCTCTGTGGTCCGGTAATATCAGACCCAAACGCGCTTTGTTGGAGTTCAGCAATACCAGCGATTTGATAGGTTTTGTTCTGTCCATCGGCAGGAGTTGATGTCTTGATATTCATAGATTCAAATACACTAATATTATCTCCAAGACATTGACTAGTGCTGTTTCATGGTTGGTTGTTGATGCTCGTAATCAACGCTGTCATAAACACCAGACAAAAACTCACCGCAAATGTGATGATGACAGGAGCAAAGATGATACGTAAGACGTCACTCAATTTCTCTTTGATAATAGGGATAGATCATCGTATTCATTTCATCGTATCATTATCTTCAAAGGCGATTTTGAGTGCAATGATCGGAGAGAGTGCTATAAACATCCATATATATCCTACTCTAATAACAAGTGCGATAGAAAGTAATATAAGTGGAACGAGTAATGCTATCCCAAATCATACTTTCAAGAGTGCTTCAAGAAAAAGTATAAATGTATCCGTACTGCTCGATCCTGTATTAAATGATACAAAGTTGAGTACTGACTTATACAGAGTAATAAGCACTCCAAGAAATCATTCTGATTCTCCGATAATATTTTTGAGCATGGGTGCTTGATCAAAAGCATTGAAAACTGCTCCTCATGTTCCATTGAGGAGATAGATCCCTGGCTCATCGCCAGATGCTTCTGATTTTGCTCACGACCGAGCATCAAATATAAGATTATTAGCTAACCATCAGCTACGAACGTTTGGATCAATCAATCATCAAGAGTGACTAGATAATGTATCAATATTTTGTCTATATCAAATGGGATCATTGCCATCAGGATTAGGTCATTGGCCAACAACAGATCCCATTTCGGCTGCATCAATTGCAATCTGATTAGTAAAATAAGCAAATTGATTTCCTGGTAAGATACAATAATTATCTACATATGTTATTCCGCCATTTTCTCTCCAAAATTTCTGTCCAATAACCCATCTATCATTATAGAATTCGCAAGGAGAAAAATATGATTTGGTTCAACCAGTCTTATTGATATAATAATAGTATTGAAAGCCATTATCTATGCTATAGTCTGCATTGCTGGCAGTGAAATCTACTTTGGTTCCAATAGGAAGTGTTTTAATATTTCCAAGTGCTTTACATTGATTATCTTCTCATCCCAAGATAGCAATAGGCATACCACCGATAGAGTAGGTAGCAATAGTCGAGATATCGATAACTGCACCCATAAGAAACCAACTTGCTTGTATAAGAACTCAAGCAATAAGTGCTTTTTTTATGACCTCAAATGCTTTTTTCCCTTGTTCGCCAGTAGTAAAAAAGTTTTTAAGAATTTCAAATAAAACCATAAATCATAAGATAAAGTTAGCAATATTTTTGATAATATTCCAGATAAGAAATAATGGAGCATCCAACCCAAACAACGATCCATAGACCATACTATTATCCAACGCAAATCCTGCAAGTGCTAGAGCTGGTCGTATCAATAGATACAGTCCATTAAGAATAGAGTTATATACGTAAATTTTATCTTGAACATACTCACTAAGTGTTGCCGCTGCAGCGATATCAACACCAAGGAATCAGAAAAAAATCTGTATACCTCACCAGACGGCGACTATAGCGAGTATTTTTGTCAGAAAAGATGATTTGTGCATGTACTATGATGCCCAATATAAAGTACTTAAGTATACTCTCACGAGTACATATTAGCAATCTCTCGAGTATAAAATATAACAGAACGCTTGCAAAATACCTATTTTTATGTATAGATGGTTTTATACTCGACCGCCAATGGATTTTGTTTCAAAATCTATGGATGCGAGAGCCTGCCTGACGGTAGGCAGGGTGTATAACTGCTCCGTCTACGGAAACATAAAGTTCCCCCGCAGTACTGCGGGGCAAAGCGGTTCAGTATAGAAGGAATCGATTGCTGTTATTCTATTTTTGTTATTTATGGCATACCTGTTTTTGTGTTATGATCGTGTATGGTATATTGATGCTGTTGGACAGCTATTTTTGGAACGCAATACACTTGATGAGACACTTGCAAAAACACTTATTGAAAGTGTTCGTGATGGGCATGTTGATGTATTGACAATTATCACTGGTCCATGATGATTTACCAACCTCAGAGTATGAGCATTGGTATGTAATTTGTTGCTCCAATATATTCCGACAGTCGTCTGTCGTAGTGTAAGTAAGATAGATATCTACCAATATCTGGTTGATCAATGATTACTTCCTCCCTATGGAGTACTATACATCGGACAACAAAAATCAGTCCGACACTATGATTTTGACAAAAAAATACATACATCGCAACCTAAGGAAGTTCATATTGATACGCAATTGTGTTTTGTTGATGCGATAGATGACTATTTTCCCTCAGATTATGCAGACAATCGTGTTTCATTTGTCCAGGAATCCAATACAATCATAGCGAGTTATAGATGAAAAACGATCTCTCTTGATCCTTTATTCCAGTCATTATCCTCAGTAAAAGTAGTGCTTCCATCATATTATGTTCAGCCTATTATTGGCTAATGCTTTATTCTTCCCCATTACATGAAAAGAGATACAAATATTATCGGTATTGATCGATGAAGTAAATATATTGGACTTGCGTATATGTCATTGGAAAACCGTATTCCTATGCCTGTTGGATATATTCTCAATGATCATATGACGATGCCAACTTTGGCCGACGTTGTAGCAAGATATCATGCACAAGGTATTGTCGTCGGATACCCACAAAGGCAAAAAGATATTCAAGATAAGATACAAGCATTCGTCAAATCATTGACCTATGTTATTTCATCTAAAGTCGCTATTGAGTATATAGACGAGGATTATAGTAGCGTCCAAGCGGGAGAAATGATCTCTGATTTCAAAAAAAATGCAGCCAGTGATACCGTCAGTGCAATGTTGATTTTGGACAGATGGGATGCTGAAAATAAAGATTAGTTTATTTGTTCATGTGTAGTATGGAACAATGGATTATCGTAAGAGATAATAAACCACAACTACCATGATGGTTAGAAATATGGAAATCGCGTAAAGTTATTGATGATAAAGAACATCAGATGTATCTAGTATTGAAAATAGATGAAGAAACACAAGAAGTCTTGGATGCTTGCAAAACATGAGAAAAACATGATATATTGGAAGAATTGTGTGATATCTATGAGATCACTCTTTGTTTGAAAATATCACGAGATGATTTTTGTCATAGGTATCCAGCTATAGACGATATTGTTAAAAAATATTGATTTACGTGGCAGGATATTGATGATAGAGCAGAACAAAAAAGGATAACACATGGGTCATTCCAAGAAGGGATATTATTAGATCTACAAACAGTACTGAATCCTGTATAGTAGTATTTATTCTCCACAATAGCTATGCTCCTTATTGGTGATATCCATATAACTACGCGTATGACAGATCGCATTATCACAATGTTACGTGATTTTGTCGATGCACATCCGACAGAACAGAATATTATTTTCGTCGGAGATTATGTCTATCACTTTGCCTATGACAGAACGGCGTTATTTGCGTTGTATGAGTTTTTTGTCCAGCTATTTGAGCAAGGAAAAACGGTATTTGTTTTGGCGGGAAACCATGATCGACTAGGAGATAGTTTTGTCTATGCTGATGTAAAAAAAGCTTTTGATTTGTTGCATGCACAAAGTGATGGAAAATTGCATTTTATTACTCAGCCACAGGTGCATACTATTGATGGAGAATCTGTCTTATTTTTTCCCTATATGATTCATAAGATATCTAGTATCCCAACGCTTGCTCAGGCTAAGACGGACACAGAACAGTCTATCAAAACACAAATCACAACATTGGCCGCTAGCGATAATAAAAACGAACAATTTTCTTCCTATATTAACTCCTTATTGCTATCGTATACACAACAGTATGATTCATTAACAGTCATCCATCATTATTATACCAATGCGATCCAATTTCCTGGTTATGCGTCACGTTTTGCTTTCAAAGATATTGCACTAAGTGAATATTTTCTCAATATGGAACATATTCGTCTTATTTCAGGGCATGTTCATGCGCCATTTATCTACAAAAACTACTGTTGTATCGGAAGCATCTGGTCAACAAGTTCCCTCGAACATAACACCATAAAGTGACTTTTTTCTCTCCAAGGAAAAAACCTCGATATGACTATCCGTATGCTCAATCCATACTGGGTATTTGGACAAGAAGTACGTGATATTCTAGGCCTAGCTTCAGCAGTTATTCGTGAGGAAGATATTGCTACATTGTACAATCATATCTGTCAGGAGTATACAGAATCTTTGTCTGCCAATGATACCTGGAATATTACTATACATAATAGTCCGTTACCACCATTGGAGCAGATGCATATCCAGTTAATAGTCGACAACACAGACTATGAAAATCTCGCAAGCTATGTCGATGACAACATCCTCGCACAATGCAAAGACATCAAACTCAAAAAATACAATCCTGCTATCCAAGATCTTCTTGAACAATTTACAACATCCAATCAAAAAATCATCAGTACATTTAGTGACCGAAAACAAGTCCTCAAAGACTATGTTCAGACCAAATATCCTGATGATTATGGGAAATATGAAGAAGTATTGCAAGAGTTGCAGGTGTTGTAGATACTGATTGATAATTTGTATATAATATTACTCCGCCTGACTCGCTTGTGCACTATGCAAATTAGGATTATAACAACGGAAAAGGAGGTTGATGATTTCAGCGACATCCAGTCTTTCTGCAGGGATACCCATACTTCCGAGCCCATCCATCAATACATTGCATCTGGTTTCCAGCATTTTTTGTCCTTTTACAAAACTTCTATATCTCGAAACAACCTTCTCGACGCTATCTTTGGTATCAAGAGCATTGAGAAACTTTTTCCATCGAGGTTTATTGATCTGTGTTGTATCAGCTTCTCCCTGATAGTAAGGAATAATAATATAAAATTCTTTCACAAATATGAGTCATTGTTGTGCATCGATATCTTGAAGAAAATCAACATACGCCTGTCACTGTCATTTTAATGCAGGATTATCAATTTCTGCAAGATTTCTGTTCATATAACTCAGATACTTTGTAAGATCCAGATACGTATTACGGACAAGGATTTGTATCGGAAACTGCATTCCGTTTAGAAATTTTTTGTATTGTTCCAATATGATTTGTTGTTCATCGTAGTTTTTGAGATCAAGGTTGAGCCCAGTCACTTTGAGAATTGCTCTTAGTCAGCCATCCTTTAAGATAACGGTATCATTTTTTATTTCAGAAACAGCTAACATCGTTTCAGTATTGAACGCGTTGTCTGTTCTGCCTTTTTGTACTTTACTTTGTTCTCCGATATTGAATAACATGTGTATGGTAGATAATAAAGGGTTTTGTATTATTATATCGACCTTGCGGAAGGATAGTATAGCCTAGTCATTCTGAGTGTAGTGGAACGAAACGAAGAATCCAGGATATGTTTATACACGCGAATAAATAAATACAACATTGTAGGTCTAGATACTTCACTTCGCTCAGGATGACAAATAGAAACATGAAGGTGACGTATGATTATTGTATCAAGCTATATAAGAAGAATAAGAAGCTCACGATTATCCGAGACAATCACATAATAAATAAAGCAACTGTTACTCAGATAATAATCTTCTTGGCTTTTTCAAATCACTCTTCTTGTTTGGAGAAGAACATCAGATAAAATCCATAGATCAATATAATCAATGCGATAAACGCTGCAAGTCATAATAACATATTGATAATGTATTGAATATAGACAACAGCAGTGGCCGATTCTGCTCCATTATTGGTAAACGAATACACACCAAACAGTTTCATAATTCTTACAAAAACACCTGTATCTTCATCCGTAAATGCAGCAGCTTCTCCAGCTAGATCAGTCGTTGCGGTTGTTTGTGTTGGATCTCCAATATCATAATAGAAACCATCTTGCCCTTGGACAGGAAGCAATGCAACTCAAAAGAACGTGATGATAATCGCGACAATATTATATCGTTTGTGCATCATAATAATTAAATAATAAAGTCTATAATATAGAATATTAATGACACAATAAACCAACTTAGTCAGATGCCTCCAAGTGCTATCGCAGCATATTTGATTCACTGTAATCCACTATTAAACCTTTCTTCATCACCTGCTGCGGTCAATATGAGTATTCCATGGTAGATAAGATAGATAAGTGCAACCATAGCCAATAGACCGAGCGTATAGTTGATGATAATATTGAGAATATTGATAATACGATTTTTTGCATTACCAAAGGTTCATATTTGTTGGTTACTCCCTATAACATTATCCACACTATTTGTTAATCCATCATTGATAATAACAAATGCTCCATCTCTGAGTGGATCAACAGCCAAATCCGTGTTAACTACTTGATCGAGATTCTGGTTGAGAATAGTTGTGTTTATGTCAGGTGTCACAAATTGAGTCTGCCCAAGAAGAGGAAAAGATAGCAGTATCAAAGCCCAAAATATAGCGTGAAAAAGGTTTTTCATTTGATAAACACAAGATAAATGTATTATAGTATAGCCCACAAGCCTCTAAAAAGCAAATTTTTCGCTTGCAACCATACAAAAATTCCCTATCTACATAATACACTATCTGTGTAATTGACAAAATAAAAAATATATCAATTATCTGTCTATTGTTTTATTCTCTTAGTAGTATCACACATGAAAGTATTTTTTGGAGTTATCCTCTTGTATTACTTCTTTGGGGTGCAGCATTTTCTTACCTTGTATACAGGGTTTTCGGCATCAGTCATTACATGGATGAACATTATTGTAATTACTATTGTTACATTGTTATACTATCACTGCAAGACGCATGAAGCATCACGAAATCAGATCAAGAAAGTTTTGCTGAGTGTTTATGCACGATTACGTAATATATCAGAAAAATATCTTTTTGTTCTAGCTCTGATATGATTTGTTCTTTCTACTGTTGCCCAATTTCTTTGGCCAGAACAAGCAAGTTATGCTGGTCGATTTTTTGCTGTTTGGTTAGTTACTTTCTCTCTAGCATGGGATGCTTTTTGGGAAGCAAGAATATATCTTGGTCGTCATCTATTTCTCCATAAAGAAAGTATTTTTTGGCTAAGTGTTGCAGCAGTATTTCTGACACTATATTGGACAGTAGCATGTGCATTGTGGTCTCCATTACTTGCTATCGCAGTAGGTATGTTCATGTATGTAGGGATTATGAAGCGCGCAAAGGTCATTCGTGGATATAGTGTCTGGAAATTATTTTCAACAAGATTGTATCTTGTAGCCTTGCTTATTGCAGCAGCAAGTGCTGCAGCTCAATATACTGGATCCAATATATGATCAATGCTCGAGAATACATTGAACTATGGTAATACAACTGCTCAGATGTATCGAGATCAGACGACACAGGCAATCGAAACATTAACAACGCAAGATGCTGATATGATCGTAGAACAAGAAGAAACAGTTGAAGTATGAGTTGTTGGAGAAGAAACATTGTCTGGTGATATGCAAGAAGAAGTCGTAGGAGAAACAGGCATTGTTGAAGATGAGATTATTGAAACACCTATTGATTTGGATTTGGAGGCACAAGTGACCTTTACGCAAGCATTGGAACATATATTTGCTACATATGATATTCCATTATCAACAAAAACCAATGTGCGTTTTTCCAATATTTCTGTTACTGATGAGAATTATCCATTATTTAAAACAGCACATGAAAGATCGCTTCTCGGCGCAAGCATAAAACCAGAATCATTTGTAAGATGTGATGTGTATATGGTTATGAAAGGAATAGTCGCAGGCCGATCTATTGGTAACCAATCCAATGTATTTGATAAATATCGAGCAGCATCGACAGCAAATAATGAAATCAATGGTTGTACAAGAAATGGGATTTTGAAGGTTGGGAATTTATAATAGGTGTTTAGTTATTATGAATAAAAAAAATTATTGTACTTTTGTACAATAGTTTTTTGTTTTGTATTAGTATATTCATTCAAGTAAATTCATAGAATCAATATATTCTGAAGTATATTATATTTCCCCATCCCACTCTTTATAAAATTCATTAAGAAATTGTTCCATAAAGATGTGTCTATGTTGAGCCATATTTTTTCCTGTTTGTGTGTTCATTCTATCCTTTAAAAGGAGTAGCTTTTCGTAGAAGTGATTGATTGCAGTAAAAGTACTGTGCCTGTATTCTTCTTTACTCATGTGAAGATTTGGTTTGATACTAGGATCATAAATCAAACTTCCTTTGTGTCAACCATAAATAAAAGTTCTTGCTATTCCTATTGCTCACATTGCATCTAATCTATCAGCATCTTGCACTACATCAAGCTCAGGAGACGAGAAGGTTTGGTCATGGTTTCATCCTTTAAATGATATGTGAGTAACAATGTTTGTAACATGAACTATTACATCTTCATCAACACCCAATCAATGTAAAAATTCTTGTGTTTTGCGAGGACCAATTTCCTCGTCTCCATCATAAAATTTAGAGTCCGCTATGTCATGAAGTAGAGCTCAAAGTTCAACGACAAGCATATTAACACTTTCTGTTTGAGCAATCTGTTTAGATAGAGTCCAAACGCGATAAACATGCCACCAATCATGGCCTCATTCTGCTCCTATCAACGATTTTTTTACAAAATCAACAGTTTTATCTATGGTATGTTGAGTGTTTGTCATTATAAGAGATAGAGTCTAAATTATTTACTCAAACATCCTTATCAAATCAGGATCTTTAACCTTCTCTAGTGATCGTAATGGATCAAAGGTAATTTCTATGTGTACGGTGAACATAGGAAGAGCTTCATTGAGTACGTTGATGCACTGTTCTTGTATCTGATCAGCAGCAGGACAGCTTGGCGAAGTGAAGGTGATGAGAAGATTGATCTTGTGACTATTTTCATCAACACTGATATCGTAAATCAACCCTAATGTCCAAATATCCACAATAGGAAACTCTGGATCATAAACAGTCTGAAGTTTTTCTTCGATAAGAGTGATAAGTTCAGGATTATTCTTCGATATTGTCATGAGGAGAATGTGGTTGAAACAAAAGCATCTGGAGTCCGATAAATCATACTAATAGTATTATTCATCGTCGTTTATTCCATCGTCATAACAGGAGAAATAAGACATTGATCATTACATAGATACCAAACAAGAGGGAGAGTTTATAGCTATCTTTCATAATACGATCTACTCCCATATGCGCACGAAACAATCTTTGCAACACCAAGAAAACGTAAAAACTTCCTCATCGCATTGCGATAAAAAGGCCTAGAAATCCTAACCCTATCGCTACAGCAGGATCTTCATAGACGTTTATAGATGTATAGGTAATGAAGAGGATCGCAAGTCAGAGAACCAGTTTAGTTATAGAGGCAATATGGTAGAGTATCATGGGTGAGAGATTAGAGGTTAGAGCTTACGCGTCTTGCGAGAAATGAGTGGAGCGACTCAGGAAGCAATCTTAGTAAATCATTATTGTATCATATCCTAGATTGTTTCGTCATTTCATTCCTCGCAAAGACGAGAAGAGGATTATTTTGTAGTTCGTAATACAGATTACTCTACATTGGATTCGACATCATCATTGACTGTTTCTTCGATAACAATTTCAGATAGTGATGGAATATAAAATCAGTTATTTCCAAGTTCATAAAATTTATAGTAGATTTTTTGCCAGATTCCCAGACATAAAGGAATAAGAGTAAACCCAAGAATAGATGGAAATAACATAAGAAGATAGACTGCTTGTTCAGGAGATTGGCCAGTTCCCATTGTATTGGTTTTGTAAATAAGCCCATAAATAAGAAGACAAAGAGCGAATCCACAGCTATTACCAATAATATTGGATGCTGCGTAGTTTGGATTAGCGAAGAACTCAATTTGGTTCGATGAGAGAAATATAGAAAATAGGATATGGAAACCTAGAATAAGAAATAGTGTCGCTGATTCATTGAAGAAAGCAATATAGATAGGTGCCAATATCATAAACAATATACCATTGGTAAGAAGGAGAAGAGCCATCATTTTTGTCGAATCATAGTAGACGTTACTATAGAAAAGGTTGTAGAGAGCAGAGACAATCATATTCCCAATCACCGTCACCAAGAAACCAATAAACAACATAAATAACGGCAATAGTGGACTAGGACTTACAAAATCACCAATCTGCAATGCATCAGTAAATATGCTTCCCAAAAACGATAACAGAAGGAATAACATAAATGAAATAAGTATCCCAATCAACAATCCAACGCCAACTTTCCCGACCAATTGCCAATTAGAAAGTGTGTTGGGTGCGATAGCAATAGCAGGATTGTCACGGAATGTTGTAGGATCAAGCATATGGACTAGTTAGATGTTAAAAGGGATTATATAGATGGGCAACGAGTATGTTGCAAGTTATCTCCCATAGAAGTGACTGATTTTTGGTTGCTACTACTATAGGTAAATACAAATCATATTCACTTGTGTATAAAAAAATGTTGTACAAAATACAAGGGATCTTTCTCTGGAGTAGTTGGAATCGTCCCTAGAACCAAAGTTCCTTCAATATTTTCTTCATTGCAAGAGAAAGAATTGGATGATTGTTCGGTAATATTTATATTTGGATATGTTTGTTGTAATGTTGTTATATTGCTTGTAATTCGAATTCAGCTAGAAGCATCTGGATCGATCGGCTGATACAATACCGTTAGCATATCACCGCTAGTAGTTTTGCTATTATCGAGTACATATACAGAGAGATTATCATAACTGTTGCTACTAATAACAGTATTTGCCAGAAAAGAAAATCACTGTACATCAATGTACTCTTGTTGCTGTCCGCATCCAACAAGAAATAGTAAGCTTGATAATGCGATGACAGTGAAGCGATTATACATTATGTAAGAATATAACTAAGAGCAAGTATAATACCGATGCTAATTCATATAATAAATGATACGACATATGTTTTATTTTCATCTTCAGAGCGACTATTGGTCATATGAGCTATGATATATCCGATAATGATCCCACAAAAAACCAGATACCCAGGGATAATAAGAGATGTTACCATAGCATATGTTTCAGCTCCTCGGATCAATTCTCATCTAAGAAAAATGATACCGACGAAAATCGTCGCGAAAAAGAAAAATCATTTCATTACTTCAAAAAATGTATACATAGCAACTCCAACAATGCAAAATAAACACAATTATTCTTGAACACTATCAGTAATTTGTTTTAAGATATCTTCGATAAGTTTGATATCTTCGTCAGTAAGTTCTTCTCATGAAATACTAGCTTCTGCTTGTGCTTCAAGTTGTTCCATAATAACAGGATCTACACCAGTTTCACCACCATCAGTAGGTTCTACTGTTTCATCAGTAGGTTGTTCTGATTCATTAGTGAGTTCTTCTCCTGTACTAGCCATGTCTCCTGTATTAGTTGTTTCTTCGTTAGTTGTGTCAGTGTTGGCCATATTCCCATATTGCTGTCGGACAAAATATCCTGCAATCAAAAGGACAAGAATGATAATCCATATAAGAGCTTTCTTCATTTTTTTGTATACAAAAATAAAAAACTATCTGTTCTTGTAGACTTTCTCAAACAAAAAGCAAGTATTTTTACTTGTCTTGTATCGTATTTCTGACATAATAATCTAAGTCACCAGCAGTCAGTATAACAACAATTCGTTCATCATTGTATGATTGTATCGTTTTCCATAGTGGAACAAAATCAAGAATATATGCACCTCAGATATCTTTTGCGAGTGTATAACCTATATCACTCACTGTTCATACGACAGTATGGTTGTGCTCATAAACTTTATCAGTAGCTTCCCTCGCTGCATAGATGTGATATAATATACTTGCATCATATTGGCGCAATGCTTGTCAAAATTCTTCTCGTGACTGTAAAATTCTATGAACTTGGTGTGGCTGGAAAACTGCACATATTTTTTTATTAGGGAAATGTGCATGGAGTGATTTATAGACAATATCAAGCGAGGATGGCATATGTGCATAGTCGGTATAGATACTTGCTCACTGTTTATTTGTCCCTAGATATTCCATTCTTCTCCATAGACCATGAAAATCTGCTCGTGAGTCGTCATCTATGTATACTGCTCACATAGCTTGTAATGCTGGTCTTAGGAGTGATGTATTGGTGCGATAATGTTCACCAAATACATGGTTCGTATTTATTTTTTGGAGATCTACTACATGACATTTATTATGATATTCTTCTGGTATTCGTTGTGTATCCATAGCAGGAGCTAGCCAAACTTGTTGCTTGGTTTTGTTGATAAGTTGTATAAATGCATCTTGATAATCTGCCATATCACGGTAATAGTCAGTATGATCCAATTCCAGACTTGTTATCACTGTATAATCAGGATCAAGATGAAGAAAGTGTCTTTTGTATTCACATGCTTCGACGATAAAATGATATTTTTTTATGTTATCATAGTCGAGTCATTTTCCCGTTAGTATATGATCAAAAATATTCTTTATTCAGGCTGTTGCATCAGGAGAAATATAATAACTTTGATTATCAAAATCAGGTAATAGCGCGCCTAATATACCTATTCATAGTGTTGGGAGATGTTCTCTGGCTGCATACAGTGCTAATGCTGTCGTCGTGCTTTTCCCATTGGTTCCTGCAATAGCAAGTGTTTGGCAGTGTTTAGATATTTCACCAAGAAATTGAAAATAACTGCATACCAACATACCTTGTGGATGATCCTGCAGGAGCGTTATGGCTTGTTGAACTTCAGGGCTATCCTCGGCAGCAGCAGAGTAGATAACAATATCTCATCCCTGTATAGTATAATTTCCATGGCCGTAGATAATTTTTAGGCCTCTGGATTCTAGTCTATCAGTGAGCTGACTGTGTTCACTATCGATTCCTACGATATTTGTATATCCCAAATCCAAAAACATCCCAGCAATGCCAGACATCCCTGTTCATCATATTCATATCAATGCTATAGTTGCTTGTTTTTTCATATTCCCATAGTATTTAAACAGGAATTGTTTACAATATAATTATTACCGGATAGCTTTCGAAAATATAAAATACTTCAATCGTTTGTATTACAGTATTCTCAAGCCATTCAGTTATATACCCTTCGCATCCGAAAAATGTGTTTTACAGATTATTTCGGCGGTCAAGTATAATTTTATCGTAAAACATATCCTATGGCTATTGTATATTTGGGTTTGGGTTCCAACTTGGGTGATAGAAAACAATACTTGTTGACTGCTATGGAGTCGTTGAGTGCCAATGGGTTTACTATCGATGGAGTTGCTCCATTGTATGTGACGCGTGCATTGTGATTTGATGGACAAGAATTTTATAACACGGTCATACGTGGAGAAACGGAACATGATACCTATGATATTTTGACTACCATAGAAGATATAGAAGCAAAAATGGGGAAAGTCCAAAGAGAAAAACCAAAGAAAAATGAAGAAATAGTCTATTATGATAGAGTTATAGATATTGATGTACTGCTCTATGATGATATGATATCCCATACATCTGATATTACAATCCCACACAGAAGTATTGGACAAAGAGATTTTTTCCTTAAACCACTTATTCACCTAGATAGCGAGCTGAGATGCCCAATGACTGACGCTCTGTATGCTGAGATGTTGGCTGCTATTCCTGAAGAAGAAAAAACTATTTTGGATGTGATACATGATTGGCATATATAGTTTTCTCCTACAATTTTTATATCCATATGTGATCCCGGACTACGATCCGGGATTTTTTTTATTTGTCACTTCGACGACCAAAGGGAGGAGAAGTATAAAACCTACTATACTTCTCGTCGATTGTCTCCTGGAAGTGACAGAGCGATAGTTATATTTCTATTGTTTTTTTTGTTATTTATGCTACAATATTTTTATGTCTTTATTTTATATTTCGTCATTTCGTATGGTGCAACTCGTATGAATTTGTAACCTCTCTCCTGAGTCATTTTCTGATGGAGAACAAACATTGATCCCATTATATGAGAGAATTACTACATTGATTGCTGATGGTGCAGATATTGTTGATCTGTGAGCAGTTTCGACTGCCCCTGATGCACCGATGATTAGTGAACAAGAGGAGATTGCTCGTTTGCAAGAAGCATTTTCTCTGATAGCACAATTTCCTGATACAATATTTTCACTCGATACAACCAGAGCAAGTGTGGCTCGTTTGGGAATCCAGCATAAAATTGCTATGATTAACGATGTATCTTGATGAAGAGCAGATCCAGCGATGTATCCATTGATTGCCGAAACCGGAGTACAGTATGTTTTGATGTATTGTAAAAATACTTCATGACATGCAGATCGTGAAGAAGTCAATTATCCACAAGGAATCGTTGCTCATGTGATAGATTTTTTCCATACACAGATCCATCTAGCACTACAAGCAGGCGTGCATCGCGAACAGATTATCCTTGATCCAGGGATGGGTGCTTTTGTAAGCCAAGATCCGATGGATAGTGTGCGTTTGTTGCAAGCGATACCAGTATTGAAAAAAGAATTTGAGTTAGCTATCTACATCTGTACATCAAGGAAGGGATTTTTGTGAAAATTAACAAAGGACAATGGTCCACAAGATAGAGTAGGAAGTTCGTTGGCTACCAGTCAGTATGCGATCCAGCAAGGAGCAGAGTATATTAGGATCCACGATGTTAGGTGGATGAGACAGATGGTTGAGACAATGAAATATGTGGAATAACAATGAAGATATTTCGGTTTTTATACAGGTTCGGGTATATTTTAGGAAAATATTTCGGTTTTTTATATAATAATAAAAAATATTGTTTGGGTTGCATAACGTTTCATTCTAATCTGACGTACTTTGTATGTAAGATAGGATGTGTTGTCGGATTAGACATTTTTATCTTATTTGATTTACGCTCTGCCTTTTTATTTTATAAAACAAGATTTTTTTCAAGTACATTGAATATATCTTTTATTTCTTCTTTACAAGAGTTTTCTATGCCGTGATATAGTGTTCTTGTAGAATTTACTTCATATGACAATTTATTCAGAACTATTTCCGCTATTTCAAATAATTTTAATAGGTCATTCCCAGTTATTAGTATATTATTTTTCTTTTTGTCATCATGAGCTAAGTTTTGATCACGATATAGTATTAGATTATCTATTAAATTTTTGTTTTCTTTTAAAAGTTTTTCCAATCAAGTTAAATCAATTTTTTGGACTCATTTAGAGTAATCTATTATAAATTTTAGATGTAATGATTGTCTTGCTTTATCAAATAATTTTGCTAATTGAATTAAGGCATAATATTTTGTACAATCTCTTGTTGTAATAAAAAAATTTTTGAAGTGATTCATGATTTTTACGTGTTTTGTTTCTAATTCATCTCAATAAATATTGTTGGCTCTATTTTCTTCTAATCACTCATAAATATAAAAGGCAGAAATTGCTTTAAAATATGAGTTTTCCAATCTTTTGATATATTCATCAAAATTTTTCTTATTCATTGGGATATTTGATTGAATAAATTATTCTCATTTAAGTTCTTTTACTTTTTCGCTAAAATAAATCATTTCATCATTATTTTTTCTGTTATAATTTGTTTTTTCATTACTTAATAAATCTATTATCCAATCGTAATCATTATACTCTTTACGATCTCGCGAAGATCTTTCATTTGTTATAGCAAAACATGAATTTTTAGTAGGACTATAAAAAATTTCCACAATTCTCTCATAATAATATCAATCTGCATTTTCTATTTCATTTTGAGATTTATCTATTCCTTTTTGAAGGTCATCTTTATATGTAAAACATTCTTTTTTCTTTTCAAAAAGTTCGCTTTGAGAAATTTTATTATTGTTTGTACTACAACCAGTTAAGAAAATCAATCAAAAAGCTAAAAGAATTATGGGAATTTTTTTCATTTTTTTTCATAAAAAAATAAAAATTATTTCTCGGTTTTTTTACAAACATTCATTCAATATTCGCTTTTATACCTACATCAATATCCACACTCATAATCATAGTTTTCGTTGTCTCCTTTTATTGAATCAACCCAATCTCTACATTCATCTATTGAATTAAATCATGGTTGAATTTTCCAAGTTGATTCATCTCATATATTATCCGCATCTGGATAATAAAATCAGGTTCGATTGTTTGAGCTACATCCTGTTAAAAAAACCAATCAAAATGCTAAAATAAATAATGAGATTCTTTTCATATGAATGTTTATAAAATAGTAAAAGGCTTTAAAAATCTTGTTTTGTTCTTAGATAGAGCGATACCATAGTTTAGATAAAAATGTCTGTCCGACAACTCGTTCTTATACGAAAACATGTCTTGATATATACATAGTTTTGTATAAGAAACGACATAGTATAGTTATACAATATTTTTTTATCTATTTTATGATGCTATACAACAGTATATTAAGCAGCTAGAGGATTCACTCAAGTATCAAAATTATAGTCCTAAAACAGCAGATCTATACTCATGTGATGCAAGCAGAGTTAGATACAATTAAGAGTCCTTTAGATACTATAACATGGTAGTCTTACACCCTCAAATATCCTCTCTATTGGACTTCACTGTACTTAAACCACTTCTTCGCGCTTGCTCTCCTATGTGGACAGCCAGGCCAACAACAAGGTCTTTTTTTCCTTTATATCATCAAGGACTGCATGAACAACTTAGGTAGAGATTGTTTTGTTTGGCATTTTTTAAAGATTGTATGTAAAATATCTTCCTTTCTCTATAAAAGTAGATAACAAAACAGCCAATAAATACAAGTATGTTATTTCGAGTATTAATCCATCTCTGCAAGGATATATTTCATATCAATATATTGATCTCCGATCAAATCTCATACGATAGCTTGTCTACGTCTACCACTCATTATATCGGTATTTGTAGGATCCACAACGACTCAATTGTATGTCGATCATATGGAAGTATTTTCTCTGATATATTTTCGCATATCATCATCTCTATGGCTGTAGACTACAGGAGTCATATGGGTCATGGAAGATCAAATCCCTACAAGAATATTGTTAGATCGACACAGTTCAATAAATAGTCCTGTTTTGTTATTGCAGTCCATTTTTCCTATCATGAGGTTTGCAATCGCTGGTAGTTGGTAATTGGATAAAGCAAGCAGATCTTTGTTGTCTCACAAAAAGATCAGGTCGCGTTCATATCCCAATGATCGAACAAATTTCTGTATCTTAGCAACTTTATCCCAATACGAATCTTCTGGTATGATGCCAATTCGTTGTGTTGATATATCTTCCATGACGCACTGATTAGTTTGAAAATCCTTTTGGAGATAGTGGATAAGTCAGGTGGCATGAGAAACTTCAGAACTCCCTCGTTTATTAAACAATCCTATTGCATCGGTAAAATCATTGTAGGCCCCTACATATATAGTGTCGATATCGTTTTCTTTTTTATACAATATTACCTCTGGAATACTGTCATATCATCATTTTCTTTTTATGAGGTCAGACACAGATTTAGTAAATATACTTTCAAACTTTGTTGCGTTTTTTATCTGCATGTAACTTGTTCAGTCAGGTAGATAGGATTGTACGTAGTGTTTCGCATAGTATTCTTTTCATTTATTAAAAAGATCTATAACAGCATTGGTTGTCATCGTAAGAAGGGCAAGATAGACTAATCCACTTTTGAGGGATAATTTTTCGTTGCTAGCAGGTGATGGCTTATTGTTGAGTTGCATAAATATTAGATTTAATATAGAAGAAAAGAAAGTTTATACAAAAAAAGAAGCTTATGTCAATATCTGATTGTTGTTTTTTATCTATATTTGTGTTTTGCAACGACCGATAAAATAATTACTATATACAGCATATTTATACTCAATTGTATCACATGCAATTCCAATCTCCTATCGATATCTATAGTTGGATGCAATCATTCATCGCCACACCACCCACACAATTTGGTGTATTTGGGGTAGAAAGAACCAAACACCTCGCATCACTTGTTGGTAATCCACAACATGACTATCCGGTGATCCATATCGCTGGTACATCAGGAAAATGATCGACTGCGACATGCACATCCCAGATCCTCCAAGCACATGGCTACAAAACATGACTGCATGTTTCGCCACATTTGCTCGATCGACGTGAGAGAGTACAGATGGATTGAAAATTTATGGATGATACAGTATTGCTCACTGCTGCAAAAAAATTACTTCCTGCTATAGAATTGTGTCGTACATCACAGTATGGCCAGCCATCGTATTATGAATCGATGATTGTTTTTGCGTATCTGTGTTTTTCGATTGCACAAGTGGATGTCGCAGTGATTGAAGTAGGTTGTGGAGGACTCTATGATGGGAGTAATATCATTTCCAGAACAGACAAAATATCTATTATCACCAGACAATGATACGATCATCAAGATATTGTTGGAGAAACACTGGAAGAAATTTCGTATAACGATGCAGGTATTATCTTGTTATGATCTCGCGTTGTTGCTTTGGATCAAGAGGAAGAAATATGCAATAAAACAATACAGGCCTACGGAGATAAACAACATGCAGACATTTCTTGGGTGTTGTCATCCTGAGTAGAGTGAAACGAAACGAAGGATCTTGGTCTTCATGAAGAAGATTCTTCGCTTTGCTCAGAATGACATATGTTTTGAAACATTCGTCTACAAAACGGACATACCATCTTTGATTATGACGACCAAAGAGATATTCGCATATGATTAGTCTGATTGTTCCAAGCAGAAAATGCTGCATTAGCGATTGCTGCTGCACAACTATTTTGTACAGATTTTGATCCAGAGAAAACAAGAGTATGATTGGAGCAAGTAAGATTTGTTGGGAGGGTAGATATCCGTTCAATAAACAATAGAGAGGTCGTCCTTGATGGAGCACACAACCCTCAGAAAATGCAAGCACTTGTGGATACACTTCGTGTTTTATATCCCAACAAAAAAATCGTCCGATATACTGCGTTTAAGCAAGGCAAAGATCGACAAGAGATGTTGATTATTATGCAGACATTATCATCAAATTTCATCTTATGATCATTTGCTGGCGCTCAGGATATGTCGTTTCAGAGTATAGAAAATAGTATCATTCGTGATTATTTACCTACACTATCGATGCAAGAATGTAGTGACCCTGAAGTTTTTTTGCATGCTATGGAAAAATATACGTGAGAAGATAGTATTGTTGTGATTACTGGATCATTGTATTGGTTGAGTAGGGTGTATACACAACTTAATTAGTAATAATAACATAGCTTCCTACAGGAACAGTTTTTGCAAGATGATTTATGAGCTTTTGTTCCTTGATGTTAGTCTTTCATGATAGTTCATTAGGATCGATTACTCTCACACATGCATTGGATAATGGGCCAGTTTTTTTCTCAAGACTCCCATGAAGTGCGATATATGGTGTTCGTGGTCCAATGAGAGCCAGCAATCATCATTGTGGTCATCCATAATATCACTTAGTATCAATATCATAACGAGAAAAATGATTGTATTGTTCTTCTCACATAATTTTATTGGCTATCATATAGTTTCAGACAGGAGTTTTGTTGTCTCCTAGTATTTTTCTGTCATAAGTATGGTCTTTTTGATTATTTCATTTTCCTAGTCCAATAGGATAGGATTCAATCAAATCTTTCCCATCAATACTAAATATATACAATTGTTCTTCAGATTTATCAACAACAATTATTTTTTTCCCTGCATTGAGAGCCTCTGTATAACTTTCCTCCATAGTCAAATATTTATACAAAGCATTAGGAGCATTATGCGCAGCCGATTCGTAGAGGGATTTTAGTTTTTTTTGAAGAAAATCCTTCATCCCATTTTTTTCATCTTTATAATCCTGTATTGACGCTCAGGTAAATAATCATTGATTAGATAACCAAGCATCTCTCAATATTTTTGTTATATTGATATCATACGATGTAGCATCATTAAGTTGATAACGTCAATTAGATACCTTTTTTATCCTTCATTGTTTGGCCATGAGATTCATGACTTTCTCCGTTTTTGCTAGAAGATCATTCCTAGTGAGATCCGGCTGTCAGTCAGCATTGAGATCGACGCCATCATCTATCATTTCCGCAACAATATCCAAAGTTTTATCTATATCTTTGGTTCCTAGAATATCACTTTCTAATAATAATACTAGCTCATGTCAGGCAGACAAAGCACTAATTATTTTATTTTCCTGTGATGCAGAAATATTGAGCTGTTCCAATCATTGATCTGCTCATTGCATTCATAGGTCATCAGATATAATAAATCCATTGGATAATGGATTTTTTACTCCTATCTTAGTTTTGAGAATATCTAAAATTATAGAAGAATACGTGATAGTCTGGTCAGATCAAACAATATTTTTATCTCCAGAAATATGTGTTGTCATAACAGCATCTATTGGATCTCATCATGAAAGATCAATATTTTTCTTAGTAAGTCGTTTGATAAAATCTATGTTCTTTTTTAAGTACAATGTATAGTCACTATTTGGTTCTTTTTTCTTAGCAAGACTATAACAGTGATTTATATGATCTCCATCTAAAAAATGGTTTCTTCCATTGATAATGTTCTTAAATATTGCTATAGATCAATCATCTTTTTTCATGTCAGAAACATCAGTAAATTGATGCGGATTTTTTGATTTACCTACTCAAACAAAATGTTTTGGCACAAGAAGAATAGAACAATAGTCTGATTGAAAGCCATTGATAAATGAGCTAATAAGATCTTGTCAGACAATAAAGTGATCACTATATGATCTTCATTCGCTTGCAATATAATTTTTCTCTCATTGTGCATCAAAATCATCGACAATATCGGCATTGGGACCATAAACAACATCAACATCTATATATTGCATAATTTTTCTTATTGATTTCCCATATTGCTCCATCATCCTGATGAAATCCAATCTAGCTTGATGATCGCCTCATAGAACAATCTCTTTATATTTTTTACCTAAGTATTCAGAAGATGGCAATGCAGATAATGAATTAGATTCTTCATCTGCTTGTTGATTTCTATATGTTATTATTTGTTTTGGAATTTTAAAATTTTTAACTTCTTGTTCAGAAATTTCACTAATACTATAGACATATCATCATTCAAAATCTGTATGTATAAGTATAGGCATATTTGCTTGCTCTCTTATCTTCTTGATAGCATTTTTCTTACTCTCGATACTTGGATAGTTTTTTGCATGCAGAAATATATTTTTAGTATGATTAAGATTATCAAATAAATCTACATCAATACCCGATTTTTCATGTATTTTCCTGTAATATTTGTTGTCAAACTGTCCACTTACTACAAGATAATTTAGTAAGTCTCTCGTATGTAGTTGATCTATATTCCAGGCAAAATCCATAGAACTATGTTCTTGGTTTACTCTAGTTTGTTGATAGCTTTTTAGTCATATAATAAGTCCAGCTACTAACAAAAACTTTGCTATTTTTGATTTTCTAATATGTGAAGTAAGATTAGATATATTGCTAGATATAATACTTTTTTTCATCTTGGATAATATAATATAAATAGAATTTATAAATACTATACTGATTTTTTTGTATTTGTCAAGTAAAAAGTGATTTAGTACATAAGATAATATATTTGATTATAAAAAAATCTCACCAATTGTGAGATGCTTGTTAGTAATTTACCCAGAGGGGGAGTCGAATTTACCAACCTTTGGTTGGCGCACACATCCGTAAGGACGATTTTGAATGTTATGAATGATATTTACCCAGAGGGGGAGTCGAACCCCCACATCCGTAAGGACACCAGATTTTGAGTCTAGCATGTCTACCAGTTCCATCATCTGGGCATGTTATAGCGATTTTAAGAAGTCTTTACCTTGTCCACTTTTAAGGTATTTTTCTCTTTCCCTTGCCTCTACTCTTGTTTCAAGTAATTGTGTATAGAGTAATGAGAATGGCGAGTAAGGTTTTGTTGTTTTTTCGTAACCACTATTGTGTTCATGTAATCTCCTATCTATATCAGAAGTGATTCCGACATAAATATATTTTCTGGTCATGCTTTTGAGGGCATATACAACAAACATAGCTATTTGTGGTATAAAAGGACACCAGATTTCGAGCCTGCCTGCGGTAGGCAGGTCTAGCATGTCTACCAGTTCCCTACCTACGGTAGGCTGGCATCATTCAGGCAATTTTTATGAGAGACTTCCCATACTCTATATATTTCTATATAAAGTGGTGTAACTTGTAAACAATAGTAATGTAAAATCAATTGATTTTTGATGATAATTGGGTATTGGTAGATATACGAAGGTCTTTTTCACAGTTTTTATTTACTAAAATACTGAGGACGATGGACTTGAATAAAGTAATGATTATTGGAAGAGCAACCAACAATTTACAGGTGAAAACTATCGAATCGAGTGGAACTCCGGTAGTAAATTTCACGGTTGCGACCAATAGAAAATTCAAAAACAAAGATGGAAACATGATGGAGGACGCTGAGTACCACAGATGTGTTTCGTATGGAAAATGAGCAGATGTTTTGGGAAAGTATCTCCACAAAGGAAAGAGAATCTACATCGAATGAAGACTCAGAACACGTAAACGACAAGATACAAGCGGTGCTGAAAAGTTTACAACGGAAGTCATTGTTGATAGTTTTATCTTCTTGGATCCTAAGGGGGAGGAATGAGAACATCATCATAATGATGTAGACGATTCACCTATTGATAATACGCCATTGCCAGAAGATGATGACGTGCCATTCTAAAGCACGCTACACATAATTTGATATTTTAATTGAGACCAGATTCCATGATTGTATCCAAAGCTAAGCTAAGAGAAATAGCGTTAGACGTATTTGATATCATAGCATTCCTTGTATTTGTCTGAGGAATTGTTTTGTGTATAAGATTTTTCATTGCCAATCCATATACAGTAGTAGGAGCAAGTATGTCACCGACATTTGAAGAAAATGATTTTATTGTTGTTGATAAATTGAGTCCAAGATTTTCTCCACGAAAAAGAGGAGATATCGTCGTGTTTGTTCCTCCAGGAAAAACAATACCCTACATTAAGAGGGTACTATGACTTCCCGGTGAAATAGTTGTTATAGAAGAAGGGAAAGTGTCCGTTTGTATTGATGATACCTGTGAAGATATCGATGAATCATATCTCCCAGAATGACTACAGACCAGAGCTCGTTGTGGATTAAATAGATTCCCTGTATTAGAAGGATGATTATTTGTGATGGGAGACAATAGAGGCTTCAGTACAGATTCATCGTGTTGTTTTGGGTTGTGATGTTACGAATGAGCTAACTACATGGTACCATATGATCACATTATTGGAAAAGTCTATGTTAGATTATTCCCTGGATTTTCAACCTATTACTAGGTCTAGATGCGTTGGATACGACAATACACACTCTATACCTACATAAAACAAAGATATCATCGACGAGCTATTGCAATAATAGCAGTGATCTTTTTTTTTTCATATACGCTCTCATGACTATCTCCAGCACATACAGATAAGATTTTTGCTGAACTATCAATGTCTATATTGGAGATAGTGTTTGTATTGTGAACAATTCTGATAGCTATTATTATATCCAACAAAAGATTTGATACAACAACACATAGTATCCATAGTCAGTGACTGTCATATAAACAAATATTTATTGCTCATCGATCTGTAGGAGTGACAATAGTGTTGTGATTATGTATTGTTATGTATTTGGGTTTGCTTTTTGCCACATTATTTGGTGTTACAATCTTGGGTATTGCTCTTATCTCTTTATACTTATATATCAAACTAGTACTATTATATACAATAGTATTTGTTATCTCTCATCACATTGCCCCAATAATCACAGGATTGTGTTGATTGGCACTATATATATTGTTTTACAGTATCTGATTGATTAAGTTTCGATCGCAATGATTATATTATATGGTTCAATATGCCATTGATATGTTAGTTTATATACTGCCAAACTTCGTTTCTATAGGACAACATGCAGTGCATATAGATCGATTATCCGCCAATATTTTCACTATTGTAATATCATACGGAATATATACAATTTGTTTACTTATTCTTGGTGCACACAGTTATGCAAGAACTCGCTGGAAATAATTTACTTCTCTACACATTGTATCATGAAAATATTTTCCAACTTCGATACAAATTCTAAAAGAATAGCTGTCGGTAAGTGTATAGAGGAGTATGGTAGTGATAATACACTTGTCATTCAAAGGAGTAGACTATTTGTCTGGTTATATGTTCGAATCCCAACTATAGTATATACGACAATTTCGGCTCTTATTATTTATGGTGTCTGGGTTTGGTTGAGTACTGCATTGATCAATCGATTTATTGTTGTTATTGTTGTTTTCTCATGGATGGCATTAATGATACCTGTAACAAAAAAATACATAGATTATAAACTCGATTTTGGTATATTTACCCCTAAATGATTGTTTCTCTATAACCAAACGGGTATCCTTAATAGGAATATGAAATCATTGAATGTACAGAATATAAGAAGTATTGTCGTAGAACAGTCAGGGTTATTATATAGTTTATGTAATAATGGCAATATATTTATTTTGTCAGAGTGATCAGAGGTTGATTTTGGTGAGGCCAGAATGAGGTATGTGCATGACCCTGAAGCAAAAAGAGAGAGAATAAAACAAATATTTTCTAGATCACAAATAACCAATTATTAGTTCAAATTTAATTTTTCTTAGTCCTTATGACAAAAAAAATAGCTATTCCACATATTCCATACGATGTGTACGAATCTCCACAGGAGATTGTTATCGTAATTCCATTGGGAGGGGTAGATAAGAAAAGTGTTGATGTTCGTTTAAAAGATTATAGGCTTATTATTAGTGGAACTAGGCAACAACAAGAGCTCAAAGATGATCTTATTACACTTAAGCAAGAATGCTATCGATGACCAATCCAATTACAAATAGACCTCCCTCCACAAGTATATTTTGAGAAGATCCATAGTAAATTAACAACCGAAAATATATTAGAAATTATCGTACCCAAGACATTGATGCCAGACAAAATTTCTCTCGAAATCGAATAGTCAGCTGTATGGTAGTGCTAGCGTGTGGGATTGTATCGTTTAACCCAATCGCTTTATTTGTTTTTTCTTATCTCTTATGCTCAATCCTGCATATCGTTATGTCAGCCTCGATTTCGAAACGACAGGTTTGGATACCCAAAAAGATCATATCATTCAAGTTTGAGTTGTACTTTTTGATCATACAGGAAAAGTTCTTGACGAGTTTGTGTCATTGGTAAAACCTGAAAAATACGCATCTATGACAACAATGACGGCATATATTACTTGATTGAGTGAGGAAGATATCCAATCAGCTCCAGTATTAGAGGATATTGAGGAAAAATTTCGTTCTTTTTTTGACAAAAAAACTATTATTGTCTGACATAATATCGGTTTTGATATGGCATTTGCTGAAAGATTTTTCCCATGATTACCGCATGCTTGAACGATAGATACCTATCCACGATCACAAAATTTTATACATTTTGTCCCAAGTTTTGCACTCGAAGTGTTGTGTCAGTATCTACTAAAAAATAAAGAATCATTTGCTCCAATATATAACGCTATGCGATCGGGAGATCAGGATAAGACAACGTTTCATGATGCATTATATGATGCAAAATGTGCAGCTGCTTTGTTTTTGTATATCGTAAAACATGTACAATCATTGGCTAGTACATATCCTCAGATGAGTCATATTATCTCACAATCTCCATCGCAACTATTCTACCAAATAGTAGATCAATCTCATCGAAAAACACACAAAAATATTGGATCGATGCCTCTTTTGCAAAGATCTATTACAACACCACAATTGATGGTAAAAAAAACAGAAACCATAAATATATCAACATTTCCTGACAAAACACAATTGTACATAGGAAATATGTCTACGGTAGATATTGCATCATATATAGCACAACAAAAAAATGCTATCTGTGTCTTCTCCCATAAAACTAAGGCAGATACGATAAAGCATTTACTCAATGATATGTGAGTATACGGTATTGCTTCATTATACGAGGATCAGTTCTTCAACCAATCTAGGTTCGATTTGCTAATGAAAAAAGTTTTATTCACTGAGGAAGAAACAAATTTCTTATGTAAATATCTATCGCATCATATACAAGCAATAGGGATTATGGACATACAACAAGAATATGAAAAACGTATTGTCTATTTTCTCCAAGAAACGAAACCGACCCAGAAAGCACCATTAGTGTTTGCAACTCATGGGCATCTGTACCAACACATGAAAAAATATCCTGATTTTTATGCCTGATATACGGTCTATTTTTTCGATCAAGATCGACGATATATTACTTATAACAATTTTGCTTCCAATACTTATGATCCAGAATATTTTATGAAACTCTTAGAAAAGATAGTTTACACCTATAAAGTATGCTATGATACCAATATGACATCCTATAAAGAAAAATATGAAAGTATTGAAGATTTTTATGCTTTTGTGCAGATATTTATAGGTGTATTGTCGGTTGATGTATCAAAAATATTTGATGAACGCCCAGCAAACACTGCAGTGCTTCAGCTTGATCCATTGTTATATCATCATGGTTTATATCAGACACACAAGTTGCGGGAAACCATGCTTGTATGGAGAGAGCGTTTGCAGTCAATATTCCCAGAAACAGTTTACAAGGATATCCTAGAGCACATAGATACATTGGATATATTGTTGTCTTCTATGGTAACAGTGGATAAACGCAAATATGATTCAGGAAAATATTTCTTTATGTACAAGGAAACCAATAGATATGTCCAGTGGGATGAATTCCTCGAGGTTCTGCAGTGATATCGTACAATATTTTTTTCACACTACAACACACAATATCGCCTACTGAAAGAACAAAAAAAGCTTCCATGAATCCAAGCAATAAGGGTTACTCCCAATACTATTGTAGACCATATCGGTAGTGCAATGCAGACAGGAAATCGTGTGTTTATTGTCAGTACACAAAAATATATGTCACAGTGATTGTTTGATATGTTGCACGCACAGTGAATTCATAAAGAGTATACTATCCTTGCGGAAAATATTACCGGATGATCAGGAAAAAATATATTTCTTGCTCAACAGGCAGATAAAAGTGTTGTTATTGGTGGTTATAGTTTTCTGCTTCAGTGTATAGCTAAAAGATTATATGTTGACAAAGTGTTGGTTTTTTTTATAAAGTGAGCAATGGAAAAGCTTCTTTTATGCGATATGCAACGATATGCAAGCAAAAAATAATCGATCATTTTGGACATTATTTCTCCTTAAGTTTACCTTGGCGACCTTGGTTTTCTATATATGATTTTCCTATAATATAGAAAAAACAGGATATCAACAGATAGATAGAGAATCTGTCGATTATATTGGTACGTATCCTGTACAAGAGATGTGATTTGAAGCAATAACGGACGAAGAGATACAGATGCAGGAGATAATACAGGAAGCACTAAACCCACTCCACCAAGCATCAGATGTTGTTCCACAAGATATATATACAAGAAGATTTCAGACATTATGCTCTACTAATTCTTCATTGTGCAATAAGATTGTTTTTGTTGGAAAACTGAAAGAGTATGATAAATTTGTCTATCTAGCATTGATGATTAACGTAGTATCTAAGACAGACAAATTCCTTCAAATATGATGATATAAGTCTTTGATCGGAACAATAAAAACCATTACTATCAATGCAAAATGAGGAGACAGAAGATGAGGTGCAACATGGGATACTATTTCTATAAATCTTGATAAAATTATAAGTTATACAGAATTTTCCGAAGTATTCACTCATGAATTGTGACATGTTGTTGATTTGGGTGTAGTGCAGTGAGTCAGTCGTACCAATGATAGAGATTTCACTGAATTTTGAAGAGTAGTTTTTGCTGCGGATGACTTATCGTTGGAGTATTATGATACATCTCGAGGAAGTGAATCAACTAGACTCGCTTTATCAAGTGCTGACGATTTTTGTAGTGGTTATGCAATGACCAACCCATTCGAAGATTTCGCTGAATGTTTCAACCTCTACATGAATCACAATGCATACTTTAGATATATAGCAGAAAGTAATAGTACACTTGCTTGAAAATATAATTTCATTGCAAACTTAATGAATTGATCGTATCTATTCGCATCAGTAGCTGATCTACAAAAAGCAAAACAAAAAAGACTAACTCGAAGACCTCGAGATACAACAAGGATGTGGTAAAATTATAGAGTATTTGTCATAAAGTCAACACATATAGCAGACAATACCTTGATTTCCCCGAGCTATTGAGCAAGAAATAGTATAAAGATATATTTATTTGCTTGCAGGTGTATGGTTCATCGTTTCTGTAAGATAATAGTAGTTTGCATTGTGCTTTCTCTCGTACAAGGTTTTTCTGTTGCTCAGTCTTCATCATGTACTACTTGTGGATCGACTGCAAAGGTACTACAAGACTACCTTGATATGACCACAGCTATCATGGGAGCAATACAAACACAAGGATGAGAAGTGAGTGATTTGGGTACATATTCTGTGCCTTGATTATTTTGATGAGGCGTTTTGTCTTTAGAAGAAGAAAATAGAAACGCTATCACAAGATGATTGGCTGCGACTGAGAGAAATATTAATCAAAAAGTCCAAGCAACATTGGCAACCACCACTATTCTCTTTACCAATGTCTGGGATATTGCTCGTGACAATACTATGTGATGGGGAATTCTAGTGCAGAATCAGGCTATTGTAAGAGATTGGTCAAAGTTACAAAGACTATGATCAGTGATGCAAGATAAAATATATGAGCTTTCTTTATGAGCAGCTCGACAGGATTATATCACGCCAGCAGATCGCACACAGATTGAATCTACTATTGCACAATATGAGCAGCCGTGACTAATTGATATATTTGAGATTACTCCTAATGCAACATATGCCAATCTCCTTTTTGTTCTCCAAAAAGCCAATAGAGCTCGAGAGACATTTATTATATACAATGCGACAGAACAACTCAAAAGAACCATCAACGGAAAAGAAAGTTCGGTTTATATAAAATTTAATGATGCCAGTTTAGCTACAGTAGCAACGCAATATCAATGTGCAAGGTTTGGTGATCAATGTGCAAGTAACTTCAAACAATTCGTGACAGATATAAAAAGTATTGGAACAGAAAATATTCAAGCTGCTAAAACAGCAGGAAAAGATGTTGTAGATGCAGGGAAGAAACTAGCTGGAGCATTGAAAGTATTTGGTAAGCAAACAGCCAATTTCTTTAGAAAGAAAGGTAAAAAGAAGGCATATACCGAAGAGGAACAAGCATCAATAAGTAGACAAGATCAATTATTAAGAACAGTCTATGGATCGGATTTCAAAAGAATGCAAGCATGAGTGCTCGCTTCAGTCAGAGCAAATGTGGATACAAGTGCTTATGAAGCGATCAAAACTTCAATCCAACAAATCACCACACAGGTAAAAAACAATAATACGACTATCCAAACACAAGATGTCGCATCTCTGAAAGATGTTCGTGCACAAAAAGAAGATATAAAAGCTATTGGTGAAGCTCTTACAGCAATACAATTACCTGATGTATTGAAACAAGTATTAACCGAAACAATGGTAACAGTGCATGCAAATGCAGTAGAACATATATCATTTGCTACAGCTGTACAACCACACAATGTTGTCGTCTATGTCCCATTACTAGCAGCGCAACTCGATACGTTGAGAGATCTGATTGGGACCAAGGATACCAAAGGTATGATAGTACACAATCTTGGGACAGCATGTGAACTACAGTGTACCAATGCATGAGGAACCTGTTGGTGGTAAATTTATCTATAAAACAGTATATGAAAAAATTATTGTATAGGTGATGTATAGTGATGTGAATACTGCTAAGTGCTGTATCATTTTCATGAGCACAAAATATATCAAATAGCACGTCAGATTTCAATGATTTTTCTACAAGAATACAACAAGAATTATCGATAGAGTATACAAGAACAAAAAAAGCTCCATTAGTAGTAAGAAAAATGATATTGCAAAATTTTTGTACAGTGATGCGTGCTATAGGACCAGAGGCATCCTCGATTCCGAGATATTTTAACACAGATACAAAGATATATTATAACCCAAAACAGTCAGTTTTCATACATATTATTTGTGCACCTTATGGATTTACAAGTGATTTTGGAGAAACCAATCAAGATCCCAAAACATATTTTTATAAGGATGATTGGATTACCTTAGGTATCTATGGAAAAGAACAATCAGACGAAAATGGACAAGACAATACATGTAGGCCAGACTTTAGTATGACTGATTGTGACATACCTAAAGTATTTACGGAGATATTGCATCGCATTATCAATGATATGTTTGATATTAAACAGTCACAATTATATGGATGAACATCACAAGCAGACGATGCAAAAGAAAGATTTAACAATTTTACTGCAAGTTATTTTGTCTGATTAGAACTCTGTCCAGATAAAAAATGTGATTATCCAAAGACCGAAAATCGTCTTCTTGCTTATTTTAAAAAAGCAGAAGGATTGTTAAAAAAATTAGACATTATAAATCGAAATCATATCAATAAGCAACTCAAAGCTAAGACGTTTAATTGTAAATATCCTTGGACAAAAGATTATAATTTACTTGTCTGTGGATTTGGTTCAGACGACTCTTCCTCACTCGAAGCATTTGTTGCAATGGTGGAAAATGAAATTTTTTTCTATCGTCTCTTTATGGCAAATTATATGTGATGGATGCAATCAGAGAGAAGATTACTCAACGAAAAAGATAGGTGATTAAATAGGGCAGCAGAGAAAACAGCAGAGATTGTTGCCAAGACACAACAACAGATTGCTTGGACACAAGACGCTATTGATATGAGTATGAAAAGTTTGCGTGAAATGGCAGTAACTTTCCCTATCCATATTGGATTACTTATCTACTATGAAGATCTCTATCGCCTCAGAAAAGAGTTAGTGAAGATGGTTACCCCATTATATACTTTATCTGAAAAACTCAGAAATGTACAAAAGAAAGACTAGTTGGAACGTAAACATAATCAAACTTCTACTATTGAGTGGTTTTTCCATTATGTTTTTGTCAAATAGCTCTTTTGCATTGGTGAGTATTGGTGCTTTATTGGAAACCGCAGTAGAGAAACATCAGATGGATGGAACTTTGAAAAAATTACCAGGAAAGGCAGGGGTAAGTTCGTTATTTAAAAGATCACTACAGTATGTCAAAGGCCGTGATGTACAGGTCGTTGATACATCTGCAAACCAAGTATTATTGTATATCCAAAATGAACAACCACTCTGTAGTATTCTCAATAAAAATGACGTCGTTAATATCTTATATTATACCGCAAATTACGGAAATTTCTGAGTCAATAATGTGGGTAATTATACTAGAGATATATCATTTAGACGTTTGATAGATCAAACCATCACTCAAGACGCAACTCTTAAGGTACCAACAGTCGCCGAAAGAAATACCAGCTGTATCAAACTTTCTCAATGCCGAACCAGCAATACCTGATCTATTGTGTGACTAAATCAACAGATGCAGATACGATGTGAAAATACCGTCAGAGAACTATATACATTTAATATGCTCACCAATCGTTCAGTGTCAGTTTTGACTGAAGGTACATTTGGCGAAAATATTTTCCAGAATGGAAGTCTCAAAGATAGTGATTATGATTTGATGATAGATATATACAATATTGGTCGTTTGATGTTTCAATGATATATAGCACCAGTTGAACTTGTCTATTATCAATTTCCTACAGCAGGGCAATGAGGATGATCCGACCCTAGTCAGCCATGATCGTATATTCCACCATCTGCAGTCGTTGCACAAGTACCCACAACATCCCCATGATGAGCACAATCATCTTATACACCAGGTATGTTCACTGTATGATGAGTAGCTGTTCCTGAGCTACCCAATAGCAGTCCATGATCATCAAACCCATGACAATGAACCAATACAGCAAGTCCTGATCCGGTCGATGAGCTATTTATCGAAAACACAAATATTTCACCACTATCACCTATTGCTGTAGCGACATCACCAGAAGTGATTATTGGATCAAATATGTGTATTGTACTCAGTGATGATCAAGTGGCTGCAGCAGATGTGACTATTAGTACAGTATCCTTTGACGAGTATACACAGACACTGGAAGATTATTATGAAACATTGCAAGAAAATATAATCATTGATAGTTTGTTGGCTGAAAGCGAGGTATCATTTACTCCAGATTTAGCCAATGATCCAACACAAACAGATCCTCTTATTGTTAATAATTATGCAGCAGAAAAAGAAGCGTTAGAGCAAGAAGTTGTTGCTATGATATCATCAGTATTTGATGTTACAAAAGATCCTGACGATCCAACGATAAAGAGTTGTGTCGCTGACTGTCAGTGATTACCTCCTGTTGATCTAGCAGTCTGTACAGCAAAATGTTTATGTGGAGAAACAGGGAGTCCAGCACAAGCCATCAATGGATTTGAAATTATCGAAAAAGATGCATTCAAAATACGTTTCTGTCAGGTGCCAGCATCACCCACACCCATAAGAAAATGAAGAAGCATCTATAGTATCGAAGAAATATTTGATGAAATGAGAAATATATTTATCTCACTCAGAGATAGTGGAGAGTTGTTTAAACACGTAAGAACTAAAGAATTTTTAGATTCGTCGATCAAGAAAAATAAATTTGGAGAGATGTTTGCATTCAATATCAAATTTAGCGTTAAGGGAACACAAGATCATACGCCAGCAAACCAATACAAAGAAGAACTTTCTATTGCAAACAAGAAACTTGAATCAACATTACTCAATCAATCAGAAAATATGTTCCCACTACCGGAGAGAAACAAATATGTCATGGCAGCAAATCCTTCTGCTATCATCGCATCACAGGCAACTGATGGTTCGGTCGGAGATTATCAGAAGAGAATCGAGGCACTTGAAAAAGAGCTTAATGATAGTTTGGTAACTATGGATGAAAATTTACAAAAACTTACAATGATCCAAAAGTCATTGATCGTAAATGAGATGGTTTCAGAATTTTTCATCGCTAACTTCAGTTTTCGAGATAGTGTCATCCAATCATTTACCGAATTTAATGGTATAGCAGAAAGTATGAAAACAAAGGCACAGAAGGCGAAATAAAAAAAACTATAAATAAAAATACTCTACTATGTTTTCAGTAGAGTATTTTTATTTAAGACAAGAACGCACTCGTTAATATTCTCATAATCGCATAGGCGGATGCAACGACAACGATTCATTCAATCGCATATCTAATTGCTTTATTTCCTTCGCTTGCCCCATCTCATGATGAGGAGAATATCCCTGTTGCATAGATATATCACGCATAGATAATCATCACTGCTCCGATAACCAATGCGATTTGACTCAAGAAACGAATAAGATAGACAAAATATCTGATGAGAGTATCTCGAGTCATGATACCTGATGCAAATTGGTCGCCAACACTGTTGGATAGAGTATCTGCTTGGTTGTTGTATCTATCCCAGACTGTTCATGATCCATTGCTCACATCTCTTACAGCCTCTATAACTCTTCCTCCACTTCCTTCTTCAGGTATAATGAAAAAATTGTTCGATGTATTTTGTGCTCATACATATCCGATAAAGATCGTTGAGATGATGAGTAATGCTAGGTAGTTTCGTTTCATTGCGATAGTTAAACGAGATAAAAAGATTTACATGCTACATTGTTTGGTTCATTCAACATAGAACCTATTTACTGTTGTAAATGCGCCGACCATTTCATTGATGGTCGATTGAAGATTGACGAGTCTATTATTAGCGTAATAATCTTTCAGATACGTGCTCATAGAGTGTCACAAAGATCTATTGGCCAGGAGATCAATAATAACTCTTATGTACATCAATTCATACTGAATAATAGATTTTACTAGTACAGGACAAGTGTCAATCGCAGTTCTTGCAGTTGCTTGTGCTCCAGGAGAGCTTTTGGATGCCGAAAGAGAAGTATAATATCTGTATGTAGTACTACAGACAGATCCATATAAGTTTATCAACCCATTTTGCTTTGGCTGGACCCAATCATCCATTGCAACATTGATAAGTTCAGCAGGAGATTTTCATTCAGGAACGATAGCATATTCCCTTATTTTTTCTCTCCAATCTTTCGCCCTTGGATGCAGAGCAACATCAGCATAGATAAGATCAGAGTTTCCATCAAGTCTTCTTAACATGACATCCACGAGATGATCAAAAAGATATTGGCTTTGAGGAAATTGTTTATTTGCCGGAATATCTTGATCTTTACATACTTTTTTGTCTTCGGGAGTTCAATCAAGGTCTCTAATCATTTTCTGCTCACAGCAAAATGCTCTGAGATTCATACTTGCTCTAGCTACAGCTTCTTCAGGAAGAAGTTCAGGATTTTTTTCGAGGAATAGTATATTTCACCCTTTTACCATAGCACAATCTCCATCACCATCTCTTTGTCCATAAGAAAATCAGACAAAGGCTATCATCATAAGAGCTATTCCAAGACTATATTTATACATGTGTATAAAGATAATATAAATATTTGTTCTGTTATTGTCAGACCAATGGTTGTATGACTACATTAACACTATACAAGTTGGTTCACTGTGCATTTTTTACTCTATAGGTAATATACTCATCCATAAACAATAGTTCAGCGCGAAGTGATGTTTGATGTGGCGTGGGTACATATATATGTCATTGTAGACTAATATAACTTATACAACTACCATTTTGTTGGATACAGACACCACCAGCAAAACTATCAAAGCTATCATTGAGACTCTCGGTGGTCAGTGATGGATCAAGGATTTGGATACTATTGCTATCATACAGCGATGCAGGTGCATAATATATTTGGAATAGTTGTTGTCATGCAACAGTATCTATAATTTTAATCATCGGTACGTGAGAGACAAAGTCTCAGATAATACTGTACGTATTGATACTAGCAGGATTGATTACGATGCTTCCATTGAATGGATTTAAGAGTGCGAAAGTGTCTCCAGCCGGAGTATACAGTCATATCTGGTCAGACAGATCAAACATACTTCCTGTAATTATCGTCTGACCTACAGTTACAGGGAATGCAGAGATTTGTGTGTTATTTTGTGTTCCTGTAAGTGTTTCCCGCACAGTTGTTCTCATACGATCAAATCAAACAATACCACTATCAATATCAGTATTCATACTTGCTATAATGCTTCCACTATTTGCTCAGGTAGTATTTACCGAGTCGATAGTGAGTGTTGGTATATCGATAGCTAAAGTGACGGTTGTTCTTGTGAAGTTATCATTATAATCCACCGCTCAGATAGTGATGACTTTATTGATGATCCCAGTGAAGAATAATCAAGTAATGCTTGTCGCAGCTCCCGTATATGTTTGGACAATATTTCCAGCCTCATCTTCTACCCAATTATATGCTACAGAAATATTGTCTGTCCGTTGTATATTCAATATATAGTCAGTACTAACAAATCATTCATGGAAGGTTCCACTGCTGACAATAGCATTTGTCGCTGTTCTTATAAAGTCTATATCTGGTTGTGGTCAAATAGTATCATCAATAAGCTGCATACCCGCAACAATTTGATTGGACCATGGAGATGAACGTTCAAATATCATCGTATTTTCATTTCATCTATTGTGCAATGCTGCAACTTGAGCATATTTCCACTTCCTTGATAGTTCCACTAGTGTGATAGAAATATCCTCTTCACTTGGATCATAATACATAACATCTACAAGTTCTTCGGTATCTAGGAGTGTATTAATAGAGACAGGATTGGTTCAGTAAGGAAGGATAATACGATCATTAGTATCCAATACCGTACCTTCAGGAACGACAAGGACATACACTCTATCGATCAACGCTGGACTAATAAAGCTCAATGGTCCATATTTATCATGATGGGTGTCTATTCTGTGATTGAGTTGGACAAGATATCCATTAACACTATCACCCATTATATCATTCAATGTCCAACTCAATGATATATCATCAAACGACTGTCATTGCATACGGAAGTTTTTTACTTCTCGATGCCTATCGTACACCTTGAGTTTAAGAGTATCGGTAAATCATAAGAATCATCCTTGCGATGATATACTAAGGAATCATTTGTTATCAGTAATAGTTTCCAATTGTTCTGGTGTTTGAAGTACTTGACTGACATAGTATTTGTTATAAAATGTTGTTTTATCACTATTATTGATAAAGTTTTGATTTGCATATTTAACATAGATATTTTGACTGTCTCGCATGATAATATCATCGGCATTATCTTGATTGACGTCATGAACAACATAATTACTTCCTATTTCTTGGACATATTGATCGCTGGTAACAACGTTAATCATCTGGCCATTGTCTCATTGTACAAATACTCATACAACATAACTAGAAAGATCAGATGCTGCAGTATTTGGCGTTCCTCAACAATTTGTACATGAGGGGGTAGTGGTGCTTGTTCATCATCATTGTGCAAGAAGTGGCAGAGCAGAACTTGTTGCCGGCATTTGACTAGGTTGTTGTGCAAGAAGAACTTGTGACGAGGCAGAGTTTCTTGTCGGAGTATTGTCTGTTGTATTGTTAGCAAGAAGTCTCTTTCCTGTATCTATAGCTGCGACCACACCATCAAAATATGCTTGTTGTTTTTGATATTCACTTGGATGCATACCTAGAGATGCTGAATCATTTGTTGCCATTGCTTGTTGGTATCATTTTGCTAGTCATTCTTGGACATTCAGATAACTTAGCATTGGATTTTCGGCACTTGTGATAATGTTTTTACTTGCTTCATCAATACCAATAATTTTTGTAGAAAAGTTCCATTCTTTTGTTACATCTGCAACAAGTTTGACTGCTTTTATACTATCTAAGAATCAGTCATAGTCATTGTAGATTTGATCTTGGAGAGCTCTTACTTGTATCAATCTTTCTGATATGACTCATTGTACCTCTTTATGTACTGATTCCAGTTCTGTAAGGTATGGAGTTACACCATGATCTTTTTGAACAAATGATTTTATTTGTGCAATTTGTTGGTTATGTAATGTACTTGTTGATGCAGTTTCTAACTCTTGGATACCAGCGATAAGATTATTTTGTACTATCATATAATCAACTTCAGGTATATCGATAGTATTTCGGTTGAGTAGATCGTCAGGAGAGAGATCCACATTTATATCTATGTTTCATTGTGTATTATTTATGATATCAGTAACCACATCTTGGTTCATGACTTCAGTTGCTTTATCTATACCTTTATTGATAAATCACTCGAATGGTTTTGCTACATTTTCACTAACAAGATTTGCCATAGAGTTAACAATATCATAGACTCCATTGAAGTTAAATTGAAGATTCACAAAGGTGTCAATTTGGTAATCAAATCACTGTAGCGGGGGATCTCTAAACAAAGTTGTCAAATCAAGATAATCAAAGAATGGAACATTCCATGATCTTTGGGTCATCTGTTCTACTTTAGATTTTACTCCATCTTCTGCAACCAAACCAACTCATTTTCCTTTAATAATACACATGATCTGTCATATAAACTCTGCGACCCTAATAGTTGCTTGTATAGATGGTGAAATCGCAGGTATCTTTGGAGCAGGAGGAAGAACAGGAAGATCGAGTTGTATTTGAGGAAGCAGCGATGGCAATTCTGGTAAGACTGGTGGTGGAGGAAGAATAGGAAGATCAGGTATACTAAATGGACTCAAATCAATATCTAAACTCAACGCTGGTGGCGTTGGGAAGTCAGGGATCCTTGGTAAGGAGATAGATGTTGGAACAAACTTAAATGTAGGTAAAAGTATCTGTAGTCAGATATTTATACGAGACATATCTAAGTATATATTTGGTAACTTGAACGGAGGGATAGGCAGTATAGGTAGTTTTGGACATAAAAACGCCAAGCTACACGAATAGTAATCATAGGTGTCATTACTACACTTACCACAACTTTCCGCCCAATTAACTGATAGATCAATAAGTATCTGCCAAGTCTTTATGACACCAATCAGAGTTATAATTGCGTCAACATATTGCGAAAACCTTTTTGCATTGGTACCAAGCCAATAAGCAATAGTCCCAAAGAAGTTCCCAATAAATCATGATAACTCAGTTAAGTATCTATCAGTGACATGTATCCATTCATATAGTTGGAGTGGGAATTGTTGATATTGTTCCAATATTTTCAGATTCTGTTTGATATTTCTGACAAGTGCAGCACTATTTTCTTCGATATTCAAGAACTGCTGGAAGCGAGCATTGTCTGTAAAATTATCACATTGTTGGATTTGCTTGAGTTCTGTGCGGATTTCTTGGGCACGAGTGATGTTATTTGCACCTAGAGCTTGATTGAGTTCGGTATTGAGTTGTTGTTTTCTTTGTTTAACATATTGTCTTGCATTGTCATATGCATCTTTAGCATTCCAATCCTCAGGTAAGGTTCTATTTGAACAGATTCCCAATCCAGATTTGACAACATTTTTCCATTCTTTCCATATCTTCATATTTGCTTCAATCCATGAATCGAGATAACTAGAATATCTTCTGACATCTTCAGCACCGATAAATGGGACAGCGACGATAACATCCTTCGTACTAATATTTACGAGATTTACTTCCTCAAACATTTTTCCTATAAGCTCAAACGGATTGCTGATCTGTGCAGAGAGATTTGCTAGGTCTCATTGTTGGATAAGATTGTTCTGTGCTCGATTGCCGACTTTATCTAGTCCTGATACATCCATAGGAGCTTTTCTATTGATTGTTTCTAGTGTTGCTCCTTGAGAAAAGAGAGTTTCCAATCTGTCAGCATTAAGTGTCTCTAGTCATGCAAATACCTGATCAACATTTGGGAAATAGATACCAATAGTCATTTGGCTCATATTGTTGATGATGTATTTTACTTGTCTATCCAACCAATCTTGAATAACACATTTAACCAATCACATAGCCATTCATCAAAGAAGTTTGAGATTTATTTTTCCTCAAGCTTTGAGTTTTATATTATCGACAAAGTCTTCGAACTCTGGCATAGTAGCATCGACAAAGACTGGATCTGTTTTTATGCCAATCGACCCAAATCCATAGGTTCATTGTGGAATAATTGGTGTTGGAGATGGAACATCATCATCTTGTGCTACGAGTTTGAACGCAGAAGATCCATAATTAGTATTAGTAGTAACGCCATTGGCATCAGTAGTACTTTGTGTATATCAGATAGTTGGTTGTGTACATGTTCATGGACCAGCTGCATCAATCCACCAAGGTTCCATTTGTTGGGTGAATGCTTCATTTGGTCACACTTGAGGTGCAGATTGTCCACAAGGTATTGCCATACTCAATACGATACAATTTCCTCAAAGATCTCTAATGGGTTGTGGAAGAGCTTGTGTTGCAGCTTGTGGTCATAGACAGATTGCAAATCACAATTGAGCAGTAAGTGTTGGTGATACATATAGTCTAATCATAGACGGCAATGCTCATCCAGGAGCCCAATAAAATGAATCAGTTCATGGTTGTGTCAATCCATAAGGCATTGGGATAGGCGCTCCCATAACATAAACTGTTCAAGGGAAGAAGAATAGAGGTAGTCATTTGTCTTGGAAAAGTGTACAGCCAAATATATTAAATGTTCCTGGTGTCAAAAATGACATATTGAATGGTATTGGTGGTTGAATACATGGTTGTCATGAACCTATCTTAAATCATTGACACAATCACTGCAATGCAGTATCGAGTGCATCAGATGCCTCACTAAGAACATCATCAAGTATCCCCAGATCAAGGTCTAAACTAAGATTCATAGGAGGAGTAAATCATCATTGAAACATAGATGCTGGATTCCATGTTTGCTGGAGTGATTCTTGTATGATTGGATTATTCATTCCATTTCCAATATCCCCAGCAGCATCGGTGACATCATTCATAGCAGTATCCATATTATCCTGGAGATCTTGATAATAGTCTGCTATTTTATCCCATAGATTTGTAAATACTTCATCATATGATCTATAATTTTCACTACTTGTAAGGGTATTAAAGAATGTCCAAGTAAATTTCGCACACGCATCTGCAGGAGATACGAGGATATCAAGATAGGTATCAGTATTTCCATTGGTATCTTCAATATGTTTAACATCGATCAGCATTGGGGTTCCTCAGAGATACTGTGCAGTATACGAGAATGTAATAGTTTGTCATGCTTGTATAGAGAGATTATCTATCATATACGCAAAATTACTATTAGCAGTATCCCAAATAACTTTTGCATTGGCTCCCAAATTACTTCCATCAAATCACACAAGAGAACCATCACTATTTTTTGCCAGTATCCATGGTCATTGTATTTCATCAGCAAAGGTGATTATTGTATTGGTTGTGGCTTTGATATGGACAGTGATTTGTACTTCCTCATCTTCTAATAGTATTCACCCATTCATATCTTTGTATGTTTTGTATACCGATATCGGGTCTGTCTCTTTAAGGTATCCTAATGATATATACGCTATCTCTTTACTCGGAAGTGTTTCATATTCCGGATCGATGCTAAATGGATTTGGTGTATGACGAAGCAACTGTTCTCATCAGGCCTGTACCAAACTACTTACATCAAGATTTTGTATTGCATTGAGTGGTCAAGATGATTGCATAAGAGCAGACATATTGGTTTGGAATGTATCAGTATCTATTTGTTCGTTTTGATATAATATCGCCAATTGTTCCAGTGCAGCATCAACAGAATTACCTCCAAGATCAGGAAGAGTAGTGGCTAAAGGATTGTTTTCGTTGTCTTCTGGTGGCAGAGCCAATCCATTTCGATGGACAAGACTACCATCGACGATCCTAAGCGTCTCATCTAATTGTACCCCAAATTGTTTGACGAGTTTTACATTATCTTCTTGCCTTGTTTCTCGTGCATCATCACAAGTATAAGAAAGTTCTGAAACATAGTTTGATCAGCCATTAGTGCTTCATCCGTAGAATATTTTGATGGCTCATTCTCTATCATTGGTCACGATATCAATATTGCCATCATTATTCATATCTTTGATAAATAACTGCGTAACGCCATCTAAGCTATCTGGCCCAAGTGGTACATCTAGACAGACCATTTTTCCATCAACATCAAACATTCATTGATCATTATGATAGACTCTGAGTTGGTTACTATTGGTTCGTATGATAATATCATCATAATTATTATTATCTACATCTCATACATATATATCTTTGATTGTATCTGCAATAAGAAGGAGATTCTGTACGTCTTTATATCAGTCAGTACCACCGTAATTTTTCAATAGTTTAATGCTTCCATCAGTATGTGCTATGAGTAGGTCATCAAGAGAATCATCATTAAAATCAAATGGGACAACCTTGAAGATCGTCTTTCCTGGATCACTATAGACAGTATGTCAGATGCTTGTATCAAAATCAGTATTTGCAGCAACTTTATTATCACTTATTCTTTGTACAAGAGGATCACCAATATTTATCAAGAACATCGATGCAAATCATTGTGTTGCTTCTCCTACCGTTTGTCCTGCAGCAAAATTGCTGATATTTTTAAATGGAGCTCTAAATCCTATCCCAAGCGTTTCATCATTACTATTTTCTAGCGATGTGTATGCATTGTCTTGTTCGAAGAATGAGAATGTTTTTGTAAGAGCAATTCCTTTATCACCATTGGTAGATCATTCAGCAAAAAGGATATGCATCGCAACATTCTCAGTATCAACAATATTTGTACGTGCCGCAGCTTGTGTGAGTAGAGCAGTATCGGATCTTTTAATAATCATCTGTCCAACAATTCTATTATTATAGATAACATTCCATAGTGGATGTCATTGATGTTGTTGTGATGATACAGTAATAACCGCACTACTATTAAATGTATCCAAATCAAAGATATCTTGACCATTGATTTGAATACGAGATCATTGGACACTATTACTTGTAATAACACTATCGGTTGTATCAGGGATGTAGATGATGCGATTTTGATTGATGGTATCGAGTTGTACATTATCCAATGAATTTATTTGCTGGAGCCCAAATGTATTTGCTTCACCGATACGGATTGTTGCTTTTCCATTCATGTCGATGAATAATCATTGTCCTGGTTCGCTCAATAACGATACTTCTTGGCCGTCAAGATTTTTTATTTTCAAACTTGCTGTAACAATAAGTGCAACCTCTTTTATTTTATCTGGATTGATAAGTTCTGTGGTGGTTGTGAGAAGCTTAGGAGAGTTTTGCATACGATCATTGATATATGATGCATCAATATCAGAAAAGTATCCCCATTGATTTCATCGATCATTTCCAAAGAGATTTAAATACATCACATTCAATCCTTCACGAGGAAGAAGATCTTGTTGTATGGCAATACGATTATAGCCAGGGACTTGTGCATTGAGTGCAACATTTTTCACAAATCCATATGTATATGATATTCCTCCTGGTTGTATTGTTTCGATAGTAATAGGAGAAGATCCATTGATAACATTGACCGTAGCAAGTTTTTGTCCATTAACAGTCAAAGCACCGATTCATCCTATTTCTATGTCAGTAGCTTGTGTCACAGGGTTTCCCCATATATCATAGATGTTTACCGTGGTATTAATTATGCTATCTGGTTGTTTAAATGATGGAATACTATCAATAACAACTTTACGAGCCTCTCATGGATTAATAACAACAGGTATCGTAATAGGATCCAGTCATGGAACGTTGATAGTAATCGTATCATTTCATGCTCTATATGTTGGTTCAAGATATACAGTGAGTAATCCATCTCTCACAAAGAAACTTGACTGTGGTTTGAGAATGATTTGGTCGACTTGTGTGTTGGTATTGGTAATAGCAAGGATCGTATCAGTGATCGATGGTTGGATCAGATTGTTACTTGATTGGATGCGTATATATGTATTCAAATTGTTTCCATCGACATCTTTGAGTGCAACTATTAATTTTGGCATATTATTGAGATTGATTTGTTCTACTCCATTAGTGTCAGTGTATTTGATGCCATTAATAACCGTTGGAAGTGTGTAGTTAATACTACTAACAGGAGCATTGTTATTGGAGATTTGTGCAACAGGTTCTTTAATAAGAATATCTTTAGCAGCAATAAGTGTATTGTTGTTTTGCGCATATGGACGTACAAAGAGAGTCACTGCGGTATTGTGTGGAAGTGTCGTATTGTTTGGTGCAGCATAAACAAACTTTGCTTTACGGAAATCAGTAAACTGCATACCCGTTCACGATCTATTCCCATCAAACATCGTTCCTGTTGATGCAGTAATTTCCCATTCTTCTAGTCCCAGTCAAAGTATATTGTTAAATCTATCTTTTGCATTGATAATAACGGGAATACGGTCTCAGCGGACGACGGTATTTTCCGACACTATTTCCAATGATGCAACGGCTCAAGGAAGCGTGTTTATTTGCCTAGTCTTGTAGATACATGCCTGGGTGTTTTGTGTACGACATATTTTGAATATAAGCGTAGTTAAACCTGCTTTAGTCGAATGAGGAAATGCAGTATCTCACAATACTACAGGTATTTGTAAACTATTGGTAAAGAAATTATCTGTAATAATTTCAGGGTTATTACACAGGTTATTAGATCTCCCAGGCAAGATAATACAATTGTCTCCTGTGGCAGAGATAGTGATTTGTGTTGTTCCAACATCTTTGGTTCAGAGAAGACGAATATATTTTTCTTGTTCCAGATCTGGGTCTACATATCGACTCGTTAAATTGGTATCAGTAATAGTATACTGCATAATATTTTGAAGAGTCTCTTGTTGGTTGGCAGGGAGATTGTTGATAGTTGTATCATTTTTCTGTTCGAGTTGGACTGCTGATGCTCGTTGCTTGCCATAGTCACTCATCTGTCATCCATAATCACTCATTGTATCAGCATAATCAGAGAACTGATCAACAAAGGCAGTTCATCGAGCTTTATAATCAGGTATTTTTATTGTCAATCCAAAAGGTTTTTTGGCTAATTGTGCAGCCCAACATGCTACAGCAGCAGGTCGTTTGACTAAAGGAACAGGACTCAATGGATCATAATTACACTCTCTTCTTTCTTTTTCTTGATCGATTCTTTCTTGGTCATACGCTTGCGATGCTGTTGGTTTTTTCTGTTTGGATGCATTGTTTTGTGCTGATTGTATAGATTTGATAAATGAGGGAATGCTTCCATTATCTATAGTATGGACGCTATCAGAATTGATATATGCTACTTCATACCCATTGGGAACATATCCAGGATTGTAGAGTGGTCATTTTTCATTGTCTGTGATAAGATACTCTCCCATCACATGCGCTATTTTTTGATTGATATCGATATTATCATAGTGTTGCTGCATATCGCCATCAACAGTCAGCTCAACTCTTTTTTCTTGCCATGGGAGATTATGGTAATAGAGTATGTTTGCTATTTCTTGGATTGTATTGTCTCAAAGTGCATCGATAAAGATAGTGTTGGGTATAAGATTGTATGTGCGGTTTGGTGTCGCGTATTGATTGTGTTGTGCAAGAAGATCAAATCCTCCAGGATTGGTTCCGTAGTATGTTGTTCTATCGGTAAGTTGTTGTTGGAGTTTTTGATTGTATTGGTCTACATATGATTGCAGATATGTTTTGATGTTTTGTGCTATGGTCGCAGGATCTTGGAGGGTAAGTATGGGTCCACTTTGTGTATAGACAGGAGTGCTATATATGTTTGGGTATTCTAACTCTACAGTCTCTCATCCAAGCCCAACAAAAGACACTTTCCTTATATTATCTATCGGTCTGTCTCTGGTTGTAATATTCATACCATTGACTTGGTCTGGCGTAGGTGCTGTATGATAATATCTTGAGTCTATTGTTTTATATGCCCACGTTCTTCATAGGTAGCTATTGTTAAATGGCGGAAATATATTACATGATCATTGATTTTTCATAAGAATAATAGCAAGGTTAGTTGCTAGAGTTACCCCACCATTGTTTGCAGTATCGTAGTTATCAAAATAATCCACTTTATATGTTGCATCAGATTCTTTGGTGTTTTTAACTGCAAATGGAGATCCATTGATAGATACTGCTCTATCAAAGACATTACCATCGAGATTCATCATACACCTTGGATATTGATAGGCTCTGACCTGACCTACTAATGGAACATTGACGTATTCAGGTGTTGATTGATCTGAAACTTGTATTGTTCCACCAAATTTCTCTATTGCTGCAAGTCCGTAGTAGTCTGTTATCTCTGCAGTTCTTTTACTTCAAGCAACATCATAAATAGGTTCTCGGGCATGTTTATAGTAGGCGAATTGAGAGGGGACATTGAGTATTTGATCAAGAGAATTGTTTGGATTTCCTGTTAAATTGATTGGCGAGGCACCACCTCGTTGTCTCATCGCAAAGTCAAGTGGGTTCTCTCTTGTTTCTCCTCAGTATACTGTATCTCCATTGTTATACTCTTCACATATCGCTTGATCATCAGTAGTTGGTACATAGGATAGCGGCCCAAAACACAAAGAGAATAATTGGAAACCATCACATTGTTGTTCATATATTCACTTGATTCTTGTTGTTTCCCAAGATTCTATCTCGGACGAGACATTGCTAAAGTTGTATCATCTATTGAGTTCTGTCTGTTGAGAAAAGATATTATAAGTTCATCATACAGATTTTCCTGTTGCTGTTACTGCAGTAGTTTGTAAGTTTGGTGTGTTTTGGAATGTTCCTCTATAGATGGTTGTATCCATTATCGAGTCGGCTGTACTTGCTTTTTTTCAGAAGAAATAATAATCGTAGGTTTTCTGATGAGGTTCACAGATGTTGTCGGGAAGTTCTGTTACCTTTGTACTCTCAACATAGGTAAGTGGAATAGGGATATGTAAGGTATATTTTTCTTGTTCTATTTTATTGTTGAGTGTGTCTTCTAGTTGGTCATTAAAATCTTTGATAGTCGGAGTAAGTGATCATCACATATCACGGAACATAACATCATCTTTGGTTATTATTTTCTTTATGTGAGTATCGATCTGATTTTTTCCGATCCATCTTCAGCCAGCAAAGATATTGTCTCTCATCGTTTGGCTGTAGATATCACCAAACAATGTGCCATATCACTTGAGAAACTCAGGGATGATGTTTTCAAGGAATAATGTGTAGGTTGGCGTCTCGCCAGCATTGGTAAGTGCCGATCAACTATCAGTAAACAGCGTATTCATAGTACTCCCATAGGCGATGAGTGCTTGATTATATGCGGTAACATTATCGTCAGTATATTCTGCTTGTGTATTGAGTGCACTACTTAATCCACCTGCAAGCTTGGCTCACATCCCGGCGATATCTTGATTACGATTTCATTGGAGGATATTGAGGAAAAATGATGAAAATCTCTTGTATGCCGTATCTTCGGCAAAGATGTGCTTATTGCTATAGTGTTGCAGATTGCCTTCCACAAAATATCTCTTCAGCGCAGAGAAATCATCATACCATATCTTTGCATCTACAAAGGCAGCAGGATTGTTTGCGTATGTTTTGAGTTTATCAAAGTATTGTGTATAGGCGGCTGTATCAGTTTTAAAATTTATCATACCATGCCAGATCTCTGCTTGAGCATTTGGATTGGCATTGTACTCAAAAAATTCAGTCTGCGCATTATATATGTATTGTTGTTCTTCAAAGTCTACATACGGATAGATGCTAGGGAAGATGAAGTTTTCGTGATTGACAACAGGAAGTGGGATATTTCCTATGAGAACTGTTCCGATAAGTTTACTCGTTTTGTTCTGTTCACCATCAAAATAGATGTTTTCGAGGAGTTTAACGATATCTTTGGCTTTAAATGTCTGTGTATTGATAGGGAATACCGTTGCTTTGGTGTTGGATATGCGTCACTGGATATAACTACTAGCATATCGCTGGATATCGCTAGAGATCGTATTGTAGATATCTTTATCGACAAAAACTGCAACGATGTTGGTATGTTGGCTAGTACTCTCTGCGCGTACTCCACCAATAACAAAATTGTATATGATATAGGAAAATATGTAGACAAATACCACTAGAGATATAGAAAACTTCTTCAACGTAGGCATACTTTGAGCGTCTCGATTAGGTAAAAACACAGAATATATACCCATAACTAACAAAAACATCGACAAAGTCCATACTATTGTGTGCTGATTATTCTATCTTCTTGTATATTATATGTATGGTAGTTGACTTATTTGTGTTACCATATCTATTGTTGGATTGTTTCTATTTTCTGTTTTGTGAGAGTAATGATGGAGCAGGGATAAGTTATAGGCTTATTTGAGGGTTTTTTGTGTTTCGATTACAATACAGGAGAAAAAAGAATTGACTTTTTAATATAAATGGTCATAATGTAAATAGATTTTTTACTATATAATGTTAGATGAAACAATCACCCCACAGTCGATGATCATCGCGATGAGAAAAGTGAAAAAAACTTATGACGGCAATTGCCTTATCTGCTGTGTTTTTCTGATCGCCTGATGTGATGGGACAGGAGAGAAATAAATATATTCCTACAACAAAAACAACACTTAAAACTTTATGTGAAAACTATAATAGTATTTCCTTTGAAAATATTCCTATTTTCCTCCAATGAGAACATATTCCAAGTGATATACCTTGTTATGTAGTCATGGACAAGCAAAAAAATCCAACATACTATCGATACAATCAAGAATTTTTTACACACAGAACAAGAAGAGAAACTACCACACCAAATAGGTCGCCATTAGGTGGATCAGAACCCATAGGTAAATCAACACCTATCACAACGACAGAACCATCAGCACCTAAGAAAGAGGTAGAGAATCAACAAGAAACTTTCTGTGGAGTTTCTATTGATCAACTCACAGATTGACAAAAAGAGCTTTACAATAGATTGAGTCCAAAAGAAAGAAAAGAATTGTCATCTAGAGTGACTATAAGTATGTGACAGATAGAGTTTCATAAGATCAAACTTGCGATAAGAATTGCTGATATCATAATAGATGTAACAAAATCTCAAGCAGATGATATTGTAGAAAAGATGAAAGGTGGTTGGAGATTACCAAGAGATATAGAATTTACAGAGGAAAATGAGCAAAAATTTGACCCCGTGAATTCAGAATATAATGCAATGATGGCGCAAATGCCGTGAATTGAGAAATATGAATACTTCGAATTATTAACTGGCTTAGTTTGACGTTATCGAACTGCACAAAAAACTAATTCAAGTTCAAAGTCCATAGTCTTGGCATTTGTAGAAAATGGATGGAGTAGGGGTTCAGGAGATGGTTCTTGCAATGTTCGCCCAGTCAGAGATCTACCATAAAAATATTCTTGATAAGTGAAATAATTATAACAAAACAAAAAACCAATATTTTCTAAAAAATCCCTTGCATTCCATGTCTAGATCTGTACAGTCGTTGTCAACACACCAAAGACAGCAGGTTGTTCTGATTAGTCAGGACGGTAATTCCCGCCGAGGTTTACATATATATAAAGCCAACGTAAATTTGGCGATGTAACTCTTTTTGTCTTGTGTGTACACAAAAGAGTTTTTTTGTTTTTTATTTCACAACTGTTCACAAAGAATGGCAATTAGCAAAAGCAAAAAGAAATCGCTTATTGAACAGTATGTGTCCGATCTTAATGCTGCATCCAATGCGGTGATTGTTCAACAATCAGGTGTGTGAGTACCCACAGCTACTGCTGTGAGAAAAACCATCAAAATCGCTAATGGAAGATATGTAGTTGTAAGAAAGAGATTGTTCTTAAGAGCAATCAAGGAAGCTGGTCTTCCTGAAGTATCTATGGACGATGTTCCTGGATCTATCCTTCTTATTACTGCTAACAGTCAAGAAGATGAATTTGGACCATTAAAAGCTGTCAATAAAGCGTTGAAAGAATTGAAAAAAGCAGACAAAGGATCTAGTTATACCTTCTTGGGATGACGATTCGAAAAAGTATGGAAAGATGGTAGTTATGTCAATGAACTGGCGAATGTTCCTTCAAAAGAAGAACTTATCTCCAAATTGATGTTCTTACTCAAGTATCCTATGCAATCATTGGCATCAGTTGTTGATCAGATCGCAAAGAAAGATGCACAAGCCGCTCCTGCTAAAGAACAATCAGCTCCTGCTCCAGTAGTAGAACAAGCTGAAGCTTCAGTAGCACAAGTTGTACAAACATCACAGGAAGTTGTATCAGAAGAAGTCGTTACTCCAGAACAATCAGCTCCAGTAGCACAAGAAGCTGTACAAGAAACTACAGACGCTGTTGAACCAACGCCTGAAGCATAACAACATTATACTCTATTTACTAAGTATCTTTATCTATTATAACATTATAATCATGGAATTGTCTAAAAATGTAGAAAAAGTATTTGAACTCGTAAAAGGTTTGACTGCTGTAGAATTAAACGAATTGGTTAAAGGTTTGGAAGAAGCATTTGGAGTAAGCGCTGCTGCTGGAGCCATGGTTATGGCTGGAGCTGGTGCAGATGCTGGTGCAGATGCTGCTGCTTCTGATACTGTTAATATTGAATTGACAGAAATCGGGCAACAAAAAATCAACGTTATCAAAGTTGTAAAAGAATTGATGGGTCTTGGTTTGAAGGAAGCAAAAGACTTAGTAGAAAAAGCACCAACTATCCTAAAAGAAGGTGTAAAATCTGAAGAAGCAGAAACTATCAAAGCGAAGTTACAAGAAGCAGGAGCAACAGTAAGCTTCAAATAATTTTAGACAAGGGTCTAGAGTTTTTTACATCTAATGAGTATTGTATATGACAGTCTCAGTTGAACAAATCATTGAAGCCAAAGCACATATCGGTACACTCAAAAATGAAGCACATCCTAAGACACAAAAGTACCGAGCTGGTGTGTTTAGTGGATTGGTTGTTATCGATCCAGAACACATAAAACAACAATTGGAATCTGCAAGAGAAAAAATCCATGCGATGAGAAAAGCAGGGAAGCAGGTATTGGTCGTTGCGGAAAAGCAAATGTACAGAAATGAATTAGATCAGTTAGCAACTAAGTCAGGTGTTCACTTCCTTAATCATAAGGTTCCTGCTGGGTTTTTGACTAATTTTGATACACTTCACAAGAGAATATCTACAATGAATGATCTTCGTGCGTTTATCGTAAGTGAAGATTTCACATCATTGACAAAAAAGGAACAACTTACTCACAAAAGAAAGCTTGCAAAAGCAGAGAGAGTATATAAAGGTGTAACTGGATTGAAAAGTATTCCTGATCTAGTGGTTGTTGTAGATGGTCAAATGATGACTAGTCTTATCCAAGAAATCGAAAAGAAATCATTGGATTCTGTTGTTATCGCATCAACCAACTTCTCTAAATTTTGGGACCCAAACAACCTCGTATTAGCAAATATTGCTGGATACAAGAGTCTTGATTTTGTATTACAATACCTCTTATCATAAAAACTATCCATCTATGCAACAGCCTTCTGGAACAGCTAAAAGCAGTAGACCATGAGTATCATCATATATTCCTTGAAGTGCAGAAAAGAAAAAGTGAGTGATGATGTACGCATGAATAGGTCTTTTGTTGAGTCTTTCTAAGTCTGATATGTCTGGTTTTGAGTATTTTCACTTAAGGCAAGCATTGGGTCGATGGCTTGTGTTTATGTTGGTTGTATTGGTATCAGTGGTGTTATTGTTTTTGCCTATTATTTGGTTTATTGGTCGATTGGTTATTGTTGCTATGCTTGTGGTTGTATGATTGTATATAAAACAAGCGTGGGATGGTATCGCATATGATACAGTAGAACAGGCTCAGATTCCACTATTTGTGGGTGTATGAGGACGATTGCTACAGATATTTGATATGACTATCCATATACAATGAGAAGATTTGCCAGAACAAAATAACGAATCCAATACAGATACATAATTTTAATTTCTAAACGAGAGAAGATGAAAATAGATATGCAAGTTCTCAAGCAATTGAGAGATGCTACATTGGCTTCTTTGAAAGATTGTAGAGAGGCTTTGATCGAAGCAAACGGAGATCTTGATGCTGCCAATGAGATTATCCAAAAAAGTGGAGCACTCAAAGCTGCAAAAAAAGCAGATAGAGAAACTCATGAAGGAATCGTAAAGTTTGCGACAAAAGATGCGAAACATGCAGGATTAAAACTGTTGTGTGAAACGGATTTTGTAGCAAAGAACGATATGTTTCAAGTATTAGTTGATACTATCTTAGAAAAATTATTACAGGTAGATAAAAATATTGCATCATTGGATGCTTTAGATACAACTATTGCGGATAGTTTGCATTCTATGGTTGCTGATGCTATCGCAAAAATAGGAGAAAATTTGAGATTGGTTGATGTCTATGTACATACAGACAATGCATATGTGTATAACCATCCAGGAAATAGAGTAGTCTCAGTTGTCTATTACCAAGGAGAAGGAGAAGCAGCAGAAACTGCTGCAAAAGAGGTTGCCTTACAAGTGGCTGCAATGAATCCTACTTATTTGAATATTGACGAAGTGCCTGCTGCAGAGAAAGAAGCGGTGGTTGCTGGAGAACGTGAAGCACTTATTGCAAGTGGAAAACCAGCAGATATGGTTGAAAAGATTCTTGCTGGAAAAATGCAAAAAGCATTATCAGAGCATGTTCTATTGGAACAGGAATTTATTAGAGATGGATCAAAGAAAGTAAAAGAAATCCTTCCTACAGGAGTAACTATTAGAAAATATATAAGATGGTCGGTATAGTTTTATTATCATAGCTAGGTATACATGAAAAAGTATGAGTTGGTTTTGATGGTTAATCCATCGCTAAAAGACACAGATCGCAAGACTCTTCTTAAGGAAGTTGAGGCTGTGTTATGATCAAATATCTTGGATACAGATGATGTTGGATTGAGAGAATTGACACATGATCTATGAGGAGAAAGAGGAAACAATAGAGCACATTTTGTGTCATATTATTTCCAATGAGATGAATCGTTGCTCGTTGAGATCAGAAAATCTTTGTTATATAACAAAGGTGTTTTGAGAAACTTTATTTTCTCTATGTCCAATACGCAAGTATTCTATCATTTTGATACATTACATAAAGAATTGGAGGCAATTATTGCATCATGGGAAGACACGAAGTTTGGACAGAAGTTGACATTCTTCATCGACGAAAGAAATCACAAGTATATATCACGAAAATCTCTTCCAATGTTGCAAAAATACATGACAAGATTTGGAAGTATGAAACCAAGTAAATATACAAACAACTCAGTAAGTGTTCAAAAGAAGTTAAGATCTATTATTCTTAGAGCAAGAGAGATGTGATTGCTTCACTATACAAAATAGTATCATCTTTACATATTCATAATACAATCCAATGGCAAGTAAACTCAGAAGAGTAAGAAAATATCAACGACATAAGAGATTGCATACGCACGGATTCAGAGCAAGAATGGAAACAAAAGCATGAAGAAGGGTGTTGGCAAGAAGAAGAGCAAAAGGGAGAAAACAACTCACTCCACAGAGAGGATAATAGCATTATTTTCTCATTTTTTCAGTATTGTCGTTTATATTTCTTAAACCAATCATCGTCATGGCGTGAAAAAAAACTGCTACAAAAAAAATTACAAAAACAACTGTTACCAAAAAAGATTTACCTCGCAGTACTGCGACGGCTTCAACAACAAAGACAGTTTCCGTACCAAAAGCAGACATTTTTGCAGGCTATACACAACAAGATGGAAGAATCTATCTCAAAGAGGCAAGGAAATTTGTATGATTTCCTGATTTGTTGGGTTTGCAAAAAACATGATATGAGGTATTTATAAATAAATATCTTCATCAATTGTTTTCTGCCATAGATCCTGTTTGGGATCTTGCAGGAGAAAATATGTATGTAAGTATATCTGAAATAAAGGTATCTGACCCTATCGAGACTGTAGCGATATGTAAGAAGAAAGAGATGACTTATGGTGGTATTATTACAGGAAAAGTTAAATTGGTTGATTCAACAACGAAGACAACCTTGTTTAGCAAACGTGCTAATATTGGAGTATTGCCGTTGATGACTCCATCCGCTACTTATGTTATTAATGGAATCGAAAAAGTAATTATTTCTCAAATCGTAAGATCATACGGTATATTTTTCTCTATGAGAGAATTAAAATATGGTTTCAAATTGATTCCAGAAAGAGGGCCATGGTTAGAAGTACAGGTAGAAAAGTCATGAGTCGTTGTAGCGAGATTAAATAAATCAAGAAAATTTCCATTAACAACACTTTTGAGAGTATTTGGTCTTGAAACAGACGAAAGTATCAAACAAATTTTTGCTGACACGATCGATGAAGATGATACAGACTATGTAGAAATTACATTGAAAAAAGATACAACAACAGATGCATTATCTGCTGCTGAGTTTATCTACAATAAGATTAGACCAGGAGAATTAGTTGATCCAGAAAGTGCGCTTGACTATATCAGAACACAGTTTCTCGATCCAGAAAGAATCAATCTTGGAAGAATAGCAAGACGTAAAATCAATGCAAAACTTGGGCTCAAAAGATCATTTGACGCACCAAACGCTAATGTATTTGACCTAGAAGATATGGTAGGAGCATTCAAATATTTGATTAACTTATCAAATATTAAGAAAGGGTACTACGTTGATGATGCAGATCATCTTTCAAACAAACGTATTAGACCAATGGGAGAAATTCTCCACTCACATTTACAACCTGTTATGAGAAAATTTGTAAAGAGTATCAAGGGAAAGATGAGTATTCTCAATGCAGAAAATCCTATTAAAATCACTGATATCGTTAATTTCAAAATAATTGATAACTCAATCAAGAGCTTCTTTGCTACATCACAATTGGCACAGTTCCTTGATCAAATCAATCCATTGTCCGAAATAGAACACAAGAGAAGAATAACATCACTATGACCTGGTTGACTCAAGAGAGAAACCGCGAAGTTTGAAGTGCGTGATGTTCATGCATCACACTATGGAAGAATATGTCCAATTGAAACACCAGAATGACAAAATATCGGTTTGGTAATTTATCAAGCCTTGTATAGCGTCGTAAACGAAGAAGGATTTTTGGAAACACCAGCATTGAAACTCTATCATGAAATTGCAGCAAAAGCAGAATTATTGATCAATAGAATATCTCGTCGTCCTGTGTATGAATTGGATACGAAGGGGAAAGAGACGGGAAAGCTTATCATAGATGAAGATCAATATATTGATGAAAAAGCAGCAAAGTTGATAGAAAAACACTACGGAAAAGGAAAAACAACCATTAAAGTACAAGCATTCTTTACTGGTGATGTAGACTATATTTCCCCAGAAATGGACGAAAAAGCATATATTGCTGATGCGACAACGACATTGGATGCGTACAACAATCTTACAAGCAAGCGTGTTGCTGGTAGGCATTTTGATGACATGAAAGTTTTCCATGTGAGCGACATGACGCATATCGATGTTAACCCATCACAAATATTCTCACCAAATACATCTTTGATTCCATTTGTAAATCATAACGATGCGGTACGTGCTGCAGTTGCGACCAACCAACAAAGACAAGCACTTCCGTTGTTGAAAAACGATAGACCACTTGTAGGAACAGGATTGGAAAAAGATATTCTTGCTATGACACACGCAATCATCACTGCAGACGCAGCTGGTGAAGTGATTTACGTTGATGGAAAAAGAATCAAAGTAAAATATAAATCGGGAACCAAAGAATACAAATTACTTAACTTTGAAAGATCAAATCACAAAACAACAATGCACCAAGTGCCAACCGTAACTATCGGACAAAAAGTTAAACAAGGAGATCTTCTTGCTGAAGGTCCATGTGCTGTTGATGGTGAAATGGCTCTAGGAAAGATGCTAAAGATAGCGTTCGTTCCTTGGGAATGATATAACTATGAAGATGCGATTGTTATCTCACAAAGATTGGTAAAAGATGATGAGCTAACGTCTATTCAAATAGAAGAATATGAAATTGAGGTTGCTGACACTAAGCTTTGACCTGAAGAAACGACCAATGACATCCCATGAGTTTCTATGAACAAATTAAGTAACTTAGATGATGATGGTGTTGTAAGAATCGGAGCCAAAGTAAAAGGTGGAGACATATTGATAGGTAAAATTACACCAAAAAGTGAGTGAGAACTCAGTCCTGAAGAAAAATTAATACAAGCAATATTTGGTGATAAATCAAAAAACGTAAAAGATACATCATTATATATGCCAGCAGGAAGCGAAGGAAAGGTAATTGATGTATTGATTCTTGACGCTAAAAAATGAGATAATCTTATGGCAGGAGTAAGAAAAAAGATCAAAGTATATGTTGCGACAACAAGAAAGATTGAAGTGGGAGATAAATTAGCTGGAAAACATGGAAACAAAGGTATCGTAGCGATTGTTGTTCCAGAAGAGGATATGCCATTTACCGAAGATGGAGAACCAGTTGATATGTGTTTAAATCCATTGTGAGTAATTTCACGTATGAATATTGGTCAGCTGTTCGAAGCACAGTTATGAGTAATAGCTAAAGCATTATGAGTAAAGTTTGCTGTACCAATGTTCTCATGATTTGGTGCACAAGATATTAGAGAACTTGCAGTCAAAGCTGGATTGCCAGAAGATTTGAAGTTCACTATTTATGATGGAAGAACAGGAGAAGCATATCATCAAAAAATAGCTATTGGATATATGCATATCCTCAAGCTTGTACATATGGTGGAAGATAAGATCCATGCCAGATCTGTTGGACCATATTCATTGATTACCCAACAACCATTGGGAGGTAAATCAAGACAATGATGACAGAGATTCTGAGAGATGGAAGTTTGGGCATTGGAAGCATATTCTGCTGTTTATACACTTCAAGAAATGTTGACGGTAAAATCCGATGATGTTATCGGAAGAAATAAGATGTATGAATCTATTATCAAATGAAATAATATAAGAATAGGATGACTCCCAGAATCATTCAACTTGGTAACATACTTGTTCAAATGATTGTGACAAAATGTTACAACATTATCAAGAGATGAATTGGCATTGGCTCATCAAAATAGAATAGATAAGATTGTCAAACTCGGATTGTCTTGAGTGATGGATTCACAAGTAGAAGAAGATGAAAATACCACAGATATCAATGAAACTGTTGCTGATGAAAAAGGTGAAATTATAGATAATGTTATTAAAGAAATGGAAGATTTTGGAGACATAGAATAGATTTGTAGATAATGGATTGTGAATGGTATATAGTAAATTACCCAGCACTTATAGCTCCTTTACCCCATTAATTCCCCCTCATGCACAAAGAAAAATTTCAGTGATTGATGGTTACGTTAGCATCGGTTGAAGACATTGAAAGATGGTCAAAGGGCGCAGTAGACAATCCAGATACTGTAAACTATAGAACAGGTAAACCAAAACCAAAGTGATTGTTTTGTGAGGCTATTTTTGGTCCGGTAAAAAACTATGAATGTGCCTGTGGAAAATACAAATGAGTAAGATATAAAGGTATCATCTGTGAAAGATGTGGTGTTGAAGTAACAACATCAAGAGTAAGAAGAGAAAGAATGTGACATATCGATCTTGCTGTGCCAGTATTGCATGCATGGTATAAATCAAGTCCATCAGGATGAGCACACCAGCTTCTTGGTTTGTCGGCTAATGAAATTGACAAGATATTGAGTTTTGTTAAATATGCTGTTGTTGATGAAGTAAATAAAGATGGATTAGATAGTATCAAAGCAAAAATTGCCGAAGATTTTGATGCAAAGATGAAAGAACTTGATGAAGTATATCAAGAAGAATTTGAAGCTGCAGTAAAGAAAAAACAAAAAGATGATACGATAAGACTGTATAATGACAACAAACTTTCTCTCGAAAAAGAGTTTAACAGAATTAAATCTATCATCGCTGATTTGAGATTTGGTGCGACAATATTGGAAAGTGATTATAGAAATATCTTTAATCAATTTAATGATATTGTACAGTTCGCATCTGGTCCTGAGGCTATTTTGAAGATGCTTAAAAAGATCGATGTAGAAAAAGAAATCCAATTGAAAGTAAAAGAATTTCCAACAATCAAATCAGAAGAAAAAAGAAAAAAAGCATTCCAATTGATAAAATTACTTATCAATCTTCATGTTTCTGGAGTAAAACCAGAAAATATGATTATTAGAAAACTTCCGGTTATTCCACCTGATCTCAGACCAGTTGTACAGCTCGAGTGAGGAAAGTTTGCATCATCTGATGTAAACCTTTTCTACAGGCGTGTGCTGATGAGAAATATAAGATTGAAAAAAATGATCCAGGTAGGTATGCCTGATGTTGTAAAGAAAAATGAAATTAGATTGCTCCAAGAATCAGTAAATAACTTATTGGTTGGAGAAAAGGCAGGAGCGGGAAGAACTGGTTCTGGTGTTAAAGTCTTTAAGTCGTTATCTGATATGCTTTCAGGAAAGGAAGGTATATTTAGAAAAAACCTTCTTGGAAAGAGAGTTGATTATTCAGGTAGATCGATCATTACTGTCGGTCCAGATTTGAAATTGAATGAATGTGGACTTCCATTGTATATCGCAGTGAGAATGTTTACCCCATTCATTATCGGAAAATTGATCGAAAAGAAGATTGTCTATACACCAAAACAAGCAGAAAAACTTATTAAAGATGGAGCACCTATCGCCCTCAAATTCCTTGAAGAAGTTATCAAAGATAAATATGTTCTTTTGAATCGTGCGCCAACTCTTCATAGATTGTCGATAGAAGCATTCAAAATAAAATTGATGCCAGGAAAAACTATTAGAATACATCCGCTTGTCTGTCCGGCCTTCAATGCCGATTTCGATGGAGATCAGATGGCGGTACATTTGCCAATTTCAGATGAAGCCCAAAGAGAAGCAAGAGAATTGATCGCTGCGGATAAAAATATTTTGAAACCAGCATCATGAGAACCAACAATTACCCACTCACAAGATATGGTTTTGGGTATCTATTTCTTGACTGATGACTTTACACATACACCCATACATGCAGGTATGTTTGAATCTATTACTGCTGTTATGGAAGCATACAATGCACAACGTATTGCTATCAAAAATACTATTACTCTCGCATACAACGGAGAACATATTACGACAACAGTTGGAAGAGTCTTATTTAATGAAATCTTACCAGAAAAAATAAGATTTGTTAATCAAACAGTAAAGAAGAAAGATCTTAAAAAGATTCTAAGTATGATCTTTGATGCATACGGGATGGAAGAAACAGTGAACGTAGCGGATATGATTAAAAACTATGGATTCAAGTTCGCAACACTTTCTGCGACATCTATCAATGTCTTGGATATGAAAGTACCAAAAGAAAAAGAAGAATTGATGCTCCAAGGAGATGAAAGAGCAAATGAAATATATAGTCTTTTCTACAAAGGATTTTATACTGAACACGAAAAACATAGATTGATCATCCAAGTATGGAGTGACATCAAAGGAAAAGTTGAAAGTTATGTAAGAGAATTGAGTCTTGCAGGTGATGATATGTTTAGTATGATTGATTCATGAGCGAGAGGTTCAGTAACCAATACGGTACAGATCTCAGGTATGAAGTGATTGGTCGTTAATCCAAAAGGAGAGGTTATTGAACTTCCTATCAAATGAAGTTTTGTCGAATGACTCAGACCAATTGAATACTTTATCTCAGCCCATTCAGGAAGAAAAGGAAAGGCTGATACTGCATTGAGAACTGCAGAATCTTGATATTTGACAAGAAAGCTTTGTGATTCATCACAAGAAGTTATTGTGAGAGAAGAAGATTGTGGAACAACTGATTTTATTACAATTTCAAGAGACGAGGCAGAGATGAGAGGAGAAGATTTCTTGGATATGATCTATGGAAGGACTTTGGCTAGTGATCTCCATGATAACAATGGGGTAGTTATCCTCAAACAAGGAGATCTTCTTAATAAAGAAAATATTAAACTTATCGAAGATGGAGAAGTTGATATGATTAAAGCAAGAACACCTATCGTCTGTAAGACAGTTGGTGGAGTATGTCAAAAATGTTATGGTATGGATCTTTCAACAAGAGTAGCTGTTGCAGTGTGAGTTCCTGTTGGAGTTATCGCAGCGCAGTCTATCGGAGAACCAACAACACAGCTGACGATGAACACATTCCACTTATGATGAGTTGCTGGATCGCAAGAATGAGATATGACACAAAGTATCGATAGAATTGCTCAATTATTTGAAGTAAGAAAACCAAAAAACCCAGCGATCATCTCTCCATTTGACGGGACGATATCCTTCACAGAAAAATGAAGATTGAAATATATGACTATTACATCAGAGTATGAAAACAAGACATATCTAGTGAAAGATAAATACGAAATTACTGTAAAAAAATGAGAAGTATTAGCAAAATGAGCTGTATATGCTACAGCAGGAAGAAGTAAATTAAAAGTAACCGAAGCATGAGTTATTCTTAAAGTTGCTAAGGACCATGTTGTTCTTGGACTACAAGATTCAGTAACAAAGATACTGACTGGACTCGCTCCTCGTAAGACAGAAAATGGACAAAAAGTATACAAAGGAGAAGTATTGACATCAGGATCGTTAGATGTCAGAGAATACATGGATATCGTTTGAGATCTCCAAGCACAAAAATACATTATCAAGGAAGTAAAGAAAGTATATAGTTCACAAGGACAAGATGTAAATGATAGACATATCGAAGTGATTGTAAGACAAATATTCTCAAAAGTATTCGTAGAAGATTCTGGAGATTCAAGTTTCATCCCAGGTACCTATGCAAAATATTGGGACTTTATTCGTGTCAATCAAGAATTACTTGAGATGGGAAAAACTCCATCAAAAGGAAAGAGATTGGCTCTATGATTGACCAATATCGCAAAGGCGACTGATTCATGGATGTCTGCAGCGTCATTCCAAGAAACTATCAGAGTAATGGTTTGAGCGTCGCTACAAGGATCTATTGATGACTTGTCTGACTTGAAGTCAAACGTAATTATTGGTAGATTGTTGCCAGTAGGAGATGTATACAGAAAACAATACCAAGGAGAAGATATTGAAGATATCCTTGAAATGGGTGACGAATAAAAATCTTGACTTTGTTAGGTAAATAACTATCATCGACGCATATGTTTTATATATAGGGTAATACAATGGCACATAAAAAAGCAGCTGGATCAGCAAAAAACTTAAGAGATTCCAATCCAAAATATAGAGGAGTCAAACTCTTTGGAGGACAAAAAGCTGTTGCAGGAAACATCATCATTAGACAAAAAGGTGAGAAATTTGTATCAGGAGAAAATACATATCTTGGAAGAGATGCTACTATCCATGCAACTATTGATGGAGTAGTAACTTTCAGTAAAAGAAACGTATTAAGATTTGATGGAAGAAAATATTTGAAGACGGTAGTAAACATCGTTCCTCATGGAGAAGAAAAAAAAGCTGTTGTTGCAAAAGTAGCAAAAGAACTAGCTCCAAAGGCAGCTAAAAAGCCAACAGCTAAAAAAGCCGCTCCAACTAAAGCAAAAGCTGAGCCAAAAGCAAAGGTAGCAGCTAAAGCTCCAGCAAAAAAGCCAGCAGCTAAAAAACCAGCAGCAAAGAAAACTAAATAATTATAACCTATAGCTAGCAACTTTAATAATTCAATATATTACCATGGCAGTACCAAAAAAGAAAGTATCAAAATCAAGAACAAGAAGAAGACACGGTATGCGACAGAGACTAACACTCAAGAAACTTCAAAATAGACTTAACCTTGTTGTGTCTAAAGATTCTGGTGAATATGCACTTGGACATCATGTATGTTTGAAGTCAGGTAAGTACAAAGGAAAACAAGTTTTGACTATCAAGACTAAGTCATCATCAACAATCGTTGACGCTTAATCATCAAATATCTACGTCTTTGCGAGGACGACGAAGGAGGACAAAGCAATCTTGTGTTAAATAAGATTGCCACGTCGTCGTTATACTCCTCCTCACAAAGATGGATTCGGATAGTTCAAAATAACTACATTGCATACTATTATTACTCGTGATCTTTAATACTCATATACCTCTATGGATATTTCTCATAGAATACATGCAAGAAAAGTAGTGTTGAGTTATTTTTATCAACGCTACTTTTTTTTGTTAATCGCAAATGATGATGAGCTGATAAAGGGTTCGTTAGCACTTGCTCACACATTTCCCGATCATGAAGATTTCAATGAACAGCATGATCTGCTTGTGGGATTGCTGAACGATTATAATCATGAAAACCCTGATGATGTACTGGATTACCTCGCAGACTATGTTTTTGATAAATGGAAAGGTCAGGTAGATATGGAATATACCGTAAAGATGATGGCAGCGTTTGATCTGTATCATACAGCAGTAGCTCAGATAGTTGATACACATGCAACAACATTTTCTTTTGCCCAAATGGATACGATAGACAAAGCATTGTTTGTCTTATGATATGCAGAACACAAAGTCCTCAACACTCCCAAAGAAATCATCATCAACGAAATTGTTGAACTCGCCAAAAGATACGCCGATGATGGTTCAGCGAAGTTATTGAACGGAATTATGCATAAGATGCTATCATAAATAAAATAAGTATTATTATTGTAAATACGTTATAGATAACTACCATACAGGTAGCTTTTTTATTTATTATGAGGAGCATGATCCACGGAAACACCTTCGCACAAGATACTATTCGCAAGATAGTCCAATCGCTCGATGTAGGACAGAAAAATAAGCCAATTTTCCTACTTCTCACCGGACCAAAAAATATCGGTAAGACCACGTTCGTCCAAGAACTGATACATGAGGTCTTGGGGATGTTTTATATGCAGGATTTTCTTTTTGTCCAAGATATGACCACTAAAATAGGAAAGCCACATACATTGAAGGTCGGGAAGCTTGGCTCTGAGTCTGATACGATAATATTTGATGATGAAACACAGTACAAAGATACGACTATGAGAGAGATCATTACTTGGTTGCAATACAGTCCTGCTTGAGGGAAGAAAGCTGTCTTACTTGAAAATATAGAAAGAATGAATCTCAGCTCTGCCAATGCCTTTCTTAAAGCAGCAGAGGAGCCACTACCAGGAAGAATTATTATCGCAACGACGACACATCCTGCACAGATTATGGAAACAATCGTTTCGAGGGCTATCGTTGTACCGTTTCAAGCATTGACTGATACACAGATGCAAGCATATGCAACTACCAAATGATTGAGCCTAGATAATACAGTATTGGAAGACCTCTTTATCCGTATGGCAATGGGAAGACCAGGAGTATTGAGCCAATTGTTCGATATGGATGACACTATCCAAAAGATTTTTCTCCAAGCTGTCCAAGCACTCCAAGATCAGACATCCAAACAACAACAATACGCTGCATTGTCCAAGATACATAAAGCAGGATATCTCCATATATTTTTGGATGCATGGATTGCTCAAATTGCTACACGTGATATGACGCAGGTCACTCATCGATTAACCGTAAAAAAACAACTCCAAACCAATGTCGGAGTTGAGCGTTTGTTGTTGTCAGGAATTCTTGCTTAGTCAGCAGGAATCACTCTCATTGTTTGACGAGGGTAGGAGAATGAAATTCTTCTTTCAGCAAATGTTTTGGAAATATCATGTCTGATCTGAGAACTTATCAAAAAGTCTACCTTTTTGGTTTTTATCGGGCTATAAAAATAGTAGCAAGTGAGATCATATCATTTTGTACTGAATCCATGGATATGGACTGCTGTTTGATCATGATGGGAGACAAATTCATTACTATTGATACAGTCTGTAAGAGTTTTTTTGATCATTTCGAGATCATAATGACGAGCAATACTTATATGTATTTCTGCTCTAATAAGTGGCTCAGTTTTCTTTGTTTGGATTGGTGTATGGAGGAGAGTTCTATTTGGTATGATAAGTCTTTGTTTATGAAGAGTTCTTATGACAGTATATCTGATATTAAACTCTTCGACTTTCCCCATTTCATTAACAGATCCCAATAATTTTATCATTTGTCCGACTTTTAAGTGAGGATTTCAGAGAAGAATAACGCCAGCAATCATATTGCCCATCGTTGTTTCCATCGCAAATCCAATAGCGATAGTCATTCATCATAATATCAGTGCCGTATCCAGTCAGACAATCTCAAGTGATATAAGAAATGCGCATATCATAAGAAATATAAAGACAATCTGTCCCAAAAGTTTAGCTGTTCTGAGTGTATATTTGTTTTGATCGATAGTATCCCCAATAATTTTTTGTTCTATTCTATTACTCACCACAACGATGATATAATAAAATACCACCAATGACAATCCTGCAAGAGAAAATTTTATCAATAGATCCAAGCCATTCTCAGATATAGCAGTGAGTAGAGCATTTCGCAATAAATCAACCATTCGCTATTGTGCAGATAAATTAAAATTTCACTTGAGTAGTTTTGTTTTTATTCAAAAGTTCCTGGACACTTTTCTGATATAGAGGATCGTCGAAAGTCAATGTCACGTGTGGATATGCCATTTGTAGATCATTCTCAGCAAATGATTTGATAACAGCTTCATGGATATGTCCTATCACATAGTCAGCCAACAATCAAGCATTAGGGTCAAAGAAGAATATACATTTCATGACAATTTCACTGTCATCAAAAGCCGTTACATATATTTTGGTGCTATCTTTTTCTTTAATAAAATCGAATTGGTTGATTGTATTCCTAACAACTTCCATTGCTTTATCGATATCACAATCATAGTGCACACCTATTTCTGTGGAGAGTTTTACTATACTCTCAGCACTAAATGTTTTTATTGGACAGGATATCAAAGTCATATTTGGAAGAATAACTTGTCTGAGATCTAAGGTTCTTATCGTTGTATATCTGATGGTAATCTGTTCAATCCTTCCAAAGTAGGTCTTATCAGCTTCTACTTCTATAACATCACCAAGTTTAAGTTCTTTGGTATATAATATCATCATTCCTGCGATCATGTTTCAGAGGATTTCTTTGAAAGCTAATCATACTCAGAACGATATTCATCATAATATAAGTCCAACATTAAATCCCACCATCTCAAACCCAATAAAGAACGCAAAGATAACCATTATATAAAACGTAATATCACGCATGAGGTTACCTACTCTTAGCGAGTGTTCCTTGTTTTCTATAGAGCTATGATTGATAATATTTCTTTTAACGATACCAGCAAGGACTTTTCCGATCATAATAAATATAAAGACAATGATCAATGCCCCAACAATCTTTAAAATTACCCCTCAGATATCGATTCATATGATATCACTGAGTGCTGATGTTTTTTCAGCGACTGCTTCTGTTGGTATTTGATCCATGGTAGCTATAGTAGTAGAAAAATAAATAATACATAAGTATATACCAACACAGCTATTTATTCAAAAATATAGTAGAGCAATAGTATTAAGCTATTACGAACACAGTAAAATATGATATAGTATGTGTGCTTGCCTTGTATTAGCAGAGTATTTGTATACATATGAAACGTTTTACTCCTTGATTTTCTTTGATGACACAAAAAACAGTATCATATCCAGTTTTATTTATGAGTATTGCTTGAGCAGCGCTAGTCACTATACTACTGTATGTAGGATTGAGCAATATGTCTTCAGTCGATCCTGACCAATTTGTTGCAGTAGAATCACAATCATTGGAAGTCGGAAGCGAAATATCATTGACAGGAGTAATTGTGAACGATGGAGATTTGCGTTTCTATACACATACATTAACACACCCTATATATGGAGTCCTGTGACTAGAAAGTAGAGACCTCAACTTATCTGCATATAAGGGAAATGTTCAAATACAGTGAGTTGTCGATTCTGAAAGGGATGGAATAGTTATTATTAATGTTAAGAGTGTCGTGTTGTTGCCAGAAGATTCGACAGATATAGTTGATGTCACAACAAGCGAACAATATATCCGTAGTGCAGGGATCTATTTACCTGTGGCATTTGCTATGCAATATGCTATTACTGAATCATCCAATAGCAAGATAGTATTTTCTGATGAACAAGAAAATGTATATACGATACAGTATTTTGCTTGTACACAAAATGGGGGAGATACAGACTGTAATTATCTAGCATCAAGCTTTGCGGATACTGCATCAAAAGTATTTACTACTGCAGATGGGATGACGTTTTATAAGATGCCAGAAGTCGATTCATGGTTTACACATAATAACGGATTGATAGGATACTTCTTCAACGAAACAAGTGAAACTGCTATGCTTGCATTGAGTAAACAAATAGACTTTCCAACTATCAAATCTATCGAACAACGCGTCATACCACAAGCAACAAGTTTATGTGCAGATGCATCTCGTAGATTGGGAGAGATCGATGATTATAGCTTATTGCTCAAAGGGAATGTTATTCATCTTGCTATTACTGGTTCTGTTGGTTCACAAGTAGCAAACTGTGACCTTGTTATTGATTACTCTCAGCCTCAGAGCGCGTTATTAACAAAATTTGTTGTACAGGAAACTGAACAAGCACAAGAAAAACCAGAAGAAATTCCGGTGGGATCAGACCCAGTGCAACCAGTGATCGCTCCAAGCCCGTTTGATATTGATGTACCACAATTTGCTATCAATTTGGAGAAACCATTTCCTTTTACGTCAAGTAGAGGCCATACAGTGAGTTTCCCATCACAAAATATAGCATTTGCTCAGTCAGAAGTGACACAAAATGTTCTGTTGGCATCATCAAACTGTTATGCACAACAAAATATCGTTTCATATGCAAACAAAGCTACACTAGATACCAATCCAAGTATTATCCTTTATGAATGTACACGTTTGCCACAAGACGATACTTTACCTAAGCAATATGTTGTCTATAAATTATCAGAAAAGAAAAATTTCATAGTTCATGTTCTAGATGGAGCATGGCGAGATTTTGCCAACAATATAGCTATTGTCGTGCCTGAAGGAGAATAAGATAAAAAAAGACAAACTGACAAAATACTACAGAGGATATCTGTAGTATTTTTTTTTGGTTTTTTATCTTATTCGTTTTATTCTTCTAGCTCACTAGTTATCTTCTCGTATACTTTGTATCGATATGTCGCAAAAAAAGCTTCGATAATTCCATTGATATATGCAGTTCATAGCAGTAGTCCAACAGATATGATGATGATAATAGTTCCTACTGTAGAAGAATCAATAATATTCAACCGATTTGCAATATACATCAGTGCAAATGGTATACCGATAACTATAAGGATATTAACTAGGAATCTTATCAAGAGTAGAAGCTCAATCATAACAAACTTTATTGTTTGTCATAAATTTCTTATAGCATAAAATGCACTACGCTTAATAGCATCATACATACTTAGTTTTTCTATAACAATAATATATCTCGTATAAGGCCAGAGTATAGCAACAATAAAAATACTTATTCACCATATACCAAAGATAATACGGATGAATATGCTATCAATAATATCAAGCATAAAGAGCCTGATAATAATAAATATAAATGTGCTCATCGAAAATGTTCCAGCCAGTGCACTAAACTCAAACATAGAGAAAAAAGTAGTTGTTCATTTTGAAAGAGCATCACGAATGCTAAATTTTTGATCACGAAGATAGTGAATAAGTGCAGCTTGTCAGATAGGATAGAGAAGTGCATATCCAATTAAAAGACCTATAATCATGATGATAAGTAGTGGAACAATATTTGCCTTAATTCAAATTCTCACAATAAATTCGAGTATTTCTCATAGTGCTACTCATTTTTCAAATCTTGCTGCTGCCATATTATTGAGATTGTAGAGCAAGAGAAATATAACAATCAACGAATGGCAAAAAGATGTAATAAACGCAAGTCTAACGAGTTTTATATCCTCCATAACGAGCTGGAGTGCCTGTGCTATGATACGCTTTCCCATGGGATGGTACAATATGAAATCATAGCTATTGTAAAAAAAAGCGCCCAAGACACAAGATCAAAACGCAAAAGCATTGCAAAATGTCAAGAAAAGTATACAAATTGTATGAGATGATTTATCTTTTATGTAATATCAATGATCAGAAGAATTATCTGGCTACTTATCATTCTGGGTCTTACGTATGGTATATACCGTGTGATTGATCCAGTAGGAGCTAATGAATTGGTTGCTCGCATCCAATCATATTTTGATAAAGAAGACAAAAATTCTGAGGAAATTATTGAACCAGAACCTGAAGAAATTTTTACAATTGAAGAAGAATCAACACAAGAGGTTACCACAGCACCAGTATATACCTGAACAATACAAACAGGTTCTTTAGTAGAATTAGACTATATATTGTCAGGTTCTACACAAACACCACAATCACAACAAACTGGTTCAGCTACAACAGGAACAACCAGCTCTTCATCAAATACTTCTACTCAAACAACAACCACAACTACGCCTAAAACAACATCTACATCACCTAAAAAATCACTTTCAAAACAAGATGAAGCAGATATGAAAGCATTTCTTAACGCTATTGTGGAGTAGAATCTTGTCACTTCGAGCAGGGCGAGAAGTATAATTCTCACAAAACAGAGTAATCTCTATACTTCTCCTTCGTCGAAGTGACAAACTTATAGCTCATAATGTACCATTCATTATTCACAATTATCTCTATGTCTCTTACCCTTCAATCATATATTTCTCAAGTACGTGATGGATCTCTTGATCCAAAATCAGTAATTTCACAATATATGCAAAAGGCCAAAGATCACCAATCATCGTATAATGCCTTCATCAGATTTCATGATGATTATGTAGCTAATAAAACTATTGATCTCACTTCTTTCCTTGCAGGAGCTCCTATTGCCATCAAAGATAATATATTGATGAAGGGATATATTTCTAGTTGTGGATCTCGTATGATGGAAAAATATGTTGCTCCTTATACTGCGACATGTTTCTGAAAATTACAGGCAGCAGGATGAGTAGTCATAGGAAAAGCAAACATGGACGAATATGCTATGGGATGATCTAACGAATCATCATTTTTTTGACCAGTGATAAACCCTCATGGAACCAATAGGGTAGCATGAGGATCCTCAGGAGGATCAGCAGCAGCAGTTGCTGCAGATTTATGTATTGCTGCATTGGGAACTGATACAGGATGAAGTGTTCGTCAACCAGCTGCATTTTGCGGTGTTGTTGGATTTAAACCAACCTATGGAAGAGTCTCTAGATATGGTGTTCAATCAATGGCATCATCACTCGACCAAGTCGGAACAATAACCAAAACAGTCGCTGATGCAAAATTGCTCCTATCGGCTATTGCATGATTTGATCAAAAAGATGCACAAAGCAACAACAAAGCAGACCAAAAAGATCGAGAGACACCAGGCTTGTTTGTTGATAAAAAGTGGAAAATCGCTTTACCGACACAATTTCTTGGTGAAGGGCTTGATCCCAAAATTCGTGCAGTTTTTCTTTCGTTGATTGATAAACTTCGCAACGCTTGATATCAAGTTGATGAGATTGATATGCCAATACTCACATACTCAGTTCCTATCTATTATATTCTTATGCCCGCAGAAGTGAGTACCAACCTTGCTCGTTTTGATGGAATTAGATTTGGTTATCAGGATGATACGATGCAATATGATGATTTGCAGGCCTACTATGATCATGTGAGATCAACAGCATTTGGGCCAGAAGTACACAGAAGAATCCTTTTGTGAACATATGTGTTAAGTTCAGCTCATTATGAAGGATTTTATCTGAAAGCAACACAAGCTAGACAAAAACTTATACAGGATATAGAAAAAACATTTGCTACATATGATTTGATTATTTCGCCTACGTCACCAGAAGTCGCATGGAAAGTCTGAGAGAAAGGTGACGATCCTCTCAAAATGTACTTAGCTGATTTGTATACTATTCCAGCAAATCTTGCAGGAATTCCAGCGATTTCTATTCCTATGGGAATGGTAGAGGACAGGTGAGAACAACTACCTACAGGAGTGCAACTCATGGCACCAGCATGGTGAGAGGCAGCATTATTTGCTGCAGGGGAGATGATAGAGTGATTATAAAAATATAATCTATACTAAGAAAAGCCAGCATATGCTGGCTTTTTTCTAAACTATTTTATTCTTATTCCTGTTCCTTCCTAAATCTTGGATAGTGAGTAAGGAATAGAATGAAGAAAATTGTTCCCCATAAACCTCATCACAACAAATCCATTTTAAAATCAACAGTTCTTGCTTTGATAAGACGTTGTGTAGATTCTACAATACAGGTTTCTTTTTCTTCAACTGTTCTTTCAATAGAGCTATCTCCTTTATAAATAGATTGTGAACATTGATCTATTTCTCGTGTATTGTTGGTGCTCATAACATATTCATCATCAGTGAGTATAACATATTCCAGTCCACTATACAATCCTATACCGTAGGCGATAAGTGTTCCAAAAAGTCATACAATAGTCGCAACCAAAAGATATAACTTCAAAAAATTGAATCATTTGTTCATTTGTTATAGAAAAAAGAATAAAGATATATATATTTGGTATACTGTTTTAATATGTACTTACAAGACGAGCATGGATAGCATATCACAAGGTGTATTAGGATGAGCAGTAGCCTGACTTATTGGATGAAAAAAGCTCTGAAAAAAAGCATATCGACGAGGGATTGTTCTTGGGACGATTCCTGATTTAGACGTATTTGTCTGACCATGGTTGTATAGCGATCCTATGCAGGCGATGTTTTTCCATAGATGACCCACACATTCACTGTTGTTTGCTTTTGTAGCAGCACCGATTGCTGCATATATTATTAACAAAATCCATAAGGGAGATAATGCCACTCGATGGACGTGGACACTGGTTGCTTTTGGTGCTATTATTACCCATCCATTACTTGATTCCTTGACCAATTATGGGACAAGATTGTTGCGACCATTTACTGATACTGCCTATAGTCTCAATAGTATTTTTATCGTAGATCCACTCTACACGATACCATTCTTGTTGTTGTTTTTGATCGCCTTGATTGTTAAAAATCGTCTCAAATCATGGAAGATCAACGCACGAGGAGTATGATTGAGTACAGCATATTTATTACTCGGTATTGTTATAAAATTTGCAGTGATCAATCCGATTTTTACTCAAGCACAAGCAACACAAGATATCGTAGCAATGAGGTCATTTAATACGCCTGAAGCATTGCAAATTGCTCTATGGAGAGATGTGATAGTGACAGATACTGACTTTATCCAGTGATGGTATAGTGTTTTTGATAGAAGTAAAAATATCCCGTACATAGCAGTTCCGAGGATGACAGAGTTACTGGATCCGTATCGTACTGACCCAAAAGTACAAAAACTTATCGACAAATCACAATGATTTTATCTCGCCAGACCTCGCCCAGAAGGAGGGGTGATATTAGTCGATGTACGTTTTGGTTGACTCAATGGGCGAAATACTAGTGAACAGAACTATATATTTGGCTACAGTATCTATGAAAAGGATGGAGAAATTGTTATAGGAGATCGTGACTGGGGAGATGGAAGAGGTTTCCAAGATGATACATTGAAGGTATGGTGGGAAAGAGTGAAAGGAATTAAATAATTATGAATTGTGATTGATTAATTATTATCGTCACTTCCAGGAGGGACGACGAGAAGTATAGGGATTATTAGCTTCCTGTCTCCCAGATCCCTCCACTGCGGTCGGGATGACTGAGATATATCAATTCCTCATAACAGAGAATTTTCAAACAAAGGAAAAGCCCTGGGATAAACTCCAGGGCTTTTCGAAAAGAAACAGTTCGCAGCTGTTATTGGATAATGAGGCGTTTTGTAACAACCTCACTACCACTAGCTATTCGCACCATATAGGTGCCGGAGCTTAAGCCGGATGTATTGATCTGATGAAGTTCATCAGTGGCTTTCTCCTGAGACAGGATCTGGCCAGTGATGCTCATAAGTTCAATTGTAACATCATGTATATTGAGAGGAAGCTGTACAGTGACAGTTCCTCCGAAAGATATCGGGTTGGGGAATAATTCCACATTTTCCAAGCTGAACTCAGAAATACCAGTAACTCCTATCCCTATCAATTGAGATGTGGTATCAGAACCACATTCATTTGAAGCAACAAGTTGCACATCATAGAACCCCGAAACGGGGAAATTATATGTGAACTGTTGGCCGCTTCCTGCTGTCTGATTGTTAATTAACCAGATTAGCGATGAAGCATTGGATGAACTGGTAAAAGTAAAATTATAGGGATTGTTCTGCACAACCCCAAAGGCTGCTACTGGTTCTGCAATTGGTGATACGTTAATAAACACCGAAGCAGATCCAGAGCAGTTCCCCTCAAAAACTGTTAGTGTATACATACCTGTCATCACGGGATTAACTCCGGTTTGACCAACTCCTGTTTGCAATTGCCCATTGGGCAGATACCATTGGTATCCAAAGTTGCCAGGGAGTGTTCCTCCACTGACATTTGCATATACCAAGGTAGTGTTGCCACTACAAACGGTTAGTTGAGAAGGTAACGTAACATTAATTGCAGGGTTTACCTGCACTTCTATAGACTCAGTTTGTGAACACTGAGAACCTAGGTCAGTTACAGTTACTGTATAGGTGCCACTGGTTAGAGCCGTAAAGCTGTTTCCAGTTGCACCATTTCCCCATACGTAGCTAAAGTTTCCGCTACCTCCAATTGCACTTGCTAGTAGAGTACCACCACTTTGCCCCTGACATCCATCAGAACCTTGTAGTGACAATGCAAAGGAGTTTCCAGGGCTGATACTAAACTGCTGCGTTATACTGCAGCCATTTGCATCAGTCACCGTTACACTGTGGTTACCAAAAGCTAAACCAGTTGTCTGATTTAATGGGCTACCATCCGACCAAAGGAAGTTATAGCTTCCCGTAGGAAATGGTGTACCACCATTGACAGTTGCAGTTGCACTACCGGTGTTACCCGCACAGTTGATATTCTGTGGGATTACGTTGAGAGATAGTACAGTCGGCTGTATCACAGACCCAGTCTCCTGAGTCGTGCAGCCATTAGCATCAGTAACAGTTACAGTGTAGGCCAGTCCTGGCACCAAGTTGGTCGCAGTTATCCCTGTTTGCACAGGGACTGTATTCCAACTATACGTATAAGGAGCAGTGCCTCCAGCAGCAGTAACAGTCAAAGATCCAAGATTACCGTTGCAAGCAACAGTGATCGAGGGTGTATTGGCTGTCAACTGTTGTGGTTGAGAAACAGTGAATTGATTTGTGTTTACACAACCATTTGCCGCAGTTACAACAATAGTGTAAATATTTGCTCCCACATTAGTAAGGTCTTGGGCTGTAGAGCCGTTTGACCATGCGTATGTAAACGGAGCAACTCCCGAAGGAGTCATATCTATTGAACCATCGTTTTGACCAAAACAGCTCACACTGTCGACCACTCCCGTAATTGTAGGGATAATTGGTTGACCAATGGTTGCTGATCCGGATATTGTACACTGATTCGCATCAGTAACAGTAACGGTATAAGTCCCAGGGTTAGCAGTAATAGAGTCATTTGCAATCCCATTGTTCCATAAGAAACTATAGGGAGCAACGCCACCACTAGGTAAAACCGAAGAACCACCCAATCCATTACAAACAGCATTTGCGTCAGCCATCTGTAATTGAAGTGGGGTAGGAGGTTGACTAATAGAAACTGTTACAGGCACAGCAGTACATAGATTTGCATCTCGCACTGTTAGCTGATAGTTTGCACTTGGTAGGATATTAAAGATTCCCACACTCATCCAGTTGCCGTTATTTAAACGGTACTGATATGGTGCTGTACCTCCACTACCTATTGCAGTAATAACTCCAGTTGCCGCACCATTACATAACACATTCGTTTGATTGAATGTGAATGTTACTTGGCTTGGCTGAGTCACCACAGTCGAAGCCTGTGCAGTACATCCATTAGCATCAGTGATAGTAGCAGTGTAACTGCCAGCAGATAGGTTGCTAATAGAGCTTCCTGTCTGATTGTTGCTCCATACGTACGTGTATGGAGTAACGCCACCATTGATAAATGACACAAAAGCTGTGCCATTGTTTCCACCAAAACAGTTTACCGGAGTTGAATCCGCATTTGCTGTCAAGGTCGTTGGTTGAAATACAGACGTAGTCAGAGTAAATTGACAATTGTTTGCATCTCGCACATCAATGGTATAGGTACCTGCAATCAATCCGATAAAGGGATAGCTACTTCCAACCATATATTGTCCATTATTCAGACTATATTGGTAGGGAGCAGTTCCACCTGCACCAGTTACCGTAACAGTACCATTAGCGTTTCCGTTGCACGAAGCATCGGTTACGCTTGTTGTTGCTGTTAAAGCGGCTGTTGGTTCGGTTACTGTAGCAGTCCCTGTTCCCGTACAGCCAAAGCTGTTGGTTACAGTTACTGTATAGGTGCCCGGTAGAAGGTTGCTAATGTTTTGTGTTGTTAGACCAGTATTCCATAGATATGTGAAAGGTCCTCCAATACTTGCACTAACATTAGCAGATCCATCTCCTAAACCGAAACAACTTACTGGCGAACCAGTAGCTGTTACGGTAGGATTAGGATTAGCAACAATTAGTTGCATATTAACAGTACTACAACCATTCGCATCAGTTACTGTAACATTTGCTGCTATACCATTGAGTGTTGGAGCAATTGTTGTTGAAGCTGTAGTAGCTCCATTACTCCAAAGATAACTCACCCCTCCAGTGGCAAAAAGTGCCACAGAATTTCCCAAACATACAGTATCATTAGGCGATACAGTGATGTTTGAAATAGGATTTGCATTCACCACAACATTGGTACTTACGGAATCAGTACAACCTAAATTATTGCTATAGATGTAATTAACTTGATGCGATCCTACCCCTAATGTAGTGGGGTCGAATGTATTAGTTGTTACACCATTCACTTTAAAAGTGCCACCCGTAGGTGACTCTGTCAATGTGCTGGCAATGTTGAAAGCACCACTATTCAGGCACACTGGTCCGTATGGGGCCAATGCTACTGTTGGTAGAGCATTTACAGTTAATGTAGCAAATGCCAAGCTACCAACTGGTTGAGTTGTGTTCCCAACGGAGTCAGTAACCTGCAAAGCAATGGAATAACTCCCATTTGTTAAGATACCTGTACTTACTGTGTCATTGTTGCCACCAAATGAGGTGCCATTCAAGAACCAATTAAAATTCAACGTGTCTGTATTGTAGCCGGGAACATTGGCTACAAATGTTTGTGAGTTTCCAGAACACATGCTTGGTATCTGGGGATTGATTTGTTGAGCGTTCACGCTAAGCGTGAAGAGCATACCCAAAATTATTACGATTGTTTTCATGTTATTTGTTGCTTACTTCTTGTGAGGGCTTCAGCTTTCCCTTGGTTTATGTTAATTGTTTGTCTCATTTGTTAGAGGGGTTTCGACTTACCCCTTTTTAACTAGCTGCGAACTGTTAAAGAAGACTGTAGGAAAATCCTACAGCATAATTATACTTTTTTTATATAAAATGTCAATAGAAGTTTATTGGAGAAAATATTTATGTATACTACACCGCCTCAGGGAAATTTCGTTTATTATTTGTTACTGTTTGTTGATCGATATGCTCAAACAATGTTCCAAGCAATGTCGTTGCGTATGCCCCGGTCGGAAGAGAGAAACTCATCGTCATATCGTTATTGGTAGCAAAACTATAGACAAGATCTTGAGGAACAATCCATAAAGCTCTCCTTAATCAGAAAATTTTGTATTCTTGGCAGACGTTGATAGCAGATCAAATGAAAAAATTTATTTTTTTATACAGTTCTCGTTCCTTATTCCATGCAGGACTTCCTTGTGGCGGAATAATGATATTGTTTCCCAATATCGGTCCAGTAGGTTTCCATACAGTTGTATCTAGCGCTATTGTTTCTGTGAAAAAATCAGGATACATATATGATTTGTCAGGGTAGTGTTCCTTGCATTTTTTATAATCAAACAATTTGATGGTTTTTCATTCCACAACTCCTGTTTGGATCCCAAAAGCATTATGTTTGTTTATGACAATATCTCCATCTAAGACCCATTTATTGCGGCGATATCTATCTAAGACATAGCTATTGAACCAACCACTTCCGTATGCCTGGAGTTTAAATTTAAGCTCAAACTCACCACTGATTGCTGATGTTCCTTCAATTATTTCCTTCGCACGATGAAAGTTACGCATCCCTTTACCAAATCTCTGTGTCCCGAAACAATTGGGAAATCAATGTTGTTGGATAGGAGTGAGGTATTTTACTATTTGTTCTTTGATAGTATCGTCAATCTTTTTAACTGCCCTGAGATGTATGACAAAACGATTTCCAGCATTTTGACCGACTTGGAGAGGTGTCTCATGATAGGTCTTTTCAAGTATTTTTCCATATGATGCGAGCGTATCCAGAAACTTTTCTTCACCACCAATTTTAGCGATATTACTCTTGTAGATAGTGATTCGTTGTCTAGTGACGGCTTGTTTATCTTTCAATCCTGCTATACCAAATGCAGATCTCGGCAGTCAGAGTTTCTTCATAAGCCCATTGATGATATCCATTGTATTAGTATCTCTTTTTTCGAAGTATACATAAAGTGCATCACCATTTCCTGATGGCACAAAATCGAGGAGTTCTTCCACAACAAAATCTTCTGGCTGTTTTTTAAAATAATAGAGCATACGAAAAACGAGAAATGAAATATTTATTTGAGTATATAGATTGTTCCAAAATATACTATAAGAAGTACAATCCCCAATCATCAAGCCAGCCACATCTCAGCAAAGAGTGCTATAAAAGTGAAAAATGATAAGGTTAATCCTGCACTATATGTTCGTTGTACCGATATATTGTTCTTGTCCAATAAGATAGTTGCTAATGCCATTCATACTGATCCACTGATAAGTCGTCAGAGAAAGTTGC